>Ga0207693_10000025_pt1 | contig 124008 bp, 98 predicted proteins | sample LARL81metaG_FD_184347 | JGI IMG/M metagenome (GOLD analysis project Ga0207693, IMG submission 184347) | Corn, switchgrass and miscanthus rhizosphere microbial communities from Kellogg Biological Station, Michigan, USA - LAR L8-1 metaG... | ecosystem: Host-associated > Plants > Roots >...
GTTGCCGGCTTCACGCTGGTGGACCTGCGCTGGCTCGAAGGAGAAACGCTGCGCGAGAACGACGGCGAAACCATCCACGCCCAGCTCAGGTTCAGAGCGGTGCTGGAGGAGAACCAAACCTAACTGTCATCCCCGGCGAGCATCGCGCGCGTCGCGCGCGATGAGAGGGAAGGAGACCCAGGATAACGAACGGCTCAGCCGTGTCGAACTCTGGGTTCCCTTCCCCTCGCTATCGCTCGGCCGGGAATGACAACCAGAAAAGGAAAAATCATGTCCGCACAAAAAGGCAAGGACCTGCTCGTCAAGATCGGCGACGGGGCGATACCGGAGACGTTCACGACCGTCGCAGGCTTGCGCGCCACGACGCTGTCCTTCAACGCGCAGTCGATCGACATCACGAGCAACGATTCGACCGACATGTGGCGCGAGCTTCTGGCCGGCGGCGGCGCCAAGACGGCGACGATCACGGGCTCGGGCGTCTTCAAGGACGCGGCGTCGGATGCAGCGCTGCGCAGCGCCTTCTTCGCGCAGACGTTGTCGGACTTCCAGATCGTGATCCCGAGCTTCGGCGTCGTCAGCGATCCGTTCAAGATCGCCTCGCTGCAATATGAAGGACCGTTCGACGGCGAAGTGAAGATCACGTTGTCGCTCGCCAGCGCCGGCGCGCTCACTTTCGCGGCTATCTAGAGAGCCACCCTCCCCTTGAGGGAGGGTCGAACAATTGCGCGAAGCGAAATTGTTCGGGGAGGGGTCGGCTTCGGTACAGTGACCCCTCCCCGAAATTCGTTCGCATTGCTCACGAATTTCGACCCTCCCTCAAGGGGAGGGTGAAGACTCCCCTCGAGGGGGAGGAAAGGAGACCATCATGCCCAATCGCATTCGCGGCGAAGTCGAGCTCATCGCCGGCGGCCGCTCCTATCGCCTGCTTCTGACGCTGGGCGCCTTGGCCGAGATCGAGGATGGCCTCGGCCTCGCCGATCTTGCCAGCGTGGGCGCGCGGTTGAAGACCGTTCGCGCCGGCGACATCGCCATTGTCGCCGCGGCCTTGCTGCGCGGCGGCGGTCACGACGTCACGCCGGCCGACGTCTTGCGGCTGCCGTGCGAACTCGCAGCACTCGTCGCCGCGGTCAGCGCTTGCTTCACGGCCGCGGGACTTGAGTCCGCTGCAAGCGAAGCGGCGCGAGAGAACGCCGCGACGGAACATGCCGGCCCTTTCGCTGGGACGCATGGCTGGCGCTCGGACTAGGCCGCTTGCGCCTGGCGCCTGCGACGTTCTGGACGCTGTCGCTCAGCGAATGGCGCGCGCTGATCGCACCGCCGCAGCGCGCCCGTCTGGCCCGCCACGAGTTTGAAGAGATGTTGAAACACTATCCGGACGTCCCTCGTCCTTCGTCCCTCGCCCTTCGACGGGCTCAGGGCGAGGGACGAGAGAAAAAACCTCATCCTGAGCTTGTCGAAGGATGAGCTTGCCCGCCTACGCTAAAGCTTCGGCGGATTGGAGTGTGATGCCCGGTCCACCGGAGCCTTGGCGTAGGTGGATCGAAGGATGAGCAGCACGAACAGAGACAACACAATGACAACGACACCACTTGACACCTCGCTCGCCACCGCCGCGAAGGCGCTTTCCGATTTCGCGAGCGGCCCCGTCGCAAGCGCCACCGACACTATCGAACGCGCCGTGACGAAGAGTTTCTCCGCCGTGGAGGCGACGATTGCGCGCGCGGCCACCAGCGGCAAACTGTCGATCGATCAGCTCGTCAATTCCATCCTCGCCGATTTCGACCGCGTGGCGGCGAGCCAGTTCATCGTCAAGCCGCTCGAAGGCATCGTCGGTTCGCTCGCGAGCTCGCTGCTGCCGATCGGCGGCGCGCGAGCCAGCGGCGGGCCGGTGACGGCGGGAACGCCCTATCTCGTCGGCGAGGAGGGACCCGAACTCTTCGTGCCGCCGTCGTCGGGCGCCATCGCGCCCAATCCTGCGCTCGCACCCGCGCAGATCACCTTCAACGTCCAGGCGAACGACGCGCAGAGTTTTCTCAAATCTGAATCGCAGATTGCCGCGATGCTGAGCCGCGCGCTCGCCAAGGGACAGAGGAATTTGTGAACCCAAACTGTCATCCCCGGCGAGCGTTGCATAGCAACGCGAGGGAAGGGGACCCAGTCGGACGCAGCCGCGCTGCCTCTGAATCTGGATCCCCTCGCTGTCGCTCGGCCGGTGATGACAACTGAGCTATGACCATGACCTTCCACGAAATACGTTTCCCGACCGCCATCGCCTTTCATTCTTCCGCCGGGCCGCAGCGAAAGACAGAGATCGTCGCGCTCGGCTCCGGCTTCGAGGAGCGCAACGCGGTGTGGGCCAATTCGCGCCGCCGCTTCGATGCCGGCTACGGCGTCAAGTCGCTCGACGACCTGGCGCAAGTGATCGCTTTCTTCGAGGCGCGCAATGGACGGCTCTATGCCTTTCGCTTCAAGGACTGGAGCGACTTCAAATCCTGCGCGCCGGGTGCCGCGCCGTCGCCGCTCGACCAGCCGCTCGGCACAGGCGACGGACACACGACGGCGTTCCAGCTCGTGAAGGTCTACACTTCCGGACCTGCGAGTTGGACGCGCGCGATCAAGAAGCCGGTCACCGGAACGGTTCGCGTAGCGGTCGCCGGCAGCGAACGCACAAGTGGCTTCAGCATCGATACGACGAGCGGTCTCGTCACCTTCACAACTGCGCCGGCGGCGGGTGCGGTGCTCAGCGCCGGTTTCGAATTCGACACGCCGGCGCGCTTCGACAGCGACACGCTGAGCGTGAATCTGACGAACTTCCGCGCCGGCGACATCGCCCACATCCCGCTGGTCGAGGTGTTGGTGTGATTTCCTCCCCCGCCTGCGGGGGAGGTCCGGCAGCGCCGGGGAGGGGGCGGCGCGAACTCTGCCCCCTCCGTCTCGCGCTGCTCGACACCTCCCCCGTAACGACGGGGAGGAAAAGTTGGCGCTCACACAATTTGAAAGCACGTTCATGAAAACCCTTTCCCCCGATTTCCAAACTCACCTGTCCTCCGGAACGACGACGCTGTGCTGGTGCTGGAAGCTGGTGCGGCGCGACGGCCAGGTGCAGGGCTTCACCGATCACGACGCAGCACTCAGCGTCGACGGAGTGAACTACGAGGCCGTCAGCGGTTTCGTTGCGAGCGAGGTGCAGTCGACGCTCGGCCTTGCGGTCGACAATTTGAGCGTTCTGGGCGCGTTGTCCTCGGCGAGCCTGAACGAGGACGACCTCGCCGCTGGACTCTACGACGACGCGGACATCGAGATCTGGCGCGTCAACTGGGCCGTGCCAACGCAACGTGTGCTGATGCGCAAGGGTAATCTCGGCGAGGTCAGGCGCGGCAAGACCGGATTCCAGGCGGAAGTGCGCGGCCTGGCGCACCGGCTGAACCAACCGGTCGGGCGTGTCTATGCCTATGCCTGCGATGCCGATCTCGGCGATCAGCGCTGCGCGAAAGACATTTCATCATCCGCCTTCAGCGCCACCGGCACCGTCGGCGCGGTGGTCGACGCGCGGCGCTTCGCCGTCAGCGGCATCGCGTCGTACGCGAGCGGCTGGTTCAGCGCCGGCAAGCTCAGTTTCACGTCGGGCGGCAATGCCGGCCGCGCGATGGAGATCAAGCGTCACACCGCCTTCGGCATCGAACTGTGGCAAGCGATGAGCACAAGCGTCGCGACGGGCGATGCGGTCAGCCTCGTTGCCGGTTGCGACAAGCAGTTTTCGACATGCAAGGCGAAGTTCGCCAACGCCGTGAACTTCCGCGGCTTTCCGTTCATGCCGGGCAACGACGCGGTGCTCTCCTATCCGACGGCTGCGCAACCACGTGATGGAGGCAGTCGATATGGGAATTGACTCTTTTGCCCCCACGCCGCGAGCCGCCACGCCAACCCTCGCGGCGCGGGGCCCCAGCGACGATATCGTCGCCATCGCGCGCAGCTGGATCGGTACGCCCTATGTCCATCAGGCGAGCGTACAGGGTGCGGGCTCAGACTGTCTCGGCCTGTTGCGCGGGGTATGGCGCGAACTGCACGGCGAGGAACCAGAGACGGTGCCGCCCTATTCGCCGGACTGGGCCGAGGCGAGCGGGGAGGAGACATTATATAGGGCGCTCGCCCACCACCTCACCGAGATTGAGCCCGCGGCGCTCGCACCCGGCGACATCGCGCTCTTTCGTATGACGCGGACGGGACCGGCGAAGCATTGCGGGATAGTTGCGCAACGTCTCTCAGGCGCTACCGCTTCGCTACTTGAGCGGAATCCATTAGGCGCTACCGCTTCGCTACATGAGCGCCGACTGACTCTCATTCACGCGCGCCAGAACAAACGCGTGAGCGAGGAAGCCTTCACCGAGTTCTGGCGACGCAAACTGGCATACGCATTCCGAATTTAACGCCCCAGGAAAGGTAGGCACCATGGCCTCAGTTATCTTTTCTCTTGCCGATTGGCGCTCAGATCGGCTTGTCGTGCGGTTGCTTGGGCGGCGGCGGCGGAAGCGTCCAGTTGACGACAACCCAGAAGAAACACTTCAGCGGTTGGCCATCGACAGTCGCCGCCGCAAATCGCAGGCGATTGTGCACCAAGGCAAGCGACGCTTGGTCCAGCACGGGAACGCCGCTTGTCTGCTGGACGGACGCACGAAGTACGTTGCCGTTTTCGTCGATCAGAACGACGAGTCCCGTCGAACCTTGCTGCCTATTCTCCAGAGCATCGGCCGGATAGGCATCTGCCGGCGCTTCGATGATCTTGTACGCGGCGGCGTTCCAGAACGAGTCGCGCATCTTGAACGCCAACTGGGCAACCCAGCGATAGGCGACGGGTTTGCCGTCCTGCGTGGCCGGCTTGAAACGCCAGCTCGAAGCCGCCAAGACCGCGGCTTCGTCGAGCCGTTGAATACTGCTCGATTGTACCACTTTGACGTCTTTGACCGTGCCATCGGCTTGAATGACCAGACTGACGATGACGTTGCCTTCTTCGCCAATTCGCCGCGACTCGGGCGGATAAAATCCTTCGGCATCATGCGAACCGAGCGGGACGGGCGGCGTGACCGGCCCAGTGCCTGTTGCCTCGACGGGTCCCATGCGCGGAATGGCCGGCGGACTGTTGTCCGCCGCTTGGACGAGGGTCGGCAGCAAAAGCAGAAGCGCAGCAAGCATTGCTGCCTTGGACAGCGTCATGACGCACATCTCTCTGGAATTCACCGAGGGTCACCAACGCAGAACGCGCGCTACGCAAGCGACCGATTTTAAGAGCGGCGCGGACCGCTGCGCAAGGCGGCGATGCAGCCACGCCTGAAAAGAAAAACTGACATACGAGTTTCGACTTCAACTTTTCTCCTCCGTTCGCGGGGGAGGTGCTGAGCGCAGCGAAGCGGAAGAGGCAGGCAGACGCCACGCCGTCACGCGCTTGCTTTGCTCACACGCGACACCTCCCCCGTAACAACGGGGGAGGAAAGGTAGACACCATGGCCTCACTTGTTCTCGGCACCATCGGTTCAGCGCTTGGGCCGTCGCTGTTCGGCGGCGGCTTCTCGTTGCTCGGCGCCACCATCACCGGCGCGCAGATCGGCGGCGCGCTCGGCGCCTTCCTCGGCAGCGAGATCGACGCGGCGATCGCGCCCGGCACGCACACCACGCGCAACGGACCGCGTCTCAGCGACACGCAGATCCAGGCTTCGACGGAAGGCGCGCCGATTCCCAGACTCTATGGTCGCACGCGCATGGCGGGCCAGCTCATCTGGGCGACGCGCTTCAAGGAAACCATTGTCACGACGAAACAGTCGAGCGGCGGCAAGGGCGCGCCGTCGGCAAGCGTGACGCAGAACGACTATCACTATTCGATCTCGTTCGCGGTCGGACTGTGCGCCGGCGCGACGCGGCTCGGCCGTGTGTGGGCGGACGGCAATCTGATCGATTTGTCGCTCTACGCCACGCGCTTCTATGGCGGGAGCGAAACGCAAGCGGCCGATCCGCTCATCGAGGAGATCGAGGGCGCCGGCAATGTGCCGGCCTATCGCGGGCTTTCCTACATCGTCTTCGAGGACTTGCCGCTCGCTTCGTTCGGCAACCGCATTCCGCAATTGCAATTCGAAGTGTTGCACAATCTCTCGGCGGCGAATCCGAACGCGCTGGAGAATCGCTTGCGCGGCGTGGCGTTGATCCCGGGCGCCGGCGAATTCGTCTATGCCACCGACGTGGTGACGAACGATGACGGCAATGGCGCCACCGCTCCGGAAAACGCCCATGGCACGTCGGGCCAGTCCGACATTGACGCTTCGCTAGACGAGCTGACTGCACTCGCACCCAATCTCGGCGCCGTGTCGTTGGTGGTTGGCTGGTTCGGGAGCGATCTGCGCGCGGACACCTGCACGTTGAAACCGGGTGTCGAGACGGCAACGAAGACGACCTATCCCACTGTCTGGAGCGTGAACGGGATGGCCCGTAACACCGCCCATCTTGTCAGCCAGATTGCCGGACGGCCCGCCTATGGCGGCACGCCGTCGGACGACAGCGTTGTTGCCGCGATCCACGATCTGAAGGCGCGCGGTCTGCACGTGCAATTCTGTCCCTTTGTCTTCATGGACATTCCGGCAGGCAACACGCTCGCCGATCCCTATTCGAGTGCGACGACGCAGGCCAGCTATCCCTGGCGCGGACGGATTACGTGTTCGCCGGCGCCGGGCGTTGCCGGTTCGCCAGATCAAACGGCGAGCGCCGCGAGCCAGGTCAACGCCTTTTTCGGCAGCGCCAGTGCCGCCAACTTCGCGGTCAGCGGCACGAGCGTGACATGGACGGGCGGCGCAGATTTCGGCTATCGCCGCATGATCCTGCACTACGCCAAGCTCTGCGCTGCGGCGGGCGGCGTCGATGCCTTCCTGATCGGCTCGGAATTGCGCGGACTGACACGCGTGCGCGACAGCGCCACGCACTATCCGGCGGTCGCGCAGCTGAAGACGCTGGCCGCCGACGTGCGCGCCATTCTCGGGTCCGCGACCAAGCTCGGCTATGCCGCGGACTGGAGCGAGTACAACAATCACCAGACGGGCGGTGGTGGCGTGCTCTTCAATCTCGACCCGCTGTGGAGCGACGCAAATATCGATTTCATCGGCATCGACAATTACATGCCGCTCGCCGATTGGCGCGACGGCACCTTGCATCGCGATTACAACGCAACGAACGGACCGGTGACGATCCACGACGCGAAATACCTCGCGGCCAACATCAAAGGCGGCGAGGATTACGACTGGTTCTATGCCAGCTCCGCCGATCGCGACGCGCAGCTCCGAACCCCGATCACCGATGGTCTCGGCAAGGCTTGGGTGTGGCGGGCGAAGGATTTGTGGAACTGGTGGTCGAACGCGCACTACGACCGGCCGTCGGGCGTGGAGAGTTCTACGCCCACCGCCTGGGTGCCGGGCGGAAAGCCCATCCGCTTCACCGAACTCGGCTGTCCCGCCATCGACAAGGGCGCCAATGAGCCCAACGTCTTCGTCGATCCGAAGTCGGCGGAAAGTGCGCTGTCTTACTACTCGAACGGCGCGCGCGACGATCTCATCCAGCGCCGTTTTCTGGAGGCTCACCTGGCCTTCTGGGCGGATGGGGCCAACAACCCGGCGTCCACGCACTACACCGGCCGGATGGTCGATATCGACAATATATATGTGTGGTGCTGGGACGCGCGGCCCTTTCCCTTCTTTCCGGCGCGGGCCGACGTCTGGGGCGATGCTGCGAACTACCCGCTGGGCCACTGGCTGAATGGTCGGCTCGGCGCGGTGGCGTTGTCCGATCTGGTGGGCGCGATCTGCGACGATGCCAACTTCGCCGAACGCAACACAAGCGCGCTCGACGGTCTCGTCACCGGCTATGGCGTCACCACGACCATGAGCGTGCGCGATGCGCTGACGCCCTTGTCGGTGGCGTTCCAATTCGATGCGGTGGAACGCGAAGGCGTGATTGCCTTCGTCGGCCGCGGTCGTCCGGTCGCACCCAGCTTCGGGGAAGGCGATCTCGTCTTGGCCGACGCGACGGCGGATTTCGGCTTCACGCTCAACCGCGCGCAGGAAACCGACCTGCCGCTCGCCTCGCGCATTCTCTATATCGATGCCGACGCGGATTACCGTCAGGCGAGCGTCGAAGCGCGCCGGCTGGTCGCACTGAGCGATCGCATCGCGCAATCGAATCTGCCGATCGTGGTGGATCAGGCGCAAGCGGGCGGGATCGCCGAGCGCCTGTTGCAGGATGCCTGGGTGATGCGCGAGAGCGCGAAGTTCGTGCTGCCGCCGTCTCAGCTCGCGCTCGACGCAACCGACGAGGTCACGCTCGACGCCGGCGGCCGCAGCCACCGCTTGCGTCTCACGCAGATCGACGACGGCGCGGCGCGCCAGATCGAGGCGATCGCCACCGATCCCTCGCTTTATGAACCGCTGACCGGTCCTGCGCGCGCGCCCGGCATGTTGCAGACCTTGGCGCCGGTCGGCCGCGCGCTCGCCGTCTTCCTCGACTTGCCGCTTCTGACGGGCACGGAAAAAGATTGGGCACCGGGCGTTGCGGCCTATGCCGCGCCGTGGCCGGGCAGCGTGCAGATTCTGCGAAGCGCCTCGACCGCAAACTATGTGCTCGACACCGCGCTCAGCCATCCCGCCGCCATCGGCCAGACGCTTGCCGACCTGCCGGCCGCGCCGCCCTGGCGCTGGGACATGACCAACAGTCTCGTCATCCGTCTGGCGCGCGGCACGCTCGCCTCGGCCGATGATCTCAGCGTGCTCGGCGGCGCCAACATCATTGCGGTGCAGAGTGCCAGCGGCGAATTCGAGATCGTGCAGTTCGCCAATGCCGTACTCACGGCGCCCAATCAGTGGACCTTGACGCGGCTCCTGCGCGGGCAGGCCGGAACGGAAGCGGCAAGCGGTTCGCTCGCCGGCGCGCGCGTCGTTCTGCTCGACGGTTCGAGCGCGCAGCTCGCGCTCCTCGCAAGCGAAGCGACGTTGCCGTTCAACTATCTCTGGGGACCGAATGGAAAAGCGATTTCCGATCCCGCCTTCCAAGGCGCCAGCCTGCAGTTCAAGGCGAATGGAAGGCGACCCTATGCGCCCTGTCAGCTGCGCGCCGTCTATGCCGCGAATGGCGTCGATTTGTTGCTCAGCTGGATCCGGCGCGACCGCGCACCGTCGTCGGACAGCTGGGATCAGACGGAGATCGCACTCAGCGAAACGAGCGAGAGCTACGACGTCGAGATCCTCGATGCCTCAGGCGCCGTCGTGCGCACGATGTCGTCGTTGAGTGCTTCGCCGTGCACCTATACAGCGGCTCAGATCGCGAGCGACTTTCCGCTCGGCCGGCCGTCACCTATGCGCTTCACCGTCTACCAGATTTCCACCATCTACGGCCGCGGCCCCGGCGGGCAGGCGAGCGCGACTTTTACCTGATTGTCATCCCCGGCGAGCAGCGGCTGAGCCGCTGCGAGGGAAGGGGACCCAGGATGCAGCAATGCTGTTCGCAAGGCTGGATCCCCTTCCCCTCGCTGACGCTCGGCCGGGGATGACAGCCCAATTCGAATTTGCAACCAAAGAGAGTCGATCCATGTCTTCCAACACTCCACGCGCGCAGCTGCCGCTGCTCGCCGCCGCGCAGGCGCAAAAGCATGTCACGCACAATGATGCGCTCTTGCAGCTCGACGCGCTCATGTTTGCGCGCTTTCTGAGCCGCAACGTCTCGACGCCGCCAGCCGCTCCGGCCGATGGCGATACGTATCTCGTCAAAGCCAGCGCAACCGGCGCCTGGACCGGACAGAACGGCCAGATCGCTTATGCCAATGGCGGTGTGTGGCGCTTCGCGGCGCCCTTCACCGGTCTCACCGCCTATGTCGTCGACGAAGCCAAGCTCATCGTCTTCAACGGCACGGCTTTCGTCGATTATGCGAGCACGCTGGCATTGCAGAACGTCCCGCTCATCGGCGTCAACGCGAGCGCCGATGCCACCAACAAGTTCGCCGTCTCGTCGTCCGCGCTGTTGTTCAACAATATCGGCAACGGCGTGCAGGTGAAGCTGAACAAGAACGCGGCCACCGACACGGCATCCATCCTCTACCAGACGGGCTTTTCGGGACGCGCCGAGATCGGCCTCACCGGCGACGACAAGTTCCACTTCAAGGTTTCGCCGAACGGTTCGAGTTTCACCGAAGCGTTGTGCATCGACAACGCATCGGCGAACCTCGGCGTCGGGACGACGACGCCGCAGAGCAACCTCGACGTGCAGGGCAGCAGCGGCCTCACGCTGCGTTCAGCGCCGAGCTCGCCGGGATTCAACATCTTCGACCGTTCGAGCCAACCCGGTAAACAAGTCGTCTTCCAGGGCAATGACGGATCCTTCACGGTGTTCAACGTCGCCACCAAGGGCGCCGCTGTCAGCGGCGCTGCCGAGAAGTTGGCGGCAATCGCGATGTGGACGGTCGACATTGCGCAAGTCGGGAACGCCACGCAGTTTCAGTTGCAGCATAGTCCGACCTTCGGCGCCGTCGCCTTCACGCAGGCGTTCGGAACCGGAACGGCTCGCAAGATCGCGTTGCAGGCCGCGTGGGACCAGAGCGCGACACCCAGCCAGCTCGTTCTCGACACCTTCGGCAATGTCGGCATCGGAACGACACAGCTTGGAAACGGCGCGGCGCGCGTCCTCGGTCTGGCGAACGCCACCGCGCCCACGACTTCGCCCGCCGCCATGGGTCAGCTCTATGTGGAGAATGGCGCGCTCAAATATCGCGGCGCCAGCGGCACCGTCACCACGCTTGCGCCCGCTTGAGGAGCAATTCATGAGCATACTGGTCTCATCAGGCGTCGCGGCCTGGAATGCGGAACGCTGGCCGCACTTTGCGCCGGCCGACATCGCCTGCCGCTGTTGCGGCGAAATCTACATCTGGCCCGAAGCGCTCGATGCGCTGGCGCGTCTGCGCGTCGCGCTGAATGCGCAATTGCATATCGACTCGGGCCATCGCTGCGCACTGCACAATGCGCGCGTCGGCGGCGCGCCACTGTCGCTGCACAAGAAGCTCGCCTTCGACATCGCGCTGGCAGGCCACGATCCCGCGCGCCTCGCGGCCGCGGCGCGCGACAGCGGCTTCAGAGGTTTCGGCTTCGGCCAGACATTTCTTCATCTCGATACGAGGGCGCATCAGGCGCACTGGTTTTACGGACAAAGGAGCAAAGCAAAATGGACATCGTTGGGGATCTCTTAGGCACGGGCGCGTCGGCGCTCTCCGGTGGACTTTTCGGACTCGTCGGCAACATCGCGACCAAGGTCTTCGGTTACTTCGAGGCCAAGCAGGCGTTCGCGCAAAAGCAGGCGGAATGGAGTCACGAGAGCGAACTCTTGAAGCTGCAAATGCAGGCCAAAGCGTCCGAGACCGAACAGGAAATTCATGTCGCGGAGAGCCAGGGTTCCTGGAGCGGACTTGGCGCCAGCGTTACCGCCGAAGGAACGCTAGGCGCAACCTATCCCTGGGTGAACGCGGTGCGCGCGCTGGTTCGCCCGGGGCTTACGCTCGGGCTTTCGACGTTTCTCGCAGCTGCCTTCTTCGCGCTGGCGCCGGGCGACATCGACCGCGCCTATGTCGCCGACAGCCTCGTCTTCGCGGCGGTCACGTCGATCGTGTGGTGGTTCGGCGACCGTGCGCCGCGGAAAACTTCTCACTGAGGCCGCGCCTGTCTAAGATGGCCCAACCCAGATTCATCCCGAGCGGAACCTAGCGCATGGCGAAGCGTTCGGGTTCATGCGAGACAAAGTCAGCCACATTCATGTCCGACATTTCCCATCCCGTTCCCGCTCTCAGTTGGGAAACCGACATTCCGATCGGAACCCATCCGGTGATGCTGACCAATTTCGGCCTGCTGTTTGCGGTCACCGGTGCATTGATTGGCGCGTTGCTCGCCTTCATCTTCGCGATGACGGGCCGAGGCGACGCGATTCCGCCGATGATCGAATGGACGGCGTCCTTGACCGCGAGCGCGTACCTGCTTGCGCTCCTCATCTCGATGCTCGTCTACGGCAACAGCCTCAACATCTGCTTCTCGCTCGACGCTGCGGGCGCGCAAGCGGAAGTGACGGACAAGCGGCCGCGGATCGCGGCGCGCGCGGTGGCCGTGTTCAGCTGGGTGGCGGATCGTTTCGGACTCGCGGGCTCTGGCCTCATCGCCGAAACAAGTTCGCGTCAACAGATCGCGTGGGATGATGTGGCGGACGCGCATTTCCATCCTTTGTGGCGCACCATCTCGCTCTCGAACGGCTGGCACATCGCGCTGATCCTGTTTTGCACTTCTGAGAACTACGCCGCCGTCGCCGCCGCGGTGCACACCGGTCTCGCCGCGCGCCATCCGCACAAATTTCACAATCCGCTACCGGCGCTGCTCTTGCGCACATTTTTGGTGCTGCTCTCATCGATGCCGCTCTTCGCCATGCCGTTCGCAGAGTCCGATGGCGTCTTCCCGGCCTTGCTCGTGCTCGTTTTCGGCCTTGCGACGGTTTGGCTGTCGCGCCATCTGGGCTGGCTGGTGCTGGCGGCGCTCGCCTGGTCGGCCGTGATCGAGACGATCGCCGTCACCGAACCGCGCGATTCGCTGTTCGGCGGCACCTATCGCGCCTATCAGGTGCTCAACACGGGCGACGCCATCACCTTTGGCCTCGTCATCGCAGGCGCCTTGTGCCTGACGCTCCTTGCTTTCGGTCTCATCGCCGGGCGCTGGCGCTCGGGCCTTGCCGCCGATCGGCTGGAGCGCGCCCGAAGCTAAAGCGGGAAATGATTTCATCTACGCCTTCAACGGTTCGATGAGTTGGGCGTTCTCGTTGCGCACATTGCCGACCGCACTTGCGACCTTCCACAGCGTCATGCGTTCGGCGGGGAACGGCTTGAGCAACGCAAGCAGGGCATCGTGCTTGGCCGGTTCTTCGCCGAGCCACTGCGCCCAGTCTTCCGCGCCCAGGATCACCGGCATGCGATCGTGCAGCGGCGCCAGCAACGTGTTCGGGGCGCATGTGATGATGGTGCAGGAGCGCAATGGTTGGCCGCCCTTCGGCGTCCATTCGTCCCACAGTCCGGCGAACGCCATGGCGCCGCGATTGCCGAGCGCGATGGCGAAGGGCTGCTTGTCGGGTTTGCGCCACTCGAAGAAGCTGCTCGCCGGAATGAGGCAGCGCCGATCTGCGGCCCAGGCGCCGCGGAACATCGGCTTCGTCGTGATGCCGTCGGCACGTGCGTTGAAGGTCGAGAACTTGCCGATCTCGCGCGCCCAGGACGGCACCAGCCCCCAGCGCATGAGGACCGCGCGCCGCTCACCTGCCTCGCGCATGATGACGGGAATCTGATTGGTCGGCGCGATATTGTATTTCGGCGTCCAGTCCGGTTCCTGTGCGAAGCCGATCGAGAGCATGTAGAGCGCATGCAACTCGCGCCAGGTGTACTGGTTGGTGAAACGCCCGCACATGGCGCGAGCTTAGCGCAGCCCAGAGTCGAACGGTTAGTGTTCTAACCTTGGTGCGGCCAACTGCCTGCCAGCGCCGCATAGTCCCTGGCGAATGCGTGCCATGCGGCCGTCTCGCTGATCGGGATCACGATGTAGGCGAGAACGATCAGTATCGGCAGCGCGATCAGATAGACGTTGTGCACGCGGCCGCGCGTGCGCCAGTCATAGATCATCGCCGCGACGATGAGGAGGTAGCTGAGCCAGCACGCGGGCACGTTGATCCACACGGGCGGTACGTCGGTGGGCCCGCTGAGCGGCCATACCCAGCTCAGCAGCGGTCGCGCCACCGGCGCGTTCAGCACCGAAACCGTCGCCATCAGCATCAGCCGCTTGTGGATTTCCGGACGCTTGATGTTGGCGATCGAGAGCGCGAAGAGAACGGCGAAGGTCGCGATGATCGTTAGCGGCACGATGAGGAACGCTTCGCCGTCATAGCTGCGCCCGGTTGCCATGCTGCCGAGCATGCTGTTCAACGCCGCGAGCAGCCCGAGCATGGTCAGCAGCGTCGCGATCGAGATGCCCGCGAGTCCGACGGAGCGGTGCAGCGCGACGCGTCCCGCCGGAACGAGCGAGGTCTGTACCAGGGCGAAGATCGTCCAGCTGAAGAACGCGATGCCGTGCATGTGGACGATGGGATGGGCGCTGAACTGTCCCGCGACCAACGGCGTCCAGTAGGTCGGAATGAATCCGAGGAAGGCCGTCAGCACGCAAGCCAACGCCATCCAGGCGTAGAAGTCGACGGCAGGTCGTGCGACCGCAGTGCTCGTGATTGTCGTCATGCCGCGGTTTCCCCAATCGACCTGCGCGTGAGGCAGGCGTCTCATCACAGGGTTATGCAAAACCTTGCGCCGGTCAACGGCGCGCCCGCGAACTGCTTAGACCACGAAGTAATAGAGGACGCCGAGCGCCGAGCAGGCGAGAAGGGTCGTAACCATGCCGGCCTTGAGGCGGAACATGGCGATCACCGCCCCGAGCGAGAGCACCAGCGCCGGCCAGCTCACGCTCGCGAGCAGCGGAAGGTTCACGTGCAGCGGCCCGGCACGGACCGTCACGACGGACGCGAACAAGGTGTGCAAGGACAGCCACACGGCCAGATTGAGGATCACGCCGACGACGGCCGCAGTGATAGCCGACAACGCGGCATTGAGCGCCTTGTTTCCGATCAGGGCTTCGACATAGGGACCGCCCAGGAAGATCCAGAGAAACGACGGGACGAACGTCGTCCACATGGCGAGCGTGCCGCCGAGCAATCCGGCCAGTGTCGGTGAGAGCGCGCCCGGTGCGCGAAAGGCGGCGAGGAAGCCGACGAAGTCGACGACGCTGATGAGCGGTCCGGGAGTCGTCTCGGCAAAACCGAGACCGACGAGCATCTCGCTCGGCTTCAGCCAGTGATAGGTCTCGACCGCCTGCTGCGCCATGTAGGCGAGCACCGCATAGGCCCCGCCAAACGTCACCACCGCCATCTTGGCGTTGAAGGCGCCGATCTGCGCGAAGACGTCGGCGTGGATTGCGTAGAGGGCACCGACGGGACCGAGCCAGACAACGGCGCCGACCAAGGCGACGAGCGCGAAACGTCGGGCCGACGGTTTCACATGCGCTGGAATCGCGCGCGCGAAGGCATCGTCGATCACCGCGCCCGTCGACGCGGCATGCGCTACGACGGCAGTGAGTGCATCGGGCGCGAAGCGATGCAACACGAAGCCGCTCACGCCGGCGGCGAGGATGACGAGCGGAAACGGCAACGCGAAAAAGAAGAGTGCAACGAACGCGGCGGCCGCGATGGCAAGATGGGCGGTGGTCTTCAAAGCTCGCTTTCCGACGCGCACGATCGCTTCGAGCACGACGGCAAGCACGGCCGCCTTGAGCCCGAAGAAAGCTGCCGCCACCGGTCCGACCGAACCGAACACGGCATAGATCCAGCTCAAGAGCGAGAGCGAGACGAGGCCGGGCAGCACGAACAGCGTGCCCGAAAGAATTCCGCCGCGAATGCGATGCAGGAGCCAGCCGATATAGACGGCAAGCTGATGCGCCTCCGGTCCGGGCAGCAGCATGCAGTAGTTGAGCGCGTGCAGAAACCGTTCTTCGCCGATCCAGCGCTTCTCTTCGACCAGGATGCGATGCATGACGGCGATCTGTCCGGCCGGTCCGCCGAACGAGAGAGCGGCCACCCGTGCCCAGGTCCATGCCGCCTCGCGAAAGGTGACTTGGTGGTCCTGGTCGGGAGGCGTTGCAGAAAGATTTTCGCTTGTCATGCCCGATGTCATGGCCGGCAAAAGTGGGCCATCAACATGAATATATAGCGCAATCGCATCGTGGCGCGAACTTGCGCGAGCGACGTGGCGATGGTCATCTCTGGCGTTCGCCGGAGGACATCATGAACGTCAGCGAAGCGCTCGCCACGCGCAAATCGATCCGGGCTTTCAAGCCCGACGCGATCGCGCGTCAGACGATCGAGAGCATTCTGGAACGCGCCGCGCGCGCGCCGTCCGGCGGCAACCTGCAGCCCTGGAAGGTGCATGTCCTGATCGGCGAGGCGAAGGACGAACTCGTGCGCCGCACCAAGGAACGCATGGCGGTCAATCCGCGCGGCGGCACGCCGGAGTACCACATCTATCCGCCCGAACTTACCGAGCCATATGCGACCAGGCGCTTTCAGGTCGGCGAACAGATGTATGCGACGATGGGAATCCCGCGCGAGGATCGCGCGCGTCGTCTCAAGCAGTTCGTGCGCAACTGGGAATTCTTCGGCGCGCCGGTTGGGCTCATCTTTTCCATCGACCGCCAGATGCAGGAAGGCCAGTGGTCGGATCTCGGCGGCTTCCTGCAGTCGATCATGCTGCTGGCGCGCGAGTACGGGCTGCACACCTGCGCGCAGGAAGCCTGGGCACCGTTTCACGAGGTGATCCGCGAATATCTGAAGGTGCCGCAAGAAGAGATGATCTTCTGCGGCATGTCTCTGGGCTATGCTGACGAGACGGCGCCGATCAACACGCTGGTGTCGGAGCGCGCGCCGCTCGCCGAGTGGTGCGTGATCCGCGAAACCGTCTGAGCTCGGGTTAGCGTTCGCCGCGCAAAACGCCCGCTTTTCGGAAGTTAGATGGTGAAGGACGGCCGTTCGGACGCGCGAAATTAACCGCCTCTACGTAAGCCTTTGAATTTACAAGATATTTTTAACACGCCCTCCAAATTAAGGGGTAAATTGATCGCTGTCCGCTCATGCGAGGGGACAAAGCGCGGGGGCGCTGCGATGGGTACGGACAATCGTCATTCAGTTCAGTGGAAGAGTGCGCGAGGGCGGATCGCGCTCCGTCTTCTGCTCGGCACGGCCGTCACGGCGCTGTGCTCGACACAGTCCCTTGGCCTCGGCGTCGGCAATGGCAACGCGACGGGCGCCGTCTCGATCGCGATCAGCGATCCGGGCGGCATCGCAGCGACGGCGAGCGGCAACAGTTCGATCGCGCTCGGACAAAACAGCACCGCATCGGGCAACTTCACGTTCTCGGCCGGCGACAACACTGGCGCGACAAATCTCGGTTCGATCGCTCTGGGCGGCGGCGACGGTTCGACGCTCTTCGCTGCCCGGTCGAGCGGCGCCCAGGCGATCGCCATTGGAGACGGCACTGTCTCTGCGACGATGGCAAGCGGCGACCAGTCCATCGCGATCGGCTCGGGAGCAACGAGCACGAAAAGCGCCAGCACGACAGTCGGCCTCAACTCTCACGCGACTGGCCTAAACAGCTCCGCCTTCGGCGCGGGAGCCGTCGCGAGTGGTGACGGCAGTTCCACATTCGGTTCAGGCGCGCAAGCCACAAACTCCAATAGTGTCGCGATTGGAAGCAGCGCAGGTGCAAGCGGTAACTCCGCTGTCGCGATCGGCGCCGGCTCGTCGGCGAGCAACCAGAACAGCTTGGCGATTCTTGGCGGCGCGATATCCAGCGGCAACGCAAGCGTCGCGATTGGCTCCTCCGCGCATGCATTCGGCGACGACGCAGTGGCGGTGGGCAATTCGAGCAGCGGGTTGGGAACGGAATCTACCGCTGTCGGCAACGGCTCTTCCGCGGGCGGCAATTTCTCCGAGTCGTTCGGGTCTCGTTCTCAGGCAGCCGGCGCCAATGCCATCGCGATCGGCGGCGGCAACGGGCTCACCACATTCGGCGCCAAGGCCGCGGGCCAGCAATCCATCGCCATCGGCACCAATGCGAACAAGGTGACGCCAAGCGGCGACTTCTCCGCCGCGGTCGGCGCGTCGGCTGCGAGTTCGGGACTGCAAAGCTCCGCCTTCGGCAATGCGGCCACGGCGAGCGGTAATTTCTCCGTCGCCGAAGGCGCCAACAGCGGCGCAACAAGTCTCGGTTCCATCGCACTCGGTGGCGGCGACGGCGTCACGACATTCGGCGCAAGTGCGGCCGGCTCGAAAGCCATCGCTATCGGCACGGGTTCTATCGCGTCGATGACCGACGCGGTCGCGTTCGGTGATGGTGCCATGGCGACAGGCATCAACGCCATCGCGATCGGTCACGGTGCGAGCGCGACGGGTTCGGTAGCGGAAGGCTTCGACGCCAGCGCAGCCAATGGCGGCGCCGCCTTCGGCGACAATGCCACCGCCACGGCGACGCTTTCCGCCGCGCTCGGCCCGGGCGCAACGGCTACGGGCGCGAATTCGTCCGCCGTCGGCAACGCGGCCACGGCGAGCGGCAATCTCTCGGTCGCGGAGGGCGCCAACAGCGGCGCGACAAATCTCGGTTCGATCGCCGTGGGTGGCGGCGACCAGTCGACGCTCTTCGCCGCGCGGGCGACTGGCCAGCAAGCCATCGCGATCGGTACGGGCACGACGGCGACAACGGCGACGACGGCAAGCGGCGAACAGTCCGTCGCGATCGGCACCACCGCATCCAGCAGCGGACCAGAGAGCACTGCGGTCGGCGTTGGTGCCGTCGCGAGCAACAACGCCAGTTCCGCGTTCGGCGACAGCGCCACCGCAAGCGGTGACCACAGTACCGCATTCGGCGTAACGGCCACGGCGAGCGGCGCGGGAAGTCTTGCACTCGGCAACGACGCCAGTGCGAGCAACAACAACGCCATAGCGATTGGCGGCAGCGCCTCGGCGACGGACGCCAATACCCTCGCTGTCGGCGTCGGCGCGGTGGCAAGCGCCAGTTCTCCGGGCGGTGGCGCCAGCTCGGCATTCGGTAATGGCGCGCATGCATTGGGCGATTTGTCGATCGCAGCCGGCACATCCGCCTTTGCGACAGGCGTGCAGTCGTCCGCGTTCGGCAATGCGGCATTCGCGCAAGGCGACTTCTCGACCTCGCTCGGCACCAACAGCAATTCGGCGACCATCGGTTCGGTTGCCATCGGCGGCGGCGGCGATGATTTTATTACGTTCGGCGCGCAGGCGACCGGTTCGCAAGCCATCGCCATCGGCGGCAGCGACGGCACGCACAACGGCGCCTTGGCAAGCGGTCAACAGGCTATCGCCCTTGGTGGCGGCGTCGTGGCCGCGCTGGCAAGCGGCGACTTCTCGATTGCTCAGGGTGCGGACAGCAACGCGACACAGACGGGCGCCGTTGCCATTGGCGGCGGCGACGGCACGAATGTCTTCGGCGCTCGCGCGAGTGGTCTACAGTCCATCGCAATCGGTTCCGGCGCCATCGGAGGTGCCCTCGCGAACAGCGAAAATTCCATCGCGATCGGCGCCGACACGCAAAGCACCGGCGTCAGTGCTACAGCGGCCGGTGCCTTCACTGTTGCAAGCGGCACTGATAGCTCGGTCTTCGGGGTCAGCGCCAATGCGAGTGGCGACAACAGTACCGCAGTCGGCAGCGGTGCCATGGCGAGCGCCAGTTCGCCGGGCGGTGGCTCCAGCTCGGCGTTCGGCGTTGGCGCCCGTGCGCTCAACGATTTTTCGACCGCGATCGGCGCCGCTTCGCTCAGCGATGGCACACAAGCGTCTGCTCTTGGCGCCTTGGCGATTGCCGGCGGCGATTTCTCAACGGCGCTCGGCACGCATTCGCAAGCGACCGGCGCGAACAGCATCGCGATCGGCGGCGGTGATGGCGCCCCCGTATTCGGCGCAGAGGCGACCGGAGCACAGTCCATCGCCATCGGTTTCGGCTCTGCCGCAACAATGACCGACGCTGTCGCGCTCGGAGACAGCGCCAGGGCGACGGGCGTAAACGCCATCGCCATCGGTCATGGCGCGACCGCGACCGGCTCGATCGCGGTCGGACTCGACGCCAGCGCGTCCAATGGCGGCGCTGCCTTCGGCGACAATTCCACCGCGACCGCGACAAACTTGTCGACGGCATTTGGTCCGGGCGCATCGGCAACGGCCGACCATTCCGTCGCGATCGGTGATGGCTCAATCGCGACGGCGGCCAACACGGTTTCGTTCGGAACGTCTTCCAACACGCGCGTGCTGACCAATGTCGGCCCCGGCACGATTTCGGCGACCAGTACCGATGCGGTAAACGGCAGTCAGCTATTCGGGCTCGTATCTTCGTCGGGTGCGGATTCGGTGCAGTACGATGATCCCTCTCACACCATCGTCACGCTGGATCCGGGTGGCGCAGCGGCAGCGCTAACCAATGTCCAGGCTGGCGCAGTTTCCATGACCAGCACGGACGCGGTGAACGGCAGTCAGTTATTCGCGACCAATCAGAATGTCACTTCGGTCCAGAATACGGCGAACACGGCGCTGGGGACGGCGAACACAGCGCTCGTGCTCGGCCAGAATTCGGTGCAGTACGACAATGTCGGCCACACCAGCGCCACGCTCAATCCGGGCGGAGCGCCGGCCTCGTTCTTCAATGTCGCGAATGGCAATGTTGCGTCGGGAAGCACCGATGCGGTGAACGGTGGCCAATTGTTCGCCACCAACCAGAGCATCGCGCTCGTGCAGAGCATCGCCAACACCGCGCTCGCCCTCGCCCAGAATTCGGTGCAGTACGACAATGCCGGTCATACCGCGGTGACCCTCAACCCGGGAGGCCCTGCGGCGGCATTGCACAATGTCGCCGCCGGCACGCTCTCGGTCGCCAGCACCGATGCGGTGAACGGCAGTCAGCTGTTCGCGACCAACCAGAACGTCGCCGGCTTGCAGGGCGGCGGCGGTGGCGGCGGCGGCGGCAACGCCGTCCAATACGACACGGCAGGCCACACCAATGTGACGCTCGATCCGAGTGGTCCCGCGGCAGGATTGCAAAATGTCGCCGCCGGCGCAGTCGCTTCCGGCAGCACCAATGCGGTCAATGGCGGCCAACTGTTCACGACCGACCAGAATGTCGCCGCCGCGCAGAACACCGCCAACACTGCATTGGGCACGGCGAACACCGCGATCAGCGTCGCCAACACGGCGCAGACGACTGCCAACGCTGCGCAGGGAACCGCCAACACCGCGCTCGGCGTCGCCAACACGGCGCAGACGACAGCCAACGCTGCGCAGGGAACCGCCAACACCGCGCTCGCGCTCGGGCAGAATTCGGTGCAGTACGACAATGCCGGTCATACGAGTGCAACGCTCGATCCCGGCGGCGCGGCGGCGTCGTTGCACAATGTCGCGGCCGGCACGCTCTCCGTCGCCAGCACCGATGCGGTGAACGGCAGCCAATTGTTCGCCACCAACCAGACCGTGAGCGTTGTGCAGGGAACCGCGAACACCGCGCTCGCCCTCGGGCAAAATTCGGTGCAGTACGACGATGCGAGCCACACCAGCGCCACGCTCAATGCCGGCGGCGCGGCGGCTTCCATGCACAATGTCGCTGCCGGCAGCGTCGCCGCCGGCAGTACCGATGCGGTCAACGGTGGAGAGCTGTTTGTCACTGATCAGAAGGCAACAACTGCCGTCGCGACCGCGAACACCGCGTTCAACACGGCGAATACCGCGCTGGGGTCGGCGGCCACCGCGCTCAGCACCGCAAATGCAGCGCAAGGAACAGCGAACAACGCGCTGCTGCTCGGCCTGAATTCGGTGCAGTACGACAATGCCGGACATACGAGCGTCACGCTCAACCCCGGCGGCAGTCCGACGCCGTTGCACAATGTCGCCGCCGGCGTGGCGCCGACCGATGCGGCCAACGTCAGTCAGCTGAACGGTTTCGGCGTCGGTCTGAAATCGAATGTCTTCAGCGGCATCGCCGCGTCCATCGCCATGGGCTCGGCGGCGACGCCATCGTCTCCCGGCAAGACCACTCTTACTCTCCAGTCGGGCTTCTTCGAGAACTACACCGGTGTCGGCATCGCGTTCGCGCACCGGTTGAACACCGACATGCCGATCGACATCGAGGGCGGATTCGCGCACGCGGGCGGCGAGAACGTCGGACGCGTCGGATTGTCCATCGAGTTCTGAGCGCAGATGAAAAACGCATTGATCATCGTCGCGGCCATTCTCGCCGCCGCTCTCGCCGGTGCCGGCGCGGTTTGGTATCTCAAACCTTTCGTGCCGGTCGCGGCTCCCGCGCCTGTGCCGAACCTGCCGGTAGCTGCTCAGCCGGTGCCGCCGCATCCGCAGCTGCCGCGCATGCAGGTGATCGCGCAATATGGCGGACCATTGCAGGACACCTTGATCCAGCGCTTGCGCGATCCGATCGATGGCACCACCTGCTATCTCTATCTTCCGATCGCGGTGCATCACACCCCGCCGGGAGCGGAAACCGGCTATGTCGAATATGGCGCCAATACGATCGGCTCGATCAGCTGCTTCGCCCAACCGCAGCGCCCGCCGGCGAAACCTTGAAACGTGATGGCTGAAAAATGAGAAGCCCGCGCTGGGTGATTCCAACGCGGGCTCTCGCTTGGACGTTTGGTTCCTACAGGGAGGGGCTGACTGCGGAACCTAGCGCCTCAAGTTCTAGAGACGGATCACACCGATCACGTCACCCGTGTAGGGATTAATCTCGATGAAGGAAGCGCGCCCGAAACGATCGAACGAACGCACTACATAGTGGCCGCGCACGAAGTACGGCTCACCGACATAGTGGATGCGGTGATAGCGCAGCGCACGGAAGATCGTGTCGCGGTCGGCGAAGCGGCGATGATCATGGCGCCAGCCGGAATGCCTGTCCCAGCCGCGATGCCAGCCATTGTCATGGTCGTAATTATCGCGATGATCACGGTCAAAGCGCGAGCTGTCGTCGTGACGATAGTCGCTGCCATAGCTCGAATTGTCTTGATTGTAACCGTTGTCTCCGTACGCATTGTCGGCCGCAGCCACAGATGCGCCTGCGACACTCAGAACCGCCGCCGCCGCGGTCGCCGTCAGGATTTTCTTGATATTCATTTTCTACTCCTTGGCCCATCTGGAGCCGCTGTCGGAACCGGCCCACTGGAGCCTCGATTCCCTGTCGCGTAAGATGGCCAAACGCGCCTGAACACGTTCTGGACGGCGCGTTCATGCGAGGTTCATTTGCGTGAACTTAGAAAACGCCATGAATTTCCGCGGTTTCCTGGCTTTGGTTGCCTTGTCGCTGGCGCTCGTCGCGCCGGCTTCGGCGCAGCGTATGGCGGACGGCGAAACGCTGGACCGCATACTTCCCGATATCCGCGCCGCCCATCCCGGCCGGCTCTCCGACGCCGAACCCTGGACCGACGACAATGGCCGCACGCACTACCGGATCAAGTGGATGACGCCCGAAGGACGCATTCTCTATTTCGACGCGGACGCGCGCACCGGCCGCTATTCGAGTTCGGGTGGCGAACGCGACTTCCATGACGGCGGGCCGCGACCAAGCGATGTGTCGCGCCCGCGCGATGACAACGGTCAAGGCCGTCCGCTGCGTGATGACGGCGCGCGACCGCCCAACGATGATCATGCTCGTCGCCACGAGAATTGGAATGACGGCGGGCCGTTCGGCGAACCCTACGGTGGACGCGGTGGCCGTGACGGACGCGGCGGCGACTGGCGTAACGGCGATTCGCGTGGTGGCGACTGGCGCAGCGGACGCGATGCGGGCGACAATGGCGGCTGGCATCATCACGGACGGGACTGATCATGCGCATTCTGCTCGTTGAAGATGACAAGGACCTGCAGCGTTCGTTGAAAAAGGCGCTGACCGATTCCGGCTATGTCGTCGACGCTGCCGGCGATGGCGAGGAGGGCCACTTCCTCGGCGACACCGAACCCTATGACGCGGTGATCCTGGATCTCGGTCTGCCCAAGATGGATGGCGTTCGCGTGCTCGAAAAATGGCGCAAGGATGGGCGCACCATGCCTGTCTTGATCCTTACCGCGCGCGACCGCTGGAGCGACAAGGTGGCGGGCTTCGATGCCGGCGCCGACGACTATCTCGCCAAACCGTTTTATACCGAGGAGCTGCTGGCGCGCGTGCGCGCGCTCTTGCGGCGTGCCGCGGGGCTTGCCTCATCGGAGATAGAGATCGGTCCCTTGCGCATCGACACGCGCGCCAGCCGCGTCACGGTCGACGGCAACCCGGTGAAGCTGACCAGCTTGGAATACCGCCTGCTCTCCTATCTCGCCCATCACAAGGGCAAAGTGGTGTCGCGAACCGAACTGGTCGAACATCTCTACGATCAGGACTTCGATCGCGACTCCAACACGATCGAGGTTTTCGTCGGCCGCCTGCGCAAGAAACTCGACACCGATCTCATCCAAACTGTGCGTGGTCTGGGTTACTGTCTCGACGATGCGCCTCACAAGCACGATTAGATTCAATTCGCTTGCCTTCCGTCTGATCGCCGCGGCGGCGGTGTGGACGGTGCTGGCCTTCCTCGCCGGCGGTCTCATCCTGTCGAACGCATTCCGCACCTCGGTCGAGGGCGATTTCGACACCGAGCTGCAATCGAGCCTCGACGCGCTCGTAGCTTCCGCCGGATACGACCAGAGCGGAGCGATCCGGCTCGAGCCGCGCTATCTGAGCGCGCGATTCCAGCGCGCCTATTCCGGCGACTACTGGCAGATCGTGCCGGCCGGCGGCGGCAAGCCGATGATCTCCCATTCGCTGCTCGACCGCACGCTGCGCTTTTCCGATACGGAGAAAGCCGCGGACGGCATGATCTGGGGCCATGGCGACGGGCCGGACGGCCAACATCTGCGCCTGCTCTCGCGCCGCATCGAGTTTCCCATCACCGCGACCGCGCGAGCCGACGACAACCGCGCCTACATGTTCACGGTCGCCGGTGACATGAGCGAAGTCGAAAGTCGCATCGCCCAGTTCAACGGCATCCTGATCTGGTCCTTTGTCGTTTTGGGGCTCGGGCTCATCGGCGCGGTCTTCGTGCAGGTGCGCGTCGGGCTTCAGCCGCTGCGCAATGTGACCGACGCGCTGTATCGCATCCGCGAGGGCTCGGCGCGGCGTCTCGAGGGCCACTTCCCGGCCGAGATCGAACCGCTGGCGAGCGAACTCAACAGCCTGATCGAACACTCCGCCGAAGTGGTGGGACGCGCCCGCTCCTACGTTTCGAACCTCGCCCATTCGCTGAAGACGCCGCTCACCGTTCTGTCGAGCGAGGCGTCCGCCCATCCGGGTTTTCTCGCCGATCTCGTCCAGCGTCAGGTGACGAGCATGCGCCGCCAGGTCGATCATTACCTGGCGCGGGCCAGAGCGGCCGGTGCCCTCGATGTTCTGGGCAATCGTACGGTGGTGTCGCCGGTGCTCGAAGATCTGGCGCGCGCGCTCCGGCGCATCCATGTCGACAACCATGTGAGTCTCGAAATCGACTGTCCGCCACAGCTCGCATTTCGCGGCGAGCGTCAGGACCTCGAAGAGATGGCGGGCAATCTCATGGACAATGCCTGCAAGTGGAGCCGCGGCACCGTCCATGTCTCGGCGCGGCCGAACGGCGCCAATTTCTGCTTGAGCGTGGAAGATGATGGTCCCGGTCTCACGCCGCAGGAGCGCGGACAAGTCGGCGAACGCGGCGAACGCCTGGACGAGAGCGTTCCAGGTTCAGGATTGGGTCTCGCCATCGTGCGCGATATCGCCAAGCTCTACCACGGCTCGCTCGCGCTCGATGCCTCGCCACTTGGCGGTCTTAGGGCGCAGCTGACGCTGCCGGCGATGGTTTAAAGCCCGAAAAACAAGCGTTTCGGTCGACAGATGCCGAAACAAGCCATTAACCGTGGCGGGCTACGCTCGACGCGCTCGCGTTGAGCTTGCGGGCAGAAAATGCCCTTGGAGTTTGCTTGATTTCACCGCAACGAGCCGGACAGCTGAAGGCCTTCTTGGGCAGCCTGCCCGAGCAGATCGCCGCGCGTCTGGCGCGCGCGGTTGAAGTCGATCGCCTCGGCGATGGCAAGTCGCTGCCGCACGAACTGATCTTGCAAAGTTTGAGGCCGTCATTGCGTCGGCTCGGCGGATCGGAGCGCACGCCAACGGCGTTGCGTTTTTTCTGCCTGCCGTTTGAGGATCTCTTCTGCGTTTCTTCGCACCGGGTGCGCAAACAAAAGGGCCGCATCGCGCGCGGTAGCGTGGCGCCGATCTGGAATTGGGTGGGCCGGACGTTGTTGCCGCAAGAAACCAAAATCTATTGCCGGAATTTCAAGGCGGCGCTCGTTGCCGCCAACCACTCCGACACCAAGGCGCTTGCCGAAGGGTTCTGGCCGCTCGCGGGCGCTGCCATGCGCGCGGCACTCGCCGAGCAGGGCGGCCGCGCAGCGGCGCGCGCGCAGCTGGGTGGCGATCTGATCGTCGCAGATGCCGAAGAAGCGGCACTGCTTCTGGGTGTCGGTGGCGCGGTCATCAAGATTCAGGAGCTGCTGGCCAAACCGGTTGGCATGTTGGACGACAAGCTGCTCGCCTCGCTGCGCGCGATCCATGACGCGCTGGTCGAGAGCACACCCGATGCTGCGCCCTATGTCGCCGTGATCGCGATGAATCGACTGTCCCAGCCATGGGAAGCAGTCAAGCTGCCGCTGAGTAGGTTACCGGCGTCACACGGCTTGTCGATCTGCGTGGATGATATGGGCCTCGCCGGCGAGATCATGTTCGGTGACATCGAGAGTTGCGCCGCTGTCGCGCGCGCCGCAACGCAGCCAGTGTTCGATGTGGACGTACTGAGCGAGGCCATTTCGTGCTTCACGACGCTTGCGAGCGGCCCACTCAAGGACTTCGGCATGCGCGGTGATGGAAAGTGGGACACGTATCTTCGCAACGAACAGGCTGCACTGGCCGAAATCATGACCGCATTCCTGGCGCGCGCGCCAAAAGAGCTGTCGCGTGCCTTGCCGCGCCAGGGGAGGGCGGCTACCGAGGAGTCGGTGGAGCGCGCGCTTCGCTATGCGCGCCTCGTCGTCGCATGCAGGCCGTTCGCGGTTGCAGGCGCCTTCGGACCGTCGCACAAGAAGGGCGAACAAGAAATGATCGAGATGCTGCACAGCCATAACGCGGAGGTGGTTACGGAATTACGCGGCGCCGGCGCAGCGCGCCGGGTGCTCATCGAGAACCAGTTTGAAGTGAACCTCAAACTCAGCGCCGCGCTCTTCGGCGACGCAAACGCCGCGTCCCTGCGCCGTCGGGGCCGTGTGGCCCAGCGCTCCAAGCGCGCGGCCTAACTCGAAAGCGCTGGATGAGCAACGCGAGAACAAAACCTACGCCGCCTACGCCACCGCTCGACTATCGCCCTCTCGACGATGGCTGGCGGCAATGGATTGCCGAAAATCGGCTGCGCGACTGCACGCCGGAATCGATGATCGCGGCCATGGTTGCGGCCGGGCTGAATGCGCATGAGAGCCGCGCAGCGGTCACGGAAATCGAACACAATCCCGTATTCCTGGCGGCGCGACGACATCAGGAATTACTGCGCAAGCTTGAGTCGGTAATGGTCAATCAGCAGCGCTTGTGGGAATCGGCTCCGGCTTATGCGGCGGTCGAAAAACGCGGTGCCATTGCGGACGCTGAATTCATCGAGCGTTACGTGCGCGGCAGCCGGCCGGTGGTTCTAACGCATCTGACGGCGGACTGGCCTGCCATGCGGCGTTGGTCGCCGCACGACCTCAAGAAGCGCTTCGGTCACTTGAACGTCGAAATTCAGGCCGAACGCAACGCCGACACGCGCTACGAAGAAAACAAACTCGCGCATCGAAAGGAGCAACGTCTTTCCGAATTCGTTGATCGGGTGCTCGCCGGTGGTCCCACCAACGACTACTACATGACTGCCAACAACGAGGTACTGCGGCAACCGGGCTTCGCGCCGCTGCTGGAGGATATCGGCAGTCTGCCCGCCATTTGCGATCGAACACAGCTGACAAGTGCGTCGTCATTTTGGTTCGGACCGGCGGGCACGGTGACACCCTTGCATCACGACACGCTGATGCTGTTTCACACGCAAATCGTCGGCCGCAAACGCTGGCGCTTCATCTCACCGCTCGAAACGCCCAGGCTCTATAACTTCAACGGCGTGTACAGTCCGATCGATGTCGACAGGCCCGATTTGGCGCGCTATCCGCGCTTTGCGGAGGTCACGATGCTTGAAGTGGTCGTCGAGCCCGGCGAGACTGTGTTCTTGCCTCTGGGATGGTGGCATCAAGTCACCTCGCTCGACATCAGTATGTCGTTTTCGTTTTCGAATCTGAAAATCCCCAATCACTTTCACTTCACGAATCCGACCATGACGGACTGGTGATTCGCGCCGCAGCGGCCACGCTTGTGTCTTGGCCGGTACACTTGTGCAAATTCTTGTGTTGGGAGCATTGGTTCCGCTTTTTTCTGCACTGCAACATCGGGGCTAAGCCGGCTCTAGCGGCAGGTTATTTGGCTTGCACCTCAATATGTTGGCACCGTAAAAATTCCTGACAGATGTGTCACGTATTGAAATAATACTGCGATTGCACACTCGTTGCAGACACTTTCGGAAAGTGTTATCGATGAAAACTAGAATTTTGGTCGTATCGGGGCCGAGGGCGGATCAAGGGCATTCACGCATACAGCAAAGTCGCAAAAAGCACACTAAATCTGGGGGATAAGGCTGTGTCTGATCGCGTTTCCAAGTGGGCCATTCGGTCCGCGCTCGTCCTTTCGTCGTTGATTGTCGGTGCGGGCTACACGCTCCCCGCATTTGCGGACATCGAACTCATCGTGGTCACTGCGCAGAAACGCGAAGAAAACGTGCAGACGATTCCGATCGCGATCTCGGTCTTCACCAGCGAGAAACGCGATGCCATCGGCATCACCTCCGTCCAGGACATGACGAACTTCACGCCCGGACTTGCCTATCAAACCTCCTTGGACCGCGTCTTCCTGCGCGGCGTCGGCCGGCAGACCAACTCGCAAGCCGCTGACACGCCGGTGGCAAACTACGACGACGGTCTGTTCGAAACCTTCGCGGTGGCAGCTGGGCGCTCTTCGCTCGATCTGGATCGCGTCGAAGTTCTGCGTGGTCCGCAAGGCACATTGTCGGGCCGTAACGCACTCGGCGGCGCGCTCAACGAAATTACCATACGTCCCTCGACCGACGCGTTTCACGGCGAAGCCCGCCTGACCTACGGCGCCTACAACCACATCACGCCGGAAATTTCCTTGACCGGTCCGATCGACGATGTCTGGGCCTTCCGCATCTACGCGCTCTACGACAAGCAGACACAGGGCTGGTCGAAGAACATCGTTCCGAATGCGATCCAGAACACCAACGATCCGTTGTGGACCGGCAAGCCAAATATCAGCGACACCAAGCTCAAATTCGGCAATGCGGGTGATGGCAACGTGATCGACGAGTGGTACACGGACGCGCAAATCCAGGCGAAGTTCTCGCCGCAGTTTGAGATGTGGACCAAGATTCAATCCGCGCAATGGTGGAACGGCGCAGGCGGTCCCGGCGCCGACCTCGAAGGCTGGACACCGGCCGACTATCCGACATTCGAAGCAGCTGCCGGCGGTCTCTATAACAATGCCGGCTACGGCTGCACGGCTCTGCCCGGCAGTCCCTACTTCACCCCGCTGACGACCGTTGTGCCGGGAAGCGTGGTGTCGCCACTGCCCGGCGCGGTCGCCTGCACCAATCCGGGCGCCAAGGATCCCTGGCATCAGGCGCGCCTAATTCAGACGGCCGTGCGCTTGCCGAGCTATTTCTCGCTCAACACGCAGTGGACCTGGCACGCCGATGATTTCGACATCAAGTATATCGGCGGCGGCTCGTACTATCGCTATCATCTGGCTACCGAACTGGACGTCCATCAGGCGCCGATCTCCAGCTACAAGATCGCCGGGGCTTTCTGCCCGGACGGCGGCTGCCCTATCGACAACCACTGGCAGTTCAATCCGGAGGAAGAAAACTCGTTCATTTCGAACGAAATCAACTTCATCTCGACGGGCGACAGCCCGCTGCAATGGGTGGCGGGCGCCTACCAGTTCTCGCAACAGGCCAATCAGCCCGGCGATGCTTTCAATCCGTTCCAGCCCGAAGTAAACCAGAACCTGCAAAATTCGGGGCCATTTTTCCCGCCCGGCTTTTTATGCACGGCTCCTGCGATCTTTGGGGGCAACGGCGTGGGCACGGGTGGCGTCTGCGCGCCTTCCACCACCTTCCGCACCTTTGACTCGACCAACAACATCCACGACCACTCCTACGCGCTCTTCGGTCAGGTCGACTGGAAGTTCCTGGAAGACTTCAAGCTGACCGCTGGTCTGCGCTATTCCTGGGACCACAAGTTCGGCTTCGAGCGCGCACGGTTGAGTTGCTATTACGGCTTCTGCTCGGCGTTCGGCATGGGTGGTGACATTTTCGGCGGCTTTTTTGGCCCAAACGGCATCGGCGCCTTGGAGATGACGCAGGCTGGCTTCGCCGTCGCCTCGGGCCTTCCTGTGCCTGGTCCGGGTATCAAGGGCCCGACCACCTACAATCCGAACACCGGCTTCGCGCGGCGCAATCTCGACGCGAAGTGGGGCGGCTTCACCGGCACGTTTGGAATTGAATGGTCGCCCGGTCCCGAGACTCTCGCCTACGCGAAATACGGTCGCGGCTACAAGGATGGCGGCTACTACGAAGGCGCGAACACAGCGCTGACGTCGATTCCGTTCACCCAGGCCGAGTTCGTGAACTCTCTCGAAGTCGGTATCAAGCATACGTTCGGCGACTGGCTGACGACGAACGTCGCGCTCTTCCACTACGCCTACAAGAACCTGCAGCTGCCGCTGGTCTTCGCCAATTTTGCCGGCGTCGTCCAGGTCAACTCGACATCGTTCTACAACGTGCCGAGGTCGATCTCGCAGGGCGCAGAACTGGAGCTGACGGCGCAGCCGATCGATGATCTGGCGATCGTCTTCAACTACTCCTACGACGATGCGCACGTCAGCAAGGGCACCGCGATCGATACCAACGATCCGGAAGGCGAAGAGCCTGGCGCCAAGCCCCTCTTCACCGAAGCTCAGTGCCTTGCGCTACTGCTTTCGTCACCGGCAACCGCGCCCTGTTCAGCAGATGTGTACACTCGGCCGCGGACTGGAGCCGCCAACGGGCATCCTGCGGGCGGTAACTTGGTTACGACCGGTTGGTTCATTCCGCAGAATATAGCGGGCAACCAACTGCCGAACGCAGCGCGCAACAAGGTCGCATTCAACATTCTCTATACGATCCACAGCGAGTGGGGCAACTTCACGCCGTCGGTCTCGTACATCTGGCGCGACAAGCAATATGGAACACTGTTCACGCGTTCCTATAACAAGGCGCCATCCTGGGATCAGATCGACATGCGCGTGCGTTGGGTTTCGTCCGACGAAAACTTCGAGGTGATCCTGTTCGGGAAGAACATCACGAACAACACCGTCTACGATGTCGGAGCCTTGGGTACACGCCTTGCGGGCACCAACAACTTCATCACCGCAGGCTGCCAAGTTCTTGGCGGCACTGCCGTGCCGACGGCACTTGGACAGTGCAACTTTGTCCAGGGCCTGAACGGTCCGGCCGGTTATGGCCCGGTGAGGGGCGAAGACGCAGGTGGCCGCATCAAGACCTTCCAGGTCGCGCCACCGGCTCTGTGGGGAATCGAATTCCACTACAAGTTCGACTGAGCGACACGCATTTATACGGGCCGAACGACAATTCGTCGTTCGGCCCGTTTTGTTTCACGCCCATCGATGTCGCAAAGATCAGCGCGCTAGACCGCGCCTTCCTTTTTCAGCGCGGCGATTTCCATCGCCGAGTAGCCAAGTTCGCGCAGGATCTCGTCGCTGTGTTCGCCGAGCGCAGGCGCGCGCCGCCGGATCGTGCCGGGCGTGCCGTGCAGCTTGACGGGCGTTGCCGCGACGCGCGCCGCGCCGATGCCTGGAAAGTCCGTCGCGGCGAAGAAGTCGCCGCTTGCCACATGCGGATCGTCCAATGTCTGGCGCGGCCTAAGCACCGGACCCGCCGGCACGCGCGCGCCTTCGAAGGCGGCGATGGCTTCGGCGCTGCTGCGCTCGCCGACCCAGGCCGCGACACGTGCGCTGATGATCTCGCCATGATTGCCGCGCGCGATATCGCTGGCGAAGCGCGGATCTTCGAGCCACTCCAGGGCGCCGATCAATTTGGCGACGCGGCGGAACAGGGGATCGCCGTTGACCGCGACGGTGATCCAGCCGTCCTTGGCCTTGAAGATGTCCGACGGTCCGGCGGTCTGGCTGCGGTTGAGCGTCGGCTGGCGATTGATCTTGAGCGCGTCCTCCTCGAGCAGGGTCGGGCTGAAGAAGGTGAGCGCGGTGCGCAATAGCGCGCCTTCGACGAGCTGACCACGCCCGCTCGTCTCGCGCGCGCGCAAGGCGGCCGCCACGCCGAGCGCCAGAAGTGAGGCCGTTCCGAAATCGACCCAGGGCGCGGCCGAGCGTACGGGTTGTTCTTTGGTGCCCGAGAACCACGCCGCGCCGGACATCGCCTGCGCCACGCCATCGAAGCCGACACGCGTCGAATAGGGGCCCTCGAGACCGAATGCGGTAGCGACGACGAGGATGGCGCGCGGATTGATCGCGCTCACCGCGTCCCAGTCGAGCCCCATGGCCTTGAGCGTTTCGGCCGGAAGATTGGCGACGACGACGTCGGCGTCGGCGACGAGCCTGCGCACCACATCGCGACCCGCCTGGTTCATCGGATCGAGCGTCAGGCTGCGCTTGTTGCGGTTCATCTGCAGGAACATCGCGCCTTCGCCGGGCGAGCCGTCTTCGCGCTCGTGCAGTGGCGCGATCGTACGATCCTCGCGTCCGTCGCGTTTCTCCACGCGGATCACGTCAGCGCCGAGATCGCCGAGCAGCGCGGCGCAGAACGGGCCTGCGATATAGCGGCCGAAATCGATCACCCGAAGACCTTCAAACGGAGCTGTCACGGCGCGTCCCCGCAAAGTTTGCCACCCGACTATAGCGCCCGTGAGGGAAATTGCATGGCGCGGCGAGGCGTGCGAAACGGGGGTCGTCTTTCACGAGGATGCCATGCCGCCGAAGCGCAATCCGCTCAACCTGAACCCGCTCCAGCTGCGTACCTTGACCTTGCTGCAGGTGATCGCCGGCATTCCCGGCGCCGCCAGCCAATCTCCCAACGGCGAAGTCGTCATCAGCCAGTTTCCGGCCGCGCATGGCGATCACTTCCATCTCGCCGATGCGACGGTGGCGGCCAAGGACGCGAGCGGACTCTATAATCAGGCGGTGTGGCACGCGCTGACTCGCAAGGGCCTCGCCAAGGCCGAGTGGCCGCACCAGATGGCGCTGACGCCCGAAGGCCTTGCTTACGACACCGGCGCCGCGAAAGAGATTCTGCACAAGGCCGGTCATTGAGGATGTCTTGGCCATTCCCTCGAGGGAGGGCCGAAGACCTTCACTTCATCTTTGTCAGTGTCGCGATTTGGTTCGTGAACAGCGCGAGTCCGGCGGGGCTGCGGAAGAATTTATCGAGCGCCGGCGCGTCAGCGGTGATAACCGCATCATCGGTTCCCGACGTTATGCCTGTACCTGAGATCTTGTGCGCGCGGATCGCATTCTTGGTCGCGTCCTCGTCGAGCGTGAAGAGCAAGAGCCGTCCCTGCGCGTCGAGACGGTAGAGGACGGGAATTGTGCCGGGCGGCTGCTCGGAGGAATCGGCGTCTGGCCCCGGCACCAACCGCGTGTTCATGATGCCAGCTGTGCCCAACCGCGCCGTCGTCAGCTTGACCAGCAACAGGTCGCTCGCCGAACCGCCATTGGGCACCAGCACGGCCAGGATGCCGTCCTTGGCGGCGAGAAAGTGGAAATAGAAGAACTCATTTTCCTTGGCGCCCGATTGCGGCGCGGCCTTCCAGGTGCCCAGAAGAAGCGGGTCGTTCTTGAGACCGACCGTCGTTCCGACCGGATGCTTGGTCGTCGGTGGATAGCAGCCAGCAAGCGCCAGTGCCGCGAGCGCAAGCAGAGCAAGACGAATGGCTTTCACGGTATTTTCCCCAGTCCGCCGCAGTAGATTGCGCGACAATTGGGGCCGAAGCGGGGCGGCCGCGTTGGATCGCGCCAGCGACCTCTCTATAGTCCGCGCGTTTTCGACACACCGTGCGGCCATGACAGCCAAACAGAAACGACGCATCGCCTTCGTCGCCGCTCTGGTGCTCGCCAGCGCGGGTGCGGCCGCCCTCGTGTTGACCGCGCTCAAGGACAACGTGCTCTACTTCTATAGTCCGAGCGACGTTCAGACGCACCACGTGCAACCGGGTGTGGCCTTTCGCATCGGTGGGCTCGTCGCGCCGCACAGCGTGCGTCACGGCGCGAGTGCCGGCGTCAGTTTCACCGTCACGGACGGCAAGTCGTCGGTTCCCGTGAGCTATCGCGGCGTCTTGCCGGCGCTGTTCCGTGAAGGGCAGGGCGTGGTTGCGCTCGGTTCGCTCGATGGCAGTGGGACCTTCGCCGCCAGCGAAGTGCTCGCCAAGCACGATGAGAAGTACATGCCGCCCGAGGTCGTCGATGCGCTCAAGCGTTCCGGTCGCTGGAAGGAAGGCCAATGACGGGCGAGCTCGGTCAGCTCGCGCTCAGCTTCGCCCTGGCGCTGGCGCTGGTGATGACGATTGCAGGTCTTGCCGGCGCGCGTGAGGGCGCGGACTCGGCGCGTGCCGTCGCGTCAGGTGCGGCAAGCGGACTTCTGGTGTTCATTGCGCTGGCGTTCGGCGCACTCACCTACGCCTCGATCGTTTCGGATTTTTCGCTCCTCAATGTCGCGCAGAATTCGCACACGCTGAAACCTCTGATCTACAAAATCTCCGGTGTGTGGGGAAACCATGAAGGCTCGATGCTGCTCTGGGTGCTGGTGCTCGGCATCTATTCCGCAGGCATTGCGTGGTCGCGCCGCGGTGGCGCGCGGCTGACGAGTGCGGCGCTCGGCGTGCAGGGATTGCTCGCCGCCGCCTTCCTGCTCTTTATTCTCTTCACCTCCAATCCGTTTCTGCGGCTCGATCCGGCGCCGTTCGAAGGCGCAGGCCTCAATCCTTTGTTGCAGGACATCGGGCTCGCGGTGCATCCGCCGATGCTCTATGCCGGTTATGTTGGCCTCTCGGCGACCTTCGCCTATGCCGCGGCGGCGTTGATTACCAAGGAGCGCGATTGGACGCGCGCAGCCAGGCCATTCATGCTGACGGCGTGGATCGCGCTTACGCTCGGCATCGCGCTCGGCAGCTGGTGGGCCTATTACGAACTCGGCTGGGGCGGCTTCTGGTTCTGGGATCCTGTCGAGAATGCCTCGCTCATGCCATGGCTGGTGGCGACGGCGCTTTTACACTCCGCGCTCGCGACGGAGCGCACCGGTGCATTCAGAAGCTGGACATTGCTGCTGGCGATCGCTGCCTTCTCGCTCAGCCTGATCGGAACGTTTCTGGTGCGCTCGGGCGTGCTCTCCTCGGTGCACTCCTTCGCCAATGACCCCGAACGCGGCGTCTTCATCTTGGCGCTCATCGTGGGTGCGATCGGTGGTGCACTCGCGCTCTTCGCCTGGCGCGCCCCAAGTCTCGAAGTGGGCGCAAGCTTTGAACCGGCGAGCCGTGAGACGGCGCTCCTGCTCAACAACGTCTTTCTGGCGGCGGCGGCAGCGACAGTCTTCGTCGGCACCCTCTACCCGCTCGCGCTCGACGCGCTTACCGGTACCAAGATCTCGGTGGGGCCGCCCTACTTCGCGATCACCTTCGCGCCAATCTTCATTGCGCTATTGATTTTCGTGCCGTTCGGACCACGTCTCGCCTGGCGCAAGGGTGATCTTTCGGCGTCGCTGCGGATTCTGGCGCCGGCCATCGGCATCGCTGCAATCGCCGCGAGCGCAATTCTTGCATTCACTGCGCCGCGCACGCTCTTCGGTGCCGGCGCGTTCGGCGTTGCGGCTTGGTTGATCGCAGCCAGCATTCTCGATCTTCGCGCACGAGGCAGCAAAGTCATTCAGGCAGGCGTACTTGCTTCCGCTCTGGCACATGCCGGATTGGGCGTGACCTTGCTCGGCGTCGCCGGCACGACGCTGTGGCGCAGTGAAGCGCTCGAAGTACTTGCGCCTGGCGAGAGCATGTCGCTCGCCGGCTATTCTCTGCGCTTCGACGGCGTGAAGGCGGCGGCCGGTCCCAACTATACGGCGGCGCGCGCCGACGTGACGGTCTCGAGCGGCGGGCGGACCATCGCCGTCATGCATCCCGAGAAGCGGATCTATCCTGCCGAGGGACAGGACACGGTGGAAACCGCCATACGTACGACGATCGTCAGCGATCTATATCTGGCGCTCGGCGATCAGCGCGAGAAAGGTCGCTGGGTGCTGCGCGGCTACGTCAATCCGCTGGCGCCGCTGATCTGGCTCGGTGCGCTGGTGATGGCGGCGGGCGGGTTCAGCGCCTTGTGGGGCAGGTTGCGTACCCAACGGTCCGTCGCAGCGACCATCGCGGCGCCCGCGGAATGACGCGCTTCATCCTCGCGCTCTCGTTGGCGCTGTTTGCCGCTGCGGCGCAGGCCGCCCCCGCGCCCGACACGCTCGCTGATCCGACGCAGGAGGCGCGCGCCCGCGCATTGCAAAAGGAACTGCGCTGTCTCGTGTGTCAGGGCGAGTCGCTCGATGAATCCAACGCCACGCTCGCCGTCGATCTGCGGCATCTTATCCGTGCGCGCATCAAGGCCGGCCAAAGCGATAAGCAGATCGTCGACTTCCTCGTCTCGCGCTACGGCGATTTCATCCTCATGGCGCCGCCGTTCGAGGCACCGACCTACGCCTTATGGCTGACACCATTCGCTGTCTTGATCCTGGGCGCGGGGATCGCCATCTGGGTCGTGATCGGCGCCAAAAGGCGCATTGGCGACGGAGCTTGAAGCGTCCCGTCACCCAGCAACGTCGGCCGCAGTCACACTTGCAATGTTACGGTGTGTTAATAAGTTGGAGAGAATTGGGCAAGGTTGGGACGTTAAGGAATGACCGACCCGTCCCACCCGGCACAGGTCAAGGAGAGCAGCAATGCCTGAAGAAAATCCCCGTCCGGTCAAGACGCACAGCCGGGCCATCTTTCTTGGTTCAGCCGCTGCGATTGTGCTGATGGGTATCAGCGCTTTCGCACTGGCGCCTGCGGTGCAGACGACGAACTCGACGGAGCCCGCACGCGAGATGGCCGCGGCGCAACCGATGCCGCGCAGCACGCCGCCGCGCATGCTTGAAAACGGTGCGCCGTTCAGCTTCGCCGATCTCGTCGAGCGTGTCAGCCCCGCTGTCGTCACGATCACCTCGGAGACCGTCGAGACGCAAGCCTCGCTCAGCGCCGAAGACCTGCCCGCGCCATTCCGCGACTTCTTCAATCAGTACGGCCGCGGTCCTTCGCGCACGCCGCACAAGGCAATCTCTGCCGGATCCGGTTTCATCATCGACCGTTCAGGATTGATCGTGACCAACAATCACGTCGTCGAGAACGCCAAGAAGATCACCGTCAAGCTGCCCGACGGTCGTTCGTTCGAGGCCAAACTCGTTGGCACCGATGCCTTGACCGACATCGCGCTGCTCAAGGTCAAGAGCGACCGGTCTCTGCCGACGGTCGAGTTCGGCGACGACCGGCAAGTACGCGTCGGCGACTGGGTCGTAGCCGTTGGCAATCCGTTCGGACTTTCGAACTCTGTCACCGCCGGCATCGTCTCCTCGCTCGGCCGCGACATCGGCAACGGTCCCTATACCGACTTCATCCAGATAGATGCACCGATTAATCGCGGCAATTCGGGCGGTCCGACGTTCGATTTGCGCGGTCAAGTCATCGGCATGAACTCGATGATCTACTCGCCGTCGGGCGGCAGCGTCGGAATCGGCTTTGCCATTCCGTCCTCGATCGTCCACGAGGTTGTGGCGCAATTGCTGGCGCACGGTCACGTCGAGCGCGGCTATCTTGGCGTGAACATCCAGAGCATCACGCCTGACATCGCAACCACGCTCAACATTTCATCACCCAAGGGCGCAATCGTCGCCGAAGTCGTTCCGGGCGGACCGGCTGCGAAGGCCGGCTTCGAGCAGGGCGACGTCGTGGTGGCGCTGAACGGCCGTTCGGTCGATGATTCACGCGACCTCACCCGCCATATCGCAGCTTTGCCGGCAGGCGCTTCGGCCTCCTTCATCGTCATGCGCGGCGGCCAGAAGAAGATGATCACGGCCGCGATCGGCGTTCGTCCCAACCCAAAAGTCGCCTCTAATGGCGGCGGCCCCGACAATGACGGCGCGCAGAATGACGGGCCGCAGGCCGGCGCGATGCAGGCGATGGGGCTGGGACTTGCCTCGGTCACGCCGGAAGCACGGCGCAACTACAACATCGATGAAGCCATCAACGGCGTACTCGTCACGCGCGTCGATCCCGACAGCGATGCCGGCGACAAGGGCATCCAGCCGGGTGACGTCGTGCTTTCGGTGGCGAACAAGCCCGTGCATTCGCCCAAGGATATTCTCAACTTGATCGCTGCGGCGCGATCCAGCGGACATAAGACGATCCTGCTTCTTGTTGCGACACAGGGCGGCACGCGCTTTGTGGCGGTGGACATCGGACAGGCTTGACGTATTGCGTGCCGGCGCGCGCGGAGAAGTTCGCGCACCCGGTCCCCCGCACTGGCGGCAGCGGCCCCATCCCCCCGTTGCTGCCGCCGGTGCGGACCCTTTTTGCGGACGGCATTCGGGCGGAGGCGGTGCGATGCGAATTCTGGTCGTCGAAGATGATCTCGAAGCCCAACGTTATTTGGTGAACGGTCTGAAGGAGGCCGGCCACGTCGTCGACGATGCGGCAGATGGCGAGACCGGTCTCACGCTGGCGCTTTCCAGGCCCTACGACGTGGCGGTGATCGACCGCATGCTGCCGAAGATGGACGGCCTCAAGCTGGTCGCGGAAATGCGCGAGCACAGCAACGTGACGCCGGTGTTGTTCTTGAGCGCGCTCTCCGAGGTCGATGATCGCGTCAAGGGGCTCAAGGCCGGCGGCGATGACTACCTGACCAAGCCCTATGCCTTCGTCGAACTGCTGGCGCGAATCGACGCGCTCATGCGCCGGCGTTCGCCGCAGACCGTCAAGACTCGGCTGCAGGTCGGCGATCTCGAGCTCGATCTTCTGACGCGCACCGCCAAACGCGCCGGTGCTGCGATCGACCTGCAACCGCGCGAATTCCGGCTGCTTGAATATCTCATGCGCCATGCGAGCCAGGTGGTGACGCGCACCATGCTGCTCGAGAGCGTGTGGGAGTATCACTTCGATCCGCAGACCAACGTGATCGATGTGCACATCTCGCGCCTGCGCGCCAAGATCGACAAGGGATTCGACACCGCACTGCTGCACACGGTGCGCGGCGCAGGCTACATGATCCGTGCGCGCGCCTAGCATCCTTCGGACGCAGGCCTATCGCATCGTTTTGGTCTACGTCACTGTCTTCGCCGTCTCCGTCACGGCGCTGATCGCCTTTACCTACTGGAACACCAAGCGCGCGCTGGACGAGCAAACCGATCAGATCATCGAAGCCGAAATCACCGGACTTTCTGAGCAATATCAACAGCTTGGCTTGCGCGGGCTGGCCGATGTCGTCATCAGCCGCTCGGCCCATGGCGGGCCCGGGCTCTATCTCCTCGCGAACCGATTCAAACAGCCGATCGTGGGCAATCTCGACGCCTGGCCGGCGAGCATGGCGCTGCCTGGAAACTTCGTCGAATTCGACTATCAGCGTCGGGTCGAGAACAGGCTCGACACGCGTCGCGCCCGTGGTCGCGTCTTCGTGCTGGCCGGCGGCCTTTACCTCCTCGTGGCGCAGGACGTCTATGAGCGTTATCAAACCGAGAAGCTCTTCACCACGACGCTGCCTTGGACGGTGGGGCTCGTGCTTCTCCTGGGGCTCGGCGGCGGCGCGCTGATGAGCCGCAACATGCTGGCGCGTCTGGACTCGATCAACCGCACGAGCGGCGAGATCATGGCCGGCGACCTGTCGCGACGCGTGCCGATCGGCGAGGCGCATGATGAGTTCGACGCTCTCGCCGAAAATCTCAACGCCATGCTCGAGCGCATCGAGCGGCTGATGAAGGGTGTGCGCGAAGTGACCGACTCTGTGGCGCACGACTTGCGTACGCCGCTCAACCGTTTGCGCAATCGTCTCGAAGCCACTTTGCGCCACCTCGATCCGGCGAGCGCGGAGACTTCCGAGATCGAGGCCGCCGTCAGCGAAACCGATTCGCTCATCACGACGTTCAACGCGCTCCTGCTCATCGCCGAAGCTGATGCCGGGGTAACGCGCGGCGAGATGGCGGCGATCGATCTTGCCTCCATCGCCGCCGACATGGCCGAGCTTTATGCCCCGCTTGCCGAGGAGAAGGGTGTCAGTCTCGAAATCACGCCGTCCGGTTCGACGATGATCGACGGCAATCGCAGCTTGATCTCTCAGGCGCTCGCCAATCTCGTCGACAATGCGATCAAGTACACGCCGGCCGGCGGCAAGGTGACGGTGACGGCGTCCGGCACGCCGCTCGGCATCGAGTTACGCGTCGCCGATACCGGACCCGGCATACCGCCGGCAGAACGCGCCCGCGTCGTCGAGCGCTTCGTGCGGCTCGAGGCGAGCCGCAATTCACCGGGCACCGGGCTGGGCTTGAGTCTCGTCGCCGCGGTGGCGCGGTTGCACGATGCGAAATTTCTGCTTGAGGACAATCAGCCCGGTCTTCGCGCTATCATCCGGTTTCCCCGTTATCCGCAGCGCGCGCGTTTGGCATAACGGACATGGTCCACAACTTCGGGCCATGACATTCTGCTGCACATGACCGCCTTCAAGAATGCCTCGCCGCCGGCAGCCTTCGACACGGCCCGTGCCGAACGCACCTTCGTCTCGCTCGCTGCGGAGGGTTTCGTGCCGTCTAAGGCCGAGCGCACGATCCTTGCCGCAGCATTCGGCAACAGCCCGTTTCTCGCGCGTCTCGCCCTGCGTGAACATGCCCTGCTCGCTCCTCTGCTGCGCGATGGACCGCAGGTCGTTGTCGATGCCACGAAGAAGCAGGCACTCGCCGCCGCGCTGGCGCAAACGCAAGTCGAAGCCATGTCGCAACTTCGCATCGCCAAGCGCCGTGCCGCGCTCGCGATCGCGCTGGCCGATATCGCAGGCTCCTGGAAGCTGGAGGACGTCACGCGCGCATTGAGCGAATTCGCTGACGCGGCCGTGAAGGGCGCGTTGCGCTTCGTACTTCGCGAGGCGGCCGAGAAGGCGGACCTTGCCGAGCGCGACGGCGAGCGGCTTGAGACCATGACGGGTCTCACGGTACTCGCCATGGGCAAATACGGCGCCCTCGAACTCAACTATTCGAGCGACATCGATCTTGTCGTCTTCTACGACCCGCGGCGCTTTCCCTTCAAAAAGCGTGACGATGCGCGCGGCGCCGCCGTCGATCTGGTGCGCGGCGTCGTCAAGCTCCTGAGCGAGATCACCGCGGACGGTTATGTCTTCCGCGTCGATTTGCGCTTGCGCCCCGACGCCGGCGCGACGCAGGTGGCGATTTCGACAGATGCAGCGGAGTCCTACTACGAAGGAATGGGGCAGAACTGGGAACGCGCCGCCTTCATCAAGGCGCGCGCCTGCGCCGGCGACCCGGATACCGGCGCCCATTTTCTGGCGGCAATCGTGCCGTTCATCTGGCGGCGCAATCTCGACTATGCCGCGATCGAGGATATTCATTCGATCAAACGCCAGATTCACGCGCATGAAGGCCATGGCGCCATCGCCGTCGCCGGGCACAACATCAAGCTCGGCCGCGGCGGCATTCGCGAGATCGAGTTCTTCGCCCAGACGCAGCAGCTGATTCTGGGAGGTCGTCTGCCGTCGCTCCGCCAGAAGGCGACGGTGGCCGCCCTCGATGCGCTGTGCGAGCGCGAGCTCGTGACCGAAAAAACGACGATGGAGCTCAAAGACGCCTACCGTTTTTTGCGCACACTCGAACATCGCCTGCAGATGGTTGAAGACCAGCAGACGCATACGGTGCCGAAATCGGCGGAGGAAATCGCGCACATCGCCTGTTTCATGGGCTTCGCCGACTCCACCGCATTCTCTGCCGCTCTCACGACGCAGCTCGAAACGGTGCAGGGCCATTACGCCAGGCTGTTCGAGCGCGAGCAGGAGTTGACGGCAAGCGAGGGCAATCTCGTCTTCACAGGTGTGGAAGAGGATCCCGAAACGCTCGCCACCCTCAAGCGTAAAGGCTTTTCCGATCCGGCGCATGTCTCGGCGGCGATCCGCGGCTGGCATCACGGCCGCGTACGTGCCACGCGCAGCGCGCGGGCGCGCGAACTTTTGACCAAGCTTATCCCGCTGCTGCTGACGGCGCTCGCCGGCACCGCCGATCCCGACGCAGCTTTCGCGCAATTCGACCGCTTCCTCACCAACCTGCCGGCCGGAGTGCAGCTTTTCTCGCTGCTTCTGGCCAGACCGGATTTGCTCGCGTTGATCGCGGCAATCGCAGGTTCCGCGCCGCGTCTGGCGCAGCATCTCAGCCGTGCGCCGGCGACGCTCGATGCCTTGATCGATGCCGACTTTCTGCACGCACTGCCGTCGCGCGAAAGGCTCGATCAACTTCTGCATGAACAATTAATGCACGCCGCAAGCTACGAAGCTGCGCTCGATGCCGTCAGGCGCTTCGCCAAGGAGCAGACGTTTCGCGTCGGCGTGCAAATCATCCAGGGCACGGCGAAGGCCGACGCGGCTGGTCCGGCACTTGCCAACATCGCCGAAACGGTGATCGGCGAACTTCTGCCGGCGGTCGAAAGACAGCTCGGCGAAACCGCAGGCAGCATGCCGGGTGGCGAATTTGCCGTCGTCGCCATGGGCAAACTCGGCGGGCGTGAAATGACGGCGAGCTCGGATCTCGATCTCATCTTTGTCTATGACGTGCCGCCGGGCGTGGAGGCGAGCGATGGCGCCAAGCCACTGCCGGTGATCGTCTACTATGCGCGTTTGGCACAGCGGTTGATCGTCGCCTTGACCGCGCAGACCGCCGCGGGAGGGCTCTATGAAGTCGACATGCGGCTGCGTCCCACCGGCAACAAGGGTCCGGTTGCCGTCAGCCTTGAATCCTTCGCGCGCTATCACGCGACCGAATCCTGGACCTGGGAACGCATGGCGCTCACCCGCGCGCGAGTGGTCCTGTCGCCGCCACGGCTTCGACGTGCCGTCGAGGACGAAATTGCGCGGACGCTGACGGCGACGGTCGAGCCTGCGAAAATCATCGCCGATGCGCGCGACATGCGCCAGAAACTGGCCGCACAATTTGCATCCGCAAATCGCTGGGACCTCAAATTCGCCAATGGCGGGCTCGTCGAAATCGAATTCATCACCCAGACGCTTGAACTCTCAGCGGCCCCCAGAAACGCGGGCGTACTCGACAACAACACAATCGCGGCGCTCGAAAAGCTCGGTGCGGCGGGCCTGCTCTCTGCGCAGGATACGAAGACGTTGGTTGCGGCGGCGATTCTCCAGCACGCGCTCACTCAGACTTTGCGCATCGCGCTCGATGGCACGCTCGATCCGAAGACCGCGACGCCGGGCTTGAAGGCACTCCTTGTACGTGCTGCGGGCGTCGAGGACTTCGCAGAACTCGAAGCCCGCCTCGCCGAAACGCAATCGTCCGTGCGCAAGATTTACGAACGCGTGCTGTCTTGAGAGCGCCAGCGTTTTAGTCAGCCGGCAGGATGACAAGTGCGTCAGCCGACCAGGAGAGATGCACAGCATCTCCGACCGCGTGGCCAGACGTCGTCGCACTGTTCTGCACGGCGACGGCGATGGGCTCGGACAAGCCCTCGACCTTCACGAAGTAATGGCTGCGTTCGCCGAGAAATGCCGCCGCGCTGACGCTACCCGTCACGCCTGCATCGGATAGCGCGATCTTCTCCGGCCGCAGCGCAACCAAGACGCGCGTTCCCGCTGCTTGCGGCGCAATAACGTCGAACTGGCCGAGGGCGCCCAGATCGATGCGCGCCGACGCGCCGTCGCGTGCGCTGATCCTGCCCGAAAAGAAATTCATCTCTCCGATGAAGTCGGCTACCTCACGGCAGTTGGGCGCTTCATAAAGTGTGCGTGGTGTCGCGACCTGGAGAATCCGCCCGCCGGACATCACTGCAATGCGGTCCGACATGGAGAGCGCCTCTTCCTGGTCGTGGGTGACGAACACGAACGTGATGCCGAGACTCTTCTGCAACGCGCGCAACTCCAGCTGCATGGCTTCGCGCAAGCGGCGGTCGAGGGCGCCAAGCGGCTCGTCGAGCAGAAGCATCTTGGGCCGCCTCACCAATGCTCGTGCGAGCGCCACGCGCTGGCGTTGTCCGCCGGAGAGTTCGTCGGCGCGCCGCGCGCCAAAGCCCTCGAGCTTGATCATCGCGAGTGCGTCGGCCACGCGCATCTGCAGTTCGTTTGGCATCAACCGCTCGCGGCGCAGGCCATAGGCGATGTTGTCGAACACGTTTAGGTGAGGAAAAATCGCGTAAGACTGGAACACCATATTCGAGGGACGACGGTTTGCCGGCTCATCGGTCAGGCGCGCCCCATCGCAAAAGATTTCGCCCCTGTCGGGAAATTCAAAGCCCGCAATGATCCGAAGCAGCGTGGTCTTGCCGCATCCCGATGGACCAAGAAGCGAGAAGAATTCGCCACGGCGAATCGTGAGATCGGCGTCGTCGACGGCAACGACGTCGCCGAAACGCTTCGTGACATGTTCGATGCGCAGAAACGGGTCTTCGCTCATGCGCCCACCATCACGGCGCGGCGGCTCTCCAGCCCGCGGCTTCGTATCCACTCGGCGAACACCACCAGTACGGCAGAGGCAACCAGGATCGCGGCGCCGAGCGCCAGCACCGCCGGAAGCTTGTAGGGAAAGCGCAGCTGGCTCCAGATGTAGATGGGAAGCGTGGCATCGTTGCCGGCGAGGAAATAGGCGATCAGGAATTCGTCGAACGAGACAATGAAGGTCAAAAGCAGGCTCGAGACGATGCCGGGAAGCGCGAGCGGGAAGGTGACGCGCCAGAACGTCGTCCAGCCAGTTTCGCCGAGATCGAGCGAGGCTTCCTCGAGGCTTTTGTCAAAGCCTTCGAGACGCGACATCAAGACCGTGATCGCGAAGGGCACGCATATGAGCGTATGGCCGCAGACCACGCTCACGAGCGAGAGCGGAATGGCGACCGCGTTCAGCAGGATAAGCAGCGAAATTCCCAGCACGATATCGGGGATGAAGAGCGGTAGCGACGCGAAGCCGAGCAGCGCCGCGCCGCCCGGCACGCGATAGCGCGTCAACGCCTTGGCGGCCAGGAGCCCCAGCAACGTGGAAAGCAGCGCCGTGGTCGTGCCGACCACGAGACTGTTGCCGAGAGCCTTCAACATCGCATCGTCGGCCAGCATCTGTGCGTACCACTGCGTGGTGAAACCGCTCAGCGGAAAGGCGATGAACACCGACCGGTTGAACGAGAAGAGCGGCAGAAAAAGTACAGGCGCATAGAGGAAGGCGAGATAGCAGAATGCATAGGCCAAGAGCGCTCCGCCGCGGTTTTTCCTGCGCATCAGCGGATCCTCCGCGCCGCCAGGCGCAGCGCTCCCACCGACACCAGCGTGACAATGCCTACGGCCGCCATGCTCGCCATCGCCAGCGCCGCACCGAGCGGCCAGTTGCCCACCTTGTCGAACTGGACCTCGATGATGTTGGCGATCATCACGCCGTTCGAGCCGCCGACCAGCGCCGGGGTGACATAGTCGCCCGTCGTCGGCACGAAGATCATCACGGCGGCGGCGATCACGCCGGGAAGCGACAGCGGCAGCGTGATGCGGAAGAATCGCCGCAGCGGACCATCGCCAAGATCGGCGGCGGCATCGAGCAACGCGCGATCGATCTTCTCCAGGCTCACATAGATCGGCAAAATCGCGAACGGCGCCCACGCATGGGCAAGCGTCACTACCACCGCGGTTGGGTTGTACAAGAGGAACTGGAGAGGCTGGCGGATGAGGCCGAGGCTCATCAGTCCTGAATTAATCACGCCATTATATCCGAGGATCAGTTTCCAGGAAAAAACGCGCAGCAGATAAGAGGTCCAGAACGGAATTGTCAGCAGGATCAGCCAGACGAACTTCGCGCGCCCGACGCGAAAGGCGACGAAATAGGCCATGGGATAGGCCAGCGCGACGGTGATGAGCGTGACGAGGGAGGAGATCGCAAGCGAGCGGTAGAGCAGCGCGCGATAGCTCGCGCGGCCGAAGCTCTGCGCGTATTGCCCAAGCGTGAGATGGGTGTCGAGCGCGTAGCCGTTCTGGCTCCAGAAACTGTAGAGTGCGAGCAGTGCAAGTGGCGCGGCGAGAGCTGCGAGCATGACGAGCATGGTCGGACTTAACAGCGTGAGCCCGCGCGCACCTTCCGACCGACGGTAGAAGCGTGTCAGTCGTTGGCCAAAACCGTCTCGGCCGGATCTAACTGAGTCCATCTCTCCAGTCGCCTCCAAGCCGCGAGCTTGTGCACCATCCGCTAGCTACATCCCGAGCTTGTCGAAGGATGAGAACCGCCAAGACCAATCCTATGCGTTCGGTCCTCCAACTCGTTTACAGCCATCCATCCATTCACGCCAAGCGGGGAAGGGATGCGTCCGGCGGTAGCGCGCGCCGTCGCCGCATGGGTTAAACGACAGCATGACCGTCAAGCATCCATCCTTGCCGTTGAGCCATTTGCTGCTCGCCCTGGCGGTGGCGGCGGTGTGGGGCACCAATTTCGTGGTGATCAAGGTGGCGCTGGCGCATCTGCCGCCACTGCTGCTCGCGGCGTTGCGTTTCACGCTGGCCTTCCTGCCCGCAGCGTTCTTCCTCAAGCGACCCAGGGTTCGCTGGACGAACCTCGCGGCTTACGGCGTCGTCATCGGTGCGGGGCAGTTCGGCCTACTCTATATCGCGATGGAGAGGAATATCTCGCCCGGCCTTGCCTCGCTCGTCATCCAGACGCAGGTCTTCTTCACCATCGGCTTGGCGATGTGGCTTTCGGCCGAGCGTCTGCGGCCGTTTCAGTGGCTGGCTCTGGCACTCGGCGGCGGTGGGCTCTTGCTGATTGCGCTGCGTGGCGGCGCGACGGCAACGCCGCTTGGACTTGGCCTGGTCCTCACCGCCGCGGCGTGCTGGGCCTGCGGCAATCTTCTCGCGCGCTCGGGCGGGCCAGAGAACATGCTCGCCTACGTCGTGTGGGCGAGCCTTTACTCTTTTCCACTGATGTTCGTTTTGTCGCTCGCATTCGAGGGTTGGCCGGCGATTCGCGATGGCCTCGCGCAAAGCGACTGGTTGACTTGGTCGGCCGTCCTTTACCAGTCGCTTGCCAACACGCTGTTCGGCTATGCGAGTTGGGGTTGGCTGCTGGCACGCCATCCGGCGGCGACGATTTCGCCGGTGGCACTTCTCGTTCCGGTGTTCGGACTCTCGACATCGGCGCTGCTGCTCGCCGAGCCGATGCCGGAATGGAAGCTTGCGGCGACGCTGTTGGTCTTAAGCGGGCTGGCGCTCAATCTAGCCTGGCCACGACTGCGGACACTTTGGCCGCGCAGCGCTTGACAGAGCGCGAGAGATTACGCTGCGCTATCAGTCCGTCGGCTTGAGCAGCGCATTACCGCCATTGGCGACCGTGACTTTCTGATCTGATTTGTGTTGCGGGCGGGTGGTATCGCTTGAATTGAGTTTGATCCACTCTTCGGCTTGCGCGGTTGTCTTGAACGGCCCGACATGATGTGCCAATCCGTCCGGGCCGATTATTTCTACGAACACTTGGCCGTCGGCGTTCTGTCGAGAAGTGTGTGGTGCTGTCATCTTCACGGCCCCCAGCCCGTGCCCGGGCAGTATCAACGGGAACAGTTAGACTTCAAAGGATTAATTGACGCCGGAAAAGGTGCAATTTGAGGTCGAAGTGCACGCTCGACGCGCGTATTAATATCATCTCTCACCATTGATAGTCTCTACCTAAACTTGGCTAAGTCGAAATTAATCTGCCAAGACTAAGGAGAGACTTGACGTAAGACTTCCGTTGATTGGTGGAAATCCGGATACTTACGCGTTTCGAGCCCCACAGTTCGCTTACGGGGTATACTTTCTGGACCGATCCCGCCGGATTAAGTCGAAACCAATCGCGACCCGCCGTCTCCACGCATCGCTCACGCATTTGGTTCACGTCTTCGCGCCTGCGCGATCAACGTTGGCCGCGATGGCGAAGCTGACATTGGGGCAAGTCGCAACGCGGCGGGCCACTTGTACCTGGCATCGTACGCGCGTGTCGTCTCGGCCGGCGTCTTGTTTCAAGGGAGTATTGTTCGTAGCCTCGCACAAAATAGCTCCGCTCACAGGTGGAGCATGGGGGGCGTCTATGAAATTCTCTGCATTCGGTCCGGCGAGGATCGTTGTACTTGGTCTTGTTCTTCTGACCGCACCCGTGCTTGCCGCCGTCGCCCCATCGGTGTCGCCCGGCTCCGCTGTGGATGGCGCCAGAATTGCCAATGCCGATTCCGATCCTGGCGAGTGGTTAAGCCACGGCCGCACCTATTCGGAGCAGCGCTTCTCGCCGCTCGACAAGATCAACACCGCCAACGTGAAATCGCTCGGCGTGGCGTGGGAATACCGCACCTATTCCGTGCGCGGACTCGAGGCGACTCCAATTGTCGTCGACGGAATGATGTACATCACGCTCGCCTGGAGCAAAGTCGTCGCGCTCGATGCCAAAAGCGGTAAGGAAGTTTGGACCTACGATCCGCATGTGCCGGGCGGCCAGGGGCGGTTTGCGTGCTGCGATGTGGTCAATCGCGGCGTGGCGCTCTGGAAAGGTGCGGTTTTCGTCGGCACGCTGGACGGGCGCCTCGTCAAGCTCGATGCCAAGACCGGCAAGGTGCTGTGGTCGATCGATACGATCGAGAATCACAAGCACACCTACACGATCACGGGCGCGCCGCGCGCCATGGATGGGCTGGTGGTGATCGGCAATGGCGGCGCGGAATATGATTCGCGCGGCTATGTTTCGGCCTTCAACGCCGACACGGGCAAACTCGTCTGGCGTTTTCACGTCGTGCCGGGCGACCCCTCCAAGCCACAGGAGAACGCGGCGCTCGAGACCGCGCTCAAGACCTGGGACACGTCGGGCAAGTACAAGTTCTGGAAGATCGGTGGCGGTGGCGCGCCGTGGAATTCCATGGCCTATGACCCCAAGCTCGATCTCCTCTATTTCGGGACCGGCAACGGCAATCCGTGGAATCGCGAGATCCGTTCGCCCAGGGGCGGCGACAATCTTTATCTGTCGTCGGTGGTCGCGCTGCACGCCAAGACCGGCGAATTCGCCTGGGCCTATCAAACGACACCAGGCGACACCTGGGATTTCGATTCCACTGCCGACGTCGTGCTCGCCGACCTCAAGATCGGCGGCAAGATTCGACCCGTCCTGATGCATGCACCGAAGAACGGATTCTTCTACGTGATCGATCGGGCCACCGGCAAACTGATCAGCGCGCAGAAGTTCGCCGCCGTCACGTGGGCCAAGGGCATCGATCTGAAGAGCGGCAAGCCGATCGAAAATCCCGACGCGCGCTACAAGACCAAGATGGCGGTGATCTATCCGCAGGAAACCGGCGCGCACAATTGGCAACCCATGTCGTATAATCCGCAGACCGGGCTCGTCTACATCCCGGCGATGGACGGTGCCGCGATCTTCGTCGGGTCGAAGGATTTCAAATATGTGCCGGGCGGCTGGAATCTCGGCGTCGATTTCGCCGCGGTTTCGCAAGCTGTGCTGCAAGCGATCCAAAGCGGCAAGCCGCCGCCGCCTGCCGTCGGCTTCATCAAGGCGTGGGATCCCGTCGCACAGAAGGAAGCCTGGCAGGTTGCGATGGGCGGCGCGTGGAACAGCGGCCTGCTTTCGACTGCCGGTGGCCTGCTGTTCGGTGGCGATGCCTATGGCAATTTCAGCGCCTATGACGCGCAGACCGGCCGCAAGCTGTGGTCGATCGATCTTAAGACGGGAATTCTCGCGCCCGCGATGACCTACAGCATCGGCGGCGAACAGTATGTCGCGCTGTTGGCCGGCTGGGGCGGCGCGGGCGGGCTTGCGGCGTTCCGCGATCCGAAGACGGCACTCTCGCGCTTTCAGACCAATCAAGGTCGCTTGTTCGTCTTCAAGCTTGGTGGTCGCCAAACCGTTCAACCGCTCGCAGCGGAAGGCACGCCGCCGAGCCAGCCGCCCGCGCTCACCAAGGCCGACAATGCGCTCGTCGACAAAGGCTTCGCGCTATACCATCGCAATTGTCTCGTCTGTCACGGGTTCTTCGCTCAATCCGAAGGCGAAGTGCCGGATCTGCGCCTTTCCTCGAGCGAGATCTGGGGCCAGTACGACAACATCGTGCTGAACGGTGCGTTGCAGGACAACGGCATGGCCTCGTTCAAAGACTTGCTCTCGAAGGACGATGTCGCTGCCATTCGTGCGTATGTGTTGCAGCAATCGCATCTGGCGTGGGACCAGTCGCACAAGCCTGCGAAAAAACTTTAGATTCGCGCGAGACGAATTCATCTCTTACGCGTTGCACTAGGCAAGATGAGGCTCGATGCAATGGATCGTAAATTTACTTGGACACGACTCTGAATTGAAATAGCCATTGTAAATCCGCTTTGCGCTCTTGGCCTTTTCGTTGCGTGATCGTAACGATGGGAGAGAAGCGCTCAAAGACGGTCTCAGTAATGGCGAGTCGCAAGCGGACTCCCAACAGCAAACAGTTCGAAGATCCCGCCAACAGTTTCGGTTATCTGTTCCGGATCGCGTTCCGCTCCTTCTCGCGCGCGCTCGAGCGGCGCACGCTGCCGTTCGGCGTGACGAGCGGACAGTGGCGCTTCCTGCGCGTCTTGTGGGTCGAAGACGGCCTGACCCAGATCGAACTCAGCCGGCGCGTCGGCATGCGCGAACCGACCACGGTTGCAGCAGTGAACGGGCTGGAGCGCGCAGGCTTCGTGGCGCGGCGCAAGAGCTCGGCCGATCTGCGCAAGGTCCATGTTCATCTCACCAAACGCGCGAAGCGATTGAAGGAGCGGTTGCTTCCCCTGGTTGCGGAAGTGAACGCGCTCGGTCTGAAGGGCCTCTCGCCGCAACAGGTCAAGCTGCTGCGCTCGGGCCTTCTCAGGATCATGGACAATCTGAGCCGCGACGATGGCGATTCCTATCAGGACCCACGTCTGCACGCGCAAGGCGCAGAAGACTAGAGCTCTCAGCGCTTCGTCCTGATCCAGTCCACCATCAGATCGACGACACGTTCGCGGTACGGCACCGAATCTTCAAAGTAGTGCGCGCCCGGAACCATCTCGAGCGTCTTGTCCTTCGAGCCGATCGCGTCGGCGATTTTCTTTGCGTCGGAAGGAAACACGCCCATGTCGGCGGTGCTCTGCACGACGAGCGCAGGTGCGGTGAACTTCGCAAGATGTTCACGGCCGTTGCACTTGGACTCCGCCAAGCTCCACATCGAAAGCCAGGTGCGCAGCGAGTTGGCGCGGCCGATGCCCGGCGTCTTGTTGGCCTTCGCCGGATCGCCGCGATAGCAACCGGGGCAGGGGCGCTCCGATGGATCGATCGCCGGATCCATGAATCTGAGATCGGCCCAGGTGCGGTAAAGCGGAAAGAGGATATCGGGAATGCCCGCGGCGTTGACGCGCTCAAGCTCCTGCTTCGCCCAGTCGGTGATGCGCTGGTTGCGCGCGCGCTGTGCGGCGCGATAGGTGGCGATGAATGCGCTGCTGTAAGGCGGGCCGTTGTCCGGGTTGAACGGATTGAGCGCTTCATCGGTCTTGACCGGATCGAACTCGTCTAGCGCCGACGGATCCATCCAGTCGGTCAAGACTTCGGGCCGGCCCTGATGCGCATTGAGCGAGATGTAGAGATCGGCACCCGTGAGCGTCGCCAGCGCATCGCGCGTTGCGCCCTTGGCCTGGTGCGACAGGCTCGGCGCCAGCACTTCGCCCTGATAGGCCGCCATTAGCGAACCGCCGCCCGAGTTGCCGAGGATGACGATCGTCTCGGCGCCCGCCACTTCGCGCAGCCAGCGCACGCCGACGCCGATGTCGATCAGGGCATGCTCGAGCACAAAGAGATCTTCGGCGCCGCGAAAGCGCGTGTTCCAGCCGAGAAAGCCAAAACCGCGCGCGGCAAAATGGGGCGCGATGTAATGCTCGCTGAAGTCGACATTGTAATGTGTCGCGATCAGCGCCACGGACGGGCGCTTGCCCTTTGGCGTCCAGTAGATGCCCTGGCAAGGATGGCCGCCCGCCTGGATGCGCGGCGCCGTCGGTGAAACGAGGCCGACGAATTCCTTGTCGACGTTGGCGAGCAAATCTCGCTCACTCATTTGCCCACGTTTCCCTTGTCGCCGCCGGAGCCATTGTGACGAGCCGCTCGAACGGCGCAATCGTCGTTCGCGCGACCGCTGCAATTGGAGACGGTGCGCTGGAAGGGTGCGTTTCGAAGAGCAGCCGGAATGCTGCTAAGCCCTTGAAAAACCTGGAGCGGGCGAGGCGAATCGAACGCCCGACCCTAACCTTGGCAAGGTTATGCTCTACCCCTGAGCTACGCCCGCAATCCAAGTTGGTCGGCGTTTATGGCCCGGCCCGGCCGCGCTTTCAAGTCACGGGCAAAGCCGCGCCAGCGCCCCTATTCCCGCCGGAAAACCGGTTCGCGCTTGGCGATGAAGGCGGCGAGCGCTTCCTTGTGGTCGGCACTGCGCCCGAGCACGGAAAGCTCCTTCGCGCTCAACGCTGCCGCTTCCTCGGGCGAAAGATCGGGCGCGCATTGCGCGGTGCGTTTGGTCGCTTCCACCGAAAGTGGCGCGCGGCTGGCGATCCGTTCCGCCAATGAAATCGCTTCCGACATCAAGGTATCGGGCGCGTGCACGGCGGTGACGAGACCGAAGCGTTCCGCCGTCTCCGCATCGTGCGGTGAGCCGGTCAAAAGCATGTGCTTGGCGCGTGCCACGCCGATCAGCCGCGGCAGGCGATAGGCCGACGCCATCAAGCCGACATTCACACCGGAGCAGACGAACCGCGCCGCGCTCGACGCGATGCGGATGTCGCAGACCGAAGCGAGCTCAAGGCCGCCGCCGAGACACCAGCCGTTGATCGCGGCGATGACGGGCAGGCGATGGGATTCGATGCGCTCCAGCACGCGGCCGAATTCGCCCAGATGGGCGCTGCTTTTCGCCTTCTGCGCTTCGGCCTGTTCCTTGAGATCGTCGCCACCGCAAAAGGCGCGGCCGCGGCCGGTGAGCACGACGCAACGCAGCGCCGCATCCGCATCGATCTCATCAAGCCGCTCGAGCAGTGTGGCGCGTGCCGCACGGCCAAGCGCGTTCATCGGCGGATTGTCGAGCTCGAGCAGGGCGACGTGCGCCAAGGGTTTGCTGAAATGGATTGCGCTCACTTCGGTCCTTTCACTTCGCCCACTTGGCGAGCCAGTCCGCCAGCCCTTGCGGCGTCATATGCCGAGCATCTGCCAGCGCCGAAACGTCTCCTGCATCGAGGAGCGTCTTGCCGTCCGGCTCGACGATCAGGAGCGATGGCACGCCGGCCAGTCGTTTCTTGATGCCGAAGCGCGCCGGTATTTGCAAATTCTTGTCGAAGCGTCCGACATCGACGCTGACGATTTCATAATGCGCGGCGAGGAACGGCTTCATCTCGGGCAGTTGCATGACGTTGGCGAGCACGACACAGTCGCCGCACCAATTGCCGCCGAGATCGATCAGCACGCGCTTGTGGCTCTTGCGCGCCCGCGCAAACGCCGCCGCCACCGCCTTATCGGCATCGGCATGTTCATCATAGGGATAGCGTTCTACGACCGGCAGTTCGGCAAGTGAGCGAAGGCTGACCTTCGGCGCCGTCGCCGACCATGCGGGCAGAGCGAGGAGCAGTGCGGCAGTTACAGCAAGCGTGCATTTTCCCATCATGCTGCGAGCCCCCGTCCTTCCAGGAGCGGCTCGATGCTCGGGTCGCGGCCGCGAAACAGACGATAGGCTTCCGCGAAATCGCGCGTGCCGCCGGCGGAATAGACATAGTCATGTAGCCGCTTGGCGGTCGCGGGATCGAAGGCGTCCTTCTTTTCCTTGAAAGCCTCGAAACCGTCGGCGTCGAGCACTTCCGACCACATGTAGGAGTAATAGCCGGCCGAATAGCTGTCGCCGGTGAACACATGCAGGAAGTGCGGACTCGCATGGCGCATGACGATTTCCTTCGGCATTCCGATGCGCTCGAGGGATGCCTGCTGGAACGCCGGCGCGTCGAGCGTGCCGGGATTTTCCAGCGCGTGATAGTCGAGATCGACGAAGGCCGAGGCCAGGAACTCGACGGTGGCAAAGCCCTGGTTGAAATTTCGCGCCGCGTTGAGTTTCTCGATCAGCGTCTTGGGTATGGGTTTTCCCGTTTCCGCATGTACCGCGAATTTTTCCAGAACCTGCGGCTCTTCCAGCCAATGTTCGAAGATCTGCGACGGCAGTTCGACGAAGTCTTGCGCCACATTGGTGCCGGAAAGTCTCGGAAAGCGCACATGCGACAGCAATCCGTGCAGGCCGTGGCCGAATTCATGGAACAACGTCCTGGCCTCGTCGAACGACAGCAGCGCCGGCTCGCCCTTGGGAAAATTGCAGGTGTTGACGATCAATGGCGTCACCGGCCGCACGAAATTCTCCTGGTCACGGAACGAACTCATCCAGGCGCCGCCGCGCTTGGAGGCGCGCGCAAAATAGTCGCCGTAGAAAAGGCCGACATGCGCGCCGTTGCGCGTCACTTCCCACACCCTGACGTCGGGGTGATAGATCGGAATGTCCTTGCGTTCGCTAAAGTCGAGACCGAACAGGCGATGCGCCGTGTCGAATGCGGCGGCGATCATCTTCTCGAGTTGGAAGTAAGGCTTGATCTCCTCTTCGTCGAGATCGTAGCGCATCTTGCGCAGCTTCTCGGCGTAGTAGCGCCAATCCCAGGCCGCGAGCTCGAAATTGCCGCCGTCCTCGGTGATCACGTCTTGCAATGCTTTCGCTTCTTCCTGTGCGCGCTTTTTGGCCGGCGCCCACACCTTGTCGAGCAGGGCGCGCGCGGTCTGAGGCGTCTTCGCCATCGTGTCGGCAAGTTTATAATCGGCAAAAGTCCGATAGCCGAGAAGCTTGGCGCGCTCGGCGCGCAATTTGACCATCCTGGCGATCAGCGCGCGATTGTTGTGCGCGTTGGCGTTGTCGCCGCGCGCCGTCCAGGCCTTGAAGATCTTCTCGCGCAATTCGCGATTGTCTGCGAATTGCAGGATCGGCTCCACGCTCGAGCGCGACGTCGTCACCGCAAAGGGCGCCGAAAGGCCACGCTCCTTCGCGGTTTCCGCCGCTGCCTCGCGCGCGAAATCCGGCACGCCCGCAAGCTCACTCTCCTTGAGCGGCAGGACAAAGGCCTGCTCGTCGGCCAGCACGTTCTGCCCGAACGACGTGCCGAGGCTTGCCAGCTCTTCGATGATCGCGGCATAGCGCGCGCGGTTCTCGCCGGCGAGCTTGGCGCCCGCGCGCACGAAATCCAGATGATAGCGCTCCAGAACGCGGGCGCTTTCGTCGTCGAGCCCAAGCGATGGACCCGCCGCCATCAGCGAATCGATCCTCTTGAACAGTCGCACGTTCAGATGGATCTCGTTCCAGTGCTTGGCGAGGACCGGCGCCATGTCGCGCTCGATCTCCTGGATTTTCTCGTTGGTGTGCGACGCGGCAAGATTGCTGAACACCAACTCGACCTTGGCGAGAAGCCGGCCACTATCCTCCAGCGCCAGGATCGTGTTTTCAAAAGTCGCTGCCGTTTCAGCGTTCGCGATTGCGGCGATTTCGCCGGCATGGTCTGCGATGGCCCGCTCGTAGGCCGGGCGAAAATGCTCCGGCGCGATGCGGTCGAAGGGCGGTGCGGCGAAGGGAGTTTGCCACTCTTCGAAGAACGGGTTTGTGCTCATGCTTGGCCTGTGTTTGAGATCGGGCCTCCGCAGAATAACCAGAGCCGACAGAGCCGGATATAGCCCGTTTTCAGTGCCTTTTCGGGCCGTCGCCGCGCCTGCTTTCACGTCTGCGCGATGAGAAACCGAATCGGCGAACAACAGCCAAAATGGCCTTTACTTCAGAAAGACATTGGGCCATTGAGCGACGCACTGCGCAAGGACTCTGGGCCCCATGACACGCACACGGATTGCGGCTACCGCTCTGATCTTGAGCGCCGGTATTGCCGTCGCGGCGCCGGCTGCAGACACCAAGCCGGCCGAAGCCGTGCCCGCCGCCTATATGTGGGACTTGAGCGATCTTTATCCCTCGACGGCGGCATGGACCGCGGAGCTCAGCCGCGTCAAGGCAGAAACGGGAACGTTCGAACGCTATCGCGGCACGCTCGGCAAGAGCGCGAAGGATATGCTCGCAGCACTCTCAGCCATCAGCGACGCGCAACGCGGCGCGACGCGGCTTGCCGCCTATGCCAGCCTCAAGGCCGACGAAGACGTGCGCATCGCGGAGAATCGCGAGCGTCAGCAGCTTGCCAATTCGCTCGGCACCGAGCTCGGCGAGAAAACCGCCTGGGTCACGCCCGAGCTCATTGCAGTAGGTGCCAAGAAAGTATTGGCCTTCGAGAAACAAAATCCCGAACTGGCGCATCGTTTCGATTTCTATCTCGACAATGCCCTGCGCGGCGCGCCGCATACGTTGAGCACCGAGACCGAAGGTGTGTTGGCCGCGGCCGGCGACATCCTGCAACAGCCGGACGCGATCTACAGCGTGCTCGCCAATGCCGAGGCGCCGTTCCCCGCGATCACACTCTCGGACGGTTCGACCGTCACTATCGATCAGGGCAGCTATTCCAAATATCGGCAGTCTGCCAATCGCGCCGACCGTAAGAAGGTGTTCGATGCCTTCTGGGGAATGTGGAAGAAGTATGAAGGAACGCTCGGCGCTACCTTGACCACACAGGTAATGGGCGAAGTGTTCAACGCCAAGGTCCGCCACTTCCCGAACTCACTGGCCGCGGCTGTCTTCGCCGACAACATGCCCGAAGGCGTCTATCGCCAACTCGTCGCCCAGGCCAACGCCGGCCTGCCGACGATGTATCGCTATCTGAAGCTGCGCAAAAAACTGCTCGGCATCACGGACAATCTGGCCTACTACGACATCTATCCGGCAATGTTCAAACTGAACGAACCGCTGCATTTCACGGTGGCGGATTCCGAGCGCATCGGCCTCGAGGTGACGGCGGCGTACGGCCCGGAATATGTCGGCAAGCTGAAGCAGGGTTTTGCCGGACGCTGGATGGATGTCCTGCCGCGCACCGGCAAGGCGGGCGGCGCCTATATGCAGGGCGCGGCCTATGATGTGCATCCGTTCCTGCACCTCAATCACAATGACGACTATCTTTCGCTTTCGACCTTCGTGCACGAGTGGGGACATGGCGTCCACACGCTTCTGACCCACGATGCGCAGCCATTCGAAAAGTCGAACTATTCGACCTTCACGGCAGAGACCGCGTCGATCACCAACGAAATGCTGCTCAGCGACTATATGGTGGCGCATGCCGCGAGCGACGCGCAGAAACTCTATTATCTGGGCGAGGCGCTCGAACTGATGCGTGCCACATTCTTCCGTCAGACCATGTTCGCTGAATTCCAGCTTGCCATCCACGAAGAGGTCGAAGCGGGCAGGGCGCTGTCGGGCACGCGGATGTCGCAAATCTATTGCGGCCTGCTCAAGAAATATCACGGCGACGCCCAGGGCGTGATGACGATCGATCCCAGCTATTGCGACGAGTGGGAGTTCATCCCGCACTTCTATTATGGCTTCTATGTCTGGCAGTATGCGACGTCGATGGCGGGTGCGGCCGCCTTTGCCGACGCCATCGAGCATGAGGGCAAGCCGGCGCAGGAACGCTTCATCGCGCTGTTGAAGGCCGGCGGCTCCGCCTATCCCTACGACATATATAAGAGAGCGGGACTCGATATGGCATCGCCCGCTCCCTACCAGGCGCTGCTGGCGCGCATGAACCGCACCATGGACCAGATCGACGCGCTCGAGGCGAAAGCGCACTGAGCGGTGTGATAGGGCGAGCTGATGCTTCGTCTTACGCGTGTCATTGGATAAGTTGGTGCGAAATCCGCGTACGTTTATGCCGTGATCGCTGATCGCGTTTGTAAATTCGCGGTCAGATTAAATTACTTATCCAACGCCTGAATCGCGATTTTCTTACCTATATCGTTCTCTCGAATTTGGGAGAACGAAATGTTGCTCGATCAACGGCGCGCGCTCGCGCGCGCGCGGCAGCGCGTGCCGCCGCGACCATAGCGCAGGGCGCGAGACCAGACAGGTCAGGATGCAAGCTCGCGTGCGTCCGCGCGGCGAACGGAGGTTCGACGTTTTAGAGACCGGGGAGGAAGAAGCGAAGGTGCTTGTGGTTGGCTGTGGTGGTCTTCCGCCTGCCGGCCGCGTAGCGAAGGAGCCGAAAGCGGGCCTCGCCGGAATTCATCCGGCGGGGCCTCTTTCATTGGGGCTCACTTGATCTCGAAAACGAGCGAAACGTTCGCCGTTACGCTTTGCTCGCCGGCTGCGGTCGGCGTTGGCGGCGGGGCACCGGCCATCATCCTTGCCTCAAGATACACGGGCCGCGGAACGCCCACGCCGCCTTCCTGGATCGAGAGGAGCGGACCCAAGGTTACGCCGGCTGCCTTGGCAAATGTTTGCGCGCGCCCAATCGCATCTGCGACGGCTTGCTCGCGCGCCGCCGCAAGCAAGGGCTTGGGATCGCGCAGCGAGAAGCTGACCGCGTTGATCTGGTTCGCACCTGCCGTCACCAGCGCATCGAGCGCCGGCCCCAGCGTCTTCACATCGTCGAGCGTGACGTCGATCTGGTTCGATACCTGGTAGCCGACGATCTTCTGCAGCCCTGTGTTGTTCTGGTTGTACGGCGGATATTGCGGCGACACGGAGAAGTTCGAGGTCTTCATCTCGCGTTGCGGCACGCCGATGCGCGAGAGTGCGGCGAAGACCGATGTCATCTTCCGTGCATTCTCAGCCAGCGCCGCATTCGCTGTCACGGCTACCGTGGTGACGCCGGCCGAGAGCTGCGCCTGGTCCGGAACGCCGCGCACTTCGCCTTCGCCGGTGACGGTGATGGTACGACTAGTTTCGGCTTGCGCGGGCGCCGGTGACAAGCCGCCGGCCAGCAACAAAGTCATCGCAGCCGCGAGACGTGACAGATTTTGCATGGGGAGGCCTTTCGAAGGACGAAGCAAAGCCTGTTCGAGGCTTGCGGCGAAACCGCGGCGGCGGTGCGGCGGATCATAGACCGGCAGACACGATGCCGCGAGGTTTCGTGCCCGAGCCAAATCCTGTATGGGACGGTCCGGGGCCTGTAGCTCAGGTGGTTAGAGCTGACCGCTCATAACGGTCTGGTCGCAGGTTCGAGTCCTGCCGGGCCCACCAGCCATTCCGAGCAAACCGCGCGTCTTCCTGGAATGGATGAAAATTGCACGTTTCACCGCCAAATCACCGGCCGGCTGCGTAACCAGACCATCTCTCCAGATCATTCGCGGCTGTCAGAGCGATCGCTTCGGCTCGAAATCTCCGCGCCTCCGCAACCCTTTCTCGAAATCCGGTGTCCGACATGACAGAGACTGGTTCGCCTCGACAACAATTTCCCTTGTTCAACGCAAATGCCACTAAGTTGACGAGGGGTGTCCGTTGAGGTGGTAGCTGAGCAGGCTGAACCAGGGTCTGGCCTTCCCAAGAACGCGGGTACTGCCCTCATATCTGTCGTCGATGACACGGGAAGGAGTTCAGTGATGAATGACCGCTATCGACCCAAAGCCGACGTTCGGCAGCAATGTAGGCCCCGATTCACATAGGAATGGCCTTGCGCCCATAGGAGTGAACAAGTTCACGAGAGCGTTGGCTAAGCGGGTCGGCTCGTCAATTCCTCGAAACGTACGTCACGTGCAATACGTGACGCATGCTCGATCGCAAATGCATTCCCACCGTGACCGACGCGTAAACAGCACTGGCATAGATGTGGTAGATCAAGTGCAGCACGATCCCGCAGAGCATTGACGAAATACCACCGCGCTGCAGCAGGAGGCGAAACAAGCCAAAATTTAGATAGAGATAGACCGTTGCAAATATGACGAGTGCAACGGCGCACCAATTCGAAAGGAAGCAGCCTGCAGCAGCGGCTACAGTGAGATAGGCGACGACCGCCGACAGTCGCTCGCGTGATGAGCCATTGAGATGGCCTGCAATGCCGTCACCGCTTGCAAGATGTTTGGCCCAAGGTATCGCCCGGCGAAAGATATCGGTGCGCCAGAGCAGCAGCACGCTCCAATCCTTGCAATGTGTGCCGAGCGCTTCAGGAACGAGTCGAATTCTGCCACCGGCGCGCAGGAGCCTCGTGCCGAGATCGATATCCTCAACCCCCGAACTCTCGTCGAACCCACCAATGGACCAGAATGCACGAGCACGGACTGCGCCGAGACCGGTCCAGAATGTACCCGCCTCCCGCTCGCCGTTCTGATGGACCCAGTGGTGTCGCAGATTCGCGTAGAGTGCCGCGCGACGTGCGACACGGGGATATTGGTCGTAGGAGCCGAATGCGGCCAGTATTTGCCGATCGCCAGCGAGTTCCGCCAAGAGAATCTGAAACGCGTCCTTCGCGACGAGCACGTCGGCGTCCACAAACACCAGGATTTCGCAGTCGGTCTGCCTCGCGGCGGCATTTCGGCCCTTGGCCGGACCAACCGGCCGACCTGGATTCGAGATGACCTTCACCGTCGGCAGACCTGCGATTTGGTCGATGCCGTCGGTTAGCCCGTCGTGAAAGACGATGACCTCATGCGGTTTTCGAGTCGCGGACAGGATGGCTTGAATGCAATCCGACAGCGTGTCCGTCGCGTTGTAGGCGGGCACGACGACCGCAAAACCCACCTTCTCTGCAGCTTCAATTTTTGACATCAGCATTGCAATCGGATGACGCGCGGCCCGGTCTATGAAAGGTGATCAGGTTCACTCGGACTTGTCCGCAATTTGGAGAGTGTAATGATGGGAGCCGGCGACAACCCAGACGGCGCCGCCGAAGAAGGCCATGACAAGCCGGAGAATTCCGAATGCGACGGACATGCTGAGCGCGGCGGCTATCCCGACGCCGGCCCACCCCAGAAAGTAGATCACGCTGATCTCGCGCACGCCCCAGCTACCGATCGTGATGGGTATCATCGCGACGAGGAGGGAAATCGGGATGAGCGCGTAAAGTGGCCAAAAGCCGACCCACGTATGAAAGGCCCAGGCGAGCGCGGCGAATGTCGAAAGTCGCAACACGTGCGTAGCTGTTGCGAAGAACAAACTCGTGGCGGCGTGACGCTTGCTGGTCAGTGCCCGTCTCAGATCCTTCGAAATGTCGGCCAACTTTTCTGCGATTGTCACGTCTCTGAGAAGGGAGAAATTTCTTCGTATCGGATCGAGCAGGAGAATGGCGAAGAGCGCTGTCAATCCGGCCAAAAACGTGCAGCACAACAGAATCTGATCACGCAGCGTCAAATGCAATGCGAACGCGATCGGCAATCCGGTCGCAATGACCGCGAGCAGTGACACGAACGCCATTAGCCGCGTGGTGACGACGGCGCGAACCGCAATCTCGATTGAGATGCCCAAACGACGCATTTGGGCGGCGCGATAGACATCGACGCCCAGCGACGAAGGGCCGAAGACGCCAAAAAAGGAGCCGGAAAAACTGTAGGCGAGAGCCGCTTTGAACGTTATGCGATGACCGAGCGAGGCCAATACGCTCTGCCACTGTGCGGCATCCGTGACATTCATCGCAAGGGACAGCAGTACGGCCAGCCACAAAGGTAACGCATCCGCTTTCGCGATCGTCTGGCTTACGGCTCCAATGTCGACACGGCTGAGAACGATCGCAAAAAGGACGATCGAAATGACTAGTTTGAGAACAAATTTCGGCCTGAACTGCATTTACTCTGTTCGTACTCGCCGCTTTCTGCCGATCGTAGCCCGCCTATATGTTGCGAGCCAGTGACCAGCCCCTCGCCAACGCGTTCATCGTGCGGCATGGTTAAAGGCTAAAGGTCCGACGCTGCATGGTCCGAGGAGGGACGAGTGCAAAGCGAGGCACGGGGCAGATCGAGCGGAGATGCGCGCGTCCTGATGCTTGCCATCGACGCGATGAGCCTTCCGTTCACCCGCACCCACCTTGATCAACTTCCGACGCTGAAAGCATTGGTGGAGGGCGGCACTCTGGTCGAGCCAGAGTCGACGGGAAAATATTTCAGCGCCAGCAGCTGGCCGACTTTCGCATCTACCAAGAGCATAGGAGAGCACGGTCAATATTTCCCATTTCAGTGGGATGCCGCGCACCTCAAGCAACGGCGGCTTTTTGATTCCGCGTGGCGCGACGAATTTGTTTTTGAACCCTTCTGGTATGAATTCGCGCGTGCCGGGATCAGTTCGACGGTCTTGGACATTGGATTTGTGCAGAACGACCGCGCGGCACCCTGCCGGCAAGTCACGAACTGGTCGTACCAAGAGACAGCTTACGCCGGCGCATCGGATCCCCGGTTGCTTGCAGAGATTCAACGTCGGTTTGGTCGTCGCCCGATCGGACGGGAAATCCCGGTGCCAAAGAGCAGGGCTCTTTGTCTCAAGATTCGCGATCACATGATCAGAGCGATCGAACGCAAGGCCGATGCAATACTTTGGCTGATGCAGCGAGACGAGTGGCGGTTCTTTCTGGCCGGCTTTTACGAGCTGCATCGCGCCGGACACAACCTTTGGCCCATTAGCGAAAGCTTCGCGTCGCAGTCGGATGCGGATTCCCTGCTTCAAGTCTATCAGGCGCTGGACCGCCAAATTCAGCGAATCTTCGAATATGCGCAGGACGAACACACGACCGTCATGGTGTTTGCACTGCATGGAATGGCCGCGAATATGGCGCAGGATCATTTTCTGCCGAAGGTGATGGCGAAGCTCAACGAGCGCTATCTCGCTGAACGCGGATTTGGTCCCGGCCGCACGGGGCATGAAAGCCTCATGTCGCGGCTGCGAAAATATGTCCCCTACAATTTGCAATATTTGACGGCCGATATTCTCGGAGAACGCGTGCAGGACTGGGTTGTCAATCGCGCCGTCATCGGCGGCCATGACTGGTCGCGCACGCCGGCCTTCCATGTTTCGTCCGGCGGAGAAGGCTATCTGCGCTTGAACATCAAAGGCCGCGAAGCGCGCGGCTTCTTCGAGCCGGACAGCGCCGAATTGCACCACTATGTCGATTGGCTCGAAGCGGCACTCCTGAAGATCCGGGTGGGGCGGACTGACCAGCCATTGGTGAAGCGTGTTTTGCGCTCGAAAGATCTCTTTCCGGGTCCGAAAAGCCATTTCCTTCCCGATCTTGTCTTGAAATGGGCGCCGGCAGAGCCGGCCGAACACATCTGGTCGGAAGAAGTTGGCGACATTCACGAACGTCTTAGGACGGGTCGAGGCGGAAATCACGCGGGCGGCAGCTTCGTCATGGTCGGCGGCCCCGGCGCATCGAGCCGGGCTTTGCACGATCTCACGCACATCAAGGATATCGGGATGTTTGCGCGTCGCTGCCTTGAGCCGATCGGCAGAGACATTTCGAGAGATTCCTTGAAGGTCTCCCAATTGGCGCACGCAGATTGAACAGTGGATACCAAGCAGCACGGAGAATTTGAGATGTCAGCAAAGTGCGTTTGTTGCTTCGTGAAGGATTAGTTGGATGTCTGTGAACGAAGCGCAGCACTTGGACCGCCCGACCAACCGGGGTCGCAAAGCGGAGCTTTTTGTGATCGGGGCCGGTTCTGCGGGTTTGACTGCGGCCGTCGAAGCCGGACGTCTCGGCTTTCACGCCATGGTCGTCGAAAAGAATTCACGCGTCGGCGGCCTGGCCCGAACCGAAAGCTACAAGGATTTTCTCTTCGATCTGGGCGGACACCGGTTCTTTACCAAGCTGGATTGGGTTGACTCCTGGTGGCGCGACATGATCGGGGACGCGTTCCTGCGACGGCCGCGGCTCTCGCGTATCTTTTATTCCGGAACATTCTTTTCCTATCCGCCAAGCTTCTTCAACGCTGTCTCGGGGCTCGGTCCGATCGAAGGGTTGCGCATCGCGCTCAGCTATTTGAAGGCGCAGATATTTCCAACACGTCCCGTCGTCACATTCGAAAACTGGGTTTCCAACAATTTCGGCAAGCGACTGTTCTCGATATTCTTCGAGTCCTACACGGAAAAAGTATGGGGCATCTCGTGCAAGGAACTTCGAGCGGAATGGGCGGCACAGCGCATAAAGAACATGTCCCTGAAAACCATCCTGAAAAGCATGTTGGTGAGCACACGACGCGAAGTGACATCCCTGATCGAGGAATTTGAATATCCGAGACAAGGTCCGGGAATGATGTGGCGCGCTGCCGCCGAGCGTGTCGAAGTTCAAGGCGGTCAGGTCTTTTTGCAGACGGAATTGATGCGGTTGGCGCACGCCGGAGGCCGCGTGTTGCACGCGGAAGTGCGCAATGGCGAGCGAGTGCGCAGCATCAAGGCCGACGCCTTCATCTCGACGTTGCCGTTACCCGAACTGATCGCAAAACTCGAGCCAGCACCCCCGGCCGACGTGCTCGCCGCTGCTGCGCAACTGAAGTTTCGCGACTTTCTGACGGTCTGCCTGATTGTCGACACGCCCTTTCTGTTTCCGGACAACTGGATTTACGTGCATGAGCCAAAGGTGAAGGTGGCCCGCATTCAGAACTTTAAGAATTGGAGCCCGCACATGGTTCCCGATCAAAGCAAGACCAGTCTAGGGTTGGAATATTTTTGCAGTCGCAGCGATGCGGTTTGGAACGCGCCAGACAAGGAGCTCGTTAAGCTTGCGACAGATGAACTTGTGACCATTGGTCTAGTGCGCGATGCCGCCACTATCGTCGACGGATGCGTGTTTCGCGTTGCAAACGCCTATCCCGTTTATGACGAGGAGTATGCCGACGCGGTGAGCACAATCCGAAGGTATATCGAAACCTTCGAGAACCTCCGCAGCGCTGGACGGAACGGTCTGCATCGATACAACAACCAGGATCATTCGATGCTCGCCGGCAGGCTCGCAGCGAGAGAGCTGCTCCTGTTCGAACGGGCCGATCTTTGGAATCTTAATACGGAAGAGGATTATCACGAGCGGAAAGTAGTGCTTCAGGACGGAGTGCCGCGCGAGCGACGTCTCGATACGGCGAGTACCGCTGCCAGTGAACGCCCATGAGCATAGCTCGCGCCTCGTGCGCCTTGCTTGTGGGAAGTCCGCCCCGACAATGTGCGCGCCGATAGCTATATTGCTAAGCGGGAAGCCGAGAATGACACGCCGGGGTTTTGTCCTCATTCGCGCAATGTCCGTGTTTGGCATCGGCCTCGTTATTCTCGTGTTCGGGTTGCACGAACTCTACTGGTCCTCGTTCTTCGCCGAACGCGACGAACGTTGGCTTCTTATTGCGCTCTTGCCATTTGTCGGCGCTGCGATTTGGTTTGGAGTATCGAGCGCACCAGCCGTGGTGGATATCGTCGTCGCGCCGATCCGGCGATTTAATGCACGCGTCGTGATCGCGTTCGTGCTCTTCATGACGTGCATATTCCTGCTTGTTGCAAGGTATGTGCTCGATGCCTTTCCCAACTCTGGCGACGAAATCGCCTATGTGATGCAGGCGCAGACTTTTGCGCGTGGCAGGCTTTGGGTCGACACGCCACCGCTCATCGAATCGTTTCGGCTCTATCACTTTTTCGACGTCGGCCAAAAATGGTTCAGCCCCTATGCTCCGGGATGGGCCTTGGTGCTGGCGCTGGCCGCGGCTCTTGGACTACCGTTGTGGATCGTCAGCCCATTGATTGGCGCCGCGACTTTATCGACGTTCTTCGTGCTCGCGCGGCGTTACGTGGGTCGCGAAAGTGCTTGGCTGGGCGTGCTGTTGCTCGGCATTTCGCCGTTCTTCATCCTCAATTCTGCATCGTATTTTTCCCACAGTCTGACTGCGCTCTGCGGCGTCACGTTCGCTCTCTTTGGACTGCGGTATATAGAGCGGGGCGAAATTTGGTGTGCGGTTGCAGCCGGGGTTTGCCTCGGCCTGATGGGCCTCACACGTTCACAGAATGCTGCGATCTTCGTCGTTCCGTTCGCGGTTGCCCTTGCAATGACGCCGAAGCGTCGAATCGGTTTGGTCTGGCTTGGCCTGGGCGGTGCCCCGTTTGCTGGCGCGCTGCTTGCGTACAATAGGGCCATCACCGGCAATCCGCTTCTCCCTGTCGCCGACGTGCATCGCAGTGAACCCGTCGGCCAACTAAGCCTTAGATCGGTCCGGGAGACGGCACGGCACTTTGCAGACCTCTACATTTGGACCTCTCCGGTTTTGGTTTTCGGTTACATGCTCGCATTTGTCTCCACGATTAGGCGGTTGCGTGTCGACTTCACGGACTGGATCATGCCCGCCACGATCGTGTTTTTCCTGTTCTATTCCGGAAGCGGCGGCCAGCAATATGGACCGCGCTACTATTTCGAAGGGTGGCCGTTCGCAATTTTGACAATTCTCAAGGTGATTGATCCCATTCTGTTCGGCGCGGAACGCGACAGACGTGCGGCTTGGGTCTCTTCGGCACTGATTGCAAGCCTGGTGTTCGAGATCGGCTATCTGCCGGCGCGTCTTGAACAAGAGCATCGCGTAGTCGTTGAGCGCCAGGACGTGTACGCCAAAGCCGAAAGTGCCGGACTGAGCAATGCAATCGTCATTATCGCGAGCATCGTTGGCACCATTCGGCATATGGATCCGAACGATCTCGTGCGTAACGGACTCGAAATAGGTCGCCAAAAGATTATTTACGCCCTCGATCTGGGTGCAAAGAAAAATGCGAAGCTCCGAGCGCAGTTTCCTGGGCGAACCGTATACGTATATTCCAATGGCCGACTTCAATTGGCGCGCTGACGATTGGTGACCACACGGGACACAGATGCGATTGTCGTGGAGATCTTTATGAAACCTGGAATGCGTTGCAGGCGGTTCCGATGGGTTTAAGAAAGCGCCAGCTGGTTACAGGAGGAGCCGGGTTTATCGGCTCTGCTCTCTGCGAAGCGCTCCTCGCCCGTGGCGACGACGTGTTGTGTGTGGACAATTTCTTTACCGGCACCCGTGAGAACATCGAACACCTGCTTGACCAAAAGCAGTTCGAGCTCTTGCGGCACGATGTGACGTTTCCGCTGTATGTCGAGGTCGACGAGATCTTCAATTTCGCTTGCCCGGCCTCCCCGATCCACTATCAGCGTGATCCGGTTCAGACAACGAAGACTTCAGTTCACGGCGCGATCAACTTGCTGGGACTGGCGAAGCGCCTTAGGGCAAAAATACTTCAAGCATCGACGAGTGAGGTGTATGGCGATCCCAGCGTGCATCCGCAGACAGAGGACTATTGGGGCAATGTGAATCCGATCGGTCCTCGGGCGTGCTACGATGAAGCAAAGCGTTGCGCAGAGACGTTGTTCTTCGACTACTACCGGCAATATGGACTCAGGATCAAGGTTGCGCGAATCTTCAATACCTATGGGCCCAGGCTAAAGCCGGGCGATGGCCGCGTCGTTTCGAACTTCGTGGTCAATGCCCTGACAGGCGAACCCCTCATGATCTACGGCGATGGATCGCAAACGCGATCGTTTTGTTATATCGACGATCTGGTTGATGCGTGTGTCAGGCTCATGGACAGCCCGGACGGTTTTGTTGGACCGGTCAATCTTGGCAATCCTCACGAGATTTCAATCCGCGACTTGGCGGAACTGATCATTGAATTGACCGGATCGAAGTCGAAACTTGAGTACCGTCCGCTTCCCATCGACGATCCCAAGCAACGGTGCCCGGATATAACGCGGGCACTCGAAAGGCTGGATTGGGCGCCGACGACACCACTCGACACCGGCCTGCGGCTGACGATTGCCTACTTCGAGTCGCAACTGTCCAAAGGCGCGCTTACCTCGGTCGCCTGATCCCATCAACGAGCAGAGCACGCGCTAGGTAGATCCGTGGTGGTCCAAAGTCCGTCCACAGCGGATTTTCGCGTCTGGTGTCCGCGACGGCTTGGTTGAATGACTGCTTTCGACCCAAAGCGGACATTCATCGCGGTAGCTCTGCCCCTCCATAAATCGGCTATCGTGTGCCCTCAACACATGCGGGGGCTCTAATGTCACTTTCCGATCTGGCATCGCTTGGCAATTTGGTGGGCGGTATTGCGGTTCTGGCATCGCTCGCGTATCTGGCGCTTCAGGTGAGGCAAAACACGAAACATACACGCGCGCTGATCTACACGAATCGTGCCACGCGAGTTCAAGACTTTAACTTGCGAATGTCCCAGGCGTCGGACGCCACGCTCGACGCCTGCCTGGCAGGGGGCCGCGCCGATCCGAATATGAACGAAGCGCAATTGCTGAGATTCTACTCATTCTGCCGTGCGTCCTTCTTTGACGCTCAGGATACGTTTCGCCAGCATCAGGAGGGACTGCTGAGCAAGGACGCTTACGACGGCCTGATCGCAATAATGAGGACTCGTTTCTCAGAGCCCGGCATGCGGGCAGGTTGGGTAGTCCAGCGCGATACTTTCTCCTCCGAATTCCGAACTTTATTGGACCAGCTCGTTCAAGATGCACACAACGCTCCGAGCGCTGCTGTGCGCTTGAGGATTGCGATGGCGAGCGAAGTTGCGTCGTCCTCGAAGTCGTAATCACCACCAAAACGTTGGGTTGACCGTCCGCTTTCGACCCATAGCGGACACAAGCAACCTACGTCCTTTTTTCGGATTGGTTCCTATCTCCATAATCGATTAGGTTGCGCTGCGCACAGCCATAGGGGGCACCATGGCGACCTCGATCACGGCCACGGCGACTCCGCCGCGAGTACGAGAGCCCTTTCCCGCGCGTCTTCCGACGGACTACGACTTTTTCCTCACCTATGTGGTGGCAATCTGGCTCGCGGTAATTGCCGGCTTTGTCCCCGAGGTAATCCAGCATCTCCGAACAAGCGCCGCGCCATATCCAATCGGCGTGCACGTGCACGCCGTCGTCTCCGTCGCGTGGCTAGCATTGCTGACCAGTCAAACGCTGCTGATTCGGAACAACCATGTGTCGGTGCACCGCAAGTTTGGGATGGCGGGTGTCGTACTCGCGGCGGCTGTCGTTGTGGCCGGATTCTGGGCAGCGCTGTCGGTCGAGAGCCTTGCGTTGGGCACTCCTAAAAGTCGGCCTCCGTTTCTTGCAATTGAATTGAGCAACATCATCGAGTTTGGGGGCCTGGCGATTGCAGCGGTCATTGCTCGCCATCAGCCGTCGGCGCACAAACGTCTGATCCTGCTGGCCACGCTCAGTCTAACCCCGGCCGCATTCAATCGTGCGATCGGAAAGCCATTGCTGCATCCGCTGCTTGGCAATGGTGTCTGGGAAACTTACGTACAAATCTTTGCCGCGACGGGCCTCTTGGTCCTCGGGATTGGAGTCTACGATTTGTGGACGCGTCGGCGGCTCCATCCTGCTTGGGTCTTTGGCGCATTGTGGATCGTGGCTGGCCAGTGGACGGCGAGCTGGCTCTTCTACAATCCCGCTTGGAAGATGCTCGCCACTCACTTGGTTCGGATGTGGTGAGGCGAAGTGAACGTAAAGGTACGTCCGCTTTCGACCCAAAGCGTACGCAGCCTCCTCCGGAAGTGTTGCGATCACACGTGAGCCACAGTCTGAGCGAGCTCTCGATAGCTCACGCGGCCCAGTTGTAACGCAGGCCTTTGACCGCCGGTAACGCCTACGCGTTTCTGAAGTTTTTTGAACGCACAGGTGACCAACTTTGGCTGGATCGTGCTCGAGCGTTCGCGATGCATGCAATCGAGCAGTGGCGCGCTGTGACAGGAGATTTAGGACTTGCAGCATTTTTGTGCGCCTGCATCGATGGCACAGCACGCTTTCCAACGATCGATGTATTTTGATTGGCGCACTAAACCGTTCTCGCGGTGAACATGGGGAATTGTTAGGGCAACTTCGTCAGGTCGCAATGGGGCAGGGAAGCATGTTTCGCTCACGCTCGACTTGCGCGGGCGCCGTACCGATCTGCGCCATCGACGGGAAGTTCGGTGCGGCGTATTCGTGGCTCGATGTTCGTCGAGCGGAGGGCATTACGCGTTCTTCGTGACGAGTGCCGCCGCGGCTTGTCCGGCGGCGAGCGCATAGGCGGGATCGCGGTGGATCAACACTTGGGTCGCGGCGCCGTCAAGGAGAATCATCACTTGGCGGGCGCGGAGCGCAGGTTCACTCAAGCCCGTCGCGGCGACGCGACCTTTGAGCCACGCTTCGAGCCTTTTCTTGTGCGCGGACGCGATCTTCAGGGCGGGGTGGCCCGGCGTACCCGCCAGCTCGGCTGCCGCCCGGATAAATCCGCATCCTTTCCAGCGCGGGGTGTTCATCGCTAAAGCCAGATTTTCGAAGAGGCCGAGGACTTGCTCGGACAAATCACCCTTCGTCTTGTCCAGCCACGCGGACTGGCGGGCGAACGTCGGCTCGTCGCGCGCAGTGAGATAAGCCGCAATGAGGTCGTCTTTGCTGGGAAAGTGATAGTAGATCGTGCGTTTGGTAACACCGGCCTTCGCCGCGATCGCGTCCATGCTCGCGCTGCGTATCCCCTCTGCATAGAAGAGGGAGTCGGCCGCTTGAGTGATCTGTTCTCGGGTCGTACGCCCGCCTCGGGTCATGTGTCCATGTATACCGACCAGTGAATATACACAAGCGGACGTTTCGCCAATACTCCCGCCTCTTCGTGGGGGAGAAGCGGGATGACGATGAAGCTCTATTCCTGGGATGTCAGTCCTTACGCGGCGCGGGTGCGGATGCAGATCTATGCAAAGGGTCTCACCGATATCGCCACCGAACAGACGACGTTCTACCTGACACAGAAGGTCTACGAGGAGCGTCCTCTCAGCCGGATCCCGTCGCTGGACGTCGACGGCGACGCGATACCGGAGTCTGCGGTGATCGCCGAGTATCTCGAGGAGGTCTATCCTGAGCCTTCCTTGCTGGGCTCGACGCCGCGCGAGAACGCCCACATCCGCGCCCTCGCGCGTATCGGCGATGTCTACCTGATCAACACCGCGTTCACGCTCGCGTCCCTGACCGGCGGCCTCGCCGCCCAGACGCCAGTCCCCACCGGCATCGAGAGTATCGTCGCGCTCCTTGGCGGCCAGCTGGCGAGCAGCATCCGGACGTTGGACCGGATGATCGGCCGCTGCGGCTTCGCCTGCCTCGGGCGCCTCACCCTGGCAGATTGCGCGCTCGTGCCGGCGCTTGCCTACGTGCAGTACATGCTGCTGAACCGGAGGCTCGCCGACCCGATCGCCGCAAACGCCAACGTGGCCGCCTACCAGGACGCAATTCAGCGACAGGAGCCTGCGGCGCGCGTGCTGGCCGAGTTCGATCGAGGGCGAAAAGAACGCCGCGAACAGATCGAAACCGGGGAGCTCGAGAAGATAAGGGCGGCAAACCAGGCGGCAAGGGTAGCGGCGGAGCGAACACCGATCGCGTGACGTCTGCGTCGGGCGTATTCGCAACGGCGACCTTCACTGGCCGGGACAACATTCGCTCGGCTTTAAGCGACTTGTTGCCCCTGAGCTTGCTGCATGTCTCAATGAACATGGAGAACGATCCATGAGCCTCGACGACAAGATCAGGTCCTGCCTGACGCTGCCGGCCATCTGCGCGCCGATGTTCCTAGTCACAGGACCCGCCCTCGTGCGGGAGGCGTGTTGCTCCGGCGTGATCGGCGGTCTACCGCGTCAGAACGCCCGCAGTCTCGAGGAATTCGAGACTTGGCTATCCGACATTCAATCGTCTCTGGCCGAGTACCGTCGTAGGCATCGGGAGGCCCGCATCGCCCCCATCGCCGTCAACTATCCCACCCGCATGCCCCCCGACGAACTCGCCGCAAACATGGCGCTGTGCGCGAAATACGACGTCGAGATCATTATCAGCGTCGGCGGCGACCCCACCGAACTCATCAAGCGGGTGCACGGCTTCGGGGGCAAGGTGTTCCACGACATCACCAGCGTGCGCTTTGCCGAAAAGGCCATCGCAGCTGGCGCCGACGGGCTGAACTGCATTGGCGCAGGCGGCGGCGGCCACTCCGGAACGATCAGTCACTTGGCGCTCATCCCGCGCATCCGCTCCGTGTATGACGGAACGATTGTCATGGCCGGGGCAGTTTCCACTGGCGCCGTGATCCGCGCGGCTGAAGTGCTGGGCGCCGACTTGGCTTATCTGGGAACGCGGTTCATCGCTACCCGAGAGTCGGATGCGCCGGAGGAGTACAAGCAGCTTCTTGTTAGCCAGACGTCCGCCGATCTCGTCTACACCGGCGACATCGCGGGCGTCCCGGCCAACTGGATAGTCGAGTCCATCCGCCGCGTGGGGCTCGATCCCGACCATCTGCCCAAGCCTTTGGGGCGCGGCATGCGTCACGACCACCTCCCGGAAAGTGTCACCCCGTGGAAAAATCTCTGGAGCGCCGGCCAGGGAGTGGACCTGATCGATGACGTTCCCACTGTGGCCGAGCTGGTCACTCGGCTGCGACGTGAATATGTCGCCGCTTGCGAAGCGCCAAGCATGGTGGAGGCGGCACGACTGATTGATGCAGCCCTCGATTCTGGGCGTATCAACTGATCGGTCGACGTTCTGCAGTCGCCGTGGTCTGCTCCCAACAAAATTGGACAGGAGAGCCCGGGAAACTTCCCCGAAGCTTAACCTAAGATCTGTTGGCATATCTGTTGGTATCTCGAGTTGGGCTACGCAAGTTTTTCAGCCGTATTTTCCCTGTTCCGACGAAGGAGTTCCCTGTTATTGCCTAACGTGTTCCCTGTTACTTTATTCGACATAGTCGACCGGTTAGGCCCATAAACACTGCGTCAAACGCGTTTCCAGATCGCCAATTGCGACAGTCCTTCTCGATTTCCCTGTATTTTTCCCTGCTATCGCGGAGTGCCACGCAGAGACTTGTTCTCTCGTAGCTACCTAGCCCACCAGTGCGTAAGCGGCCGCGAAGACACCTGTAACGCCGCTACGCGGATCCAATGTCCCTCTCCACCCAAAGCGGAGCTTGCCCCTCGGCTGGGTTAGCCAACGAAATCGGCAATCGTCCGCCCCCACGCATCCGGCTCAGCTATTGGGGTTTCCATGAGAGCGAGTAGTCCATGCAGCAAATCTTGCGGGGTTGGTGGACAACCTCTGATGTGAAGTGCGACCGGTAGAACCTGCGAGAGCCCGCCGGTCACGGCGTAGCTGCTCGCGAAAAGGCCCCCGTTGATGGCACAGTCGCCGACCGCAACGACCCATTTTGGAGACGGTGTTGCGTCATACGTGCGTTCCAGGGCCTCTCGCATATTCTTGGTCACAGGTCCGGTTACGAAGAGCACATCAGCATGTCTGGGCGAGGCAACGAACCTTAGACCAAACCGCTCGAGATCATAAAATGCGTTGTTCAAAGCGTGGATTTCCAATTCGCAGCCATTGCATGAACCGGCATCTACCTCGCGGATTGAAAGGCTCCTGCCGAGGCGTCGGCGGGACGCCGAATCCAGTTGTGAAGCAAGCTTCGCCAAGTCGGCGTCGTTTGATTTCGGCAACTTCTCCGTAAGAGGAGCCCGAACTAGACTTTGAAATAGCAGCTTACGCATATCTATCGCCTAGAGGTCGTGTCCGGAATAGGAACAGTTGAACGATTTGTTGCAAATCGGGAAATCCGCCACGATATTTCCCTCTATGACTGCTTCAAGAAGAGGCCACTGAAAACAGGACGGATCGCGTAGGTGGCAACGCTCGATTCGTCCATCGTCGGCAACTCGCGTCGACACCAAAATGTCACCTCGAAACCCTTCCACGACTGCTAGCCCCTCGCCGGACTTGATCGAAATGTTGGTTTGAATTGCGCCATCGGGAAGACGTGAGAGAATCTGATCAATCAGGGAAACGCTCTGTTTGACTTCATGAATGCGAATCCAGACACGGGCGTTTACGTCGCCTTCCATAAGGACCGGGACTTCAAACGACAGTTGATCATATGGGGGATAAGAAAATGCGCGCCGCGCATCGAAGCCACGTCCCGAAGCTCGACCGATAAAACCCCCAGCCCCAAATTGGCGGGCCAGTTCTGGCTTGAGGATGCCCGTCGAGACAGTTCGATCCTGAAGCGAGGCCGTATTGTCGTACAACTCGACGAGTGCGGGAAATCTCTGGCCGATCTCGGTAAGAAGCGCCCTCAGCTTGGCAATCTTGTCCTGATCGAGATCGATAGATACCCGTCCTGGTATAACGCAGTCGCGCATCAGACGATGGCCGAAGCAGGCATCCGCCGCACGCAGGACCCGCTCACGAAGCACGGCGCAATGCGCATGCATCATGGCAAACGACGCGTCGTTACAAATCGCACCAATGTCGCCAAAGTGATTTGCCAGCCGTTCGAGTTCCGCCATCAAAGCCCGCAGCCAATTCGCCCGCGCGGGTACGTCTGTGTCCATTGCGGCTTCAACGGAGCGAGCGAACGCGATCGCGTAGGCGACTGTGCTATCGCCCGACACGCGGCCTGCCAGTTTTGACGCGCGTTCAAGATCGGCACCCTGCATAAGCGCTTCGATGCCCTTGTGGACATAACCGAGGCGCGCCTCCAGACGTACGACGACTTCTCCGTTGGCGGTGAACCGAAAATGACCAGGCTCGATGATGCCGGCGTGAACAGGTCCAACGGCGATCTGGTGCAGACTTTCGCCCTCTGCTGGCAGGAACACGTACGGTTGGGTAGGTGCGTTTGCGGAGCTCTCTCCCAGCGGATGGCGCATGCTCCATCGGCCATGGTCAAGCCAAGGACGGGTATCAGGTAAGCCATCAGGTTCGAGTCCATTCAGGTCGCGGATAGTGCGCTCGAGGCGCATCGCGGGAAGGTGCCGTTTCGCGACAGACGGGAAATGTCCTCCGGAGCAAGGAACCACGAGAACGACGATCTCGGATGTCGCTTCCTCCAGAAGCGCCATATTCACGGCACTCGTTTCGCCCCAGAGGCCAAGGAGAGTCCAGTTTGAGACTGCGAGTTGTTCGATCGCCGTCTGCCAGACCTCGACGTCGATCTCGATCTTCGGACATGGGCTGTGGCGAGGGATGGCCGTACGGCCACCGATCAGTTCAGCCAATTTCAGCATCTCTGGCATGGGTCTATCCCAACATTTGCGCAACGTGCTGGAACCAGGCCACGAGCACAGGCGGCAGATAGAGTCCCGCTGCCAGAACGAGCGTCAAATGCGCAAAAATCGGCAGATAGGAAGCCTTTGACGGCGCCGCGCTGCCGGTCGGTTCTCCAAAGGCAACGCCTTGCAGTCGTAGCATCAGCGCGCCGAATGCCACGAGCAGTCCAAGCACCAGAGCGAGTGCGAGCAGAGGTTCGCGCGCAAAGGTCGACGTGACGATAAGAAATTCGCTCATGAAAATGCCCAGAGGCGGCATGCCGGCGATCGCTATGACACCGAGCACGAGTCCCCAACCCAACACGGGGTGCGTCACCGTGAGACCGCGAATGTCTGCGATGCGCTGCGTTCCTTTGATCTGCGCAATGTGTCCGACAGCAAAGAATATCGCCGACTTCGTTAGGCTGTGCATGGTCATCTGCAACAGTCCGGCGAAATTTGCGAGAGGACCGCCCATGCCAAAAGCAAAGACAATTATGCCCATATGCTCTATCGACGAGTACGCGAACAGACGCTTGATGTCGCGCCGTCGGTACAACATGAACGCGGCGAAAATGACCGAAACGAGTCCCACAACGACCATGAGCGGACCAGGCGCGATCGCGACCGAGTTCAGTGTCATGAGCATTTTAAATCGCAGAATTGCGTATAGCGCGACGTTCAGAAGCAGACCCGACAGAACTGCAGAGATTGGTGTTGGACCCTCGGCGTGTGCGTCTGGCAGCCAGGCGTGCAACGGCGCCAAACCGACTTTTGTGCCGTAACCAAGAAAGAGAAATACGAAAGCAACGTTCAACAGCGCGGGGTCGAACCTCGACACATGGGCGATGAGTACGGTCCACGTCATGCTCTGGAGACCTTCGCCCAGTACCGGTTGCGCCGCCATATAAACGAGGATCGTACCGAAAAGCGCAAACGCAATTCCGACGCTTGCGAGAATGAAGTACTTCCACGCTGCCTCAAGCGCCTCGTGGGTGCGATAAATTCCCACCATTACGACGGTTGCGAGCGTTGCCAGCTCAATTGCTACCCACATCAACCCAATGTTGTTGGCGATCAGCGCGAGATTCATGCCGAACATCATGATCTGGTACATCGCGTGATAAAAACGCAGGTTTGTCGGAGTTAAGCGCCCGGTTTCCAGTTCATGCCCGATGTAGCTTGCACTGAATACACTAGTCGTGAAGCCGACCAGCGTGCTGAGCACGATGAAGACGATGTTGAGGTCGTCAATGAGAAAGTAGGTGCCTGGCTGCGGGTGCACGAAAAACAACGAGACCGCGGCCAGGAGCGTGAGAAAGCTGGCCACCATATTCAATCGCGCCGACAGCCGGTAACCGGGAAGCACGGCGAGCACTGCGGCCGCGAATGCCGGGATGGTCAGTACCAGCGTGGTGCCATCGAGGAGCCCGTTCATCGCCGGTCTCCTCGGAAACGATCGAGCGCTTGCACGTCGACCGAGTCGAAACGCTCACGAATGCGAAACAGGAAGATGCCGATGACAATAAAGGCGATCAACACGGAAAAAGCGACGCTGATTTCCACGACGAGGGGCATCCCCTTGGCTCCCGTCGCAGCCAGAACAAGTCCGTTTTCGAGCGACATGAAGCCCACGACCTGCCCGACGGCGTTGCGCCGTGTCACCATGATCAAAAGGCCGAGGAGAAGGACCGAGAGCGCAAAAGCCAGATCCTCACGCGCAATCGGGTCTGCATCCGGCGTGATCCGCAACATGACCGCCATGGATAATCCGACGAGAGCTATGCCGCCGAGCATGATCGGCCCAATGCCGGCAGTCGTCTCGATCTCGCGATGAATGCCGAGAGTCACAATCATGCGATGCAGAGCGACCGGAATAATGATGGCCTTAAAGACGAGGGCAATTAGCGCTGTGACATAGAGGTGCGGAGCATCCTGAATATAGGCCTGCCAACCGACCGACAGCGAAAGCAGAACAGCATGCAGCGCGAACACATTGAGCAGCGCATAGAGCCGGTCTTGATAGAGCATCATCAGGCTCACCAGCACCAGACTGCCGGCCAACAGATGTGAAATGTCGAATGCTAGCCCGTGCACCTAAAGCCCCCGCGACACAAAGAGGAGCAGTGCTCCCAAAAGACCCAGCATGAGCGCCGCGCCGAGGAAGGTTGGCACTCTGAAGACGCGCATCTTTGCGATTGCGGTCTCGAACACCGCAAGCCCAAAACACCCCACGAGGAGTTTGCCGACGAACGCTGCGGCGCCGAATGCATACTGAATGCCGATATCCCCGGCGGTCGCAATTCCCCAGGAGAAGAAGATGCACACGATCAGCGACAGGTAGACAAGTAGTTTTAGCGAAGCGGCCAACTCGATCAATGCAAGATGGCGGCCAGAATATTCGAGAATCATCGCTTCATGCACCATTGTCAGTTCGAGATGCGTTGAGGGGTTGTCGACGGGTATGCGGGCGTTTTCCGCGATCCCGACCATCATGAGCGATATCAATGCCAAGCCGAGTGTGACGCGAAGGCCGACGCTGGGAGACGTCATGTACTGCGCTATGCCGGAGAGTTGCGTTGTTCCCGCCAACAAAGCCAAGGAAAAGATAATCATCATCATGGCGGGTTCTGCGAGCGATGCGATCATCACTTCGCGGCTCGAGCCGATTCCACCGAAGCTCGTCCCGATATCCATTCCGGCAAGTGCGAGCAGAAACCGGGCGCTGCCCAGAAGCGCAACCAAAGCGATGAGGTCGGCGGTCCAACTGAACAAGAGTCCCGTGGCAAATGTCGGGACCAATGCCGCAGCAACCCAAGTTGCCGCGAAAATCAGATAGGGAGCGGCGCGAAACAGCCAAGACGCATTGTCCGCAAGGACGACTTCTTTGCGCATCAGTCGGATCAGATCGCGATACGGCTGAAGAATAGGGGGCCCCTTGCGTCGCAGCAGCCTGGCCTTCATTTTCCGCACCAGACCCGTGATGAGCGGCGCCACGAGCAGTACCAGAAGCATCTGCGCGCCCTGCACCGTGAGATCGGATATCAGCGCCATATCGCGATCGCCAAAAGGAGCAGCACAAGCGCCGCAAATACAAGGCTGAGATAGCGTCGTATGGTGAGAAACTGCAGCACGTTGAGGCGGTCAGCGAGGAAAGTGACGGCGCCGGAGAGGGGCGCGTAGAGCATGTCCCAGACAACGTCTTCAAGAATGACTTCGAGCTTTGCTGGTCGCGTTTCGCCCGGCAGGGGAAACTCAACGTGTTCACGAGCCCGAAACACCAGCGTTCCAAATACTCGTCGAATTGGCTGAGCAAAACTCCCGGCTGTGTATTGCGTGAGCGGGCTGGTCTCGGGGTATCCACCGTCCCAGGCAGGCGCGCGGCGCTTTGCTTTCGACGCGAACAAATGGACTGAATATGCGCCGAGCGACGCAGACACAGCGATGAAAAGAAATATCAACAGTCCGTTATAAGAACTCCTTCCCTGCGCGATCGGTACGATCGACAACCACGGTTGGGCGGCCTGACGCGGCATGTGACCGCCGAGGACTAGATGTACGGAAGGAGCGATGGCGTCGATGAAGAAGCCAGGGAGGAGTCCCGCAACCAAACAGACAGTGGCCAGGAAAAACATTGCAGTGAGGGAAAACTTATCGGTCTCACGCGCAGTTTCCGCGGCGCGTGTTCGTGCACGACCGGAGAACGTCACACCAAATGCTTTGACGAAACAAGCCGCTGCGAGAGCAGCCGACAGCGCCAACATCGCGCCTACTGCCGGAACACTCAGTTTCAAACCCCATTGAGGCAGTTCCGGGCTGAGCAGGATCGCTTGAAATGTCAGCCACTCGGAAACAAAGCCGTTGAACGGTGGAAGTGCCGAGATGGCGGCGCAACCTATGAGAAACGCAAAGGCAGTCAGCGGCATGCCATGTATCAGTCCACCAAGATGCTCCATATCGCGTTCCCCGGTGGCTGTGAGAACCGCGCCCGAGCCGAAGAAAAGCAGGCTCTTGAAGATAGAGTGATTGAACACATGAAAAAGGGCCGCGGTCAGTGCCAGCGCTGCAGTCGCCAAGAGGCCGTTCGCGCTGAAAGCGAGTGCGAGGCCGAGACCAATGAATATGATGCCGATGTTTTCGACGGTGTGATAAGCGAGCAGGCGCTTGAGATCGTGTTGCATGAGCGCATACAGAACGCCCATGACCGATGTGATCCCGCCAAGTGCGAGCACGACCACGCCCCACCACCAAACGGGCGGACCGAGCAAATCAAATACAATGCGAATAAAGGCGTAGACTGCCACTTTCGTCATCACGCCGCTCATCAAGGCCGACACGTGGCTTGGCGCAGCTGGGTGAGCAAGAGGCAGCCAGACATGAAGCGGGACGAGTCCCGCCTTTGACCCCGCGCCCACGAGGACCAGTCCGAGAATCAGCGCGGAATATAACGCGTCAGGATGGTGAGACCGGATCGCTTCGAAGCCATAGTGTCCATCGGGGCCTGCCAGCAGACCATACGCGAGCAGAAGGGCGAATGTTCCAAAACTAGCCATCAGAATATAGATGTAACCGGCTCGGACATTGTCGGCAGAGCGGTGATGCGCCATCACCAGCGCCCACGAAGTCAGCGACATGAATTCCCAGGAGAGCAAGAAGGTGAACGCGTCGTCAGAGAGGACGACGAGATTCAAGCCCGCGAGAAATGCGCCGTAGAAAGGGAGCACACGTTCGGCCGATTGCTCGTGTCGTCCATAGCCGAGTGCGTAGACACTCGCGACGGCAGCGCCGACGTTTACGACAACGAGAAAGAAGGCAGAGAGAGCATCGACCTTAAAGTTTGCCCCAAGCCAGGGTAGCCCCACGGGCAAACGTAGCGTCGCGGATTGGTTGGAGAGAAGACTGATGAATGCCGTGATGCATCCAACAGTCGCGATCAACGCCGTCGCTCCGTAGACCATTGGTGTTGCCCCGCGCCGTTTCGCCAGACCAATAGCAATGGCGGCAACGACGAGAAAAGCGAGCACACACCACATCAAAATGATAACGGGCATCGCGTCGTTCTCAGGCCGCTTGTGGTGGGGAGGATCTGTCTATGTGACTGTGCTTCAGGTGAGCTTCAGATTTCAGGCGCATATCGCGTCCACTTTGGTAGCCCACTGCAGTCTTGCGAATAAAGTCGACACCAGCAATTTTCGCGATCCCCACCTTGCCGGAGAGCCCGATCGTTTTTCCCTGCCTTCCTTCGCCGAACAGTTGGGACCGAGTGCTAGGCAGTTCGGACAGCTGTCGATCGGCTGAGCCCAGAGCGGGTCCGGTGACTCCAGGAAGATCCGTTATACTCATGTTTAAAACATCATTATTCATGTTGTAGGTGCTATATATCGTGCTTACAACCTGCATTATCCTTTTGCAACTTGGTACCCTTGGGCGAACGCTCCGCCCGGTCAGGACTAGGGGCTCAAAGAAATCCCGGGCGCAAAGATCTACGGGAGAGAACGAAAATGCGCAGCCGTGAAATGTATGGCCGCTATCGGCGACTGGTTGAAGAGCTCTCGACAAACAAATTGCCCAGCGTCGATTGGTTTGAAGAATTGAAAGCGGTCGTGCTTCGGTTTGACCTCGATGCCAACAACCTTGACCGATCGAGTGCACGGTTTCTTTGTGACGAATTGTGCGAGCAATTTGAGCAGGAAGCGGTTCAAACCGACGATGGCCATCGCCGGAAAGTGTTAATGGCGGCGACTAAACTTCTTGAGCTGCATCGACCAGCCGCGGACTGAGGTCCACACTGCGCTGAACCTCTGCTGCTATTCCCGCGCTCAAGACTTCAATCTCACACCCCGTCCTCCGCCGGGACTCAACGTTTCCGCATTGATCAACACAATTCCGTACTTATCGAGAGCGGAGATCAGTTTCATCAATGAGTCGACATTGCCTCTGATCACTCCGTCGCTTGCCTCCATGCGCTGAATCGTGGGTATCGATAGCCCTGACTTCTCAGCAAGTTCGCGCTGGTCGATTCCAGCAAGTGCGCGAGCGGCTCGCATCTGGGCGGCTGTAATCATCTGTGCGGCTCATCCCCAACTAGCCCGTCCGGCCGAACTGATGTTTCAACAATGAATTATAATGTGTCAACACTAATGTATCTGGTGTAGATAAATTCGGCTGAGAGTGAAGCAGAGCGTAGCGGATTCTAGATCGTCACCAATCTTAACTTCAGCGTCGAAGGTGCTGCTCGTTAAATTGGTCACCTAGCGAATGTCCGCTTTCCACTCAAAGCGGACGTTTGATAGTGACCGAACCCGCTACGATCGACGATCACTATCGTCCGAGCCTAAAAGCTGCCTGATTTTCGTGACGAGGAGCTGCAGGTCGTAGGGCTTTCGAAGAATCGCCTGACGCGAGCACAACCGGAATCTCAGGGCGACGTCCAGAGCGATCGCTGAACTTCGGCTTTCCACCCAAATAAGCCATTCTGCATGTTCGATGTCGAGTGTCCGCTATCGACCCAAAGGAGACGTTTGATCGCGCTCAGAAATACTGGCGAATCTGCAGGTAGAGAACCGGTGAAGGTCCGAGAGTGGTCGAATTGGCGAGTGTTGCCGGAAGCCCTCCAAATTCCGTTCCCTTGGAACCAAGCGGCGCCTGTGCACCGGCGATCAGCACGAGATTATCGGAGAGCGAATAGTTCGCCGCGAAAAGCGCATATAGGCTCGCATCGTCGAGGCCAGCGATGAGCGTTGGGGAGAGCGTCAGAAGCGGCGTCCACTCGAGCGTAAGTCCGGCTGCGAGATAGTTCTGCCGCACATTGAAGAGCTCGCCACGCGCGAGCCGATCCAACAGAGCGGGTGGCAGCGTCGCAAAAGTCGCATCCCCATCGGTGACGCCAAAGCCATTGTGAAAGTACTCGGCGAACAGCGTTGCATTCCGCGCGAACAGCGTCACAGCAGCGCTGATGTTGGCAATCGCCGACAGGCGCGCCGGCCCGTGATTGACGAAGACGGGAACGAGTTCGACGTCCCAGGATGCGCCCGCAAGGGGGCCGCTCAGCTGCAACGCGCCCGTCCAGTCGCCGTGATCGCGTGCAACGAGCACCGTCGCCTGAATGGCGCCGACCGCGCGGCGATAGTGAAGCGCGAAAGAGCTCGCGTTCGTGGCAGGCAAAGCGCCTTTCACGGATGGTCGCGGCACCGCGATCGCTTGCAGATCTGAGCCGTCTTGGAAGAGCCATTGGGCATAAATCATGTCGGTGCCGGGTTTGAATTCGGTATCCGTCGCGCTGGGAGCGAAGGGATCGAATAGGTCCATCGGCCGGAACACGTACCCACCGCCCCAGGTAAGCGCCTGGCGCCCAACTCGGACTACGAAGGACGGCGTCGAATATGCGACGGAGAGACGGTCGATGCCGTGGCTAGCGATGATGCTGCCATGGTCCTCGAAAGTATCGAAGAGATTGAGCCAGGTTGATGGCGGCTGAGGCAGGAGCGCGCCCTCGAGGCGTTGAAGCCGCGCGCCGTCACCATAGTCGGCGAGCGCGACGTAGTGGAAGGCGATATTCCAATTATCCCAGCTCGGCTCCCAGGTCAGACGGAGATTGCCGGCGAGATCATTCCTGTCGCGTGAATCGAACGCCGCGGCGAGACTGTCTGCGCGTGCAAAGGCGCCGACGTCCTGCAACTCCAGCCGTCCATGAATGTCGTTGTCGGCGAATGCGGGGATGGTTAAGGAGAGGAACACCAGGACACTGAGAGCCTCTACCTGCGCTCGGCAGGTGGGCGCGCAACAACGAGGGCGTTGCTGCGAATGAATCGTCATCGTCTTACGCCACCTGCGCTGGAGACGGCATGTCTGCGGTAATGCGGCCATCGGTCATTTCGATATGGCGGCGTGCGTGGGCGATCACGCGCGCATCATGCGTGGAGATGAGGAACGTGATACCGGATGCACGATTGAGCGCGGCCATCAACGCGATCAGTTCTTCAGCGGTTTTCGAGTCGAGATTGGCGGTCGGCTCGTCTGCTAGAACGATGGCCGGCCGCGATGCGAGCGCGCGAGCCACTGCCACGCGCTGTTGCTGGCCGCCCGAAAGCCGCGCGGGCCTCCGGTTCTCAAGCCCATCGAGTCCTACTTCGTGGAGCACCTCACGCGCCCGCGCGTGCCGCTCTTCTGGCGACACGTCGAGAAGGCGCAAGATGAATTCCACGTTCTCGAGCGCAGATAGAACGGGAATCAGACTGTAATTTTGAAAGACAAAGCCGATCTTGTGCAGTCTCAGATCCGCGAGGGCAGCCTGGCTCAATCCGGAAAGCACTTTGCCGTCGAGCGTGACCTCGCCGCTCGTCGGTCTGTCGAGGCCGCCGATGAGATTGAGCAGCGTCGTCTTGCCGGAACCGGATGGGCCGGCCAGCGTCGCGAAGTCGCCCGTTTCGATCACGAGATCGACGCCTCTGAGCGCCGGCACTTCAACATTGCCCTGGCGATAGATCTTGGTGACGCCGCAACAGGTGACAATCGCGCTCATGATGCTTCCTTTCACCCCTTGGCCATGGCCTGAACAGGATCGACACGCGAGGCTGCGCGTGCCGGCCAGAGCGCGGCGACGATACCCAGAATCCAGATGATGAGGCCGTAGGTAACGAAATCGACGATATTGATCGCCGGATAAAGAATTCGCCCGCCGCCGTAACGCTCGACTGCGTTTGCGAAGACTCCCATATCGAGCCCGTGACGGAACGGGAGGATCGTCGCCGCCGAAAGGATCGCGCCGCCCGCGATGCCGATCGCGATCAGGGCCGCGGACTCGAGCGCCACTTCTTCCACCAACTGCCATGGGCGCATTCCAAGCGCCTTGAGGAGTCCGAGCTCGGCTGTGCGCTCGAAGACCGCCATCAACTGCGTGTTGACGATGCCAATCGCCATAAGAAGGAACATGATTGCGAGCCAGATCGCCGTGTAGGTGCTCGAGATTGATTCAAGCGCATAGGCGAGCGGCGCGAAGCTCATCCACGACTGGACATCGAGTGACGGCGCCACGCGTTTCGCATCGGCAACAACGGGCTCGAGTTTTGCGTTCGGTCCGACATCGAAAGCGATCTCGGAGAGATCGGAGCCCGCGCCGAGCATCGCCTGCGCGACGGCAAGACCGGTGAAGACAAACTCGTCCTGAGCCGATTGCGGACCGTCAAACAACCCCACGATCGTAAAGCTTCGTTCGGCAAGGTGCCCATCGACGGCCTGCACCATGAGGATCACGCGCCGGCCCAGCCGCGTCTTCAGGTGGCTGGCGAGATCGCGTCCGATCACGATACCGCTGTCGTGCACGTCCGCGAGATAGCGCCCCGAGACCAGGCTCGTCGGAAGGTCGGATACTTGACGCTCACGCGACGGCACAACGCCAAGAAACGTGACCGACCGCGCTCGGTATTCGCTTTGCACGACGCCTGTCACGCGAATGCGCGGTGCATAGGCGGAGACGGTGGACGACTGAAGGAGTGCCAGAAGTGCGCCGGACGGCGCCGGCATCCTCCGCTCAATGGCGGGGTCGGCAAGATATCCGCTCGCGTGAATCTCGGCTTCGCCAGTCAGAAGACGTAAGCTCGCATTGCGGCTGGACTCCGTGTAGGCCTTCATCATGGTCGACAGCGTCAGCACCGACCATGTGCCGGCGGCGACCACTATCAGCGTGATGACGGTGCGTCGCGGATTGCGCCAGAGATTTCGCCACGCGATGGGCGCGAAGAGGCCGAGTTTGAGCCTCATGACGCCCTCATCGCGCTGGCCGCGGTGAGCCGGCGCACATGGAGATAGGGCACGATTCCCCCGAGACAGGTTGCAAGCGTGATCACGCTCGGGCCGAGAAGAACGCTGAGTGCGCTCATCGTGGGGAAGAGCCTGGTTGGCAGGCCATATTGCCTGAGCGTGGCCCCGAGGCCTGGAATCGCTATGCCGTGCACGGCGAACCACAGACCGATGGCGCCCCCGATCGCAATGCCGATGAGCGCACCCAGAAGCGCAAGACTGAGAAGCTCGAGCCAAACCATGCTGCCGATCGCGGAAGGGCGCATGCCGATCGCGAGCAGGATGCCGAACTCATGCGTGCGCTCAAGCACCGACATGAGAAGTGTATTGAGAATGATGAAGGTCACGACGACGACGAGCGTGCCGTAAATCAGCGCCGTTGTGATGTACTTGAGTCGAATCGAATCTCGGAGTGCAGGCTCAAGCGCGCCCCAATCTTGTAACGCCAGGCGCTGCCGATGGCCGAGGCTGGCAAGCCGCGGCAGCGCTTCATTCACATCGGCAAGTGCGCGGCCGGAAATCGCGAGCGTGTTGGCGCGGTTAGGAAGCCCGAAGGTTTCCTGCGCGCGCGCGAATGGAATCTCGGAAAAACTTCGATCCATCTCGGGAATGCCGCTGTGGTAGATGCCGACGACCTCGAGCACATCGGCTGCGACGGAGCCATCCATTGCGGAGCCCAGCAGCGTTACCTTCCCACCCAGGCTCACACCGAGATTGCGTGCGAGCGCATCGCCGAGAACAATTGTGCTGGTGTCGGACGCAAGAAGATAGCGCCCACTCACGATCGCGGCTCCGAGTGAGGAGACACTCGGCTCGGCGGTAGGATCGACTCCCACAACGGCGGCGCCAAAGCTCTTCTCGCCATTGGCCAGGATAGCAAAGGCATTGACGCGCGGTGCCGCAGCTTCGATGCCGGGAATGCCTTTTGCCTCCAGGGCGAGCTGGCTCGGATCAAGGATTGTTTTGCGCAGGTCGGGATCGTCGGCATAGCCCGGTGCTTGAAATTGCGCATAGCCGTCGAACAGCTTGAGAACATTCTCCTTCATCTGGTCGTAGACGCCGAGTTGAAAGGACAACATGAAGACGAGTAGCGCGGCGGCAAACGCGATGCTCGCAAGACTAAGCAGTGTGCGACGCGGCTGCCGCCACAGGTTTCGCCAAGCGAGGGCCGCTAGCAACACTGTCAGTTCCTGGGGTTCTGAAGATTGGAGAGCGTGAACAGATAGTCGGGGAGCGAAGTGTTGAACTCGGCGTCAGAGGTTTCAGTGCGCGTCCATGCGCCGGGCGCGTCGGCAGGATGCATTGTCATGGTGAGCGGATAGGACCGGCCGCCGAGCGGCCCTATTCTATCCGTGGTCATGGTGCGCGCGGGCTTCATGTCCTGGTCGAAGAATATCTCCTGGACGACCACGAAATCGTCGCGCAGCGCTACCGTGACTTTGCCCCAGACGACCGGTGCGCCCGGCTTCGGATCGCATTCGATCGTCCACACCGTGTGGCCATCCTGTGTCGCCGTGCCTATCACGCGATGCTTGAATTGGGTGAGGAGATCTTCCGACTTGGAAAGATCATTATAAGAGAAGTCCGAGCCCATCCAGGATTGGGCCATCATGCTTGCCGGAAGCTTGATCACCTGGTTGAGCTTTGGATTGAAGACCCAGGTATCATTGCCGGTCTTGAGCGTTGCATTGCCAGCGTCCGCAGCGGGCGCAAGAAAGCGCACGAGCGCATCATTGTCGCCACGCGTCCATGCCTTCATTTTGAGATTTCGCTCCCACTCCGGCCGATGGATCGTCATCGCGACCACCGATTGCGAGCTCTTCGCGCGATAGTTGTCGAATGTCTGGCGCAGCAGCTGGTCGGCGTCGGGCGCCGCCGCAGACGCGCACGGCGCCGCTTGCGTAAGAAGCAGGCCCAGAGCCGCCGCCGCCAGCGGCATTCGAGTCCTCATCTTGCGAACACCCACCAGTTCATGCCATTGTCTAACAGACCGACGGTCGGTCTGCAAGTGAAGGGAAGCAAATGCGCCAGGCAGCGATCCAAAAAATGGCTGCGAGTGCCTCGCGTAGGAATCGCGCAGGCACAAAGCCGCACGGCCGTGTCGTCAAGCATGCGGAAGTGCGAAAGGGCGAGCTTGTCGATTGCGCGGAGGCGCTGTTCTTTTCGAAAGGATATGAGGCAACAACGGTCGCCGACATCATCGCGCGAGCGGGTGTCTCCAAGGGTGGCTTCTATCACCATTTCCTCTCGAAAGAGGACCTTCTCGAGGCTGTGGTTGCCCGGCTGACGCGAACGATCATCGCCGGCGCGCGCGACATTCTAGACGACGAAAAGCTCGATGCCCTGACCAAGCTCAATCGCTTCTTCGCCCGAAATGTCGCGTGGAAGGCTGAAACAGCCTCGGCGATGAAGCGGCTCTACACTGTCTTCGCCGACCCCGCAAACGCAGTACTATATCAACGCATCGTAAGAGCGGGCGTCGAAGCGCTTGCGCCGGTACTGGCGAAACTCGTCGAGCAGGGCAATCGTGAGGGCACCTTCGACGCGCCCGATCCTGGCATCGTGGCCGAGATGCTTCTTCATATCACCAATGCGCGTCAGGCCTTGACGATCAGGGCCCTTGCCGCCGCGACCCACGGCGAGACCGACAAGGCGACGGATATGTTCGTCGCTCGAATCCGCAAGGAGGAAGCGCTCGTCAACCGGATTCTTGGACTTCCCAAAGGAAGCGTGCGCTTCATCGACCGCGCCAATTTCCGAAAAGTGCTGGCCGCATTGGCGTCGTGAATCCAAATCCAAGGCAACACTGGGCAGATCAGTTGTTGAGGGTCCGAACTCCAGATTGATGCAGACGCCGGTCCAAATATTATCAAACAGTTACGCTAGTTTGTGGTAGTTGCCGGGCCCACCGGTCTGCGGTTCGCGAATATCGCCGCTTCGGCAAAGCAGCTTCGATCCGTGATATGCATTCGGAGGCGTGGCGATTTCCGGCCACGCTCCAACTGCATGCTAGTCTTGCTCGCGTGGTACGCTTGGCGTCAGCCGGAAGAGGAGTATTGGCCATGCGAAATCTCGCGAGCGGTTATGGCCTCGTTGAGGCCCCGGTCTGGGACCGTCAGAAGGGGCTCTACTTCAGCGATGTGCTGAATGGTGGCGTCTATCTTCTAAACCCTGCCAACGCTATCTCGGTCGTTATTCCGAAACGCCGCGGTGTGGGTGGAATGGCGCTGCACGAGACAGGTGGTCTGGTTGTTGGTGGTCGCAACATTGCGTGGGTAGGATTGACCGACGGCGAGACGAAGGTGTTGCTCAGCCCCGAATCGGTGCCGGGTGCAATTGGCTTCAACGATTTCACCACCGATCGCCTGGGTCGGATCTATGTCGGATCTTTGACATACCGGGTGTTTGCGGATGAGCCGAAACCCGGCTTTCTGCATGTTATAGATCTCGATGGCAGCATGCGCACGATTTCAGAAGGCATCATGCTCACCAATGGGCTCGGATTTTCGCCCAACGGCGAGAAACTTTACCACTCAGATGCACGCGCGGGCTTGGTACGTGTCTATGATGTGCGAGGCGATGGTTCCGTCGGACCGTGGCAAGAATTTGTTTCGCTTGGGCCAGGGCGCGTTCCCGATGGCCTAAAAGTTGCTGCCGACGGTTCTGTCTGGGTAGCGGATGCGCGTGGTGGCAGGGTTGCCGTCTTTGAGGCGAGCGGCGCACATCGGGCCGACATACCGGTTCCCTTGCCGATGGTTACGAGCCTCTGCTTTGCAGGCGAGGACATGCGCGATCTCTATGTTGTCACGGGATCTGACGGCTCGGGCCGCGAAAACTGCGGCACCGTGTTCCATTCGAGGGTTGACGTGGCGGGCCTACCGCTTGCAACGGCGCGCGTCGCGCTTCCGCAATCGCACTAGCATGGTCAATGGAAGTGAGTTGTGTGTCCGTTCCGCCTCGCCGGGCGCCACCTCTGCCTTAACATCCGCGTTCCACCGCAAAGCAATCTCCGGCATGAATCGCCTTTCAGAACGTCAAGCACGGCGATTTGCTTCCTTTTGATTGTTGTCTCACCGGCAGCAGTAATCGCGCGCGATTGAAGGGCGCGCTTTGGGTAGTGTCCTAACGTGGCGGGTTAGTTCCTCAAGCCTTCCGCGGCGCAATATTGCCCCTAAACGAATAGCGTTTAGAGTCGGACTGACAACACCAAGAAAACAATCTGCGGGAGACGTGTCATGGCGGAAGCTATCGCAGCGGACTTTGTCATAGTGGGCGCAGGCTCGGCCGGATGCGTGCTCGCAAACCGATTGAGCGCGGATGGGCGCAATCGCGTAGTACTGATCGAGGCGGGCGGCGATGACAGGCCATTGAGGAATCCACGACAGTTTCTCTCCAACCTGATGATTCACATTCCCGTCGGCTATGCCCAGACGCTGAAGGACCCGAAGGTCAACTGGCTCTACGAAACCGAGCCTGATTCAGGCACGGGCGGGCGCTCGCATGTCTGGCCGCGCGGCAAAGTGCTGGGTGGCTCGTCGTCAATCAACGGACTTCTCTATGTCCGCGGACAGCATGCCGACTACGACGGCTGGCGGCAGCTGGGATGCGAGGGTTGGGGCTGGGACGATGTGTTCACCTATTTCCGCCGGGCGCAGCATCAAGAGCGCGGGGCAGATGCGTGGCACGCGGTCAATGGGCCACTGAACGTTTCCGACCCGACGGAGGGGCATGCGGTATCCGACGCCGTGATCGCGGCATGCGAGGAGGCCGGTCTGCCCAGACGCGATATCAACGGTGAGGATCAGGAAGGTGTGAGCTGGTATCAGCTCACGGTGAAGAACGGGCTGCGCTGCTCCGCAGCGGTGGCGTACCTACATCCGGTAATGCGACGTCCCAATCTGCAAATCGAGACCAACGCACTCGTCACGCGCATTCTGTTCGAAGGAAAGCGTGCGGTGGGCGTGGAATTTCGCCGGCACGGAGAGACACGTACGGTGGGTGCGGCCAAGGAAGTGATCCTGTCCGGAGGCACCGTGAACTCGCCGCAGCTTTTGCAATTGTCCGGCGTCGGACCGGGCGCACTGTTGCAGCAGCATGGCATATCAGTGGTCGCCGATCTCGCGGGTGTGGGCGAGAATTTGCAGGACCACTACGTCATTTCGATGCAGTACCGATTGAAACCGGGCACGATTTCGGTGAATGAGCTTACCCGCGGGCTTCGCTTTGCGGGCGAGGCGATCAAATACGTCACGCAACGCAAGGGCCTGCTGACGCTGTCGGCGGCGCATATCGCAGCATTCTGCAAGTCGCGGCCGGAGCTATCAGGGCCGGACATCCAATTTCACATCCTGCCCGCAACGATGGACGTTCAAAAACTGCTGAATGAGCAGAAGATGGAATTGGAGCGGCAGCCCGGGCTCACCATTGCGCCATGCCAGCTTCGGCCTGAGTCGCGTGGTTCTATTCGCATCAAGTCGCCGGATGCGGGTGTCTATCCAGCAATTGTCGCGAACTATCTTTCCGATCCTATCGATCAGCAGGTGGCAATCGCGGAGCTAAAGTGGGGCCGCAGGATCGCCTCGCAGCCAGCGCTCGCGCCCTACGTCGTGCATGAGATCATGCCGGGCGATGCCGTGGCGAGTGATGCGCAGTTGCTGGAATTTGCACGCGGCGCAGGCACGACGATTTATCATCCAGTCGGTACGTGTGCCATGGGGCACGGCCCGCGCGCGGTGGTCGATGCGCAATTGCGCGTGCATGGCATCGCAGGCTTGCGCGTGGTGGACGCGTCGGTGATGCCGCGGCTTGTATCGGGCAACACCAACGCGCCCACGATCATGATCGCAGAAAAGGCATCGGATATGATCCTCGGCAAGCCGGCGCTTGCGGCGGCTTAACGGCGGCTCCCAGGCTCGCGCCTACAAGTTTGGCCCCACGCATTTTACAAGGCGCCACGTGCCGGATGTATGTTCATTCACCGCAATTCGATCGCGAATATAGTAGCAGCCCGAATACCACGTGCCGAAGTGTTGCACTGTGCCGTGACCGCCATGAGCCTCGTCCTGTATCTTCACCGCGTTTTCATGCTGCTGCGAGGGCACCCCAGCGATCCTATCGAGCACGTGACCAAGCTCGGCCGAAACGAATTCACCTCGCTTGTTCATCGCGAGCCTCACCATTGTCATGTTCCGTTCTTGAGTTGAGGCCCGAAGGCGAATCTCCACTGGAGCAGCACGCGTTTTGCCAAGAAAGGGGCCGCCGCATCACTGCATTTGGGGATGGGGGGTGATGCAGCAACGCGGCGGCAAAGTACTGACTGAAAAAGCAAGATTATGACGATGGGCAACGCCACGCTGATCAAAATTGCTCACTTGTCCGCCATGACGAGGTGCAACGACGAACGGACGGTCTGTTTGCCGTTCGATCTCCATTCGGAGAGTGGAAAGTCGTTGCAATTCGAAACCAGGTAATTGGAGGACCCTACTCCTGGATATGAGGCTGCTCGTGAAGAACGAGATTCAGCAAAGACTTGTGCACTTCGATCTTGCCGTTGTAGCTGATGAAACCGAGCTTTCGAAACCGCTTCATGAAGAAGCTTACCCGCGACCTCGTAGTACCGATCATTTCGGCCAACGTCTCCTGACTGACATGACCGAGAATCGGTTCAGGTTCTCCGTCTTTGCCGAAGTGGGCGAGTAGAAGCAGTGTTCTTGCCAACCGCTTTTCGCTCGAGTTAAACAGCTGATCGATCAAGTCCTCCTCTACTCGCAGTGTGCGTCCCAGAAGATAAGCAATGAAGAGGTTCGCGAAAGCCGGTTCTTCCTGCAGTGCGCGTGTGATGACCTTCTTTTCGAGTCTCAGGACTTCACATTCTCCCACGGCGGTAGCCGTCGAGAGCCGATATCTGTTGCCTGTCAGGCATCCCTCGCCAAAAAATTCTCCCTTGTTGACGACGGCGAGGACTGCCTCCTTGCCGCGTTGGGATATGACGGAGAGTTTTATCTGGCCGCGATGGATGTAGAAGACGGAGTCGGCGACATCGCCTTGCGAATAGATCTGTTTTTTATCGTGGTAGATGGCTTTTGTTCGTCCGCTTCCAACCTTTTCCAGGAAATCTTTTGGATCAAACTTTACCGCTGGTTTCTTGGCGGCCATTTTCCCGACTCCAATTCGTTTGCCGGTCCGACTCGAATATATGAAATTCGACGAACTAAGGCGACTGTGAACACCTTGGCACCGATCCCCACGAGCGCGCATTGACTCATGAATGCGACGCTTGGAGATGTCGGGTCCAGGCGCGGAATCGTGCCGACGCCCGCATGCCCTAATGGCCGAAGAGCCGAGGATCAAATATGAGAATCCAGCAAATCGTGATAATTGGGACAAGAAAGATTGTGCCGAGGCGCAAAAGCGAAATCCCTTGCGGCGAACCCCGATCAATCATGCTGGAACGTTCACGGCACATCTCCCATGCGGTACAATGCCTTAGTCTGCTCGGTCCGCATTCAAGGCGCTGAGCAATATTGACCGGTTTTATGGATTTACTGCGCTCCGAACGGACGGGGTTGAGCATCCGTTGTGAGCTAAATCGAACAGTATCGAAGTGTTGACGCGTGCGATGCTTCGCGTTCGCCAGCACGGTACGGCCGCAGGCGACCGCGAGACCCAAGGTCGGGCAACCAATCGACCCGCCACTCGCCCACCACGACACGGAGCGTCCCATGAAGACCTATCGCATCAACTGCGTTGATGACGCTGATCAAGTCGTTTCGACATTCGATCGACTTTGCACTGACGATTTGGACGCTCTGGATAGAGCGAACGAGCTTTGCGCCGCAAACGGCGTGGAGGTTTGGGACGGTGAGAGACGCGTCGTTTGGATGCACAAGGGCGGTGCGGCCCGGGCAACGATTGCGCCTCGAGACTTTGATCCGTCTTCGTCGTTTGTCTCGTTCGTTTCTACATTTGTTGGGTCGACGCCATGCTCAGATTCTTAGCCGGGCTGGTCCTTGGCGCACTTTTGGGGACCTACCTTGCAGTAACCTATCCCGTCCAATTGCACAGCGTGTTGGCGCGGATCGGCCCGAGCTCGCAACCCTCGAGCGTCCATGAGCCTAGAAACAGGTCGCACGCAGAATATCCATAAGACCATTTCGCGAAAAGATCGAATGATGGTACGCACGGCCTCACTGTTTGCGCTTTTGTCATTACTACTTCGGGGCATCGTTCCCCTTGCGCTATCAGTGCAGGTCGTGGGTGCGATCTCGACTGCGCAGGCGGCAACTTCATCCGAAGCCTTCATTTCCAGCAACATTCAGCGAAGCTTGGAAATTCTAAACGGTAAGGAACTCCGGCCAGAACAACGCAGCCAACAATTTCAGGATTTGCTTCTCGGCATCGTTGACATGAGGCGCATTGCGCTGTTCACCCTCGGCCAGTATGGGCGCACGGCCTCCGCGCCCGACCAGGATAGATTTGTTGCGGCGTTCCAGAACTACGCCATCGCAAGCTATCAGACGTACTTTGCGCGATATGCTGGCCAAACCCTCACCGTCACCGGGTCAACTGAGCGCGCTCCGCAAGATGTCGTCGTCATGACGACGCTAAGAGATCCCAACGACCGCGGAGGGCGGCAGCCGCTTGAAGTCGATTTCCGCGTTCGTTCGGACACAGGAAAGCCGATGCTGGTGGATTTCAGCGTCGCCGGCATTTGGCTGGCGCTGGAGGAACGCGATCAGTTCGTGGCATTTCTCGACCACAATGACGGTAGCGTTCCGAAACTGATCGAACATCTCAATCAGTTACGGTGACGTGTCGAAATGGTGTGCTGGAAATCGCCATGGCGAATCGACAGAAGGACTGCCCACCATGAGTGATGCGGAAAATGCAGAGTTCATTTCGTCTGTTGCTCCCGCCACGCCTTCGCTGGCTCAACAGCTCCTGAAATATCGCCGCCCCATTGGAACACGAGCCTTGTTTGAGCTCAGTCTGACGGTTGGGCTGCTCGCTTTGGGTTGGTTGCTGATGTGGCTCTCGCTCAGTTTGTCATATTGGCTTACGCTTTTGATCGCGCTTCCCACTGCAGGTTTTCTCGTTCGACTGTTCATGATCCAGCACGATTGTGGCCACGGGGCCTTTTTTCGCAACAGGCGGTTGAATGACTGGATCGGGCGTACTTTGGGTGTATTCACATTCACGCCTTATGACTATTGGAAACGCAATCACGCACTACATCATGCGTCGGCGGGAAATCTTGACCGGCGCGGAGCAGGCGACATTCTAATTCTGACCGTTCAGGAGTACTTGTCGCGATCTACTCGGCCGCATTGCTTACCGCGCCTATCGAAATCCGATCATCATGTTCGGTATCGGACCCGCCTATCTGTTTTTGTTGGAGCATCGTGTTCCCATCGAACAGATGCGATCGGGTTGGCGGGTATGGGTCAGTTCGCTCGCGACAAATGTCGGAATCATCGTTTTCGCTGCGGGAATGATTTGGCTAGTTGGCTTCGAACCATTCGTGGCGGTGCAGTTGCCCGTTGTACTGCTCGCTTCGTCCATCGGTGTATGGCTATTTTATGTGCAGCATCAATTCGACCGCGTCGTTTGGTTTCGCGCTGAAGACTGGAACCTGCAAGACGCGGCGTTACAGGGCAGCTCTCACTATGATCTGCCCTTCTGGTTGCGGTGGTTTACCGCAAACATCGGCGTTCATCACGTACACCATCTCTGCAGCCGCATTCCCTTCTACCGGTTGCGCCAGGTGTTGCATGACTACCCACAACTTCAAAGCGTTGGCCGAGTGACCTTCTATGAGAGCGTCAGGTCAGTCCGATTGGCACTTTGGGATGAGTCGAATTGCAAGCTCGTCTCATTTCGTGACGTTCGAGCTTCTTCGCGTCCCGCAGTGGCGAACTGAATTTTGTAAGGCGCCGGCGCTCCTTGTCGTGAGCGGGCTCGATCGCGATGGCTGACCTAACAAAAGGCAAGCGACGACAATGATCGAAGCAACGCCCACTCTATATTCAAGTGGTACGTACGGAACAAAACTCGAGCGAGATTGTTGTCTCACCGAGTGAGCGCGTAGGCGCTTCCCCTAACCGGCGCCAATTCCCTTCGGAAGCTCGCGCGGGCATCACCTAAGGAAGAGATTATGTTGAACAAGTCGAGCATGTTGCTGGCTGGCGCAATCGTCGCGCTCAGTGGCGGCGTCGCAAGCGCCGATCCCGGCGATTACAACCGTCAGTCGGGCAACAATCAGTATGGGTCAAGCTCCTACCAAGGCGACGACCGCGATCACTCCGCATTCGCCAACGGTTACAATTATGGCTACGACGACGGCTATGCCCGTCGCAATCGAAACAATAGCTACCGCGCGGATGTCTATCGTCTTCGCAGTCCGAGCCACGGCTACGAGCGCGGCGCATACTACTATGGCAGTGACTGCAGTAGCGACGCAGCGGCTGGCACGGTCATCGGCGCCGTCGCTGGAGGTCTGATCGGCAGCCAGATTGGTCATGGCGACACACGCACGGCAGCGACTGTCGGCGGGGTCATTCTAGGTGGGATAGCAGGCAACTCGATTGCTCGCGACATCAACTGCCGCGATCGTCGTTACGCGTTCACGTCTTACAGCGCAGGTTTTGATGGCCGCATCGGTCAGCGCTATGAGTGGCGCAATGCCCAAGGCGACAGCTATGGCAGCTTCACCCCAACTCGTGAATATTCTCGCAGCGGTTATACCTGCCGCGACTTCACCGAGGTGACGTATCGCAATGGTCAGCAATTCGATCGTCAAGGCACCGCATGCCGTCAGACTGACGGAAATTGGTATCTCGAATAACCAAGGTCGGCTCACGAAGTTTAGTGACCACCCTCAATCAAAGGACTAGTCCAAATGATGAAATCGCATCGACTGGCACTCAGTGCTGCTGTCATCGGAGTTCTGGCGATGGCAGCGCCAGCTCAAGCTTCGCCGCATGGTGTCAAAGTCGGGTCGCTGACCTGCGATGTCGCCAGCGGCTGGGGCTTTGTTTTCGGATCTTCCAAAGACCTGCACTGCACGTTTCGTCAGAACCATGGCAATGCCGAGCATTATAGTGGCTCGATCTCCAAGTTTGGTGTGGACATTGGCTACACCGAAGGCGGCGTGCTGGTGTGGGGCGTATTCGCGCCAACGTCTGACACACGTCCAGGTGCTCTTGACGGTGACTATGTGGGAGCTAGCGCAAGCGCCACGGTCGGAGTCGGGCTCGGAGCAAACGTTCTCGTAGGAGGCTTCGACAAATCCTTCGCGCTCCAGCCCTTGAGTGTGTCGGGCGACAGGGGCTTGAACGTAGCTGCCGGTGTCGGCTCAATCACGCTAAGCCAAACACGCTGAAGCGACGATGGCGCGGCCTACAGGTCCGTTCACCTACTGGTCCTCTCCTAGCTACCCGGCTCACTCGCCAAGCAGGGGGCCACGCCGGTTCAGGTTCGGGTGTTATCTTTACGTCCGACAGATAGGTGCTGATCCGCCATTCGTTCGTTGCGCCAGAAGGTGGTGACCGATCCAGGACGGCCTGGCTACCGGCTCCGTGTGCGGGACCAAACGAACGCCCTAACTTAAAATTGTCTCGATGCTTTGCCCGCGATCGCCGGCAGTCGGCGCAATATCTTTGGTGCACTTGTTGATGTCGAAAGGGCCAAAGCAGAATTCTTCATATTGATCAAATCGTTGCATAGCCGTGAAAGCTCCGGGCCCGCCAATCATTGTCGCGTGCGGCCATCGCCGCAGGGATATCCGAAGCCGACGTAAAACTATGACAACCGCCGGAACCGCCCGCCACCATCCGCGTTAAAGCCGTCAGCGGAGAGGGGGCTCGAATGTCTCAAGCGTTGATGGGCTACACGCTGCAGCTCCCCGTTCGCCTCGCGAGCGAGGAAGCAACTTTATGTCTGAGCACACTGAAACCGTGCGCCGTCCACGGAAAGCGACTAGGTCCTCGGCCAACAGAGATGCGTTCAGAGTCGGTTCCGAACTAGGGACCATGTCGGGTGCAGAGCTTGAGGCACTGCTCGCAGCGCTGCAGGCGATGCGTCAAGGCGATTTCAGCGCTCGGCTCAAGGGCAGCCAAACCGGATTGGCCGGTAAAATCGCCGATACATTCAACGATATCATCGCGGCCAACCAGCGGATGGCGGAACAACTCGACCGGGTGGGCGACTTGGTCGGCCGTGAGGGCAAAACCCGTCATCGCGTCAAATTCAGCCTTGCGACCGGAGCCTGGGGCGAGATGGAAGGATCGGTCAATTCTCTAATTGACGATCTTTTGTGGCCGACGGCCGAGGTGACCCGCGCCATCACGGCGGTGGCGCAAGGCGATTTGCTGCAGACCGTCCATCTTGATGTCGAGGGACACCCTCTCAAAGGTGAGTTTCTTCGTTCGGCAACAATTGTAAACGCCATGATCCGGCAGCTCGGCGTGTTCACTTCGGAAGTCACACGCGTGGCGCGCGAAGTCGGCACCGAGGGCAAGCTCGGCGGCCAGGCACAGGTGCGCGAAGTGACCGGCGTGTGGAAAGACCTCACCGAGTCGGTGAACTCGATGGCCAACAATCTCACCGCTCAAATGCGCAACATCGCCGAAGTGACGATTGCGGTGGCGAACGGCGATCTTTCCAAGAAGATCACAGTCGACGTCCGCGGCGAGATTCTGCAGCTGAAGGAAGCCATCAATACGATGGTGGATCAGCTTCGGTCCTTTGCTTCGGAAGTGACGCGTGTGGCCCGCGAAGTCGGTACCGAGGGAAAGCTCGGTGGACAGGCCTTGGTGCCCGGTGTCGCGGGGACATGGAAAGACTTGACCGATTCTGTGAACGCCATGTGTGGCAATCTCACCGACCAGGTGCGCAACATCGCGCAAGTGACAACGGCTGTCGCGCGTGGCGACCTGTCACGCAAAATCACTGTGGATGTTCGCGGCGAGATTCTCGAGCTGAAAGACACCATGAATACCATGGTGGACCAGCTCAATGCCTTTGCGTCGGAAGTGACACGCGTGGGCCGCGAGGTCGGCACGGAGGGAAAGCTCGGCGGCCAGGCGCAGGTTCCCGGCGTCGCCGGCACCTGGAAAGACTTAACCGACAACGTCAACTCGATGGCGAACAACCTGACCACTCAGGTGCGCAATATCGCGGAAGTGGCTACCGCCATCGCAGGCGGCGACCTTTCCAAGAAGATCACGGTAACGGTGAGTGGTGAAATCCTGCAGCTCAAGGAAACCATCAATACGATGGTCGACCAGCTCAATGCATTCGCCGGTGAGGTGACACGCGTCGCGCGGGAAGTCGGCACCGAAGGCAAGCTCGGCGGTCAGGCCCAAGTCCCAGGTGTTGCCGGTACATGGAAGGATCTCACAGACAACGTGAACTTCATGGCGTCCAATCTGACGTCGCAAGTCCGCAACATCGCGGAGGTGGCGACGGCGATCGCCAACGGCGATTTGTCCAAGAAGATCACGGTCGATGTGAAAGGCGAAATCCTCAAGCTGAAGGAGACCTTGAACACCACTGTCGACCAATTGAACGCCTTCGCCTCTGAAGTGACCCGCGTGGCGCGCGAAGTCGGCACCGAAGGCAAGCTCGGCGGCCAGGCGGTGGTGCGCGGCGTCGCCGGCACTTGGAACGACCTCACGGACTCCGTGAACTCCATGGCGCGCAACCTGACCGCGCAAGTTCGCAACATCGCCGAAGTCGCCACCGCCGTGGCGCGCGGCGACCTGTCCAAGAAGATAACGGTGAACGTATCGGGCGAAATCCTTCAATTGAAGGACACATTGAATACGATGGTGGACCAGCTCAACGCCTTCGCTTCGGAAGTGACGCGCGTGGCGCGCGAAGTCGGCACCGAAGGCAAGCTCGGCGGCCAGGCGGAAGTGCCGGGAGTTGCCGGAACTTGGAAGGATCTCACGGACAACGTCAATTCCATGGCCGGCAATCTGACGTCACAGGTCCGCAACATCGCCGAAGTCGCGACGGCAATCGCGAGCGGCGACCTCTCGCGCAAAATTACCGTGGACGTGCGCGGCGAAATCCTTCAGCTGAAGGAAACGCTGAATACCATGGTCGACCAGCTCAACCGGTTTGCCGGCGAAGTGACCCGCGTCGCGCGCGAAGTCGGCACCGAAGGTCGTCTAGGCGGACAAGCGAACGTTCCGGGTGTGGCCGGTACGTGGAAGGACCTCACCGACAATGTGAACCTGCTGGCCGCGAACCTGACCACGCAAGTCCGTAACATCGCCGAAGTGACCACGGCGGTGGCGCGCGGCGATCTCAGCCGCAAGATCACGGTCGACGTGAAGGGTGAGATCCTTCAGTTGAAAGACACATTGAACACGATGGTGGACCAACTCAACTCGTTCGCCTCGGAAGTAACGCGCGTTGCGCGCGAGGTCGGCACCGAGGGCAAGCTCGGCGGCCAGGCTCAGGTGCCCGGCGTTGCCGGAACATGGAAGGATCTCACGGATAACGTGAATTTCATGGCGTCGAACCTGACCGCTCAGGTTCGAAATATCGCCGAAGTCGCGACGGCCATAGCCGGCGGCGATCTGTCGAAAAAGATCACTGTTGACGTGCGTGGCGAGATTCTCCTTCTCAAGGACACGCTAAACACGATGGTGGAGCAGCTGCGCTCCTTCGCAGCCGAAGTGACGCGCGTGGCGCGCGAAGTCGGCACCGAGGGTCGCCTTGGTGGCCAGGCGAACGTTCCAGGCGTGGCCGGTACATGGAAAGACCTTACCGACAATGTGAACCTGCTGGCTGCGAACCTGACCACGCAAGTGCGTAACATCGCCGAGGTGACTACGGCCGTGGCGCGCGGCGATCTCAGTCGCAAGATCACTGTCGATGTGAAGGGCGAAATCCTCGAGCTGAAAAACACGCTCAACACTATGGTCGATCAGCTTAATTCGTTTGCCTCGGAAGTTACGCGCGTCGCACGCGAAGTCGGCACCGAGGGCAAGCTCGGCGGTCAGGCCCAGGTGCCCGGCGTTGCGGGAACGTGGAAGGACCTGACGGATACCGTGAACGTGATGGCCGCAAATCTGACAGAGCAGGTGCGCGGCATCGTCAAGGTCGTGACTGCGGTGGCAAATGGCGATCTGAAGCAGAATCTCACCGTTCAATCGAAGGGCGAAGTCGCTGCTCTCGCCGAAACCATCAATAACATGACCGAAACCCTAGCGACCTTCGCCGATCAGGTGACGACCGTGGCGCGCGAAGTTGGCGCCGAGGGGCGTTTGGGCGGTCAGGCGAACGTGCCGGGCGCCGCCGGCACCTGGAAGGATCTGACCGGCAACGTGAATCTGCTGGCCGCGAACTTAACGACGCAGGTACGCGCCATCGCAGAAGTGGCGACCGCCGTGACCAAAGGCGACCTGACACGCTCGATTCAAGTCGATGCCCGCGGTGAGTTGTCCGAACTTAAGGATAACATCAACACCATGATCGGCAATCTGCGCCTGACGACCGATCGCAATACCGAGCAGGATTGGCTGAAGACCAATCTCGCGCGCTTTACCAACATGCTGCAGGGCCAGCGCGACCTCGCCACTGTGGGACGCACTTTGCTTTCGGAACTTGCCCCGCTCATCGAAGCGCAACTTGGCGTGATCTATCAGGTGGAGGGCGAAGGAGACACCTTGACCCTGCTCGCTTCCTATGCAGACGGCGAGGGTCACGACGGTCATCCACGCGCTGTGAAACTGGGAGAAGGACTCGTCGGCCAATGCGCACGTGACAAGCGCCGTCTGCTCATCACCGGCCTACACGATACGCCAAAAATAAATTCGACGCTGCTGAGGGTCACACCCAAGAGTATTCTTGTGCTTCCCGTCGTGTTCGAGAACCAGATCAAGGCGGTGATTGAGCTTTCTTCCTTGGCTAGCTTCACCGATTTGCAGATTGCTTTCCTTGACCAACTAACCGGCAGCATCGGCATCGTGCTCAACTCGATCGAAGCGACCATGCAAACTGAGGGCCTGCTCAAGCAGTCGCAGCAACTGGCTGCAGAGCTGCAAACCCAACAGGGCGAGCTTCAACAGACTAACGAAAAGCTGGAGCAAAAGGCGCAGCAGCTTGCAGAACAGAATGTCGAAGTGGAGCGCAAAAACCAGGAGATCGAACAGGCCCGCCTGGCGCTCGAGGAAAAGGCCTCAGAGCTAGCGCTGACTTCAAAATACAAGTCGGAATTTCTGGCCAATATGAGCCACGAGTTGCGCACGCCGCTGAATTCCATCTTGATTCTCGGACAACAGCTCGCCGACAACGTCGAGACCAATCTTACCGCCAAACAGGTCGAGTACGCGCGTACCATCCATGGTGCGGGCACGGACCTGCTGAATCTGATCTCGGACATCTTGGACTTGTCGAAAATCGAGTCCGGCACAGTGACGGTTGATGCTGAGGAAATCGCATTCAACAATGTGGTCGAGACTGTGGCGCGACCCTTCCGTCACGAGGCCGACGCGCGGCAGCTTTCCTTCGACATCAAGATCGACCCGAAGCTTGGCCGCTCACTGTCGACCGACTCCAAGCGCCTGCAGCAGGTGCTCAAGAATTTGCTTTCCAATGCATTCAAGTTCACCGAACGAGGCGGCGTCCGCCTGTCGGTCATGTCGGTTGAATCCGGCTGGACTGCGACGCATCCTGTCCTTAGCCAGGCCGCCGGCGTGGTCGCATTCGAAGTCGCCGACACCGGCATCGGCATCCCCTCCGAAAAGCAGCGAATCATATTCGAAGCCTTTCAGCAGGCCGACGCCTCGACCAGCAGGAAATATGGCGGTACGGGCCTTGGCCTCGCGATCAGCCGCGAACTGGCAAACCTGTTGGGTGGCGAAATTCAGTTACGCTCGATTCCCGGAGTCGGCAGCACCTTCGTCCTTTATCTACCGGCTCGCTACGCCGGCCCCAGCTACGGGACGCGGCTGCCGGGACCATCACAACCGCTGACTATCAATACGCAATTTGACCGCATCGAGACGATCCCGGACGATCGTAATGATATTGGTGCGAACGACACGGTGCTGTTGATCGTAGAAGACGATCCACACTACGCCCGCATCCTGCTCGATCTGGCGCACGACGAGGGCTTTAAGGTGCTCGTCGCCACGCGGGGCGAAGATGCGCTCGAGCTTGCGTCGATCTATCACCCAAGTGCGATCTCGCTCGACGTATTTTTGCCCGACATGCTGGGTTGGACCGTGCTGAGCCAGCTCAAGCTGAACGCGAAGACGCGTCACATTCCGGTGCAGATAGTCACTTTGGACGAAGACCGCCAGCAGGGTCTGGCTCGGGGTGCCTTCTCGTTCGTTTCCAAGCCAGCCACCACGACAGGCGTGCAGGCCGCGCTCAATCGACTCAAGGAATACGCCCAACCACGCCGCAAACAACTTCTTGTCATCGAAGACAATCGCGAAGAGCAGCTCAGCATTCGTGCGCTGCTGGAGCATGACGATATCGAGATTGTCACGGCGGAATCCGGCGGGGAAGCTCTTGCGATGCTGAATGAGAAGCGCTCCGACTGTATCGTTCTTGATCTGCGCCTTCCGGATATGACCGGATTCGAGGTCTTGGAGCGATTGAAGGGTGATCCCGATCTTCAGGACATTCCGGTCATTGTATTCACCGGCCGCGAATTGACGGCGGAAGAAGACGCTCAGCTCCACACCATGGCGCGCAGCATTGTGGTGAAGGGAGTGGAATCGCCCGAACGCCTTCTCGATGAGACCGCTCTTTTCCTCCACCGCGTCATCACTGATCTACCTGTGGAAAAACAGCACATGCTGGAGCGGCTGAACAGTTCCGATGAAGATTTGGTGGGCCAGACCGTTCTTTTGGTCGACGATGACGCGCGCAACATCTTCGCGCTATCCAGTGTGCTGGAACGCCGCGGTATGCACGTCCTGACCGCGACGACCGGCAAGGAAGCGGTCGCTCTGGTCGAATCCGGTCCGGACCTCGCGCTCGTGCTGATCGATATCATGATGCCAGAGATGGACGGTTATGCGACGACGGCTCTGATCCGTCAGAATCCGCGCTTCCGCCGTCTGCCGATAATCGCTCTCACCGCCAAGGCGATGAAGGGCGACCGTGAGAAATGCCTGCAAGCCGGCGCTTCGGACTATCTCGCCAAGCCGGTGAATACGGACCAACTTCTTTCGGCTCTTCGCATGTGGCTGCACCGGTGAGGACCCTCACGATGAGCAACGTCAACGTCCTCCTTGTCGATGATCAGCCGGCCAAGCTGATGAGCTATGAGGTCATGCTGAAGGACCTAGAGGTAAATCTGATCTCTGCGAACTCAGCAAGTAACGCGCTCGCCGTGTTGCTCAAGACTGATGTTGCAGTGGTCTTGATCGACGTCTGCATGCCGGAACTGGACGGGTTCGAACTGGCATCGATGATCCGCAACCATCCGCGCTATCAGGAAACTGCCCTGATCTTCGTCTCCGCGATCAACATCTCCGAAACCGACCATCTGCGCGGCTATGATGCTGGCGCGGTCGACTACGTATCGGTCCCGGTTGTTCCGCAAATCCTTCGGGCGAAGGTAAAGGTCTTTTCGGAACTCTATCGCAAGAGCCGCCAACTTGCGGAATTGAACCGCGACCTTGAGCGCCGCGTTGCCAACCGAACCGCGGCTCTGGAAGCGTCGACCTCCCAGTTGCTGCAGAGCGAACGGCGCCGCAGCTTGGCACTCGCTGCCGCCCAAATGGGGTCCTGGGAATATGACGTGATCAACAATAGCTGGACCTGGGACGAGGGCCAGGCGCGCATTTTCGGCATCGAAAGCCCTGCGACACAATTTACAGTCGCGGCGCTGAAGCCAGTCATCCATCCGGATGATTGGCTTCATTTGAATGATATCGTCGAGACACTCGCGCCCGACTCCACTACACGGCAGGCCGAGATTCGCATCATCCGTCCGAACGGCGAGGAGCGTTGGTGCCTTGTTGTCGCCGCGGCGACCTTCGACTCCAAGGGATGTCTCTCGCAAATCAGCGGCGTCACGCTCGACATTCATGACCGCAAAATCACCGAACAACGCCAAGCATTGTTGGCCCGCGAAGTCGATCATCGCGCCCGCAATGCATTGGCCCTTGTGGCGACCATCGTCCGTATGACGAAATCCGACAGCGTTGGTAACTACACTGCGGCCGTCGAAGGCCGAGTTCGCGCGCTCGCCCACTGTCACGATCTGCTCGCGCAAGCACGGTGGCAAGGTGCCGATGTCGCGCGTCTGATCGGCGAGGAACTTGCACCATACTCTGAGGGCGATCCGGCGCGCGTTGCGATGGCCGGGCCCGCCATCATCCTTGACTCGAATCGCGCTCAGACAATCAGCCTTGCGGTGCATGAGTTGGCGACGAACGCCGCCAAGCATGGAGGCCTTTCGGTTCCGCAAGGCAAGGTCGCCGTCAACTGGAGCATCGCGAATGGCACGCTGAGTATAGACTGGCGCGAGCAGGACGGACCGCCTGTTACGCCGCCGGCCCGCGCTGGCTTCGGAAGCAAGATTATTGATGCCTCTGTTTCGGCACAGCTCGGTGCCGCGCATTTCGACTGGCGGCCGGACGGGCTGCACTGCCGCATTTCGATTCCGCTTCTCGCGATGGAGAACATAGTGAGCCTCAAAGCAGTCGAAACCGAACCTTCGACCTCCAACCCCACCGGGCTGCGCATCCTAGTCATGGAAGACGAACCACTCATCGCCATGGCGACCTGCGACTTGATTGAGGAACTCGGGCATCACGTCGTCGGCCCGTTCTTCAATATTGCCGCATCGCGCGCTGCCCTTGCCGGCCAGATCGACGCCGCAATCCTCGACGTCAATCTTGGCGGAGAAGAAGCCTATCCGATCGCCGAAGAACTCGCCGCCCGCGGGGTTCCATTCATGTTCATGACCGGCTATGGCCAGGAAAGCGTCGACATGCGTTTTCGCCAGCACACCATTCTGCAAAAGCCCGTCATACGGAACGAATTGGAGTTGGCCCTGATCAATCTAACTTCGCGGCCCGAGCCATTGGTGCCGTCCGCGCTCGCCAACGGATAGCTCCGACAGCACATTCTTTACCCTAAGCGGCCGTTGTGGCGGTCGTTGCTGCAGTTGTCGAGAATGTTCGTCGGACATCATCCTTTTGGCACCCATTTTGCCGAAAATTGGGCTGCACCGATCAGCGTTGGTACAATTTGGTCCCGCTTTTCCGATCAAGCCCCGTCAGGAACCTTTGGCGCGTTGTTTCGTTGCTATGGGACGACGCACGGAGTGTTCGCGGAAGTTCGCACGCGACCGGTGCGGAGTTACACAGCCGCGGAGGCAGCCATGCCAGCAAAGAAAATGAACGCCAAAGGAAAGACTGTTGAAGCGCGGTTGGGCGTCTTACGTTCCGACTTGAACGCGCTTCAAACCGAAGTCAAAAATGGGGTTGGCGACGTCGGAGACGTGGCTGCGGAGCGCGCGGGTGCGGTGGTGCAATCGGCGAGCGAGCTTGCCGAACGCGCCTTCGAACTCGCGGAAGAAACAGCGAAGGATTGGGTCGGCGAAGTGGAAGACTGGAAGAACGAAAATCTCGAATCAGCGCGTGAGTCGGTGAGAACCCAGCCCTTGGCAGCGATCGCTTTGGCGGTGGGTGCCGGCGCAGTGCTTGGCGCGATTTTTCTACGCCGCTGACATCTTTTCCGTCTCGACTTGAGGAGCCGTGGTACCGGACGCTCGGTCTTGTCGAGCAATGGTGGATCATCCGCGACGCAAGTCCAACCCTATCGCTGCATAAAGATTCTATGTCGGTTCGAGCTGTTCCGTCCGACATGGCGATCCCGAAGCGGACGGTCGATAACTTGGCGCTGGGTGGGCAACACCACCGCTCGACGAGTGAGGCGGCAACTGGGATGATGATTGTTCTGGTGGAACCATCGCTTCTATTCACTCGTTGAATTCCGAGCGTGTCGGACTGCAAAGTCGGAGCATATAAATGCGTCTGGACGATCTTCGCCCGACCGAGAATGTCGATGATCAGCGAGGTGCCTTTGGAGGCTACGGGCGACACATCGCCGTCGGGGGTGGGGGGCTCGGCATCGTCGCTGTTGTTCTCATTTCCATGCTATTTGGCGTCGATCCGGGGCAGCTTCTGAACGGCCCGACCGGCGACACCGCCACTCAGACTACGCAAGGCGGCTCGGGACCGCGCAATGACGATGCTGCATACCAATTCTCGCGCAAAATCGTTGGTTCGGCCGAAGATGTTTGGACGCCGATTTTGAAAGCGCGTGGAATTGCGTTTTCACCAGCAACCCTCACCGTGTACGACAACGCGACGGAAACTGGTTGCGGCGAGGGACTTTCCTCTGCCGGTCCGTTCTATTGCCCAAAAGAGAGCCATATCTATCTTGATCTTTCGTTCTTCAATCAACTCGCGGACCAGTTCGGAGCGCCGGGAGAGTTTGCGCAAGCCTATGTGATCGCCCATGAATACGGGCATCACATTCAGAATCTTGTTGGCACAATGGACAAGGAACACGCCCAACTTCAGGGCGCGGGCGCGGCGGGATCAACTGGTGCATCCGTACGTCTTGAGCTGCAAGCCGACTGCTATGCCGGAGTCTGGGCATTTCACGCGAATCAGCAATTTCGCATTCTGCAGCAGGGCGACGTGGAAGGCGGGCTGCGCGCGGCTAGCTCGGTTGGTGACGACGCGTTGCAAAAGCGGGGGCAAGGGTATGTCGTGCCCGACTCGTTCACGCATGGCACGAGCGAGCAGCGTGTGCGCTGGTTCAAGCGTGGTCTGGCGCGCGGCGACATGGATGCGTGCGATACATTTTCTGCCGGCGAACTTTGAACGTTGCTCTTGCGAGAGTGCCAATCGCGACTCTCGCCTCGCAAAAATGGCGTTCAGCGCTTGGCTTTGCGAGCCGCCCTTCGAGGGACCTTCTTGCCTTTCTTGCGCGCCTCCGAAAGGCCAATCGCTATGGCCTGCTTGCGACTTCTGACTGTGCCGCCTCTGCCACCTTTGCCGCTCTTGAGTTTGCCTTGCTTCCTGCGGCGCAATACACGTTCGACGTCTTTACTAGCGCTCGGGGAATATTTTCTGGCCATGGCGTTTCTCCTGGTTCCACTTCTGCTTTAGTAGAGAACGCCATTTCCCTCCGCCGGTTGCAACCGCGATTGGTACCCATGCTCAGAAAAACTCGCCCGGCGAATGTCAGGGACCCGGCGGAGGACGCTTCGATGACTACGCAAGCCCTTGCGTGAAGATCTGAAGGCTCCCGGTGAACAAATTGTGGGTAGATCCCGGCCGAAACCGTCTTCGGTTCAACATGCAACGACTTCACGCCCCCGCGCGTTGGCTCGCTATGTCCGGACTCGTGCTTGCGGCCGCCGTACGGATGGCGCGCCAGGCTATCGAAGCCTTCGTTGAGGACGAGGCATTGACCCAAGGCGCGGCGATCGCATTCTATGCCGTGACAGCCATAGTGCCCGTCCTATTCATCATCGTCACGATCGCCAGTTTTGGGTTCGGCCCCGAAGCCGCGCAGGACGCCATCGCCTTTCACCTTCGACGCCTCATGAGCCGTGAAAGTGCGCAGGTGGTTCAGCTTGCCATTCGCAATGCACGCGGCAATTCGAACGGACTTTTTAGCAGTGCAATCGGCTTGTGCGCACTCATTGGAACCGCATCGGGGGTGTTCGGCGCGATGGAAGGTGCTTTGAATAAGATCTGGCGGGTGCCCGCAAGGGGCTTCGCGTTGCGCGGTATATTGCGGGAACGCGCCGCGAGTTTGGCGCTGGTGATCGGCCTGGGATTTCTGCTTTTGGTATCTATGATACTCACCGCTGCGGTCACAGCCCTCGGCCACTACATCGATGAGCACACGCCGTTTAGTAGCGTCGCGATTGGCATATTCAACTTAATGATCTCCGGCGTCCTAATGTCTCTCTTCTTTGCGGCCATCTACAAAGTCCTTCCGAACAAGTCTTTGGAGTGGCGAGACGTGGTCGTCGGCGCCATTGCAACCGCACTATTGTTCCTGTTTGGCCAGATGTTGATCGGCTACTATCTCGGTACCACTGGCTTGTCGACGTCGTATGGCGCCGCCGGCAGCCTGATCCTTGTACTGCTTTGGGTGTGGTGTACTATTCCGCCCAAGTGTTTTTGCTGGGCGCGGAATTCACCAAAGTCTACGCCTGCAGCTTCGGTAGCCAGCGAGACGAATCCAATACGCCGGGGCCCTCATAATATTCTCGTCCGCCAAACAGTGCGGCGTCGCGGGCTGTCAACTTGTCCGCGACGCCGTCTGCGTTTTGTCGATATATGGTGGTGAGCTACTAGCCCTTAATCGTCGGAAGAGCCTCGATTTCGGGTTTGCGCAATGTTGTCGTCACAACATTGCGATCCTGCTCGTACCTCAATTTGGAGGCGTTGATTTCAACTAACTTCGTTCCGACGCCCAGGAACCCTCCGACATCGACGCGCACCGCAGTGGGCATTCCATCGCGGTCTACGATGACCTTGCGAACAGAACCAATGCTGACTCCATTCTTGTCCTGAACGCGCGCTCCGGCCAAACGGCCCTTAGGGTTGGAAACCTCTTTGATCGGGACCTGCATTGCCGTTCCACGGGCAGCTGTGGCTGGCCCCGTTGCGTCAGTGTTCGCGGCCAACACGCTGTCTGCATAGAACGGAGCAGCCAGCGCAATCGAGATTGCGGTGACACCTAGTATGGTCAATCTTTTCATAGTGTCCTCCTTGAGGAGAATTTGCCTTCTCCTACAGGATTCAAACGTTCTTGGAATGCCTCAAGTTTCAAGACGAGATCATGCTTTGTTCGACAACGTCGAAGGAACGATTGGCTCATTTGAGAGTTTCCTGTAGGGGTCGAGTAGCTTCGACATCCAGTATTGGGAAAAGCCGGCAAATTGGATTTCATATGGGATACGGCGACAATCACGTCGGGACACAAGAAGCGCAGCGCCAAGAACTCCTAGGAGGAGTGCAGTACGTCTTCAGCGTAGGAATTTTTTTCGCTGCAGCAGCGCTGATAGCCGCCTACTTTGTTTAGTTTTCGCGCGGATCGACAGTTCGTTTTGGCGCGCGAAAGTTGGAAGATGCGGCACGGAAGAAAGCGACTATTCTTTGGTTCGCTTTTGTGGATTTTTGCTGCGCCCGCGTTCGCGACAACCATTCAGGCGCGTGACGCAAGCTCTCATGTCGGTCAATTTGCGACAGTTGAAGGTGTCGTTGCACAGGTTTATACGCGCCTGAATCACACGACCTATATTGACATCGGTGGCCGCTATCCCAAACAAGCAATCAGCGGAGTGGTCTTTGCGCGCGATTCTTCCGCGGTTGGCGACGTCCGCGGTCTGAGTGGCAGCAAAATTCGCATCAGCGGCACTATCTACCTTTTCCGCGGCTATCCTGAGATCATGATCACGTCGCCAAATCAGATGCGAACGGCTCGCTGATTGATTTGGCGCCCTTCGTCAGGCTACGCGCCGAGGTCTCGCTCCATTTGGAGTTCTGCCTCCAGGTTCGCAAGATCACGGAAAATCGACACCACAGCAAGTACGCGTCCTTTGTACCGATAGCGCAGCAGACAATCCCGCCTGGCAATGTCGCCATCGATTTCGATGTCATCCCATTGCTCGGCATGACCAACATAGTTGATCGGGACGTCGTAGTGTTGACTCCAGAAAAATGGTACGGCATCGAATGGTTGCCGTTCGCCCAACATGTTGAGCGCGGCAGTCTGCCCCTGGCGCTCGGCCACCACCCAGTGTTCGACCCGGATATTTGCCTTGGTGTGAGGATCGGGCCAGCGCGCGATATCGCCCGCCGCAAAGATCCCAGGAACGCTGGTCTCTAGGAATTTATCGACCACCACGCCACGATCGAGCTTCAGGCCTGCCTTTTCAGCGAGCGCGAGCCGCGGCCTTACGCCGACACCAACTATGACGAGATCAGCGTTTAGCAGCCCACCGCTCTTAAGCGTCAACTGCTTGTCAGCTATCGCTACGACGGTATCTTCAAGATGAAAAACGACGCCGTGTTCTTCGTGGAGATTTCGAATGAAATCTCCCATCTGAGCGCCGAGTATGCGCTCCATAGGGCGCTTTTCCGGCGCAACGACATGCACCTCGAGGCCGCGCGTGCGCAAAGCGGCCGCGGCTTCCAATCCAATGAAGCTTGCTCCGATGACGACTGCGCGTTGCGCGCCTTTTGTCATTGCGATAATGGCACGGCTATCGTTCAGAGAACGCAACGTATGCACATTCTGCTGCTCGGCACCTGGAATGGGCAGACGCACGGGCTCCGCGCCCGTCGTCAATAGAAGACGATCATATGCGACGAAGGCGCCGCCTTTGACGACGACTTTTCGTGCCTTGGTGTCGATTGATACGACATCAGTATTCGGCCGCAAGTCAATTTTGGCTTCGGCGAAAAAGTTCTCCGCCTTGAGTGGCACCCAATCTTCCGTAGCTGTTCCGGCCAAATAGTCCTTGGAGAGATTTGGACGGTCGACCGGCGGGCTTGTGTCGCTGCCGAGCATGACAATGCTGCCGGCAAAATCTCGCCGCCGGAGCATCTCTGCAGCGGCGAAACCTGCGGCGCCAGCACCGACAATGACGACACTTTCCGGCGCCGGCGATTGCGCTCTGCTGAGAGATTTCTGCGGCTGATTTTTTCCCAAAACAAAGAGTCGACCGCCTCTCTGTTCAACTCTCCAAGTTGCAAGCGAATCGATTGCGGGCGCTCTTGTAGCTTCACCGCTGCGCAGATTGAAACAGGCATGATGCCACGGACAACGTATGCCCTCGCTTACAACGAGGCCGTCCGCCAATGGTCCATGATAATGGCTGCAATGGGCATCGATCGCAAAAAATTCTGAGCCGGACTGCACGAGCAAAACTTCCACGTCGCCGACATGGCCAAGCAGCTTTCCGCCCGCCAACTCGGAGAGGGCAATCCCGGCGGTCAGGTCGGGGCCACCCGGTGACGATTGGTCTTGGGCCATGCATTCTCCATCTGGATGTGACGACCGGTATCCGCCGCTGTCGCAAATCCTACATTCCCGACATCGGGTTTAATGCCATTATTTCGATAGAAGCTTCGGGAATTTGCAGATGCGGGTGATCCTGGAAGGCTTTGGCGGCTGCATCCTGCGTTTCAGCTTCGGCGATCGCATACAACATGATGTCGTTTTTTGCGTCCGATAGACCCTTGGCCGTGACGCGCTTGGTTTTACCTACCCCGGCTCCTTTGTCGGTCAGCAGGCGTTCGTGGACCTTCATCCACCGCTGCCATTCTGCTTGCATTTTTTCTTCGGCCGCTTTTCGTTGCGTCGGATCGGTCTTCGCCCACTCGGCTAGGACCGAGGAAGGAGCAAGATATAGCACCAGAAATTGTTTCATAGCTTCCTCCGTTGCTCTCGTCATGAACTCTCTAGCGCCTTCCAAAGTTCCAAGGTGTGAACAAACTTGTGTCAAAGATGATCCAGATGGCGCCGCGAATGTTCCCGCGACGAACCCGGAGCACATCCTCTCTCTTGCCTTCTTATGGCGGGAAATTCGGAACGACGAAGCAATAGGACGTGTAACGAATTTCGCTCCAGGCCAAGTCAGGCACCGGGTGTCCCGGAAAAAGTGGGCGATGCACCGGCAGGAATTCGATGCGAACCCGAATTTTCGAGCGATTTCGTGTCAATGCGACAGGAAGAAGGAACTCGTCGTCGCGAAATCTGCGATTGGAAGTCTGGACGATATGTTCGGCCGCTCCCACCTCTCTCTTGTCCGCGAAGTCTGCGATCGAATGAACGCCGCCGTTGGAGAACACGCAGGTATTGGATCCAGCAACATACCAGATCCCAGCGGACTGCCAGTCCGAGACTATTCCGTCCACATCGCGAATAAATACGCGGGCGCGTTGATTTGGATAGGCATAGTCGAGCTTTCGGCGCAACATCACGCCAACATTCGATGGATCTAACTGGAGATTGAACTCGGAAAACGAATTTGTCGTGCGACCTTTGTCAGTCGTGGCCGGAAACAATTCAATACCCCAGCGCGTGTCGGGCCCCCACTCGTATCGCGATGTGATTTCATATGCTGCCGACGCATCCGGTGAGTGATAGCGGTGTTCTATCTCGCTAACCTTGTCGCCTACCGACAATTCGTCGGTCTTGAGCAGCGAGGCCGCCGGTATGCCGTACCAGTAGGCCAACGTCTGATAGTGCTCGGCTGAATCGTTCTCACCACCGCGTTCAAGTTGAATGAGGGCATTGCGGCCGAAGGGCATCAGATCGGCCAGCAAGAAGCGATAGGCCGATTCGATCTTGTCCTCCGGACTCACGGCGTCGCGCCGGCTTTTGGCGCCCGCAGGGTGGCCCGCAAAGGGAAGCGTCATCGTCTGGCCGCCCCAATAGTCGCCGCCGCCCGACCACTCTTCCGTTCCAGTGCCTTGTGCTTGCGGTGTCTGGCTGTCGTCAAAGAAGAATCTGGGGTCGCCTTCCAGCGTCGACAGAACGCCGTTGTCGGAGAAGACGATCGACGTCCCGACAAAGCTGCCCGACCAATCACCCCCACCTTCGGTCAGTTCCGTGTTGAGAAGCACCATGTCGTTGCCTTTGGCACCACCAGCGCCACGTCCCGCATAGTCTTGGTCGGTATAGGTCGCATGAAAATAGCCGACGCTAGAGGGAGGGTCGGAAAACGGCTCGTATCGAACCTTCCACCTCACATCAGCGACAGCGCCTTCGCCACCAACCAATGAAACTCGGGCGCGCCGAAAAAAGGGCATCGGGAAATAGCAGCTCAGATAAATCCGCTTTTTGTCAAAGCGCACGACCATCGGGAACGACTTGACGAGAAATTCCTTGTCTTCGCGGTTGTAGAGCGTGCCGGCGCCGTAAAATAGAGCGATCGGCGCATCAATCGACGGCAGGGGGCGATCATCCCAGTTCACTTTTAGCCGGACATTGGAGAATGCCGACGCCGCACGGCGCGGAACAGAAAACTCCAGGAGCCGGATCATCGACCTTCCGGCGAGGTCGCACACCAATTGCTCGCCCCTCTGCGGCAGCACGAAGGTGCCACCGACTTCAATCGTAGACTGAGTTCCCGGCTGCGGAGCGATGTCGGTGCCCGCGCGACCAATCAATTCGAGGACGTCGCTAGGTGGCACCGAGCGTGTATTCCAGGCCGTGATTGGCTGCGAGAGCGAGATGCCGGGCAGGTATTGCTGAACGATATAGTAGCCAGTGCCATAAAATGTACGCTCATAGGAAAGGCGAAGAGAGTCTTGGAATCCCATCGGTATCCAACTCAGATCTGCGCCTCTCGTGTCGGACCAAGTGTAGGAAAGGGGCTTGGCAAACGCGGATTCGGGAAGAAATGTCGAGTTGGCCTTCGGGTGCAGAGGATCGGGTGTGCTGGATTCCTGAACGACGTTGTCGACGCCGTCGATCTCAAAATGCCAAGGGCTACCATGCCAATGATTGAAACGTACAAACGTCAAAACTCCCGAGCCCTCGACGTCCAAAGTAACGTTGCGGTCGTCCGCAAGCTGATAGAGAAAGTGTGAGGCATCGGCCATCTCATTGCCGCCCGCCCGGTCGTAGGTCGAGCGCATATGGGTGCGCATACCAATGCGCTGATATGGCCACCGGTCCCACATCCGGAAAGCGTCGTAGCCTACGGGTATCGTCGGAGGTTCAATCATTGACTACTGGCGACGGTGAACGTCCACACGGTGAGGCTTCCTCAGAGGAGCGGCTCATTGGGCGGAAACAAGTGAGCGACGCGCATCAGTGGCAACACGCCCTGTTGTGCGCAATTTCACGATCAAGGTCCACGCCACCACGGTCCGCTTTTGGAACTTGGTGGCCCGATCTGCACAGACCCGAGAGACCTGACTATCAAGTCATATGGAGCGATCTTCCTGCGCAATCCCTCCACTAGTTCTTCGCCTTGAATCGCGCAGCTTCCTCGGAACCTCCCGTGGCATTTCCTGCACTGTAGGAGTGCGCACCGGCGCCAGCGAGCTTGCCCTTGTCGACGATGAGATATTCATCGCGGATAGGACGGCCCCCAAACCAGCATTCGAGAATTTCACGCGTGCCGGCCGCATAACGCGCTTGCGCGCTCAGCGAAGTTCCCGAAATGTGCGGTGTCATGCCGTGATGCGGCATGGTGCGCCAGGGATGATCATTGGGAGCAGGTTGCGGGAACCAGACGTCGCCGGCGTAGCCGGCCAGTTGGCCGCTTTCGAGCGCGCGCGCAACGGCATCGCGATTCGCGATTTTGCCGCGCGCGGTATTCACGAGATACGCGCCTCGCTTCATCTTGGAAATGAGTCTTTCGTTGAACAGGTCCTCCGTTTCCGGATGCAACGGCGCGTTGATCGTGACCACGTCGCAAACCTTCACCATGTCTTCCGCCGAAGGATGAAAAACGAGTCCCAATTGGTTTTCCAACTCCGGCGACAACCGATGTCGATCGGTGTAGTGCAGCTTCACATCAAACGGCGCGAGTCGTCGCAGCACGGCAAGTCCAATGCGTCCGGCGGCGACCGTACCGACATGCATGCCCTCGACGTCGTACGATCGCTGCGCGCAGTCGGCGATGTTCCAACCGCCTTTCACAACCCATTGATAGGAAGGTATGTAGTTGCGGACCAGCGACAGAATCATCATTACCACATGTTCGGCCACGCTGATCGAATTGCAGTAGGTGACTTCGACGACGGAAATGCCTGCATCCATCGCCGCCTGCAGGGCAACGTGATCTGAGCCGATACCGGCAGTAATGGCGAGCTTAAGCTTCTTAGCCTTGGCGATCCGCTCGGCCGTGAGGTAGGCGGGCCAAAACGGCTGTGAGATGACAACCTCCGCGTCGGGCAGCTCATGCTCGAAACGAGAACTTGGTCCGTCCTTGTCCGACGTCACGATATAGGTATGACCGGCCGCCTCCAGGAATTTCCGCAAGCCGAGTTCTCCGGAGACAGATCCGAGCAACGCTCCAGGCTTGAAATCTATCGACTTCGGCGTCGGCAACGTCTGCCCATCCGGATAGCGCTCAAGTTTTGGCAGATTGTCGCGCGGATAGGACTTCGGATAGCCCGATACGGGGTCGTCATAGAGAACGCATAAGACTTTCGCCATGGTTCACCTCCACCAAATGACTGCAAAAGCGATCTCGATTCATCCATTTGACGTTGAAGCTTGAGCCATTTTCCATTCGTCGCGAATCCATGTCGCGCAGGCGACGGAATGCTCGAACAGTGAATATTTTGCTCCCGCACCATAATCAGGCCAAGGGATAAACTCGGTCGTGATCGTAGCAAGTTCGCTGGCGGGATCGGTTGCGTGATGCTTGAGAAGTTGTCGAACGACTTCCTTCCAAGGCTCCAACTTTTCCGAAGACCATTCCGTATGCCATTCGCCAGGTCTGGGTCGAATGAAGGGGTATTGAATGCCGCGCCCCGGCTTGCCATCGATCACGGCCCAAACATTTGGCGGACCATTCGGAACGGCAGAACGCGCGTGTGCATGTCGGACATAGTTCGATTCAATCCAATTCGTGCAAACGTTGCCGGGCTTGAAGGGATCGAGTTCGACCGCACCTGACAGAATGTCGGCGCGCAAGTTCTGAACTTCTTGTTCGTTCGGGTTATCCATCTTGAAGATGACGTGGCTGTGGTCCAACGTCATGTTGAAGTGAATCGCCCGCTGTCTGACAAGTTCGGCCACGCGCTCAACGCGGCCAAAATGTTCCGACCACATATTCACGTGCACCTCGAAGCAGGGCGCGACGCCGAACTTGTCACCGATCTCGGCGGCCCAGACATAGGTATCGGCTACCTCTTGATCAGTTACCGGCCGGCCGTCGTGATTGTTGGTGAAGATCTGCACATTTTGCACGCGCGTGCCGTATTCGCGAGCAACTTGCAGATGCCACTGCAGAAGCGGCTCGTCCCGCCCCAGCATGTAGAACCATCCACCGGCGGTCAGTGGTAGTGCGTACTTCTCGACAGCGCGCTTGAATTGTGGTGCGTCATAGGGTGTTGGCGTCTTGTCGTAATAGTCGAAGACCCCGCTCTCCTTCACCATACGAAAACGCGTGTCGAGATCGAATTCATTCCACTTGGCGTGCATCACGCCGGCTTCCTGAATTCCGATCAGCAATTCTTTCGTCATTAGCCGTCGGTCAATTTGAAGGGTCGCGGTATCTCTCGGGCGTGAGGATTGCCGGCCGGTTGGTACGAATAGAGCAATGCGCGGCGATCATGCTCCGACCTGTTGGGCAAGGAGCGGTGAACCAAAAACGAGTTGAAGAAGGCGATGCTTCCGGCAGGAACTTCGAGCGGGACGAGACGGCTCGTATCGAATGCGGTCGAGTCCATTTCGCGGTTGCGCAAGCCTGTAGTGTCCCAACGCTTCTGCTCGCCCGTCGCATGAGTCCCGGGCGCGACCTCCAAACACCCGTTTTCGACGTTGGCTTCGTCGAGAAACAGCATGGCCGTCACCACGCGCGATGCGATCGGCGTGAAGGCTGCCCAATAGGGATAATCCTGGTGCAGAATGATCGGACCGCCCTTGCGGGCGCGCTTGTAGTTGATCTTTTCCGTGAACAATACGATGTCGTCTTGCCCGATCAGATCCTTGCAGGGATCGGTCATCCGCGGGTCAAGCCCCCAGTTCTTGAGCGCCTCGCTGAAATGCGCGAAGGGCTCAACACCCATTAGCAAATCCGGACTTTCCGGTTCCCATTTGATGTTGATGCCGAAGCCCTCATGCCGCTCAAACATGTAGCTTCCGACGACATGTTTGGTGTTGCGTTTGGCGGCAAGAAGTTCGGCGCCTAACTGTTCGCAATCGGCAGCGATTGCCGCACACTCTACAGAGTCAAATGCGCGTTCGCGGACGACATATCCGTCGCGACCGAGTTTGCCTTTTTCCGCGCGATCCAATCTGTATGATCGCGCCATCACGTCGCTCATCGGCGCTTCTCCATTTCCGACAGGACCTTCTTGCCTTGCTCCCACCATGGATAATTCTTGGGCTTGTCACGCAGCACCGGGGTCGTTTGAAATTCGTTGGCCCAGGCCCGGCGCACGCGGCTGGTCCTGTTTACCCCCGAATAATGGTGCGTGCGCGCATGGTGAAACGTCATACCGCCCGCCGGCAGCGGTACCGGAATGCCGGCGCTGGTGTCGACTGGTTCACTGAACTGCAGTACATGGATCTTGGGATCGTTGCCGCCATGCATGTGTGGTAGAACCTCGCCACGATGCGATTTTGGTACGAACCAAAGACAGCCATTGTCCGTGTCGACCTTGTCGAGCGCCAGCCACGTACCGAGCGCGTTGTAGTCCTTGGTGACGTCCCAATAAGCCTCGTCCTGGTGCCACGGCGTCTCCGCCAGGCTGTTCGCGCCCTTGAAAATCAGATGGCCCCAACTCTCGACTCGAGATTTGTCAGTTTTGAGAAGACGCGAGGCAATTCTGTGCGCATTTTTCCACATCACCGTTTGTTTGATCTGCGGAACGATGCGTTCCGGCAACAGAAGTTGTCCCAATTTCGGCGTATCCGTGGTGCCGTATGGTCGCGAGAGGTCGAAAATGCCGTCGAGATAGCCAGTCGGCGGCATTGCCAGAAGCTGATCGTACACTTCACGCAACCACTCCAACTCTTCGTCTGTCGTGACACGCGTGACTGCCAGATAGCCGTTCTCCAGGAAGAATGCGGCGTCAGCATCGGTCACGTCGACCTCGAGCTCGACCGTTGGCAGGGGGCGAAAGTCCATCAGTTATCTCCTCGACGTTTACTTCGTCGCCATCAATTCGTTGGTGTCATGCCGCGGGAACCGGTGCGTCAGGGTGAATAAGTCCACCGCTTTTCAAGTCCGTCCATAGTCGCGGTGAAATTGGTCTCTGCAAAAGCGCAACATTTGCGTCGACCTCTTCGGCACTGACTGCGCCTGGAATGACGCTGACGACAAGAGGATGTGCCACAACGAATTGCAGCGCCGCTTGGCGCAATTCCACACCGTGATCACGGCAGACGGCATCGAGCGAGCGCACGCGCGCCGCAACATCGGGTGGAATATTGCCGTAGTTGAAGGTCGACTTGCCCGCGAGGACACCGGAGTTGTAGGGCCCGCCGATGACGATCCCTACGCCGCGTTTGGCGCATTGCGGAAATAGTTTATCCAACGGCTCTTGTTCCAAGAGCGTGTAGCGCCCCGCCAGAAGAAATACATCGGGATCTGCGAGTTCAAGCAGCCGCGCACACGGTTGCCACTCATTCACGCCCGCGCCGATTGCAGCAACGACACCGTTGTGTCGCAATTCGTCGAGCGCGCGCCAGCCTCCCGTCGTGAGGAGCTCTTGGATGCGCGCCTCTGACCCGTCTCTACCGCCGTGATTGGGCCCGTCTACATCGTGAACGAACAAGATGTCGATGCGATCGAGGCCGAGACGTTCGAGGCTCGCTTCGAATGAGCGCATGACGCCGTCATAGGAGTAGTCGTAGATAAAGCGCCGCTGCGGCGTGTCGACAAATATTCCGGCGTTGGACTGACCTGGCTCGCAAGGCTCCAGTAGTCGTCCGACCTTCGTTGAAATCAGAAACTCCGACCGATTCTTTTGTCCCAGGATGCGCCCAAGGCGATTTTCGGAGAGTCCCAGGCCATAAAGCGGAGCCGTATCGAAGTAGCGAAGTCCCGCGTTCCAGCTCCGAGCGATGGTGCGGTCACATTCTTCGTCCGTGTAGGACTGCAGAAAATTGCCCAACGGGGCAGTTCCCAAGCCAAGCGTCGTGAACGTCAGGCCGGCGGCCCGTGTCGTTGTCAAAGTTCGAGGGTTGGTAGCTGCGGTCATTTAGATATGGCTCGAGCCGCAAAGCCTTGAATCGTAACGTGGGGTGACCAACCTAGCATTCCAGCTTGCCTCCTTTATGAGGATTGATATTTCACAATCCCGGAAACACTGCAAAAATTGGCTTCCATTGCTTGCAATCCATTATACTAACATGTCAATATTTTTACAGGTGCGTCGCAAAACTATTTCCTCGGGGGGAGGACGATATGTTCAGCACACGTGCGTTGCTCAAGGGCGCGTCGGCGCTCGCGTTGACTTTCGCAACCGGCGTACCGGTCGCCAGAGCGGCAGAAACCGAACCTTCCGGGAAGGTTGAATTGGTGATTGTCACCGCCGAACGGCGCGCCGTCGATCTGCAGAAAACGACGCTAGCCGCCACGGTTCTCAGCGGCGACGACATGATCAAGAAGGGCGTCTACAATCTGACCTCGCTGCAGACAGCAGCTCCCGGCATCACGATCAACGATTATGGTTCGGCCAACGTCTTCAATATGCGCGGCGTCGGGCGTGAAGCGGTCGACGTCGAGATTCCCTCAGGCATCGCGATCTATCGCGACGGCGTGCCGACATTGGCCGGCTATTTCCAGAACGAACCTTATTACGACCTGGACGGAGTCGAAGTCTTGCGCGGCCCGCAAGGCACATTCGCCGGTCAGAGCGCCTCGGGCGGTGCGTTGTTCATCCGGAGCAAGAGCCCGACGCTCGACGGTTTCTCGGGTTACGGACAGATCGGCGGCGGCGAATGGGCGGAATACGAAGCGCAAGGCGCCGTCAATGTGCCCATTACCGATACGTTGGCGATACGCGTTTCTCTCAACTACATGAATCGCGACAGTTGGTATCACCTGACGGGAACCTTCACAGGGCATCCCGGCACGAAGGATGTCGCCAATGCGCGCGTCGGAATCTATTGGCAACCCAACGCGTCGTTTGAATTCCTGTCCAAGACCGACATCGGCTATCTGAATGCCGGTGGAAATCCCGTGAGCACGGCCGGCGCGCCGCTCTTCACGATCAAGCTCGACGATCCCATGGCCTATGTCGACCGTTCGATCCGCCAGGTCGTCGACATGAAGTATCATTTCGACGGCGGCATCACGCTGCGCTCGCTGACGGGTATCCAGAACATCTTCACAGTGAACAATCTGGACGCCAATGGCGGCGGACCGTTCCCACCTGCCGATCCGACGCTTCAGGCGCCGCACAACTCGTTCAAGAGCCAGGGCAATTTCTGGTTCTATTCGCAGGAGTTCGATCTCGTTTCTCCGGAAGACCAGCAGTTGCGCTGGGTGCTCGGCCTGTTCGGCGAACGTCAGGTCAGCAGCATTCCGGACTTTCTCAAGACCGGCAAAGACGGGTTTACCTTCACCGGATTCTTTCTGCCTATCCCTCCGTTTGACACAAAATTCCCGGCGTTTGAATCGCCTTGGCACCAAGTGGAAAACGATCTCGCCGTATTCGGAAATGTGCAATACGACATCCAGCCCGATTTGACAGTCGAAGCCGGCGTCAGAGCGAGCTACAACGACAAGAAGCAGTTCACGGATTTTGAATTCGGCCTCGGCACGACTCCGCCGTTCATCCCTTTCGGAAATCCAGCCGGCGGAAGCACGCAGCATGAATCCGGCGACTATGTCGACGGAAAGATTGCGTTGCAATGGAAGCCGACAGTCGATGATTTTGCCTACGTATCGGCTTCTCGAGGCCACACCGTCAAAGGCATGAACATCTTCCCGCCCCACGACCCCTACAAGCCTGTCGAAGTGTGGAACTATGAAGTGGGTTGGAAGAGCACAATTCTCGACGGTCACATGCGCACGCAACTCGATGCCTATTACGAAAACATCGGCAATTACCAAGCCGTTTTTGGGTTCACGACAGGCGGGGGTGGCATCGGCGCCGTCAACGCCAGTGAAACAAGAAACGCCGAGACCCGCAGCAATATCTGGGGCATCGAGGCGAGCGGTCAGGGCACGTGGGATGATTTCTCGCTCGACTTCGGCGCGGCCTATTTGCACAGCGAAATCGGCCGATTCTCGAATGTCATCAACCAGTTCAGTGTTGTAGTGCCGCCGGGTGGAGTCGTGCCCTTAGGAAATGCGGTGGCGGCAAACGAAGCAGCTGTTTTCGGAACAAACTGCGACACAGGAAGCCCGGTGGTGACACTGACCGGAGCGAAAGCGCCGTTTTCGCCAGAGTTCACCGGTAATGTCGGCGCCCAATATGCGATTCATACAGGTGCGGGATTTACCGTCACGCCACGGGCCGACGTGTCCTATGTCGGTACCAACCAGGCGGATCTCTTCCGTTGCTCGTTGGAGACAATCAAGGCGCACACTCTTCTCAATCTCCAAGCTCGTCTCGACATCGACGACAGCACTTGGTGGGCGATGCTGTGGGCGACCAACGTTACCGACGAGCAATATGTCGGCGCGATTCAGAACATTCCGCCGATCTACTATGCCGGCGCGCGACGGCAGTTCGGCATTCGCATCGGGCGCTCGTTCTAGATGGAAAGGTGTCGATGACGGGTCTCGTCGTTCAAGAGACTGAATTAACAGGGGCAAAAAATGGGGGCGTCGCCGTCACGGGCGGCGCCCTTCCTTTGTCTCCGGGGCAGAAGGCGATCTATTCGGCAGGCGATTTCGCCGACGCGGTCACGAACGTGTCGCTGGGCCAGTTTCTCCTCTTCTTCCTAACGGCGGTCGTGGGCCTGTCGGGCTCCCTCGCCGGGACAGCACTGGCTCTGACGCTCGTGGTCGATGCCTTCGCGGATCCTATGATCGGTTATGTCAGCGACAACACGCGCTCGCGCTGGGGACGCCGTCATCCGTTCATGATTGCCGCCGCCATCCCGTTCGCGCTGTCTATCGGCCTTCTCTTCTCGGTGCCCAAGATCGCCTCAACGTCGGTTCTCTTCGCTTATGTCGTCGCGGTGCTTCTGCTCCTGCGCTTTTCGTTTTCCGTGTTCATCCTGCCATACATCGCGTTGGGCGCGGAGTTGGCGCGCGACTACACCGATCGGTCGGTTTTGATGGTGTATCGCAACTTTTTCAATATCTGCGCCAACCTATTAACCGTCGTACTGGGCTTCGGAATATTCATGAGCGGCGCCAATGGTCTGCTGAACCGCTCGGCATACATTCCATTCGGCTGGACGTGTGCCGGAATCGTGCTGGCTGCCGCCCTCATTTCGGCATTTGGCACTCTTTCGGTGCGGGACCGCATGTACGCGGTTGCAGTGCCGGAACGTTCCGCGCTCTCTCGCCTCTTCAGTGAGTTGCGCGACGTCTTTCGCAACCATTCTTTTCTCATGTTGTTGATGACGATCGTCGTGTTTTGGATCGCACAAGGAACCGCGATCAGTCTCGGCGTCCACACCTACACCTACTTCTGGAAAATCAACCCCGCCACAATTCAAGTTATTCTGATATCTGGTACCATCGGGCTATTTGTCGGCATACCGATTTGTGCCTTTTTGCTGAAGCGTCTCGAGAAAAAGGATGTCTGCACATCGGGAATCGTTATCGTCTGCGTGCTCTTGTTTTTGCCCCCGGTATTGCGCATCGCAGACATGTTACCGCCCAACGGCGTCGCGCTCACCGCGATATTGTGCGCGTTTTCATTTATTCAATCCGTCGTGCTTACACACATCTTCATCTCGTTCAACTCGATGATGGTGGATGCGACTGACGAACATGACTTATTGTTCGGCGTCAGGCGCGAAGGTCTGTACTTCGCGGCCTTGTCTTTTTCGGGAAAGGCTGCGCTGGGAGCGGGCTCGCTGTTCGCAGGCATTGCCCTGCAGTACATAATCCACTTCCCCAGTGATCTTTCCGAACATCCCCACCAAGTCATTTCAGCGTATTCGATCACGACTCTTGGGCTGATCGCGGGGCCAGGCGCTGCCATGATCTCGGCTCTGTCGGCCATTGCGATGTCACGCTATCGGATCAGCAAGCGTGAACTGCTCCGCATCCAACGCGAACTCGCTCGGCGCAACGAAACCTGACCGCCGAGACAGTCGGCGCAAAAAAAGTGTCGGACTGAACGAGTCCGACAAGTTGGGGGATTAGTCGAAGACTAAGCTGCTCGCCACTTTACGAGACGGATGACGTGACATCGAGTTTGTTGTTGTGTTGGCGCAGCGCCTTTTGTCTGCCCCAATACCAGGGTCGGTCGTACGGCACCTCGCGCTTTACAGGAACGATTTGCCACTCATTGACGTAGGCGCGGCGAACCCGGTCGGTCGTATTCGGTCCTGAGAAATGCAGCGTCCGATTGTGATGGATCGAGGCGCCTGCAATCGGAACTGGCCAAGGCACTGCCGTCGACGTGTCGATTTCCTCGTCCAAGACGAGCGTCGTGACACTGGGATCGCCATCCATGTAGCCATGACGGCGAACGTGACCTTTGTGCGAGCCCGGGATGAAGCTCATGCAGCCGCTTTCGACGGTGGCCGGATCGAGCGGCATCCAGCAGCCGAACGACTGATAGTCGAAACTTGGATCCCAGTAGCCTTCGTCCTGATGCCAGGGAACGATGTCCAGGTTTTTTGGCGCTTTGCGCACCATGTGCCCCCAAACGTCCAGATGCGCATCATGGCCGAGGATCTGTTTGGCGATCGCTTCGCTGTTTTTGTAGAACTGCGTTTCCTTCAGTTCCGGGATGAAGAATTCCGGCCGCAACACCTGTCCGATTCTGTCGCCGCGCTGATTGTCCATGCGGGTCATGACATCCTTGACCAGCGCTCCGGGCAGTAGCTCGAACTTGCCGGAAAACAACAGGTCATAAACGTCGCGCAGCCACTCGACCTCCTCGTCGGTGGTGATGCGGTCGATGCGGGTAAAGCCATTTTCCCTGAATTCCTCCACCGCATGTGTGGAAAGAGCGGCGTCGAACGACGTCTTTGGCCGTCGGGCCATCAACTCATCGAATTCCTTGGACATCGACGAACCTCTATTTGGCCGAGACCGCGGCTTGCTCATGCCGCGCTCGGGCGAGAAGGCGATTGATCTCGACTCCGCTCGGATATCCACTGGGTTGATAAGAATAGAGCAGGGCGCGGCGGTCTTTGCCC
>Ga0207693_10000026_pt1 | contig 122717 bp, 107 predicted proteins | sample LARL81metaG_FD_184347 | JGI IMG/M metagenome (GOLD analysis project Ga0207693, IMG submission 184347) | Corn, switchgrass and miscanthus rhizosphere microbial communities from Kellogg Biological Station, Michigan, USA - LAR L8-1 metaG... | ecosystem: Host-associated > Plants > Roots >...
TTGTTCTCTTTCGCTCCCAGGATGGTTAGTCCCACCCCGTTCTTCTGCCGCCGCTCCGGCCGCATCTCAATCTGCGTTCTGCCTGAGATGTACGCACCGGTGAGCGAGTTTGGCGCCCGCATGATCTGTTCCGGTGTTCCGTGCGCGACCAGTCCTCCCCCATGTCGTCCCGCGCCCGGTCCGAGATCAACCACGTAGTCCGCCCGTCGAATCGTTTCCTCGTCGTGCTCGACCACAAGTACGGTATTTCCCAAGTCCCGCAGGTTCTCCAAAGCATTCAGCAGTCGCCCGTTGTCGCGATGATGCAGCCCAATCGACGGCTCATCCAACACATACAGCACTCCCCGCAACTTCGATCCAATCTGCGTCGCCAGCCGAATTCGCTGTCCTTCCCCGCCCGACAGCGTCGCGGCCGAACGATCCAGTGAGATATATCCCAGCCCTACCGCATTCAGGAACTGCAATCGTTCAACAACTTCGTGCATCACGCGTCCCGCGATCGCCGCCTCGCGTCCCGCGAGTTTGATGCTTTGCGCTACCGTTAACGCTCGCGAAACTGGCATCGCCGTAAAATCAGCGATCGACATCCCGTTCACCTTCACAGCCAGGCTCTCAGGCCGCAGGCGCTTCCCATGGCACACGGGACACTCCGTCGCCGACATGTGATCCATTAGCCAGTCGCGATAGCCTTCCGAAGTCGACTCCTCAAGGTTCTGCTTCAGATATCCGAAGATCCCATGGAATCCGGTTCGCCCTCCGCGCCCTTGCTCTCCGTTCAGAAGGAAGTCCTGCACCTTCTCGGGAAATTTCTCAAACGGAGTGTTCAGATCGATCCCCATCGCCGTCGAGACAATCTGCAGCTGATGAATCAGATTCTGCGATGCCGACCCCGGACCCAGCCCTCCATCGAGCAGCGGCTTTGACCAATCGTTGATTACTTTCGCCGGATCAAAGTCGTATTTGCTGCCCAGCCCGTGGCACTCCGGACAGGCTCCATACATGCTGTTAAATGAGAATGATCGTGGCTCCAGTTGTGGAACGTTGATGCCACAGTCTGGACACGCCAGCTTCTCGGAGTAGAGATGTTCTTCGCCCCCAACGACTGCGATCTGGACGAGCCCTCCGGCCAGCTTCATCGCGAGCCCAATCGATTGCTCCAGCCGATGTTCAATTCCCGGCTTCACCAGCAGCCGGTCGATAACAACCTCAATCGTATGATTCTTCCGCTTGTCCAGATTGATGACCGAGTCATCATCCAGGCTTACGAGTTCGCCGTCGATACGCGCCCGTGTGTAGCCATGCTTCACGAGCGTCTCCATCTCCTTCTTGAATTCGCCCTTGCGCCCCCGAACAATCGGCGCCATGACCATGACGCGATCTTCGGGAGTCAGGACCATGACCCTTTGGACAATCTGATCTGCCGTCTGGCGGCTGATCGCCCTTCCACACTTGGGACAATGAGGAACGCCGATGGAAGCGAACAGCAGGCGAAGGTAATCGTAGATTTCAGTGATCGTTCCTACCGTCGATCGAGGACTGCGAGAGGTTGTCTTCTGCTCGATTGAAATCGAAGGGCTAAGTCCATCAATTCCATCGACATCCGGCCGCTCCATCTGGTCCAGAAACTGCCGGGCGTACGCCGAGAGAGTCTCGACATACCGCCGCTGACCCTCGGCATAAATCGTGTCAAAAGCGAGCGAAGACTTCCCCGACCCGCTCAGCCCGGTAACAACGGTCAACGTGTTCCGCGGGATCTCAACGTCGATGTTCTTCAGATTGTGCTGCCGGGCGCCCCGGACAGAGATCTTGGTAATCGCCATTATGCGTCCGGGGGACTGCCCCTTCCGTAACGTCGACAGGTGACCAGAATTGTCCGAAAGTAGGAATGCACAGCTCTACTCCGTATCTTAGTCGTCAATGGCGCGGAGCGTCAACGCAGGTAGATTGGTCTTTGCCAAGTCTCTTAAGTTTTGAACTCGCAGGCTTCGCTAAAGACTAACGACAAACGACGAACGGCGCTGTTTACGACTCACCGATACGAGGTAACCAGCTGCAGCAGACACTACCCGGAAGGATTTAAGACCGTGATTTCGCTCTTGATGCCCGTCATCCTCTGCTTCACCGTTATCGCGTCCCTTAGTCTTGGAGTTCTCGCCGCATATATCGCAGTTTTCGGCATCCTGGGCGCCTTCGGTCAACCTGCTCGTCCCGAGCCGGTTTCATCCCGCCCGCGCCTGGTATTGGTCCCTACCCAAAACCACGCCAGCGGCGACTAGCTCCATCTGCGGACAGCCACCCTCGGCTGACCGGCCGCGAAGCCGAGCAAGCGCCCGTAGCTCTTGTTCCAAATTCCGAACATCCTTCATCAAGCTGTACTGCCAGACCAGTTTCGAGCTACCCTTTTCGCGGGTCCCTTCCTCTTCCCCTTCATAGTAATTTCCGTGGAGGCGTGTCATGCCAACCTCTCTCTTTGCCCCAGACTTTCAATCCATTCTCAATCAAGCAGTGAACCCGCCCACGCCCGCTGCCGCAGCATTTCCCTCTCCCGAAGACTGGCGCGACCGCTGGATCTACTTTCTGATGCTCGACCGCTTCAACAATCCCACGTCTCCGCCGACCCACCTTCCGTTCGACGATCCCAACTTCTCCGGATTCCAGGGAGGAAAATTCTCGGGCGTGCAACAACAACTCGCTTACATCAAGAATCTCGGTGCGGGAGCAATCTGGCTAAGTCCGCCTCTCAAGAACTTCCAGTTCGATCCCAACACGTACCACGGCTATGGGATACACAACTTCATCAGCGCCGAGCCCCGATTCGCCGACAATCCCGCCGCAGCAGACAACGAACTCCGCGCATTAGTTGACGCCGCGCACCAAAAAGACCTGCTCGTGATCTTCGATATCGTGTTGAACCATACCGGGAACGCTTTCGCGTATCAATGCGATGCTGGGGACAGATTCTGCATCAACAATCAGGGAGGGCAGGCCAGTTTTCATTCATCGCCACAGCCCTTGCAGTGGCGCGACTCGAACGGAGCCGCACGGCCCGATTTTCCCGACGTAGCCACCATCCCGAGTCCGTCTCCCGACGCCGTAGTGTGGCCGTCCGAATTGCAGCAGAACAAGTTCTTCCGCCGCCAGGGCGTTCCCAACGGTAACGGCGACGACACCATCGGCGACTTCAGTGTTCTGAAACAGATGCTGACCGATGACGCGGATCTCCAACGCTTCCTGATCCGCGCCTACCAGTATGTAATCGCGCGCTTCGATATTGACGGATTCCGCATCGACACGCTGCGCTACCTGAAAGGAGACCTTCCGCGCCTCTTCGGGAATTCCATGCGCGAGTTCGCTCTGAGCATCGGCAAGAAAAACTTCTTCACTTTCGGAGAGGTCTTCGATTCCAATGCCGAACAGGATATCGCCCGATTCATTGGACGAAACACCAGTGACCAGAGTGAACTGGTTGGCGTCGACGCAGCGCTCGACTACCCATTATTTAATTCGCTCAAACCGGTGGTGAAGGGATTTGCCGCCCCCAGCGCCGTTGTAGGCATGTACCAGAACCGCAAGAACGTTGAAGCGAACGTGCTCAGTTCGCATGGCGATGCCACCCGCTTCTTCGTCACCTTCCTCGACAACCACGACGTAAAGGAGCGGATCCGCTATGTCGATCTATCGGATCCCACGAAGTTTGATGATCAGGTGACTCTCGGTCTTGCATGCCTTTATTGCCTTCCCGGCATTCCCTGTCTCTACTACGGCACAGAACAGGGACTGCACGGCATCGGTAGCGACGCTGCAGTGCGCGAAGCGATCTGGGGCGGACCCGGCTTCGATAAGACGAGCGATTTCTACCAACAGATCCAGCAGATCGCATCCGTGCGCAGTCAGCAATCTGCCCTGCGTTACGGACGCTTCTATTTCCGGCCGCTCTCAGGGAATGGAGTGACCTTCGGAGTCTCCGGATTTCCACAGGGAGTGATCGCATTCTCTCGCATCCTGAACGATCAGGAAGTGGTAGTCGCCGCTAATACGAATCCGACCACCAGTCAACAAGTCGACGTCATTTTGGAAATTCTCTTGAGTTCCGCCGGAGATAAGTTCGACGTGTTGTATAGCAACCAGCCCAAACCTCAAGCTCCCACACCGGTTCGCGTAGTTCCCCAAGGGACAGTAACCGTAAACGAAGTCAATGGCTCAATCGGCACCGGCCCCCTGCACGTAATTCGCGTAAACCTGCGCCCGATGGAGGTTCAAATCCTGCGCCGCGCCCAAACCCCATAACTTCCGGTTGCCCCATCCTTGTCGCGGTTTATGCGACAGGGTGGGGGTTTTGACTTCCTAAGCAATCGGAACAATGTGCACTCTGACGCAGCGAATATGCTGAAGGCGTCTTACGTGATCCTGATGAAAGACCCCACCCTACTTAGTCCCTTCGCCTCTGCTGGCCAATGCCAGCAAATACCACGACGAATGCGGCAGCCACTGCTCTCCCCAACGCCAATCGTTATCCGCCCCGGTCACCCGATACGGCAGCAGAAAATCGATATCATTCTCATCCTTGAATCCGCTCGTGATCCCGTTCGAAATGCCGCCCGGTGCATTCGTAAATTCCCAGGAATCGAAATACATATAAGGAGGGTTGTTCCGTCCCAGGCCGTTCAGCATGCACGAATCAAACGGATTTAGCCCCAAAATCCAGTTGAGTTGGTCGGTTGAGAATTTTTCAAGTTTCTCGTGAAAAGCCTTGTCCTTGGCGAAAAATCGTGCCGCCAATTTCGCCGCGGCGGCTATCGACGCCAGCCTCGCGTTCTCTCCCTGCCACCACGGCGCTGCGTCGCTGTTGTGCGGGAAGAAGAAACTCGTCCGGCGCGCGCCAGTCTTGTCCTGCACATACTCGCGGCTGTAACCGAAAGGATTGTTCACCTCTCCCGTGATGGCAAGCTCAAACTCCAATGATCGCTTCGCCGTGTCAAGCACCGCCATTCTCACCGACGAATCTGCAATCTCTTCGTAGTACAGAAGACTCACAGCCGGGAATCCTCCGTCAGAAGCATGGAAGAACGGACGCGTCCCATCATCGGCTCGCCAGTAATTGTTGTATCCACCGGCGCTGATCTGCCGGGCCATCAAAGTCTTCGCCCGCCGATCGGCCGCTATTTTGTACATGTCTTTCTTCGTTGCTCGATAAAGCTCCGTCGCCGCCGCCAGCGCGCAATAATCATCAACGATGTTCTCTTTGCCATCGTTAACCAGCTTCAGATTTTCCTTCTCCAGATACTCGAACGCATCTTCGGCGGCCTTCAGATAGTTCGCACTCGAGAACTCCCCCGACACCGGATACGTGCTCGCCATAGCCAGCGCCGCAACTGCAATCCCGCCTCCGGAGCGATAACTCACTTCGTACTCCCGATCGTTATTCGCCGACTCGACCATGTCTTTTGCGCCCTGCCCTGGCGCCGCCTCGATCCCAAACTTCTTCATCTCGCCCGCGATCTTCCGTCCACCCGGAGTCTGATCGACCTCACCCGTCGTCACCGATCGATAGAATGATCCATTCGGCACTTTCATTCGGACTAGATAATCCGCCCCGAACATCGCCTCATCCAGAAGTTGCGGCTGATACCGCGCAAAATTCGGATTGCCGCGCAGTTTGGTCTGTTCGTAACTCTTCAGCAGGCTGTAAACCGTGAATGGGATCTGCTGCGGATTGAAGTATGTCGAGAACGAAAGATGTGAAAAATGCTTTCCGTAATCGCCGGTCGCGTCCCACCATCCTCCGTGAGCGTCCACGGTACCCTGCTTCTTGCCCTCGAACTTCAGATGCCGGTCCGCTTTGTCGTACTCCCCGGAACTCCGCTCCTCCTTGAAGTAGTAGATGACATCGGCCATCGTGTTCCGCTCCAGCACATCGCGCTGAATTAGAAACGGAAACGACCGCACGGATTCCCCGCCCACCCCGCATTCCAGGTAATACTTCCCTTCTGTAGCGAACGAGTCGAAATCGATCGTCCAGAAATACCCATCCTTCCACTTCTGCACCCGTCCCGATTCCTTTGCAGGTACCGCCAGAACCTGCTCGTCGTTCCCGTCCTTCTTCAGAGAACAATTCGAGATGCTCACTCCCGCCTTGCCCAGAACCACAGCGTGCTTGGGACCTGTAGGCTCATACCCAAGATGATTAGTGAGAATTTTCGTTTCGCCCGCAAACGAGAGTGCTGACACCCAAAGCGCAATACACAAAACCGAAATCAGAGAACCGATGCTCCGCTTCATGAAGACCTTCCGCAATCACTATGAAAAAACAAACGGACTAGACTAGGCCAAATAAGGCAGTTTGAAAAGGAGTTCAATCACGAAAGAGAAATCGACAAGTAGCTATATTCCAGAAGTGCCACGTGAAAATGTCATGCTGAGCGGAGAACGAAGTTGCGAAGCAAGTTCGTTCGGAGTCGAAGCAACCCTACCCGAAGCAACACGCTCGAAAGACAATGATCCATCCCGCGCGTAACAACCCCATAGTAAAAAGGCTGCTCCCTGCCTCGGTGTCTCCGTGGTGAGGCCCTCAGTAAATGACCTTAAGCGAGAACTGAATCTGCCTCGATGTACCGGCCGTCTTGCTGATGATCCCGAATCCGCTACCGTTCACAATATTCGACGGCAATCCGAAGTTCACAATATTGAAGATGTTGAAGAACTCAGCCCTGAACTCCAAGGTTCCCAACTCCGCAGCGCCCCGATGTCCGAACGGAGTGTCCTTGATCAGCGCAAAATCAAAACCATGAAACGACGGTCCGCGAAATGTGTTCCGCCCCAGTGTGCCGAATCGTCCGCTGTGCGGCCCGGTTCCTCCTGGAATAACCACGCCCGTATCAGTATTGCTGACGGGCACGAAGAAGTATGAGGAGTTCTGATTGTTCTTTGGATCTCCGCCTCTACCGAAATAATCGGCGCGATTCGTGCGGCTGGTCGAGAGCTGCGGCATCGAGACCAGATCAGGACGGTCCGCCCCTCCCAGCCCCGCCCCAGTTTGCTGCACGCCCGAGTACACCGTGAACGGCGACCCCGTGGTCAACGTCGTGATGTTTAGAAGTTGCCATCCTCTGGTGAACGTTCGGCCCAAGGGGCGAAGGAAGCTTACTTTTTCGAGCGGCAATAACTGGATCACACTGGCCGCAAACACGTGCGTTACATCGAATGTTGAGGGCCCCTTCTCCGCGTCCGTATCCCACGGATTCTGTGGCCCCGTTTGCAGTACGGTTCCTGAGGTCCCGAGCAATCCACCGAGCACCGAACTGGTATCGTCCAGCGACTTGGAATATGTGTAACTCGCCTGCAGACCCAGGCCAAGTCGTGCCGAATTCTTAGTCAGGCTCGTTTGCAGCGCGTGATACGACGAATGCGAAGCGTCGGTCATGATCGTTTCCGGTCCGAACCCACCCGTCGCGTGACACTCGGTATCGAACTGCGTGAACGGAGCAAATCCTTGACAGGCTCCGCCATACCCATTCGGGCTGTAAAACCTCGGAAGATGGATCCCCGCCGTCGCTACATACGAAGCGCTGAATTTGAAATCGCTGAAATCGCGATCGAGACCAGCCGTCCAACTTCCGACGTAGCCATTCCCGAAATTCTTCGCGATGCCATAGATGCTCAGCAACTGCACATTCCCCGGAGCCAGCGCGTTCAAATCGTTCTGGAAGCGCACGTAGTCGAATTCAGTGTTCGCGGGGACATCCTCCGTACGACCTGTCGCAAAGATCGGCTGTCCCTGGACGTTGTACGCAGTTGGCAAGCTCAATGGAACAAGCTGATTCTGAAAATTGATCGGCTCAGTGGGCTGAGCATAAATCGCCGGCGCAAATACATAAGGAATCGCCGCAGTCAGCGAGTTGTCCTGCCACAAGTTGGGAAGAAGCGTAGCAATCGATGCCCCCGCATGGAGCACCGTATGCTTATTCAATCCATACTCAAGCGCAAGCCGCGGTCCCAAACCCTTCCAATCCTGATCATACGGCGGCTGTGGATTGATGATTTCTTTCTGAATCGCGTCGCGATCCCAGTACGGCACCGTCTTCCCATCCGCTCCAAGGAAGATCGGAAGCGACGTCCGTTTTGTCGCCTCATGGATGCGGCTGTTCACCTCGTAGCGCAATCCGTAGCTAAGCGTGAGCTTTGGAGTTACCTTCCACGTGTCCTGGAAATAGAAGTTGTACGCCTCGCGCCGCACTCCTGCTTCGTTAAACTTATCTCCCACAGGCGTAAGGAAGGCCGGCGCCATGATGTTGTACGAATAAGGAGTCGCTGTGAGGAATCCGCTGAGTGAATCTGGCAGCGCATCGCCTGGCCCAAAGTTATGTGTGCCACTCGCGGAGGTGATCGTGACTCCCGGTGGCACGTAAGCCTTCCCACCTCCAAATTCGTACAACCCATTCGTATTCACTCCAAAGATTGTCGAGTCGCGATTAACCCTGATTTCCGTTCCCCACTTGAACGAATGCGACCGATGAATCCAGCCGAAATCCTGCTTGAACTGATAGAGATTCCCATATGACCCGAAGATCGATCCTGCCGGCTGGTTGTAAGGCTGGTACAACCCGTCAGCATAGGTGATTCCGGGCTGCGTGTGATTCGTTGCTGGAAAAAACGGCGTGCTGCGGATGTAACCCAACGCCGTATCCGACGTGAAATGCGTCGAAATCATCCGAGCGTAATGCACGCCTGCATTCCGCTGATGATCAAAAAACTGGATCCCGAAATCAGGATTAATGACAGTTTGATCCGGATTCGTCAGCGGCCCCGTCACCTGGTTCAGACTGAAGCGGGTCAGAAGCGAAGCCTTGTCCGATATCTTATGATCGACGCGAATCGAAACCTGATCGGTTCGCGTAACCACCTTCGATGATGCCGCATAAGTCCTCGCGCCCAGAGGTCCGTCGGGCTCGTTTGGCAGCGGATAACCATTGAGCACTGGCACAATTCTCGGATCAATCGGGACAAACAGCGTGTCTCCCGGATCCTTATCGGTCTTGGGATACGCAGTGGTATCAATCCCCTGCCGCTCCTCCGCAGTCGGCACAGGAATCACTTGTGTCGTTCCCAACACTTGCCGGAATCCCTGATACTCACCGAAGTAGAAAGTCCGGTCACGCCCGTTGTAGATCTTCGGCAGCACTACCGGACCACCATTCGTAAACCCAAACTCGTTTCTCACAAAGGGCGGAATGCGCCTCTTGCCCGTCGGATCCTTGTAGTCGAAGTAATTACGCGCATCCAGCGACGCATTCCGCAGAAACTCAAACATGCTGCCATGAATCTGATTTACGCCCGACCTGGAGACGACGTTCGTAAAACCTGCTGCGCCATGCCCGATCTCCGCCTGCATAACGCCCGAATCTGACTGCACCTCTTGGATGGCATCGATATTGAAGTTCGAAAATGTCGCTCCACCCATCTCCGGATCAGTCGTATCGAATCCATCCATTGCGAAGACCGTTGCCGACCCCCGCTGGCCATTGACGGCAAACTGTTGCGTGAAATTAGCGGCACCATTCGCGTCGGTCATGGTTCCAGCAGCCAGTAGCAACAATTTGCTGAAGTCACGCGCATTCAGCGGGAGACTCGACACCTCGGAACTGCTCAGATGCTCGCCACCGCTAGCCTGCGCCGCAACCTGGCCGTTCTGGGAGGAACTCGGGTCGCTCATTAGAACTCTTCCGAAGTCGGAGAGCTGAAGCCCCGTAATCAGTGCATTGCCGTCTTGGATAACTAGAGGAGCCGCCGTCTTCCACTCCTTGTCAGTGAGGACCACGGAGACGTCATATTGCCCGGCTGGAATGTCGGCGAACACGAACCTGCCGTCTGTCCCAGTCGTGGCTGAATACCTGCTGCCGTTCGAGATCGGGCGCAAGCGGATCACTGCTCCCGACACTGGCTTTCCGCTGTTGGTGAGTTGACCGTTCCACGAGACACTCGACGAAGCGTGAACAGCGGACAAAAAAACGAATATGGCGAGGGATACAAGAGTAAGAGAACGATTTGGCATGGGATAAGAGAAAGAAAAAATTATATAGGCGGACTGATTCCTCCCTTAGACCATATCAGGGAAAAATTCCGCCGATTGTGTTTCCAGTCACAAGTAATAAGACAACAAGGACATGTTGGAAAGAGATTCCCCCATGCGTCGCGAATCACCGCGAAAAGCATCAGCCAAGCCCCGGTTTAGTCGGGGCTTCTGCTTTTGCCGCCTACGATGCCCGTACAACTCATTTGACGTCTTTCGGAGCGTCTTGAACGATGAATATTGCGTCCGGACTGTGAAACGCCAGCAAATATGTCACTCCATTTTCGACGACCGTTTCCACCCCTATATCACGCTGTTTCCCCACAATTACTTTTGCAGGGATGGTAATCGTCTTGTTATCTGCGGTTTTGATGTCAATTGCACTTGCGGGCCCGCCATGTCTGTCCATGCCACAGTGCAGTGTCCTTCTGGCAGTTGAATATCTCCGACTCGAACACCCGAAGGCAGCAAGAACACCTGCGAACTTTTGGCGGCAAACAGCGGCAGGGAAAATAATGCCAAAAAAATCCCAAATCCTAGAATACGCTTCATAAAATCTCCTTCCTCAACTTTGCGGAGAATTCGATCTGGAAGAAGAGCCAAATCCGTCTTATTCGCCTCTCGCGTACGCGACTCGACGGACTTGCCTCTCCTAGTTCCATACGCAGCCTAGGCGGAATCCGATGGACTCGAAAAGCTCCATCGTGCATCAAGGCTTGCCGAATCCAATTAACGCCAGTATTTACAGGGATATACGCATTCGAAGACTAGTGCGCGGATGGGGATGTATGATACTCGACCGCCGAGGATTTGGGTCCTACCACGCCTCAACAGCGATGACCGTTGGGGGGCCGGGATGGCCTTCGATAACGTCTGTTTCGATCACGGCTTCCAAATTCATCTCACAGTTTCTCGGGGCCCCTCTAAGCACCGCATCAAGATACCGCGGATTGGACACGACCTCGCCAGCTGCCTCGGTCCCTGCTCCCAAGATGCCTGCCAATACAATCACCGGTTGCCCCGTGACTTTGTCGTGGATTCTGGCAACGATTGCATAATCCTGCGCAAGTTTGGTGTGGGGAACCTCCCATCGAAGGGACCACGATCTCTTTTGTGCACTCTTCCGATCAACAAGCTTGCGAACCTGCTTGTCGTCGTACTCGAATCCGAATGGCAAATCCTGTGTCACGCGCATCGTCCAACCGTTGTCATACGCTCCGATGAGGACGACGGGACCTTCCCGTAGCTGCGTAAACTCAGTGCTCGATGCGGCGACGACCCTGAAAACACCATTTCGCGGAACAAGGGGAACGATCGAGCGCGCCAGGGTGATTACATCCGAGACATCCAAGCCACCGTACAGATGTGTTCCCGGTGGTAGGAGTCGATCATTATCAGTTGAGTTACGCGGCTCACCCAGACAATAGGTGATTCGGCTTGAGCTCGAGGTGAATGGCTCCCAAAATCGCTCCATGCTTGACGGCTGCTTGGGAACCTTTACCCGGCCGATGCCAAAGCCGATCAACGCAGCGCAAAACAAAGCAATGGCCATCGGCATCCAGTGACGAACACTTAGTCGAACGAGTGCCCGTTCCGCATTCGCCGGCGCTACGCTTGTCGCAGCAACATCCCCAATTCTCTGGCTGGAAACCGACCCTGGGGTTGAGGCAGTTTGAGGAACAGCCGCGCTCCGGAAGGTCGGGACATACGAACCTACCGGCATCTCGATCACCAACTCGCCTGCGTGATCAGTGTTGTAGTAGTACTGAATAAGCCGTTTCCGAACCTCGGCTGCTGTCGTGCGAACCACCGGATCCAGATTCACATCATAGTTCGGTTCGCGGCCAAAAGCCTCGACGCCGATTGTCCGTTCCTTCAACTCGCTGGCGTTTCCGTCCAGTGATTGCTCAACCGTATACGCGAGCAGCACGGGATAACGGCTGCTGTTCGTAAACAATGGGTGTGCCAGGAGCCGCCTCAATTGCTCACAAACCAGCACCGCGTTGGGCATGGACTCCGTCCCCTTCGATTCCTTCTCGGACTGTGGAGACAGCTGCATCCGTAACTCGGCTACCCACTAAGGTTGTAAGGTTACGCCAACCCAAAATTATACAAGCGGCGATCACCACCCCTTTCAAGACTTATCGGGAAGATTCTGGTGGAATTACCGTGATAGCATTTCCTTGTTACCCTCCGCACGGTGCCCATGTCGCGAGCCCGTTCCATCCCGATGTGCCTCGCAATCCTGTCCTCGGCCTTATGCCTGAGAAGCAGCGCTGCCACGGAGCCTCCCTGGCTTGAGATTCACTCCACTCACTACATGGTGATCACCGACGCCGGCGAAAAGAAGGGGCGTGAAGTCGCCCTTCGTTTCGAACAGATGCGCGCCGTTTTCGCCAATCTTCTCACCAAGGAACGCTTGCACGACTCGCGTCCGCTCACCATCCTCGCTTTCAAGAACGACCGCTCGTACTACCAACTCGCGCCCTTGCGTCACGGCCGTCCCATCGAGGTACCCGGTTTCCTGCTGACGGGCGAAGATCAGGATTTCATCGGGCTCAACAGCTTTGAACAGGATCCATGGCAAGCCGTCGCCCGCGACTTCGCCCTCCGCCTGCTGGACTTCAACTATCCCCCCACCCAGGGTTGGTTCGATGAGGGACTGGCGGAGTACTTCAGTTCAGTCCACATCGATGGCAATCAAGTCAACATCGGTGGCGATCCCGCACTGCTACCTACCGTCACCGAGGATCTCGTAGGAAATGTACAAAACGCCCCACCTCCCAAATCATTTACTGAATTGCTTGGGGCGCAGCTCTGGCTCTCTCTTCCCGATCTGTTCATGATGAAGCACGATCCCTCCAGCCGCAACGAGGGCACTCGCCGTACGCTTTACCATGCGGAATCCTGGATCGTGATGCACTACCTGCTCCACGAGAAGAAGTTGAGCGAAACCGGGACCTACTTTGGATTGGTTCTCAATCAGCGCATCCCTGTCGAAGACGCGATCAAGCAGGCTTACGGCACGAGCTCATCCGAATTGGAGCAAGCTATAAAAAAGTATTTCCAGTCGCTCACCGGTCTGCATACTGCGGTAGCCGCGGCGCGTCAGGACAATCCGGACCCCGCGAATCCTACGCGAACTTTCCAGACCGAACACTTCCCCGTTCCCGTTACGGCAGACGATTCGGTAATCACATCGAAGCCCATCCCGGAGGCCGACGCCCGCGCCATCTACGCCGGCGTCCAGGTTCGAATTCCTGAACGCCGCGAGTTCGGTCTTAAAACACTGCGCGAATTGGCCACCACTCCCACCGAAGCCGACAGAAAGAGAGCCGAAGCCAAACCGACGAAAAGGATGGGCGAGGATCCTGACCAATTGCCCTCGGATGCAATCGGAAACCCAGTCGCTCATCGGTTCCTCGTCTGGGACCACATCTCGCATGGAGAGTTCGACCAGGCTTTCTCTGAGATTAACGACGCTGCCGCGCTCAACCCCCGGGATATGTGGCTCCGCTACTATCTATCTGTCGGCAAGTACCGCGCTGCGCAAGCCAAGCACACGGAGATGTACGGTCTTGCCAACATGATGCTCGACCTCAGGTCAGTGCTGGAGTGGAATCCTGAAATGGCTGACGCCTACGACCTGCTGGCAATGGCGCGCAACTCCGGGGGTAGCTCCAACGCCGCGCTGCAGGCCGAGCGCTCTGCCATCGATCTCAGCCCACGAGACGAACGGTATCTGTTCCATCTCGCCGAGATCTATGTCGCCAGCAGAAAATGGGACACGGCGAACACTTTGCTTGAGCGTCTGAAGGCTAGCGCTAATCCGGAGATCGCTGCCCAGGCTCGGGAACTCGTCTCCCGCGCCGGCACCGAACGCAAATACGGGATCGCCGCAAACACTCCTGGAACGCAGCCGAAGTACGAGGCCCAGAAATCGCCGTTCGATGTCCTGGAAGAAGATGCTGCCAAGCGTGATGCTGGGGAAAACGCGCCGCCCGTCGCGGCTGATCAGCGCTCCACCCGATTCGTCAAAGGACGGTTGCTCACTGTGGATTGTTCGAAGTCGCCCGTTGCCGTCCTCACCGTCCGCTCCGATCAGGGCACGCTGAAACTCCGAACCTCCGATTACAAGTCGCTATTGCTGATCGGAGCCGATGATTTCTCGTGCGATTGGCGCGACCGCCAGGTTACCGCCAACTACAAATCCGCGCAGGGAACCCCCGGGGAACTGGTATCGCTGGAAGTTCACTGAAGAACCGCTGTTCAGCGACCTGCGGCCGTACACGACGCTCTTCCTTCACTTAACGTGTACTCGCAATTCCAGCGAAACCCGCCCGGATCATGCTTTCCGTAACCCCACACTCGAAACCGGAAGATGTCCCGCTCCAGGCCTGATGCTTCCACAAATAGATGGTCGTTCTCGCGGAGCGTCGGCCGCAATTCCACTGGGAGCATCGGGATCAACCCCGGTGAGTCCAAAACGTACGATTCTCCTCCCATTGCCGACGTGAAGATCAATGCCCGTGACGTTTTCTTTGCCACGTATTGGGTCACGATAATCGAATCTTTTTCCGCCCACGCCACTGCCGCAAGGCCGAAATAATCGCAGAGTTTACGGGAATTCCCGGTTGTTACTTCGATGACCCAGAGCGCGTGAAATGTTCCCCCGAATTGACCTGGCGTTCCGGTCTCATCCACATCCCTGATCTCGAATCGATCGTCAGGAGAAACCACGCGCCCGGCTTTGGGAAACAACGAAAAAGGTGCCGCCGCGGACGAAATCGGCACCACCACCAACAGCAGAGATGCAAGTAGGAAATGCCGGCCGCGCATGGTTCCTCCAATGTTCTATTTCATTTTGGGAATCGTTCCGCGGCGGTGATCAAAATCACATTGAGGGATTACGTTCGTTTTCTATCACGAGGGACTTTGGTAAGGTCCCACACTCAATCCCAAGCGGCGCGTCACCGGGGACTTATGCAGTTCTCGCCGCTGCCGCTGTAGAATGCTCGCGCCGGCAAGGGGGCACCTTCATGCATCGCAAACGTCTGCTCGTTATTCCTATCCTTCTTCTCTGCATCTCAGCGCTCGCACAAGACCTCAGCAAACTCAGCAAGCCAGAAGAGGCCGGATTCTCCTCCGACCGCCTCGCGCGCGTCACGCAGTTCTTTCAGTCCGAAGTCGATCGAGCCAATATCCCCGGTGCCGTCGTCGTAGTCGCGCGTAATGGAAAACTCGTTTACCGCCAAGCCATCGGCTATCAGGATCGCGAAGCCAAGACCCCGATGAAAACAGATTCCATCTTCCGCATCTTCTCCATGACCAAGCCCATCTCCTCGGTTGCGGTCATGATGCTCGCGGAAGAGGGCAAGATCGACCTGATGGCGCCGGTCGCGCAATACCTCCCCGAGTTCAAGGACGTCAAAGTCGGAGTGGAGAGAGTCGATCCCGCCGGAGGCAAACCCGTCCTTGAACTCGAGTCGCCTCATCGCGCGATGACCGTCCAGGACTTGCTCCGACACACTTCCGGACTAGTCTACGGTCCATTCGGAAACAAGCTCGTGCACCAGGCCTACAACCAGGCCAACCTGTTCGATCCGGGCCAAAATCTAGCCGAATTCGTCACCAAGATCTCGAAGCTTCCGCTCGCGCACCAGCCCGGCAGCACGTGGGAATACGGGATGTCCGTCGACGTGCTCGGACGCATCGTAGAAATAGCTTCTGGAACGCCCTTCGACCGCTTTCTCGATGAACGCATCTACAAGCCGCTCGGCATGACCGACACAGCCTTCTCCTTGACTGACGCGCAGATGCTACGTCTGGCTGAGCCGGAGATCGATGCCGCAACCGGCAAGCGGCCCGGTTTCGCTCAATCGGCAGTAAAGAAGGATGTGGTGAAGTGGTTCTCTGGTGGCGGCGGACTGCTTTCCACTGCCTCGGACTATGCGCGCTTCTGCCAAATGCTTGTCAACGGCGGCGAACTCAACGGCGTGCGACTGCTCTCTCCCAAGACTCTGGCAATCATGACATCCGATCAGATCCCCCCGGGGACTGCTCGCGTCGGAATGCTGGAGGCCACGCAGGATATGACTCCCATTCCAGAAATTGGCCAGAGTTTCGGCCTGGGATTCGCCGTCCGCACCGAGGCGGGACGCTCGCCCGTCTCCGGATCAGTCGGCGACTACTTTTGGGCTGGCGCCGGTGGCACCTATTTTTGGATTGATCCGCAAGAGAAGCTATTCGCGGTGATGATGCTACAGAAGCCTTTCGAGCAAGTCGGCCCCTACCGCCGCGCGTTGCGCGAAATAGTTTACGGAGCCTTAGTGCACTGATGGAGTTGTGGCGGCAGCCAATGACAATCAAACCATATACTGATCGCACTAACGTTCCTGCCACGCCTTCGTCCATTCTGGATACGCAGACTTCTTCATACGAGGAGACACCATGAATCAGCAGAAGCTCGGCAATGCAGAGACCACATCAGCCGGTTCGATCGTGTCTTTTGAATCCGTATGGCGCGACATTCGCTTTGCCCTGCGCTCGCTGCTGAAAGCCCCCGGATTCACTGTCATTGCAATCCTCGTAATCGCCGTCGGGATCGGAGCCAATACCGCCGTCTTCTCCGTAATTGATACGGTCCTCTTAAAGCCGCTCACTTATCCCGATCCCCAATCGCTCGTGCATCTGATGAACACTGGCGATCAGGGCGACTTCCCCGGCGCCAACGTGCCCAAGTTCAACATCTGGCACCAGCAAACTGGAATTTTTCAGCAAGTCGCCGCGTACGACAGTGGCGGCGCCGGGTTGAATCTCACTGGCAGCGATAAACCCGAACAGGTGCAAGGCGTGCATGTAAGCGCCGACTATTTTTCAATTCTCGGCGCGCCCGTGATCGCAGGCCGGACCTTCACTGGTGCCGAGGACAGCCCCCATGGCGGAAATGTCGTCGTGCTGAGTTACGGCCTATGGAAGCGGCGGTTCGGCGGAAATCGCGACATTGTCGGCAACAACATCCAACTCAACGGACAGCCCTACCAGGTCGTGGGCATAATCGGCCGTGACTTCGTCACCGACAACCCGGCGGACCTCTGGCTGCCGTTTCAGTTCGAAATGACTTCGACGGATCAGGCGCATTATTTCGGTGTGATCGCGCGGTTGAAGTCCGGTGTAACTGTACCGATGGCCAACGCCCAGTTGAAACTAGCCGCCAATCAATATCGGACGACTTATCCCGGCACCCTGGGACCTAACGGCAGCTTTGGCGTGATCCTTTGGCAGGAACTGATGGTCCGCGACACACGATCCTCCCTGTACGTGCTGCTTGGCGCCGTCGGACTTGTTCTTCTGATTGCCTGCGCCAACGTAGCCAACCTGTTGCTGATTCGCGCCACTGCACGCAAGCGCGAACTCGCGACGCGCTCCGCACTGGGCGCCGGACGCTGGCACATCATTCGGCAGCTACTCACTGAAAGTCTCGTTGTATCGCTCACCGGTGGAGTGCTCGGTCTCATTCTTGGCTTCGCGGGAGTCCGCTTCCTGCTCGCCATCAATCCCGGCAGCATTCCGCGTATCGGAGAAGATGGATCGGCAGTCAAAGTCGACTTGAACATTCTTTTATTCACGCTCGCAATCTCAGTACTCACCGGAATCCTGTTTGGCCTGGTCCCGGCCATTGGAGCCTCGCGCAAGAATTTGGCCGCAGTCCTGAACGAAAGCAGCAATCGTGCCGGCGTCGGCTTCCGCAGCGGCAAGGTGCGTTCCCTCCTGGTCGTCAGCGAGATGGCTCTCGCGCTTGTACTCGTCATCGGAGCGGCGCTCCTCATTCGCACGTTTATGAAACTGCAATCGGTCGATCCTGGCTTCGACACGCACAACGTCCTCACCATGTCGATGTCCATTAGTGGCGAGCGGTTCCTCAAGACCGCCGGAGTCGCGCAGGTCATTCACGACGGCACCGAGCGGATCAATGCGGTTCCCGGCGTCACCGCATCCGCTGCGGCATGTTGCTTGCCGTTGCAAGGAGGCTTCGGCCTGCCTTTCAACATCGTGGGACGCGCCAACGGTAACAATCCCAATACCGGCGGAGCCGGATACTTCCCGGTCTCATGGAGCTACTTCGATGTCTTCAAAGTACCCGTCGTTCGCGGACGAAATTTCACTGAGCGCGACAACGGATCAGCCCCGGGTGTAGTCATCATCAATGAGGCGATGGCCCGCCAGTTCTGGCCCAACGGTGATCCGCTCAATGATCGCGTCGAGGTTGGCCCGGGCATGGGGACGGTCTTCGCTGAACCGCCGCGCCAGGTCATCGGAGTTGTCGGAGACACACGCGATGGTGGCTTGAATCAGGACCCGGGCCCCACAATGTATATCCCGGTTGCACAGATGCCCGACAAAGTTACGGAACTCAATTCGCGAATCGCTCCACTCTGGTGGATCGTGCGAACGCGCATGGAACCGCACACCCTCACAGCGGCCGTCACCAGCGCGGTCCGCGACGCCACAGGCGGCCTTCCGGTGGCGCATATTCGCAGCATGGACGAAATCGTCGTCCTTACAACCTCACGCGAACGCTTCAACATGCTCCTGCTCTCGGTCTTCGGCGCATCAGCTCTGCTGATGGCAGCGATCGGCATCTACGGATTGATGGCTTACTCCGTTCAACAGCGCACGCAGGAACTCGGCGTCAGAATGGCGCTGGGAGCACAGGCGGCGAATATTCGCAACATGGTAGTTCGCCAGGGAATGGTGCTGGCCGGAATTGGGCTGGTCATCGGCGTCGGCGGGGCCTTCTGGCTCACAAGGTTCTTGACGGGATTTCTGTTCGGAGTCAAGAAATGGGATCCCACGGCATTTATCCTGACGCCAGTTCTGCTGTGTGCAGTCGCGCTAATCGCAGTCTGGGTACCCGCGAGGAGAGCGACTCGAGTCGACCCGATGTCGGCATTGCGGTTTGAGTGAAACCAAAACCAATACTAGGAATACGGTGGGTGCCCCATTCTAAAATCGCGCTCTTTGCGATTTTTAGAGTGGGGATTCTCAGGTTGAATCGAAACCCCACGGCCCACGCAAGCTAACCGATAACGACGCATTCTTTGATCACGTGTGCAACGGCTGACCGTGCCACTAGCAGGACGACGTCGCGCACCGCTGGACAATTGCAGGTAGAATTACCCCGTCTTTTGGACCGGACAATCGTCAGACAGTCACTGAGTAGAACTCTTTCCAGGGCCATCAAGTACATGCAGGTGCCGGAGGTCTTCTGATGCTCAACAATCGGTTTGGCGTTGAAGCAGTGAGGAAAGCAAGCTGGTTTTGGCGGGCTAGTCTACTTTTCGTGCTGGCTGCGATTGCAGCAAATACGTTGGCTCGCGCAGAGGGATCAAAGTTGCTGCTGTTGCGTGATCCTTCCGTGAGCCAAACCCAAATCGCGTTCAGCTACGCCGGCAGCATCTGGATTTCAAATCGCGACGGCAGCAATGTCCGTCGTTTGACGAGCGGCGGCCACGAGGGCAAGCCGATCTTCTCGCCCGACGGATCACAAGTGGCGTTCACCGGCGACTATGACGGCAACCGCAGCGTCTATGTAGTGCCTACGACCGGCGGAGATCCGCGGCGCCTCACTTATCATCCTGCCGACAACGGAGTCGTTGCCTGGACTCCCGACGGCAAGCGAATTATTTTCGCGTCTGAACGTACCGCCTTCGCTGGTGGAGTCGTCCAACTCTTTACGGTACCGATTGAGGGCGGCTTCGCTACTCCACTTCCGCTCGCAAGGGCTTCGGAAGGCTCGTTTTCTCCAGACGGAGCGCGCATCGCTTACGTGCCAAACGTTCAGTGGCAAAAAGCGTGGAAGCGTTATCGAGGTGGACAGACCAAACCAATCTGGATTGCAAATCTCGCCGATTCCAGCGTCGAGACGACTATTCCCCGGGACAATTCGAACGACTTCAATCCCATGTGGGTGGGCGATACCGTCTATTTTCTCTCCGACCGCAATGGCCCGATCACGCTATTCGCATATGACACGAAATCGCAGCAGGTAAAACAGTTGGTCCAAAACAGCGGCCTCGATATCAAGTCGGCTGGTGCGACTTCCGATGCCATCGTCTACGAACAATTCGGATCACTGCATTTGTTGGACCTCCGCTCCGGCACTGATCGCGCTCTTGCCGTTGAGCCTGTAGGGGACTTGGCGGAGGTGCGCCCGCATTTTCAGAAGATCGAAGCGAAGAAAATCCGGTTTTCCGGAATTTCTCCAACCGGCGCCCGCGCTGTTTTCGGTGTGCGCGGCGAAATTCTGACCGTGCCCGCTGAAAAAGGCGATACTCGCAACTTAACGAATACGACGAGCGTGGTGGAGCGCGATCCCGCCTGGTCTCCAGACGGGAAATCTATTGCATATTTCTCGGATGAGTCGGGCGAGTATGCATTACACGTGCGCGCTCAAAATGGCATGGGAGAGGTCCGCAAGATTGACCTCGGCACACCGCCGACGTTTTATTACTCGCCGGCGTGGTCGCCCGATTCCAAGAAGATCGCCTACACCGATAAACGCCTGAATTTCTGGTATGTCGATTTGCAGAAGAAGACGCCTGTCCACGTGGACAGCGATACGTACACCGATCCGGCCCATCCGCTGCAGATGACATGGTCGCCGGATAGCCGATGGATCGCCTATACCCGGCAACTGCAGAACCATCTCCACGCTGTATTCGCTTATTCCATTGAGCAAGCGAAGAGCTACCAACTTACCGATGGAATGAGTGACGCGATGTTTGTCGCCTTCGATAAGGAGGGCAAGTCTCTATACTTCACCGCCAGCACCGATGTCGCGTTAAACACGGGCTGGCTCGACATGAGCAGCCTGCTCCATCCCGTCACGCGCAGCGTTTACGTAATGGTGCTTAAGAAGGATACGGCATCGCCATTGGCTCCGGAGAGCGACGAGGAGAAAGGCAAGGAAGCTGAGAAGGCAGACAAGGACAAGAAAGCGGACAGCGATAAGGAAAAGGCGAAGGACAAAGACAAAGATAAGGATAAGGACAAAGACAAGGCAGAGGCGAAAGAAGAAAAGCCGGTCACTGTCGATATCGATCTCGAAAACATCAGTCAGCGCATTCTTGCCCTTCCTCTGCCCGCACGAAACTACTACGGTCTTTTCGCCGGAGAGGCAGGAGTTCTTTTTCTGGAAGAAGGACCAGCGGTGGATCCGATTGAGTTCGACGAAAACGGACCGCCGATGAAGATCCAGAAGTTCGAGTTCAAGACGCGCAAAACCGAACAAATCCTTGAGGACGTTACGTCGTTCAACCTGTCGTTTAGCGGCGGAAAGATGCTGTACGCAAAGGGAAATCAATGGACGATCGGACCAGCGGAGAAGCCGGCAGACGGGCCTCCGAAACCGGGACAGGGTGGTCCGCTGAAGCTCGATGACATGGAGGTCTATGTTGATCCGCACGCCGAATGGAAGCACATGTATTACCAGGTCTGGCGCGATGAACGCGACTTCCTGTACGACCCCAACCTGCACGGACTCAGCCTGCAGGCCATAACCAAAAAATACGAACCGTATCTGGACAACATCTCCAGCCGCGACGACCTGAACTATCTCTTCACTGAAATGCTCGGCGATATCACCATTGGCCACATGTTTGTGGGTGGCGGCAGCATTCCTGATCCGAAACGAGTTAAGACTGGCCTGCTGGGCGCAGATTACGCAATCGAAAACGGCAGATACCGCTTCACACATATTTACAACGGAGAGAACTGGAATCCCAAGCTAAACGCTCCGTTGACCCAACCGGGCGTCAACGTGAAAACAGGTGAGTATCTGCTTGCGGTCAACGGACGCGAGGTGAAACCACCGGCCGATGTCTACAGCTTCTTCGAAGAAACGGCGGGTAAGCAGGTAGTCTTGAAAGTCGGACCAAAACCCGATGGCAGCGAATCGCGGGAAGTGACTGTGGTCCCAGTGGACGACGAAACCGGACTACGCAACTTCGCCTGGATCGAAGGCAATCGGCGCAAAGTGGACGAATTGAGCGGAGGCCGCGTCGCCTACATCTACCTGCCCGATACGGCCGCCGGAGGAATCACCAACTTCAACCGTTACTTTTTCTCGCAGGTTGGCAAGGATGCGGCCATCATCGATGAACGTTACAACGGAGGAGGCGATATCGCTGACTACGTTATCGACTATCTACGCCGTCCTCTGCTGAGTTATTGGAACATGCGCGAAGGCAAGGACATCACCACACCGATCGAAGCGATCTTCGGTCCGAAGGTGATGATCACCAATGAAATGGCCGGATCCGGCGGAGATGCGATGCCCTGGATGTTCCGCAAAACCGGGATCGGTCCACTAATCGGCAAGCGCACATGGGGCGGTCTTGTGGGCCACTATACGAATCCTGCCGACCTGCTCGACGGCGGCTTCGCAGGCACACCAAACCTGGCGTTCTACAATCCGAACGGAACCTGGGATGTCGAAAATCACGGCGTTCCGCCTGATATTGAAGTGGAGTACGACCCGAAGGCGGTGCGAGCCGGTCACGATCCGCAGTTGGAAAAGGCGGTCGAAGTCGTGATGGATTTATTGAAAAAGAATCCGCCACCACCAACGCCGCAACATCCTGCTTTTCCGAATTACCAGAAGACCGCGACGCCATAGAACCTGTGCGTGTGTTGAGAATGCAGTGACCCGTGTAGGGGCGGACGCCTCGTCCCGCCCCGCGGCCCCGAGGAAAGCAAGGGCCGCGTTTCCGCAGCCAGCACCTGATACCCTCAACGGCGTCATCCCGACCGGAGCCGTTTTTCAGGCGGAGGGAGGGATCTCCCTTACCCTGTAACCGTCCAGTAAAATCACCACTGTAGCTCCGTGCCACCGTTGTCCAGTGCCGGACACTCAGACACGAAAGCGAACGAAACAAATCCGCTAGCACTGGTCGTTCCTCCCGCAAATCGAACAACTTAAGCGCTCCAGTCCTTGGTGACACAGATGCACGGTGTCCGTCCAAGCTGTGGGGTAACGGCACATGCAAAACTTGCTGAACGACGTCCGCTTCAATTTGCGGCAGCTGTTCAAGAATCCGGGATTCTCCTTGACCGCTGTCATCTCCCTCGCATTGGGCATCGGCGCAACCACAGCGGTTTTCAGTGTGGTCTACGCCATCATGATGAATCCCTACCCCTACGCGGCGTCCGATCGCATGATTCATATGCGCCTTCTGGACAAGAGTCAGCAGGAAATGGGATTCGGGCTGACGGGCGGGCAGTGGCAGCAAATCCGGAAGTCGCCGGTCGTGGAAGATGCATTCGCGGAAGATGACTGGAGCTTGACGGTCACCGGACGAGACCTTCCCGAGGACGCCCAAGCTGTCTATTTGACCTCCAATAGCTTCGATTTCTTCGGCGTGCCACCGGCGTTAGGCCGCGGACTGATTCCTTCCGACGCCATCGATGGTCAGGATCCGCAGCCTGTTGTCGTCCTCAGCTACAAGTTCTGGCAGCGGCACTTCAACTCCGACCCCAGCGTTGTGGGCCAGACGATCCAGTTAGTCCGCAAGACCTACACGGTCGTGGGCGTGGCCGCTCCACGTTTCACATGGGGTGACGGAGATGTGTATCTTCCGCTCAAAGTCACACAGGATCCCGTGCGAGCGTATTACGTTGGCATTCGCCTGAAGCCGGGCGTGACCCACGAGACGGCGGATGCAGCCTTGCTGCCGTTAATCGAACAGTTCGCCAAAGAGACCCCCAAACACTTTCCTAGCGACAAATACCAGTTCCATGTGGTCGGACTGAATGAGGACTTTGTCCACCGCTTGGGTGGAACGTTGTATCTCTTGTTTGCTGCTGTGGCTCTGCTGCTCGCGATTGGATGCGGAAATGTCTCGATACTGCTTCTTGCCCGCGGTACCGCACGTCAGCACGAGATGGCAGTTCGCACCGCCATCGGAGCCAGCCGGTTGCGGATCATTCGCCAACTGTTGACCGAGGCGTTGTTACTTTCGCTAACCGGCGCGGGACTTGGTGTGCTGCTCGCATACCGGGCGCTTGCCGTCATCGTGAACCTGCTGCCGAAATACTCTTTCCCTCACGAAGCCGACATCCGCATCAACGTGCCGGTACTCGTCTTCAGCGTGGCGGTGGCAGTGTTCACTGGAATACTGTTCGGGCTGTGGCCGGCGCTGCAACTCTCGCGGCCTGAGGTAAGCCAGGTCATGCAATCCAGCACGCGAAAGATTGTTGGCATGGTGCAAGGACGCATGACGCATAGCGTTCTGATCGGGGCCCAAACGGCATTGACTTTGCTCATGCTGGCCGGTGCCGGTGCAGCGATGCAGGGGTTTCTGCACCTTATTCATACGCCGCTGGGCTATGATCCGCACAATGTCATGTCGGTAGGAATTCCAGTCCATGACGGGACGTATCCAGTATGGAAGGCGCGTGCAGCTTACTTCGAGGAGTTACGCAACCGCGCAGCCACTGTTCCCGGCGTGACGATGGCAGCGATGTCGAGCAATGCGACGCCGCCTTCGAATGGATGGCACACAGGCATCGAGATCCTCGGCCAGCCGCGACGCGACGACCAGAAGGTTCGCATCAACTTCGTCAGTCCCGGATATTTTCCTGTGCTGCGCATCCCGCTCGCGCAAGGACGAATCTGGGATGAGACTGAGAATCACAACGCGGCACACGTGGCCGTCATCAACCAGACCATGGCGCGCGTCTACTTCCCCAACGGAGACGCCATCGGCCGCTCACTGCGCGTTCCCGACATGAAAGAGCAGCCGCCGTTCCGGCTTACTCCGACCGATTCTGATTCGTGGCTACAGGTGGTCGGCATCATTGCCGATAAGCGCGATGACGGTTTGCGAAATCCGATTCTTCCCGAAGCCTTCGTTCCTTACACGTTATCGATGGGAATGTGGACACAAATCCTCGTCCGCTCCGATCAGTCGCCGCTCCGCCTGTTGCACGCCGTCGGAAAACAGGTCAATTCAGTCGACGCCGATCAGCAGATCAACGGCCAGGTTCAGGATCTGGAACATTGGATCACCGGTCAGCAGGAATATGAACAGGAGCAACTCGTAGCCTGGCTCTTCGGCGCGTTTGCGCTGCTGGCGCTGGCTCTGGCAGCAGTTGGACTGTACAGCGTTGTGTCGTACTCGGTGGCGCAGCGCACCAATGAGTTCGGCATCCGGATCGCGCTCGGAGCACGCAGTGGCCACGTCCTGAAGATCGCGTTCTCGCCCATCGTGGCGAGTGTCGGAAGCGGCATCATAGCGGGTGTAGTTCTAACGCTTGCGCTAAACAAGGTCCTGGCACGCTGGATCGAAGGCACGTCCCACGATCCGACGATTCTGCTGGCCGTGACGGCTTTGTTATCTCTGGTCGCGGCGATCGCGTGTTCCGCTCCGGCAAAACGCGCGGCAGGCGTAGACCCAATGTCGGCCCTGCGCTATGAATAGACGATCGTCTCAACCTTCAACTGATTGTGTGGAGACGGAGGCATTCCTCCGTCCCGCGCGCACGACCTGAGCGTCGCGAAGGCGAGGCGGCGCGTCCCTCATCGACAGCGAAGCACAATGGTCTTCCACGGGCTCAGCGGTTCCGTCTCAGTGGCGTCATCCTGAACGGAGCCGAAGTTCAGGCGGAGTGAAGGATCTCCCTACCACTGGCCATGTGTGGGAGATCCCTCCTCCGCCGGAAAAACAGCTCCGCTCGGCATGATGCCGAAAAACGATTCCCACAAAATATTTCTCTCTGAACAAAAGCAAATTCCCGCCAGATTCAGTCTTGTCTGATGAGAGGCGATTCGCCTCTCGAAAATTAGAGCCGAGACGAACAATTCGTTGATCGCGGTGACAGCTTTCAAGCCAGTTGACCGTCTCGGACAACCTCAACCATTACAAATCCTGAATTGAATCGGAGAAAAGAAATCGTGAATTTCAAGAACATTCAGTCAATCAACAAGACCGCTCGGCTCCTGGTCGCAGCACTCGCGATCTGTGCCATCGGTGCAGTTACTAACGCGACCGCGCAAGTTACGGCGCCAACCACTCCCACTCTCATTGCGGTTCCGGAGGGAAACTCTGCTTTCTTAGTCGGACATGCCTTCGGGAGTCAGGGTTACACCTGCCTGCCTACCGCGACCGGTGGCACCGCCTGGAGCCCCGTTGCGCGCCCCGAAGCCACTCTCTTTACCGATCTGCTGGGAGCGCAGTTCCAGATCATCACGCACTTCCAGAGCATCAATGCGGGCCCGAAGCCGGGCATCGTCCCACCGCTCAGCGGGAACGCGACCTGGCAGAGTTCGCTCGATAGCAGCCGCGTCTGGGCCGTGAAGTCGAACGGAATCGATCCGGACGCGAGCATCGACAGCTGCTCCCACACCGGCTCGATCCAATGTCTGCTGTTGCAGTCGGTCGGGAATACCAAGGGTCCGACGGGTGGTAATCTCCTGTTCAAGACCACCTTCATCCAACGCCTGAATACGAATGGAGGAGCTGTACCCACAACCGCCTGCACCGTTGGACAGACTCAATTGGTGCCATACACCGCCGACTACTTCTTCTTCAAGGCGGACCAGAAGTAATCAGAACCTTCCTTAACCGAGGACGCGAGATTGTGCATGCGGAGGGCGCTCGACTCGAGCACCCTTCCCATGCACGAACTCTTTCCGGCTGAAACCGTAGTGCAACTGACCAACAACAGCCAGAGCAGAAAGGAAATCTTTCCGCTTTTTATTGCTGCTTGGACCCTAGCGACACGATCCGTCGCGGACGAAGGACGCTAGGAATGTTTAGCTCGTCTTCCGTATCGATCTGCCCATATCTTGGATTCTTCTCAGCTCCGGAATCAGGTCGCTGCCAACCTTACTCTTGACGACGTATCCACTCACGCCAGCGGCGAGTGCGGCCCATTGAAATCCACGAGAATCATGTTGACTAACGATCAGAACCTGAACAGGGGGACATTCCTTTTTCAAAATCTGGGCTGCTTCCAGGCCACTCATGGTTGGCATGGTGATATCGAGGAGCACGACATCGGGCTGGTGCTCCTTTACTTTATTGATGGCATCAACGCCGTCAACCGCCTCGCAGACAACTTCGATATCAGCTTGGGAACGAAGCACCTGGCAGATGCTGCGACGAACGCTCTCACTGTCGTCTACGATGAGCACACGAAGTGCGCGTTCAGACATGCCATCTCCCAGGGGAGGGACTCACTTTCAGACTAGTTTGACGAATTCACTTAAAAGAGTGTCAGAAACCCTAGACTTCTGATTTCAGGGAAAAACCTGACGTGCCTCGGGAAAAACCTGTAGTGACGGTGATCCCAGTCTGGCAGGTTGCTTTGCTTGCCTGAAAAGCGATGCGCTATCCGGGCGGCAGAATCTCGAAACTCTTGGAATCGAAAATGGTATCGCGTCTGCTGTTTTTGTTTTCCCACTTTTGGAGAGAGAAACCCCCGACCATCCTGTGTGCCATCTGCAGCAAACCCATCGTCATTGAGACCGCCAAAATAAATGCCGATGGGCAAGCAGTACACGAAGAATGCTATTTTCAGAAAATAATCCAGAAACGGATCAGAGACGGATATGCATAGTGTAATTTTGGCGTGTTCTTGGTCGAACCTGCGGATGGCGGGCCTCTTGACTTCGCCGACCTTTTCGCTGGGTGTTTTTACGAAATCCGGACAAACGCGCCCTTTCGATCTGCGAGCCCACTTTGCTGAGAACCTTTCTCGTTCCAGCTGTCGGGTAGCCGGGTCGCAGAGATATGCAATCAGCGTCCCACTGATCGCGGTACGGGCCCATCAATCTCCGGGCAATTGAACAATCCATTTATCCAGCGGCGTGCGGGCAGTTCTATGTTTCCCGCAGCACATGGAACTGAGTTCTTTCAATCAGATCGTGACCTGTTCTTAAGGATTGGTGATCGCCATGGCACAGATTCAGCTTCACTCGAGCGACTGGCAGATTCGCAAGCCGCAACAGGGGCACCCGAAGGTCCTGACCAGTCGGCAGAAGTTTTGCGCGCCTTGCCAGAAGATCGAGAAGAAGTATCCCAACGAATTGAAGGCGCTCGATGCGATTTTGGCGGCCTTCGATTAGTGGTATGAACGTCTCGTCCTTCCGGATTTTCGGTTTGTCCGCGTTTTGCGGTTTCCGGTCCAAGCCGATGGATTCGGGAAAGCCCAGCTTGATTCATCGACGACCCTCTGCAGCCCGAAGATTCCGGGCCGCCGGACAGCCAATGCGGCTGCCCAAATGAATCTTGGTGATTAAAAAATCCGCTTCTGCAAGAACGGCAGAAGCGGATCACCAAGTTGTGACGATTCAAAAAAGACGGCACCGATTACGGAACTACGGCGGTGGAGATGCTGACTTGCGGTCCAACGGCTGCGATTGCCAATCCAGGCCCGGCATTTATCCTCGCGGTGTCGGAGAACGCGTGCGTGGTCCAGTTCGACGTTCCCGCCAGCCGCGTCGAGACGGTCGTACCCGACGCTACGAAGGTCCCAGCCGGCGTCGCTGCTACTGGTAAGCCCGAACTCAACTGAGTCTTCTGCTGCCAAGTTCCGTTGACGGGGCGATAGGCGGCGTAGGTTCCCGGGCTGATCGTGACTTGAGTGAAAATCGCGACGGCGTTGCCGCTGCCATCAACCGCCACTCCGGTGGATCCGCCGGCTTGTCCGGACAATACGGGCAAGGCTGCGGCAGCGCTCCAGGTTCCGTTGGACCGTACAGCGTAAGAGACTCCGCTGCGTGTGCGCCATACTGCCACCGCGGTTCCGTTATTGCCGAGGCCCACACTGGGATTGTCTTGGCGATATGCTGACGCTGCGACGGTCACCGGCGCTGACCACGTCCCACTGGAAGAACGGCTGATCCCGAGAATCGCGCCAGTGAGGATGCCCGGCATGCCTTCGACTACGACCGCTTCTCCAGTACTGTTCACCGAAATCTTGGCCAGACCGTAACAGGTGGTAGCGTTGGTGATTGTCTGCGCAGAGCCGAATCCACTCGACGCACTTCCGGTGACCGCGTTCAGTCCGCAGGCGATCGGACTGGGATTCGTAATCTGTTCCCACACAAGCGTGGCCTGACTGCTGCCGTCAAATCCGATTGCCGGAAGACCCAGACTGGAAACATTCCCGTAGACGTTCGTAGAAATCGTGATGGTATTTTTCCAGCTTCCCGCCGAAAAGAATCGGGCCTGCGCTTCGACGGGGATGTAAGTGTTGGTCGTGCGGAAACTCCACACCGCCAATACATCGCCGTTGGGCGCAACGGCAATGTCTCCGGTTGCTGCCGCGGTGGTCAGGGTCACGGGAGTCTGCCAGCTGGAGCCGGATTTTACGGAAGCTTGCAATCCGCCGGAAGGCGGAGTAAACAGAACGGCCGACGTGCTTCCATTGGTGGCCACCGCAACGGTGAAGCCGTTAGCGACGAACTGTGGAGAACTCCATGTTTGTGCGTAGGCAACGGAGCAGATCATCAGGCCAGCAGTTACAAGCGTGGCAACAGTTGATAGAGATCGGCGGACTTTCATCTTGCACTCCTTTGTGAAATCGACATTATTTATGGGCCGGAAAAACAGACCAAACGTGAACGGGACACGAATAGGCAGTAAGCGTAGGCAGAGACCCGGCATCGCTGTTTGCGCGTCCGCAAAGTAATTGTAAATTCCGTGTTAATGACCTTTTATTGTCAGAGGTCCTCGCAGGTTACGAGATTGATTTGAGTCTCTGGAAGTGAAACAGCCACCTAATGGATGCAATGGCGGGTAGAGGGGCTTTCTGGGATTTGCCCGGGGAAATGCCGGAACACACCGGTGAACCCAAGTTTTAGCGCTACTCGGACCTATGCCTGCCTCTCAACACATTCCCTCATTCGTCCGATTTCTGTAACCTCTACGACTCTCCCGCGTCTAATCCGGCAGCCCTGCCACTGGCACACCGAAAATCAGGAGAACTCTCGATGCGTCCCTTTCCTGCGCTTCTTGCCATCTGCACTCTGGTCGGAGTTCATTTTTCTCAAGCCCAAACGCAGACCTCGCAGTCGGCGGTGACTCTGGCGTCGGTAGTGGACCACGAAATCAGCGGTGTCGAGAAGCAAGTGATCGACGCGGCCGAGGCGATGCCCGAGGAGAAGTTCGACTTCACTCCCGAGAAACTGACCATCCCAGGAGACGACTACAAGGGCGTCCGGTCGTTCGCGGTGCAGGTGAAGCACATTGCTTCGTCCAATTACTTTCTATGGTCGCCGGTCACCGGCGATCCCGTGCCCGCCTCAATTAAGGACGGCAACGGACCCGCTGAGTTAAAGTCAAAGGCTGAGATCTTGAAATTTCTGAAAGACTCGTTTGCGTTGGGGCACAAAGCGGCTGCGACGCTGACCTCGGAAAATATGCTCCAACCATACGCGCCCGGAAAGGGCACGCGGCTCGACCGCGTGGAGTTCGGCGTAGCGCACGCGTACAACCATTATGGACAAATGGCGGAGTACCTGCGAATGAATGGAATCGTGCCACCAGCCAGCCGGAGCAAAGGAGACTAGTTCAGAGGTCAGGGGCCAGAGGTCAGGGGCCAGAGGTCAGAGGTCAGAGGTCAGAGGTCAGCAAATTCCAATTTCCTGATTGCAGTCAAGCGTCAACGTCGGATGTGCGGCACTAGAGTTCGCGTGCGGCAGGATTCACCGATCCCTAGCCCCTGGCCCCTAATCCCTAAATAAAAAACCCTCCCGCTGGACCGGGAGGGCTCTCAAATGGTTCGCAGATTATGCGCGGACAACGTTTGCCGCTTGAAAGCCCTTGGGGCCCTTGAGCAGGTCAAACTCCACGGTCTCGCCCTCATTCAGGGTGCGATAGCCGTTTTCCTGGATCGCGGAAAAGTGCACGAACACATCTTCTCCTGTTGAGCGCTGGATAAAGCCATATCCCTTCGCCCCGTTGAACCACTTTACTGTACCTTTCTCTCTCACGGAAAAACTCCTTTCACTTATCGCGAAGAATTATTCTCCGATTCCTCGGATCCTGCCTCGATCGACTGAAGCCCCCCTCAGAGAAGCCGGTAGAATTTTCGGTTGCGTCTACAACGTGCGAGGGAATTTACTTCCAAAAAGGAAAAGACTCCTCAGTTCCCCGATGCAGCAAGCAGTGGCTGCGGGAACCTCAGAGTCCGACAATTTGGCGCTGTTTCCACCACACCTACAAACGTAACCAACCGCTCGACACCTACCAACTCCGGTGTCGAGCACAAGATCATAAGCAGTATTAAAACGTTTCGCAAGAAAAATTAGAAAGCAATCGAAACATGACCAATAGTCATATACGGATAACTTTAACGCAGATTAAGAAATAGGTCGGTAACCAGGGCTAGAACTTACGTTCCTGCCGATTGCAGGATTCTGCCACTCCATCTGGTACGATTTGTCTTTCCAGTCGTGCCAACTCCTTCCATTCCGGCTGTTTCGAAGCCTGGGGGCTCGCCGGCGGCTTCGCCTCCTCTTCGTCCGAAACGACGCTCGTCGAGCATGACGCTGGCAACGGTGAAGTACCTGATGCAGACCGATGTGCATACATTTGCATTCTCGGTCGCTGCCAACTCGATCCTGTCGTTCTTCCCGTTTGTCGTCCTGATGATGACGCTGATCCGCAATGTTTTTCACTCGCGCGTGATGTATGAAGTGGTCTTACAACTGCTGCGCGATTATCTTCCCGCGGGACAGGAGTTCGTCATCCGCAATCTCAACTCAATGGTCAACTCGCGGCAGAGAGTGCAACTGCTGTCCCTGGTGATCCTGCTCGTCACTTCGTCGGGCGTATTTCTGCCTCTCGAAGTCGCCCTCAATCGCATCTGGCGCTTCGACAAGAATCGCTCATACCTGGGAAATCAGGTGGTGTCGTTTGGATTGGCGTTTGCTTGTGGCGCGCTCGCACTGCTCTCGATCGCGCTGACGGCTGTTCCCGTTGGGACCTTGGAGTTTCTGCTGCGTGGTCACGGGATCGGATTCATTCGCGTTGTCGGATTCCTGGTGATGAAGGTCTTCGCAATCACGGCGAGCATCGCAATTTTCTTTTTGATCTATTGGGTGCTGCCGAATGGAAAAGTGCCGGCGCGCGCTGTGCTCCCGGCAGCGATCATCATGGGACTGCTTTCCGAGGCGCTGAAGTACGCGTACATCCTCGCGCTCCCGTGGCTGAATTTTCAGGAAGTCTACGGACCGTTCGCGCTCTCGGTCACGATGATGTTCTGGGCGTTTTTGTCAGGCTTGCTGCTGCTTGCGGGAGCAAATCTGTCTGCAGAAGAGCATCTGCGACACGCAATCTGATGAACTACGAAAGTCAGAAGCAAGAAGTCAGAATGCAGAATTGAAAAACAAAATGCAGAAGCGAGATCGAATGATCCACTTCTGCACATTGCTTCTGACATCTTCTTTCTTACTCCTTCATTCCGACTTCTAACTTCTGCATTCTGAATTTCTGCATTCTGTCTACTTCTTCTGTTCGCCAATCGAGAGCAACTCGACTTCAAAGATCAACGTCTCGCCAGGTCCGATGTCCCCCCCTGCGCCGCGATCTCCGTAGGCTAGGTCGGGAGGGATGAAGAGCTGATACTTCGATCCTACCGGCATCAGTTGCAACGCTTCGGTCCAGCCTTTGATTACGCCGCCTACGGGGAAGCTTGCAGGCTGTCCGCGCTTGTAGGAGCTGTCGAATTCCTTGCCGTTCAGCAGCGTGCCGCGATAGTTGACCGTCACCGTGTCGTTGGCTGTTGGCTTGGGGCCGTTGCCTTCGGTCAGGACCTTATATTGCAAGCCATCGGCGGTCGTCTTGACGCCTTCTTTCGCCTTGTTGGCGGCTAGAAACGCGTCGCCTTCTTTGCGATTCCCAGCTCCAGCTTCTTTGGCTTTCGCTTCCTGGGCGGAGCGGACTTCGTTGGCAAGGGCCTGGATCGCGGTCTTCATTTCGTCCTCCGTCATGGCGGTCTTGCTGCCGCTCAGGGCGTCGCGGAGTCCGCGGGCGACCAGCGCGGAATCGACTTTGTCGTTGAGTCCCTGCTTGCGCATGCCTGTGCCGACGTTCATCCCAAGAGCGTAGCTGGCCTTTTGCTTCGCGGTGGTCAGCGCTGCTCCGGGAGCTGCGGGCTTGGCTGCGGTTGTGCCTGGCTTCTTGGCAGCGGTGGAAGTCTTTGATTGCGCGGACGATGTCGCGGGCTTGGACGGTTTTGTGGCAGTGGTGTCCTGCGCGGGAGCGATGCCTGTAAGCAGCAATCCGGCGAGGCAGGAAAGGATCCAGGTGAGCGGTTTATGCATAGATGTCCATTGTCCCATTCATCATGCAGATGGGCAAACTGACGTGCACGAAGAGGCACTCAGGGGTAACCAGAGGTTCAGGCGGCTTTTTGACGTGGGGAGGGGTGCCCTACCCTTTCGGGGTTGGGTTCGCTACCCGTTACGAAACTGTGGGGGGACGGGTGGGTGCCACCGTCCTTTGATTTCTTGGGATTAAGTGTCATCACATAATTGTATATCCTTAGTCGTCATGACGTTATGTCCCTGCAGGAACATTGCTGCGGTAGCGAAGTGTCCCTTCGACTTCGCTCAGGGCAGGCTCTTCGGCGCCAAACAACCGCGCCTCAGGATGACAAGCGTAAGAGTGAACCAAGCTTCAGGCGGCTTTTTGGCCTGGGAGTTTGGCTTCCTGGTGGCCGTGTTCGGCGGCGGCGTGTTCTATGGTGGCGTTGATTTGTCCGCCGATTAGAAAAGCCAGGCCGGTTACGTAGAACCACAGCATCAGAATTATTACGGCCCCCAGGGATCCGTAGGTTTTGCTGTAAGTGTTGGCGAAGTGGAGATAGGCTCGCAGGACTCCGGAGGCTAGGATCCAGATCGCGACACCTACTATGGATCCGGGAGTGATCCAGTACCAGTGCTGGGATTCGACGTCGGGGGCGAAGTAATAAATCATGGCGAAGGCGAAAACGATGAAGGCGATGGCGGCAGTCCACTGGACGACTTTGATGGCGATGGTGGCGGCGGTGCTGAGTCCGATGGCCTGGCCCAGGAGGTGGATGGCGTAGCCACCGGCGAGGATTAGAGCGATGGCGGCGATGCAGAGGATCGACATGGCGAGTGTCAGGCCGAGGGAGATGAGGTGAGTCTTGAGCCAGGAGCGGGTTTCGCGGACCTGGTATGCGGCATTGAGAGTGGAGATGAGTTGGGTCATGCCTGCGGATCCGGAGTAGAGAGCGAAAAGGAGTCCGAAGGTGAGTTTGCCTCCGCCGGCGGCTGTGATGATTTCGTCGAGCGTTTTACTAATTAACTCGTAGGCGGTGGGCGGCATGGCCGCCTGAATGTACGAGAAGAGGCTGGTGCGGAGAGTGCTGCCGTGCGAGGCGAAAATTCCGAGTAGTGTTACAACCACGAGAAGTAAGGGGAAGACTGCAAGGAGAAAGTTGTAGGCGAGTTCGTATCCGCGGTTGAGGAGATCGTTGTCGTTGATGCAGGTCCAGAGGCGGCGGGCGAGTTGGGTCCAGGTTAGACCGCCGAGGTCCCAGATCGATTGGACTTGTTCGTCGGTGGAGAGGAAAGATTTCGCCATAAAAATTCTGTGCTTGCGATGCCCAAAGTGCGAGCACGGGTTGGTGAGGATGTGGGGGCGCCACGTGTGGATTATCTCGCGGGACGGTGAGGGGAAAAGGGTAGGGATCCCTCGACTTCGCTCGGGATGACAACGCTTAAAGCAACGTTTTCTCTTCGACGGTGTTGGGGGATTGCTTGGGCGGACGTTGGGTCCTTCGGCCTGCAAGAATCGCAGGCCTCAGGATGACAATGCTCTGTGGGCGATTCGGTCTGATCGATTACTTCTACTTGACGCCTTTTTCTGGATTCCAGGAGCCTTGGAGGCGACGAATGTAGATGATCTGTCCGACGTGATAGGCGTTGTGGGTACCGATGTGGGCGACGGTGGAGGCAATTTTCTCGATCGTTTTGTCGTCGGCAGATTCTACAAACTTTTCAATTTCTTGCATCACTTTGTCGAGCTGCTGGACGGTGTCATTCCACTGCTTGGCGTCGAAGGCGGTGAAGGTTTCGTCGTTGTTGCCGCTGAACTTGGGCGGCGTGATCCCTTTGAACTTGTCGAGGACTTGGGTGTTCCAGAAGACCAGGTGATAGGCGAGTTGTCCGATGGAGTGGTTGCCTTTGCCGTCGGTCCAGTTGGCCTGATCGGCAGAAAGTCCTTCGACGGCAACATTGGCGGGGACGAACCAGTCTTTATTATTGTGCGTCGTTTTGAGTTGCTCTACAAGAATGCCGCGGAGCGTGGCTGGCTTCTGGTCCGGCTTATCTTGGGCAAAAGCGAGAAATGGCGTGCAGAGCAAAACCAGGGTGAGAATTCTTTTCATTTAATCCTCCAAGGATGGAAGAAAGTCTACACCGGAGGGATGTTTGGTGTCCGCGAGCGTTCATTGCGGAATTTTAGGGAGTCCTCTCGGGATTCCCGATTTGGTCTGTTGCACTGATATTCACAGCACTGTTGTGACATCTGTCACAGCATGGGTGAGTCGTTGACGAGTAGGCTGGCACGTTTCCGGTTGTCCTCCGAGCAGACGTTTTGAGTGTGAGGTCTCCGCATGTTGGGGAGCGCAAGGAGATGGGCCGCAGGACATCACAGTTACCGACCCAGTCAGTGGATCATCGACAACGATCACGGGCGCACTGACCTATGGAGCCGCAGCGGACGACACGATTGTGCTGGTCGGCGGGACGAATCCGACGACTGTGGTCGGGACACTAGCTCCGAATCCGGTTAGCGTGCGTGTGGTGGCAGCCGACGGCACCACCCCTGTGATCGGCGCAACTGTGGTATGGGGCGCGACAAACGGAGTGCAGCTCTCGGCCTGTGGTGGGGCGGCAGCGTGCCGTGTGATCAGCGATCAGAGCGGAAATGCGTGGACCTGGCTCACACCGTCAGCGGCCGGGGCAGCGACTATCACCGCAACGCTGGCGCCTGGTGTATACAGTCCGGCGAAGTGGGTGGGCGCAACGCTGAATGCGGCGCAGGCATCGTCCGACATCGGAACGACCACTCCTTATTTATGCGTTCGCAGGGGGCGACTCTGGGCATCCCGGTGACTGCGCGCGTTCTCGGCAGCGGCTTGCCACGGAGCGGTGTACAGGTCAATTTCGCAATTCAAGGCGGTACGGGGAGTCTCAGCGCGGCGAGCGCTCAGACAAACTTGGGTGGGTACGCGACCGTCACGCTGTCGCTTACGGCAGTCAACTCTCCGGTCAATGTCAGCGCATGCGTGGCTCCGGCGAACTCGCCGTGCAGCATGGTGTATGTGAATACGGTGGCGCTTGCGCAACAAAAGCTGGAGCAGGTTTCAGGTGCGGGACAGATCTCGACGGGGGCGCCATTTCAGCCGGTCGTGGTTCGCGTGACGAATTCGGCGTCGCCGCCCAATCCGGTGCTGGGCGCTACAGTGAGCTTTCTGACCACCGTATTGCGGCAAGGTGAGAGTTCCACGAGCGGAGAGCCGCAGAATCCGGCGATGCCGGTGATTCTGAAGGTCACCGAAAGCAGCGCGCTGACAGACATTAACGGATTGGCGAGCATTGTTCCTGGCAATGCGGGCTTCAGCGCACCGGTGGCGGTGGATTTATCCGTGAGCGCTGGGAGTTCGGCGTTTCTGAATGATCCTTTATTTATGTTGCCGGCGCCAGCGGGAGGAAGTGGATCGGGGAGGAGTTCGCCGCCAGCCAGGCATCCGATTTTGGGTCCGGTTGGGCGGGAGTGGTAGTGGGATCAGTCGTGCCGTTGCGCTCGCGGAACGGACCCTTCAATTGCGCTCAGGGCAGGCGGCGTCCGTCCCGACACAGGAGGAGCAGTTTCTTTCGCCCCATTCGGGGCTTGATCGTCTGCGACTCTCCCCCACGGCCTCGCCGTGGGCTGCATTCTTTCGCCGCTTCGCGGCTAGGAGAATCCGACTTCACCTTAACTGACCGGGTGTCACCACAGCACGGAACCTCCGCAATGTGCGTGATGCACCACCTACCAACGTGTCCCACTTCACAGCTGATCATTGCCAAGTGGCTGCGAGTGCGGTACTTTGTCGGCGACCGATCTTGTCGAGTACGGAACAACTCGAACAGCACCTCAGCCGCTGGACTGAAGCCGGCATCCTGGATTCGCAAATTGCGGCGCGCATTCGCGAGTTTGAAACCACGCGTGAATCGCCGGGCATGCGCTGGCCGGTTGTGCTCGCCATCGCGTTTGGCTCGATCATGGTTGCCGCGGGGGTATTGCTCTTTGTCGCGGCTCATTGGGACCAGCTTTCTCCTACACAACGATTCCTGCTTGTGGTGGTGATGATTGCGGGTTTTCATCTGGCGGCTGGAGCGTTGATGCCGCGACTGCGTCCGCTTGGCCTTTCTCTGCATGCGGTCGGAACCGTCGCTTTGGGAGCCGGAATCTATCTGGCCGGGCAGATTTTCAATCTGCAAGAACACTGGCCGGGAGGGATCCTTCTCTGGGCAATCGGCGCGGTTCTCACTTGGCTGGTGTTGCGCGATTGGGTGCAGGCGACCTTGAGCGCGCTGCTCGTGCCCGCATGGATCACCTCAGAGTGGAGCGTGCGAGCGGGCCACTACAGCGGGGTGGACCGGATTCTCGTGGAGTCGCTCACGGTGCTCGCATTTGTTTATCTGAGTGCACGGCGCGGAAAAGAGGAATCGTATTTTCGTCGAGCGCTAGTTTGGGCGGGAGGGCTCGCGATTCTTCCGCTTTGTGTGATGGCCGCGTCGGGCGAGCGCGAATTCTTCTGGAACCGATCTCTGCCACATCTTCCTTTTTCGCTGCATGCGTGGGCCTTCCTGATCGCGTTTGTCCTTCCCTTGCTGGTTGCGTTTCTGCTGCGAGGAAGGGGAGCAGTGTGGAATGTGGGATACGCGGTGTGGGTTTATCTTGTCGCGTGGCTGGATGGGCGCGTTATTGCACAAACCCTTGCGAGTTATGCCCTGTGCGCAATCGCCGCGATCGGGCTCGTGATGTGGGGCCTGCAGGAGAATCGTCGTGAGCGCATCAACCTGGGAGTCGCAGGATTTGCAATCACCATTGTGGTGTTTTATTTCTCTACGGTGATGGGGAAGTTAGGGCGATCAGTATCGTTGATTGGATTCGGCGTGCTGTTTCTGGTCGGCGGATGGCAACTTGAGAAGCTGCGACGCAAACTGGTGGCGCGCACTCGGGCCGCGAGTTCATCGGGAGGCGCCGCTTGAAGCCGTTGACCAAGGCTGTGGTTGTAGCGCTGATTCAAGTCCTGATTGTGTGTTCCCTGGGCGCGAAGTTGCTCTATGACCGGCATACTCGTCCCCAGGTGTGGTTTAAGACGGCACGCTATGATCCAAACCTGCCGATACGCGGGCGGTATCTTGGCTTGCAGATCGAACTGAACGATCCGCGGTCAGCCGAGGAAGTTCAAGAGAAATTTGGTCGAACCCCTGATCAGGTTTGGATGGGGTATGGGCAGGAGTGCGGCTCTATCGTGGACCGCGACGGGAAGCCTACAGTTGTTTTTGACAACAGTCCGGCGTGGGATTGCGACAACCTGAGTTTCTCGCGCTGGCGCAATACCGATCGCGTTCCACGTCTGCGGCTGAGCGAGCCGGTTTTGTTCTTTATTCCCGATACGGCGAAGGATCCCAGGGGAACGCAGGCTGGCGATGAGGTTTGGGTGTTAGCTACCATTCCGCGGAAGGGGCCGCCCCGGCCGATTGGGTTGGGGGTCAAGAAGGCTGGTGCGACAAACATCGAGCCCCTTGGTCTCGATTAGAAGGCGATATTTTTGGAGAAACCTGGTGCGTCCCCGTTTCAATCGTGCCTACGGCACGAAGTCCGCAATATCGGCGGCCGACCCGCCAGTGAACTGGCGGGCCACTATCCTTGGTCCCTTGTTGGACCCACGTCGAGCGCCGGTCCACTACAACGGAGCTCGCGTACTCACGGATCTTGCTGACCGAGAGAGTTTCAGAGAAATCAAAATCCCCACCCTAACACCGCAAAGAGCGCAACGTTAAGGGTGGGACAACCTCCAGACTATCTACCCTTCAATCCTCGAACTCTATTTTGACGCTTACTTCCCTATCCATTGGTCTACCCAGTCGTTCACTGTTTTGTACCAGAGTTGGGAGTTTTGCGGTTTCAGGACCCAGTGGCCTTCGTCTGGGAAATACAGCATCTTTGAGGGGACGCCTTGCATTTGTAATGTCGTGAAGAGCTGGAATCCTTCGCTTACGTCCAGGCGATAGTCCCTCTGGCCGTGGATTACCAGCGTCGGGGTTTTGAAATTCTTAGCGTACTGGTGCGGTGACCACTTCACGTAGCTCTCACGGTTGTCGTAGGGAGTGCCTTTGAATTCCCAGTTGTTGAACCACATTTCTTCGGTTGTTCCCCAGGCAGACTCAGCGTTGAACATGCCATCGTGTGAGACGAGGCATTTGAAGCGGTCGGTGTGGCCTAGGATCCAGTTGATGGCGTATCCGCCGTAGCTGGCTCCTAGGGCGCACTCGCGGGTCTTGTCGATGAAGGGATAGGTTTGCTCGGCGTAGTCGAGGCCCTTCATCAGGTCTTCGTAGGGAGCGCCGCCCCAGTCTCCGTTGATGGCGTCGATGAACTTCTGGCCGTATCCGGTCGAACCGTGGAAGTTGATCATGATGACGACGTAGCCCTGATTGCCAGAGGACGGTACGGCGAAGAGTTCAGGATTCCACCTAAACGACCAATCGTCTCCCCATGCGCCTTGAGGGCCGCCGTGAATGAGGAACTTCACGGGATATTTTTTGCGGGCGTCGAAGTTCGGGGGCTTGACGAGGAAGCCTTCGACCGAGTCATTATGGGCTCCGACAAGACCAAAGGCAATAATTTCAGACATTGAGACTTGAGAGAGAACTGAATCATTTAGATGGGTTACTGCAACGGCAGCCTTTTCTGGACAAGCGACAAAGAAATCGGGCGCCTTGTCTCCACAGATTGTTGGTTTTTCTGGAAGGTCGGCTAATTTCGCCGTGAAGATTCCAACCGGCGCCTGAATTGTGTTTCTTGTGAACACGAGGATCTTTCCATCTTGCGTTACAGCTAGATCTCCATTTGTTCCGCTGCCGAATAGTCGCTTTGGCGAAGGCGCGTATTGCCCAATCAGGTCTATGGACAAAACGGGGGCGGCGCCCTTCTCCTCCGCGTCGAAATAGACAGTTTTCGAATTCGGAGCCCAAGTGAACCCGTCAACCCAGCGATCGAAATCTTCGGTCAGATTCTTCTTCTCGCCGGTTTTGCGGTCATAGAGCATCAGACGGAAGCGGTCGCTTTCGTAGCCGGGACGCTGCTGGGCGCGGTAGGCGATGTAGCGTCCGTCGGGGGAATAGAGCGGGGAGGTGTCGCTGGCGGGATTGTCGGCGGTGATGTTCTTGGCCGGGCCTCCGGTGACCGGGACGATCCACAGATCGTTGTTGGTCGAGGCTGCTGGATTCTTGTCGTGATTCGAGGCATAGCAGATTTCCTTGCCGTCGGGAGAGAAGGCGTAGTCGTCCTGGCCGCCGAGGGAGAAGACGGGGGCATCGTAGTCGCCGGGGGTGAGGTCGCGCGGCGTGTTGCCTTCCGGAGACAGTTCGTTCGGGGGTGTAGTGGCTACGTTTTTTCCGGCGACAGTCGACAAAACCATGACGGGTACTATGAAAATGTGCGTGCGCTTCCCTTCTTTGTACGCATTCCAGTGACGGTATAGGAGGTGAGTGAAAACTTGCGCCTTAACTTTCGAGGTCTCGGCCTCCTTGACTTTCTTCGAATTGCATTGGGCTTCAGCGACCGGCTCACCGTCGCATTCTGGATAGACGTCAGAAGTGAAAAGGACGTATCCGCCATCTGGGGACCAGAGCTCGCCGCTAGCTTCGGTTTCGATATTAGTGAGACGATCAACCCTTCTTACGTTTCCTGCAACGCCATCGAAGTCTGCGACCCAGATTTGCGAGCCGCCTTCTTTCGTTGAGAGGAATGCGAAGCGCTTGCCGTCCGGGGACCAGCGTGGGCGGTCGGCGTCTTGTTCGGTGATCAGGATTCTCTCTGCTGCTGGAGAGCCCGCAGAATTGTGCTCGGCCGGACGGCCGGAGGCGGCCGTCCCCACATTGTCAGTGGACAATGGGACGATCCAGATGTGGGGCGTCTTTGTATTGGCGGCTAGATCTACGTCGACGACGCTGAAGATTACCCACTTGCCGTCGGGGGAGACTTGGGGGTCGCCTACACGCTTCAGCTTCATCATGTCTTCGAAGGTGAAGGGGTGTTTGGATTGGGAGGCGGAGAGTGAGAGTGCTATGAATGCCAGACAGAACGGAAGAATGCGGCGCATGAGGGGACCTCCGATGCCGTTCCGAACTTTGGTTCGCTTTCAGTCGACGCCATTCGGAATTGAGGCTAGAGAGACGTTGCAAGCAACGTCTCTACGGCAAACGGATGAGTTTAGCACTTTCAAGCTTTGTCATCCTGAGGGCTGCGCTTGTGTAAAGCTCGTTCTACCCGGCAACCTCTTATTGATCGAGGCATCCAAGAAGGCGGCAGAACTGCAGCACCCTCCCTCCAGCCTCACTGAGCGGAGAGGGGTTGGAGGGAAGGGTCGCCGCGGTGTCTGCCCATTCGGGCAACGGATCGAGTTTTCCCTGAATCTCATCCCTAGAGACCTTCCGATGGCGCCCGATCCCGCCGCGATTCGATACACTAGAGTTATGGGAATCCTCCGTCTGTTGTTTTGCCTGATTCTGTTGGGGTGTGCACTGGCTGCGCCCGTTTCCGCTCAGGAAGGTCCACTGGAGAACACTCCTCCGAAGGATGCCACGCCTGAGGAGATCATCCGGCGCTTCGCGGCAAAGGAGACGGAATTCGCCAAGGCGCGCGATCAGTACACCTACCGGCAAGACGTGAGGGTCCAGACGAAGGACGGCGATACGGTGGATGGCGAATATCACGAGGTATTTGACGTCCTGTTCGACAACAAGGGCAAACGTCTGGAGAATGTGGTGTTCGCACCGCAGTCGAGCCTACAGAAGATTTTCATGTCGCAGGAAGACCTTGAGGATATCCGGCACCGGCTGCCATTTGTCCTGACCACGGAAGAAGTTCCTGAATACAACATTGTTTATGTCGGACAGCAGCAGGAAGATGAATTGCACTGCTACGTGTTCGACATTGCGCCGAAAAAAATCGAGGGCAAGAAGCGATATTTTCAGGGACGGGTGTGGGTGGACGACCACGATTACCAGATCGTGAAGACGTACGGAAAGACTGTTCCCGACCTGTGCAATGGCAAGCCCTGCAATGAAGTGAAGAAGCGCGGGGATAATGAAAATCTATTTCCGAAGTTCACTACGTGGCGGCAGCAGATCGACAACAAGTATTGGTTCCCGGTGTATACGAAGGCGGATGACGAATTGCACTTCAAGATGGAAGATGTGCACATTGTCGAGATCGTGAAGTACGAAGACTACAAGCGGTTCGGGTCGAAGTCGACGATTCTGTACGAGGGCAAGGAAGTGGAGAAGGCACCGGAGAAGAAGCCGGACCAGACCAAGCCCCCTGAGCAGAATCCACCACAAAAATAAGATCGCAGTGAATGGTTCCGACTGTCGCGGCTCGCTGAGCCCGGATCACACGCAGCTGCGGAGGTTGCACAGTCCTGCTTAAATACACGTTTCAGCGGAATCAATTCTAAAAAACGGGCGATCTCGTGCGCTGGTATTTCGGTTTTTTCCTGGTCTCAGGATTTTGCAGCATTCTCTACGAATTAGTATGGCTGCGCCTGGCTATGGCGCAGTTTGCCGTGACCACGGCCTTGGTTTTGATCGTCTTGTCGGCATTCATGATCGGGCTCGGGATTGGATCTCTGGGCGCGGGGCGTTGGGTGCGCAGGCAGACGCAGCGATTTCCGAGCTTGCGGCTGTACGCACTCGTTGAGCTCTTGATTGGCATCTCTGCGCTGGCGGTTCCTCGAGAGCTGGCTTTGGGACGAGGCTTTCTGGAGCGGGTCGATACCGGCCATCCTCTCTCGCTGCCGTTCTACTACATTCTGGCGGGACTGTGGATCGGATTCACGCTGGTGCCCTGGTGCGCGTGCATGGGGGCAACGTTCCCGTTTGCGATGGCTGCGATACGAGAAAGGCTTCCGCAAAATTCGACACGGTCGTTCAGCTATCTGTATCTGGCCAATGTGCTGGGGGCGGTGAGCGGCGCGGCCGTTCCGCTGGTGCTCATCGAGTTGCGGGGGTTTCAGGGGACATTGCGTGTAGGTGCGGTGATGAATCTGTGCCTGGCGACGTCGGCGTTTCTTTTGTCGCTGCGCCGTGCCGAAAGTCCAACCCCCACGTCGGAAAGTTCTGTAATCGGGGCGAAAACGCAATCAGCGAATCGGTGGGCCTACTTAGTGCTGTTTGGCACCGGGTTCACCAGCATGGCGGCCGAAGTCGTGTGGATACGTTTGTTCACGCCCGGACTGGGCACGGTGGTTTACGCGTTTGCCATGATCCTCGGACTGTATCTCAGCGCAACTTATCTCGGCTCGCAGTTCTATCGGGGCTGAAACGTGCCGAACCGGCGGCGAGCGGATTGTTGTTTGTGCTGCTGGCACTCTCGGTTGTGCTGCCTCTGCTGATTTGTGACCCGCGGCTGCCGATCGTTTATTTTCTGCGGTCATTCAGCATCCTGCCGTTCTCGTTCATTGTGGGCTGGATTACACCGATGGTGCTGGATCACTATGCGCAGGGAGATCCGGACCGCGCCGGTTTCGGATACGCCATCAATGTTGCGGGATGCGTCTTAGGGCCCCTGGTGGCGGGATTCCTGCTGCTGCCCTGGATGGGAGAACGATATACGCTGCTGGCGTGCGCGATTCCGTGGATCGTGGTGGGCTTGCGTACGCGGCCGCCTGGTGTCGCACTCTCATTGAGCGGGATGTGGAAGCCAGTGACGGCATCGATCGTGGCGCTTCTGCTCGTGGTGGTGACAGACGATTATGAAACGCGATTCTTCCCGCGGGAGGTGCACCGCGACAGTACGGCTACCGTGACGGCAGTGGGATCAGGCATGAGCAAGCAACTGCTGGTGAACGGAATCGGGATGACAGGATTGACTCCGATTACGAAGATGATCGCTCATCTTCCACTGGCCTACTTGCAGCGTCCACCGCAAGACGCGTTGGTGATCTGTTTTGGGATGGGAACAACGCATCGGTCCATGCTGTCGTGGGGGATTTCTTCTACAGCGGTTGAACTGGTGCCGAGCGTGGTGTCGATGTTTTCCTACTTTCACTCGGATGCCGAGCAACTGGAGCGGTCATCGAATTCGCACATCGTGGTCAATGATGGACGTTTTTTCCTCGAAAGGTCTCCGGCGCAATACGATGTGATCGTTCTTGATCCGCCGCCTCCAGTGGAAGCGGCGGCTTCCGGGTTGCTGTATTTGAAGGAGTTTTATGCGATCGCAAAGCAGCATCTGCGGCCGGGGGGCATTCTGCAGCAGTGGTATCCGGCGGGAGTTGATTATGATGCGGCGATACCAGCGTCGGTGGCGAGGGCACTAAAGGAATCATTTCCTTATGTGCGCGTGTTTCACTCCATCGAACATTCCGGATTTCATTTTCTGGTGAGCGACACTCCTATTCCTGTCTATTCACCCGCAACCTTGGCAAGCCATCTGCCGCCGAAGGCGGTTGCCGACTTGGTCGAGTGGGGACCGGCGTCGAGTGCGGAAGATCAATTCGGCCGCGTAGTGGCCCAAGAAGTTTCGTTGGATGATGTGATCGCTTCGGCTCCGCAGGCTCCCGCTCTCAAGGACGATCTGCCAGTGAACGAGTACTACCTTCTGCGGCGGTTGGCGGATCCGGCATACAGGGAACTGAAATGGCGGCACCTTCTGGCGCGAGTTAGACGGTAGGACCTTAGTGGTCAGTAGTCAGTGATCAGTGATCGATGGTTAGTGAATCTGCGGACCGCTGGCACTGATCCCTGCGGCTTATATCTCGAAAACTGAGTTTAGTAGAAGAGATATTTTCTCCACTTGTCGTCGCTGCGGCCCATTAGGCGCATGATGTGGCGGCTGGTGTGGAGGTTGAAGGCGCGGGGCTCGCGCATCAGCTTCATTCCGGCTTCGAGGGCGGATTGATTGCCCTTGCGTCGATTGCAGGGATGGCAGCAGGCGACGAGATTCTCCCAAGTCGACAGGCCACCGCGAGAGCGCGGGATCACGTGGTCGAGCGTCAATTCGCCGGACGCCAGCACGCACCCACAATACTGGCAGGTGTTGCGATCGCGGAGCAGAATATTTTTTCGAGAAAGTGCGCGGCTCTGATGCGGGATGCGCCGGTACTCGAGCAGCCGAATCACTGAGGGCAGACGCATGGCAACGCGCGCCGAGTGCAGGAAATGACCGTTCTCTTCTTCGGTCATGGCAACGCCCTTCAGAACCAGCACGAGCGCACGCCGCGCGGCGCAGACGTTGATGGGCTCATAAGAAGCATTGAGCACCAGAACAGGCGCAAGCAGGGCATGCCCGTCTCCGGGACGATGCGGAGCCGCCGGCGAGTACATGCCGACGGCGTGCCGGGATCCTGTGTCGTGGCTCATAGAAAAAGGTTTCAAAGTTTCACAGTCTCTAGATCCTCGAGTTCCTGCTCGTCTAACGATTCGGCGTCCTTTTTGAAACTGTGAACCGTCGGGATAGAGGAATCTTCGTATTTGGATGCGTGTTTCAGGGTGCGCGCTACAGTTGCGGCCCAAACCCTTGTGGCGCCTGCCTTTTGCAGGAAGCGTGCACATTCGGAAAGAGTAGTCCCGGTCGTATAAACATCGTCTACCACCACGATTGAGCGTCCGGCGATGGCTGGGCCATCCGAAACAGCGAACGCTCCGCGCATATTCTCGCGACGTTGATGGCTGGTGAGTCCGATTTGGGACTGGGTGTCACGGACTCGAAGGAGAACGCCATTCGCGAGGGCGAACCGCGCTTGTTCCGGATAGAAGCGCATCGCCTCGCGCGCTATTGTTTCAGCCTGGTTGAATCCGCGTTGGCGGCGCTTCCCTTTGTATACCGGCACCGGGACAATGAGGATTTCTTCGTCCTCGAACTCGGACTCGAGTTGAGTGAGACAGGAGGCAATCATGCGGCCGAGCACACCGGCCGCCGGACGTACTCCGCTGTATTTCAGGAGGTGAATCAGCTCGCGCAAGCCGCCCTCATAGCTACCATATGCCACTGCACGGGTGAAGGGATGCGCTATGCGGCGGCAGACGGGACAACGTATCAAATTGTCGGAATCAGGCTCGGCATACGATGAAAGCACGCGCTCAGCACAGATCGAGCACACGCGGCCGCCGATGGGCTGCATGCCGGCGAGACACTCCGGACACACAGGCAAGCGTGAGATGTTCAGGAGAGGCAGATCGCAAATTCTGCAATTGGCAGGAAACAGAACAGAGAAGAGGCCCTCGCCCGCGCGACGCAGCAAAGCTCTGAATGTGGAGGGTGAACCTCGACGCCAAACAATAGTAGGCCGTGCTATCGAACTTGTGGCTTGGCCGGCCCGGATTCGGTCCTCACTACTGCTGAAGACAGCCTCCTCGTACCCCTGCGGTGTGGACGATCGCCGCAGCCAATCTGCCTTGCTACTAAGCAGTATAGCGGCGATCCGCGGTGCTAGGCAACGTTCTGCTTGGGGGTGACGGTTTGTTTTCCGGGCATCATCCGTGGCGTATCGGACAAGCGGTCCCGCACCTGAGTGAAGATGAGGCGGTAGTCCCGACGGAAGCATTCGCCGCAGCGAACGGGCTGCATGAGAAACAGAGGTAGAAGATAGCGCTCGGTAAAGGTACGTCGGCGAGAGCGAAAACCTACTTCACTTCCGCAATCGTAGCAGCGATAGGGTTGCGCGAAGGACGACTCGAGGGAAGCTTTCATACGGCACCTCGGAATGACGTGAATACGAAGGGGCAAATGACAGATTGGAGCTATTTTACAACGGGCGGGACGCGTACGGGGAAACTTTACCAGTGTATGGAGTGCGTTGGCGTATACTGGGCCTGGCGCACAGGGCGCCGCCCGTCCGCGGAGAGGACCGAGTCCACCTGCAAGTCTATTGAAATCAAGGTTCTGACGAACCTCCTTTCGCCCGCGTTGCGGACCTCGGGCATGACCTGAAGGAGGTCCGTATGGCAAGACAGTTTTACGATCGTCACTTCCCTGTTCGTCCTAACCTCGAACAACTTAGAATCCAAGCCAAAGAGTTGCTGGAAGACCTGCGGAACGGAGAACCGTGGGCCTTGGATCTTTGGCAGAAATACTCTCGCAAATCAGTTGAGCCCCGACTCACCAAGCTTGCCGAAGCCCAGTTCGTGCTGGCACAAATGTATGGGATCGCTAGCTGGCCTCGGCTCGTGAGTGCATGCCGCGTGATTGACGCAATCTGGCGCGGGGATGTGGATGCAATTCGCGAACTAGTGCTCAAAAATCCAAAGCTGTTGCACGAGTCTGCGACCGGAATTCCGGACAGCAATTGGGGACCTCCGATGACATACGCGGCGAACATCGGCCGGGACGCAATTATCCAAACGCTGAAAGAGCTTGGAGCCACTGATGTGCAACCCGCTTTTAGCCGCGCCTGCCTGCAAGGAAGAATCGAAACTGCGCGGCGCTTGCAGGCAATGGGCGGACGCATCACTCCCGGCATTGTGATGGGTCCGTGCGAGACGTTGAATGATGCGGGGCTGGCGCTGCAGTTGGAGTTGGGAGCAGAACTGGTGGACGAGCATGGAGACCGACTGGCGCCGATTGCTCTGATTCTGCAGACCTACAGCCGCAATCCCCGGGGAAAACATGGATGTCTGGAGCTGGTCGCGACACACGGAGTAAAACTGCCTGACACTCCAGTGATGGCGCTGCATCGCGGGCGCATCGACTTGTTGGAAGCGCATCTGAAGCGGGATCCGAAGTTGACGGCGCGGACTTTTTCTTTAGCGGAGATCTATCCACCGGAACTGGGTTGCGGCCCCGACTTTTCCTATGGGCTGCATGGCACTCCACTTGAGGGGACGACGCTGTTACACATCGCGATTGAATACGATGAGATCGAGATTGGGGGTTGGTTGATCGCACACGGTGCGGACGTGAATGCGCGGGCTGAAGTTGATGCGGAAGGATTCGGTGGGCATACGCCACTGTTCGGATGCGTCGTCAACAACTGCTATATGTGTGGACTTCAACGTGATCCGGCATTTGCGCGATTACTGCTCGACCATGGAGCTGATCCGAATGCCCGGGCATCGCTGCGCAAGCAACTGCATTTCGTGCCAGATGACACCATGCACGAATATCGCGATGTGACTCCGCTGGCGTGGGGCGAGCAGTTTCATGGGCAGCGGTATCACGACTGGGTTGTTCGGCCGGCCATGGAGTTGATTGCCGAACGCGGAGGACATCGCTGAGAGCCTTTCGAGCTTCGCTCCGCAGGACAGCCAAAGACCGCGCGCCCAATTGACTTGAGAAAATCCCCACTTCTGGCAAAACCGGCCAGAAGTGGGGCACCCGGAAGCTGAGGACCGGAGACGGCGCACTTACTTGTAACGTGTACTTGTCATGTGGGGTAGCCGCGTGCTAACGTGCGCCGTTGCTTCGAATCCGCCTTATAAGGCAACGCATACGAATGTGCTTCCATCCCACGCCCTAAAAGGATTCCGCCCATGAGCAGCCCCGTCACAGAGCTTCCTGCCAAGAAGAAACACACGCCCTATGTCCCTGAAACGATGGAGATGAAGGAATTCACCTTCCGCGCCGTGTTGATCGGGATATTTCTGACGGCCATCCTAGGTGCGGCTAATGCATATCTCGGGTTGCGAGCGGGCATGACGATTGCGGCAACGTATCCGGCTGCCGTGATCGGCATGGCCCTGCTGCGGCTCATGAAAGGCTCGCTGCTGGAAGAGAACATCGCTCGAACGATCGGCACGATTGGCGAGTCCGTGGCGGCGGGCGCGGTGTTTACGATACCGGCGTTTGTGATGGCAGGGCTGTGGGAGGGTGGGCTGACGCCGGATAAGTACTGGAGGTCAGCCGCGCTCATGATTATCGGGGGCACCCTCGGTGTACTCTTCGTTACTCTTCTGCGACGCGTAATGGTGGAAGATCCCGAACTGCCGTATCCCGAGTCGGTAGCCGCAGCGGAAATTCATAAGGCAGGTCAGCAGGGAGCGAAAGCTGCGAAGATCCTGTTCGCAAACATGGGCTTCGGGGCGTTCATGTTTCTGCTCGGGCAACTCAACCTCTTCAGCCCTTCGAATACCTTCCATGTGAAGATCGCCGAACTAGGAAAGAAATTGCTATTGCGCACCAGCACGAATCCGAGTGTCACTACCACTGTGACTGGGGGTGCGACGCTGTTCAGCGCCCCGGACATCAGCCCGGCTTATCTGGGTGTGGGATACATTATTGGTCCGCGTCTGGGCGCATTGAACTTTGCGGGAGGAGTGCTGGCCTGGGGATTATTGGTTCCGCTTCTGACATTTATCGCGGGACCTTACATTCAGGCCGCCCAGCCGGGGCAGCCGCTGGATTGGAGCCTGCTGGCAGGCGCAATCTACTACTCGATTGTCCGTCCGATTGCGGTTGGGGGGATGCTGGTTGGCGCTTCGTACACGTTGTTCAAGATGCGCAAACAGTTGGCGGTCGGCATTGGGCGAGCAGTTTCAGATTTAAAAAAGTCCGCTGCAGCGCATGAAGCAACGAATCGCACGGAGCGCGATCTGAGTTCCAAGTTCGTGTTTGCAGGGGTCGCCGTCACCTTTGTCGCGATGTTTCTTCTGTATCGCTACTTCATCAGCGGGGCGGGAAATCTGGGAGGTTCAAAAGTTATCTCTGCAGCTCTGGTGGCGGCCGGAGTTATGGTCGTTGTGGGTTTCTTCTTCGCTGCGGTTTCCGGCAACCTTGTCGGCATGATTGGATCGTCGAATAACCCCGTGTCGGGATTGACTTTGTGCACGCTGGTGATTGCTGCGTTGCTGATGGTGGCGTTGGGGGTTTCGGGCAGCGGCGGCGTGGCGGCGGTGTTGGGTGTAGCGGCGGTAGTCTGCGTTTCGTCTGCGGTTGCAGGCGAGTTGCTGCAGGATTTAAAGGTCGGACACATCCTTGGCGGAACACCGGCAAAGATGGAGATCGGCGACTTGATTGGCATTGTCGTAGCCGGACTCGTGCTCTTCCTGCCTCTTTCGCTTTTGGATCGGGTCTATCACTTTGGGTCTCCGGAACTGTCGGCACCACAGGCGGGGTTAATGGCGATGCTGTCGAAGGGGATTGTAGGCGGAGACATGGCATGGCCGCTGGTAATCGTCGGAATATTTCTCGGCCTGGCGATGATCATGATCGAGGTGAAAAGCGTAATGCTGTTCTCGATCGGGATGTACTTGCCTCTAGGCACGACGTTTGCGATTTTCGTTGGAGGAATCATTCGCTGGATGACAGATCGCTTGCGCGATCGGCGCAATCTGAACGATGCTCAAAAGGCACGAGTGGAAAACGCGGGCATTCTAACGGCTTCTGGACTGATTGCGGGCGAGGCGCTCTGCGGAATCGCGGTTGCTGCGGTTCTGGCGCGCAAGCTCGCACAAGATCCTCATGCGAAAGCGCAGCTTTATCAATTCGCGAGTGGCGATAACCTGATAACTGCAGTGATCGCGCTGGCTGTCCTGGTTGCTGTTATGGTGTTTCTGCCCCTGGCCAATGCCGGACGGCCCGAAGACCCCGCACCGCCGACTGCGATCATGTAGTCTTTGAACCACGAAGGGCACAAAGGTGCGCGAAGGAAAAGTTGTGTTCCTCGTGCGGCTGTGTCGGTCGTGGTTTTTTCTTTATGTCCATCGCAGAAAACATTTGCGCCCTGCAGGAGCAGATTGCTGATGCGGCCAGGAGGGCGGGTCGCGCTCCGGAAGAGATTGCGCTGATGGCGGTGAGCAAGACACATCCCGCCTCGACGATTCGAGAAGCGTACGAGGCGGGACTTCGGTTGTTTGGGGAAAACCGGGTGCAGGAGTTCGCCGGGAAAGCGGCGGAACTGTCCGGACTGGCTGGAACTCAGTGGCACATGATCGGGCATTTGCAGACGAATAAGGCTTCGAAGGCGGCAGAGTTGTTTGGTGCGGTGGATTCAGTCGATTCGGTGAAACTGGCAGAGAAGCTGGATGCGAGCGCCGAAAAGCTTGGCAGGAAGATCGGCGTCCTCATTGAAGTCAATGTTGGTGGGGAGGCGGCCAAGAGCGGCGTCGCTCCGGGATCGCGGGAATTGGAGGAATTGCTGGTGGCTGCGCCGCGATTTGAGGCTTTGCAGTTTAGCGGACTTATGACAGTGCCTCCGCATACCGAAGATCCGGAGAGTGCGCGACCATTTTTTCGGAGTTTGCGAGAACTGCGCGATTCGATCGCGCGGCGAAATCTCCCTGCAGTCGGGATGGAGACGCTGTCGATGGGAATGTCGCACGATTTCGAAGTCGCGATTGCGGAAGGGTCGACTTGCGTGCGGTTGGGGACGGCAATTTTCGGAGAACGTGAGCTTCTATAGGGCAATCGTCCTGGAGCCGAAAACGAATCGACGTCGTTTCCGTCTCCCGGCACCGTGCACAGGTCCTTCGTTTCGCTCAGGATGACAAGGTTGTTTTAGCGACTAGCGTCAATTCACATGGTCGTGATCAACCAGAACGACAAAAGCGTCACGTTCGCGGTGCGTGTTCATCCACGGGCAAAGAAGAACGGAATTACAGGCGAAGTTGGGGAGGCGTTGAAGGTTTCGTTGACCGCTCCGCCCGTTGAAGGTCGCGCGAACGAGGCTTGTGTCGAATTTTTCGCAAAGCTTTTGAAGGTGCCTCGAAGTTCCGTTACCATTGCGTCCGGCCAGAGCAGCCGGAATAAAGTCATACGGGTGGCCGGCGTCACTGCCCGGTATGTTCGGGATCAGTTAAGCATTTGAACGCTGGGGAGTCGATCCGAGCGTCATGCATCTGCAGAAGTTTGGGAGCCATGATTGACATTTTCTGAACGTTTCCATGAAATCCGCACGGGGTTTGAACCGCCGTTCTGGGTCGCCAATATCAGTGAAATGTTTGAGCGACTGTCGTACTACGCCGTCTTTGCGGTGCTGGCACGATATCTGCATGAAGGACTGCACTTTGGTGTGGACAGGGCGAGCAGTCTAACGGGGATGTTCGGCGGGTGGGTTTGGTTTCTCGCGGTGATTGGCGGTGCAATCGCTGATAGGTTGGGGTTTCGGCGGGCGCTGTCGCTGGCGTATCTGATCTTAAGCTTTGCCTATTTCATACTTGGATCGATCGGGGCAGATTGGTTCGCTCCCATGCGGAACGCGATGCCCATGGTTACGCTGGTGGGTATCGTGCTCGTGCTACCAGCGCTTGGTGTTGCGCTGGTCAAACCCAGCGTGGTGGGAACTACGGCACGGGCGTCGAAAGAAAATGTGCGCTCGGTGGGATATTCCATCTACTACACCCTGGTGAATGTGGGCAGCACATGTGGCCCATTTGTTGCGGGCTGGGTCCGTGCAGAGACACTGTTCCGTATCGCAGCGCTGAGCGTATTCCTTATGCTCTTTCTGGTGCTGCTTTTCTTCAAAGAACCACGTCTGGCAGGCGATGCGTCTGCTCCAAGCCTTGGCCAAGTTGGTAAGAACTTCGTGACTGTTCTGTCGAATCCCCGGTTCATGCTTTTCCTGGTCATATTCACTGGATACTGGATTGTCTTCTGGCAGGAATTCATCGCTCTGCCACTCTACATTTCCAGCTATATCGATCCCAAGGCCAATACGGCGTGGATCCTGATGACTGATCCGCTGGTGGTGATTTGTTGCACGATGCTAATCGGATTCCTCTCGAAGCGCCTGCACGCATTTCACGCCATCGTTCTAGGGACGCTAATTACAAGCGTGGCGTGGATCCTGTTGATCGTGCACCCGTCCGTACGGATGTCGGTGGCGACACTGGTGGTAGTCGCGATCGGCGAGATCATGCAACAGCCTCGCTACTACGACTACATCTCCCGCCTCGCCCCACCCCAACAGCAGGGAACGTACATGGGATTCGCATTTCTGCCTCTCGGAGTCGGGTCTTTTATCGCTGGCCCGTTCAGCGGGTGGCTGATGAAGCACTATGGAGAGGAGACGCACCAACCCCAGATGGTGTGGTGGTGGGTTATCGGGGTTGGGATTGTCACAACGATTCTGTTGTGGATCTATGACCGGGTCGTCAGAGCAGAAACCGTGGACGCGAAATAGCAATGTCGCGCAGGATTCGAGTGAATACTGCTCAACAAACGCCACTGCAAGCTGGCCCTGCGGAGATTGCAGCTCAGATTCGGAATGCCCTTAAAGACGGCGGATCGGCTGAACATGCCGCCGGGGTGCAGTGGTTCTTTAAAGAAGAGATCAGGTCGCACGGGTGGTATACGGCGGCATTGCGTCGGGCTATACGACGATGCCGGCGAGAGATTCTCAGTCAGCATGATTTTCAGTTTCTGACCGAAGTGGCCGACCGGCTGTTTTCCGGAAAAGTGCTGGAGGAGAAGATTGCGGGCGTGTTTTTGCTGGAGGGTCTCGACCCGCAGTTTGGAGACCGTGAGTTCAGGATGTTCGAACTGTGGCTCGATCGGATCAGCAGTTGGGCGGATCACGATGGGCTGGTGCATTATTTGATTTCGCCGATGGTGGCGGCCAAACCGGTGCGTACGCGCGCGGTGTTTCGATGGGCGAAGTCGAAGAGTCGGTGGCATCGGCGCGCGGCATGTGTGGCGATGATCCGGGGAGCACGGGCGAAGATGTTGTTTCCTGAAATTGTTCGATTATCTGACTTGCTTCTTACAGATAAGGACGACATGGTGCAGAAGGGACTAGGTTGGCTGCTGCGCGAAACCGCGAAGTTTGATGCGCGAAAGACGGTACCGTATTTGATGAAGATTCGGGATCGGGCGCCGCGCTTGGTGTTAAGGACAGCGTGCGAGACGTTACCGGCCGGGATACGGAAGAGGGTGTTGGGAAGGTAGTCGGTCTTGCGTTGTCCCTGTCGCCTTTGCCCATCCAGCGCGGTCAGGTCAGGCAATTCAGCCGTGCCTACGGCACGGGCTCTTCCTTCTGCACCTTACCTGCCAGTGAACTGGTGGGCTATTTTCAGTCGTCCCTTCGGGACTTTCCATGCGTATTGGTGACTTCTTTCTGTTTATTCGCCCAAATCGGTGCACTTGTTTACAATAGACGTTTGCCCATGGACCTGCCCGCTATACAGTCTGCGTTGCGCCAACGCAATATTGATGCGTGGTTGTTTTATGACCATCATCATCGCGATCCCATTGCATATCGTGTGCTAGGCCTGCCTGCCAGTTTGATGGTGACACGGCGGTGGTTTTACCTGATTCCGGCCGATGGCGAACCGGTCAAATTGGTACACAAGATTGAAGCGGGACACCTCGATTCCCTTCCTGGCCAAAAACATCAGTACTCCGGCTGGCAGGAACTGTTCGACAAGTTGAAGTCGATTCTCGCGAAACATCTTGATCTTGCGATGCAGTATTCGCCGAATAACAGCGTTTTCACAGTTTCGCTGGTGGATGGCGGCACGATCGATTTGCTGCGGGGATTGGGGAAAAATATCGTTAGTTCCGCCGATCTCGTGGCGCAGTTCGAATCGACGTGGAGCGATGAGCAAATCGCTTCTCACTTCGCTGCACGCGACAGCATCGATTCGATTGTGACCGAGGCGTTTAAGGAAATTGGCAAGCGCGTGCGAAATGGTGGAACGAAGGAGCACGAGATTCAGCAGTGGTTCATGGAAGCGTTTGGCCGGGAAAATCTGGTAACCGACGATCCTCCGATTGTCGCCGTGAACTCAAACGCGGGAAATCCGCATTATGAGCCCCACGCCAGCCATCCTGTGGCGATCCACGAGGGCGATGTCGTTCTGCTTGATGTTTGGGGGAAGAAGAACACCCCGAACGCAGTGTATTACGACATTACCTGGATGGGTTTTGTAGGCGGTGTTCCGTCAGACCGCATGCGTGAGGTATTTGAGATCGTACGCGACGCGCGGGACACAGGAGTGAAGACTGTGCTCGATGCTGTCTCTGCAGGACGCCGCATCGCAGGCTGGGAGGTGGATCGTGCGACTCGCGGCCACATCAAAAAGGCCGGGTACGGAGATTATTTCATTCACCGCACTGGACACTCGATTGGCACCGACGTGCATTCCAATGGCGCCAACATGGACGATTTAGAAATTCACGACGAACGGCAAATTCTGCCTAATTCGTGCTTTTCAATCGAGCCGGGCATTTACCTTCCGGAGTTTGGCGTGCGCAGCGAGGTGAACGTGTTGGTGCGCGCGAAGTCGGCCGAAGTAACGGGCAAAATTCAACGCGAGATTGTGACCATTTGAATGGCTAATTCCACGACAGAAAGATCGAAAGCCGCTGCGGCGGAAACTGTAAGTCTCATGTCGATCGTTGCGCCGGCAATCGGCTGGTTGATTCCGGGAGCCGGACATATGATTCAGAAGCGGTGGATTCGGGGTCTGCTGCTTTTCGTTTCGATTGGGACCTTATTCTCGCTGGGCCTTGCGATGCAAGGGAGGATTTATAAGGCGAACGGTGGGGATATTCTCGACATACTTGGATTTGTAGGCGACGTAGGGGCTGGAGCACTCTATCTTTTGTCACTGGCGCTGGATTGGGGACAGGGAGCGATTGCTTTTGCGACGGCCGACTACGGAACAAAGTTCATTATTGTGGCAGGACTGCTGAACTTTATTTCGGTAGCGGATGCGTATCACATTGCGATTGGGAAAAAACAATAACAGCGTCGTGGTCGTTGGTCGTTCGTCGCTGGCTAACCAAGTGTGCAGGTAGAAAGAATTGAATATCACTCTTAATCATTTCAGTGCGGCGCTGGTCTTCTCAATCTTCGCCTCTATCGTGTTCGGCATTACTCACCGGGATAATGCGCGCGAGATGGTGCGTTATGGGCTCTATTGCTTCGTGATGTTTCTTGGCGGAGTCTTCGTGGCCGGATGGGCCATGTGGGTGCTGAAGCGGTAAACCCTCTCTCCACGGCTAGATATCTGATTTGGAAATGCGACGAAATTAACCTTTGTAATCCTGGATAGAGAGACGTTGCAAGCAACGTCTCTACAACGAGCTCATCCCGCTAACCTTCCCAAACAAAAGCATCGAAAATCCTTTTCGAATCGAAATTGAGGCGGCGGTAAAGAGCTACTGCGCGCGCGTTGGCTTCTGTGACGGTCAGTGACAGCATGCAGAAGTTTCTTTTTCGCAGATTCAATTCGGTTGCGGCTAACAACGATTCGCCGATGCCGCGTCCGCGGTATTCGGGCAACACGCAAACTTGGGTGACATGACCGACATCGTGCCGGACTCGCGAACACAGGATCAGGCCAATCAAGGTTCTCGACTTGCGCTCCAGCGCTACAAAAGAAGACTCCGGATCGAATACGCCGCATCCGGGAAAGCGCACGATGTTGTTCAGGAAGCGCAGGGACCCGCTCAGCGTGTGGTACTGGTCGTTGATTGCAGCGTCGACGTGCGAACGGTAGGCCGCAGTGATAACCGCCGCCGACGGCTGGTAGTCGGCTTCTGTCCACTGACGGATCTCGGCATCAGGGTGCAGAGCGACCTTCGCGGGAGATGATTTTCCAAAATTCAAGACCATGAATAAACGCGGATGCCGCTGGAAACCGGTTTCGAGGAAGGGCCGGGAGACGACATTTGCCTCGTGCGCAAGCAACTGCGCCTCGACGCGGTGAATCCCTGGGGATTGCTGCAATGTTTCAATCACATGAGTCAGCAGTCTGATTTCGACCTTGCGCGAGTCGGGAAGGCGATTTCCGTTCGTGACGTAGAGATCGCCGATGACGCCTTTGCTGCCTTCGTAGACAAAAAATGCGTAGCCGAAGACGCGACCGCGATCAACGGCGGCGTAACCGGGAAGGATCTTGGCATCGACATAGCGAAGGATCATTTCCGCCGAACTGGAGTAGTCCCAGGAAAGAAGGCGGGACCAGAGTTGCGTCTCATCCTCGAGCAGGGGACGCAGATCCAGGGAGGAAAAATGCCTGAGGTCGAGAATTTCCAAAGGGCTCCTGCAGCGCCATGCGCTGGCGGACAGCAGCAAATGCCGCGGCGAAATTCCGAGTGTAGATGGTTACTGCCAGTAGAGGCAAACAGAAGGAACACTCGACGGCAACCCGGAGAGAGGTGAGAAATGGCGTCACATTTTTATGTGACCACCATCACTATTGAAGGCTCGCAGCGACTGTGATCGAGAGTAAGCTCGGCAAATCAATCTCATGTAACTATTGAAGTATCAGCACTTTGCGCCTCCTTCTCTGCCATCGCGGGTGGTGCTTTCCCTCACGACATTCTGTGATTGCCATCACACTCTGACCGTCGTATTCCCCTTCATAATCGGATCCTGCGCAGTTGAACATCGGAGTGATCGTTACTCCTGGCTGGGGGCTCTGGTGGCAAAAGGACGCGTTTCGATCGTCGTGGAGCGTTGTAAGGCCTGTGGCTTTTGCGTGGAGTTCTGTCCCACGCATGTGCTGGCGCTCTCATCCGCCTTCAATTCCAAGGGCTATCATCCTCCGCACGTCGTGCACCCAGAAAAGTGCAGTGGGTGCGATTTGTGCGGAATGTATTGCCCCGATTTTGCGATTTACGGGACCAAGGTGGCCGAGCCGAATCGTAATGCGGGCGCGAAAGAGGCGAAGGCCGCTGGAGGTGGGAAATGAAAGCTGATCCTCGTGGAGTGCTGACCGGCACTCACTTCATCGACGGCGATCATGCCTGCTGCGAAGGCGCGCTTGCGGCAGGAGCACGATTTGCGGCGGGATACCCGATTACTCCTTCGACCGAAGTGGTGGAGCGGTTCGCGTCGCGGGTTCCGATGGTTGGGGGAAGTTTCATCCAAATGGAGGACGAACTGGCGGCATCGATCGCATTGCAGGGTGGCGTTTGGGGAGGAGCTAAAGCTTTCACCGTGACGTCTGGCCCAGGGTTCTCGCTGATGATGGAGCACATTGGATATGCAGCGATGACAGAGACGCCGTGCGTGTTCGTGGACGTGCAGCGCGGCGGACCGTCAACCGGGCTGCCGACGTTGCCAGCGCAGGCGGACATGATGCAGGCCCGTTGGGGATCGCACGGAGACTACGAGATTATCGCGTTATGTCCGAACTCTCCGCAGGAGTGCTTTGACCTGACGATCAAGGCGTTCAATCTGGCAGAGGAATTCCGGGTGCCGGTGATGTTCATGATGGATGAAGTGGTCGGGCACATGACGGAGAAAGTTGTGATCCCTCCGGCCGATCAGATTGATGTGGTTCCACGCAAACATACGCGGAAGTCGGTGGAAGACTATCTGCCTTATGGCACCAACGGCGACATGGTGCCGGAGATGGCGCATGCGGGCGAAGGATACAAGTTTCACGTCACAGGGCTGACGCACGATGAACGTGGCTATCCCAACATGACGCCACAGACGCAGGATAAATTGGTGAAGCGGCTGCAGAACAAGATTCGGGCGGCGGCTGACCGCATCTGCATGGTCGAGGAAGAGGGGTTGGATCGCGCCGATGTTGTGGTCGTTTCTTATGGGATCACGTCGCGCGTGGCGCAACGAGCGATCGATATGGCGCACGAGCGCGGATTGAAGGTTGGCAAGTTGCGTTTGATCACTGCGTGGCCATTTCACGACAAGAAGATCGCAGAGCTCGCCGAGCATGTGAAGGCTTTCGTGGTTCCTGAACTGAATCTAGGGCAGATGGTGCGTGAGGTAGAGCGAGCGGCAGCGGGGAAGGCGAAGACTCTGGCCGTTCCGCATGCGGGCGGAGGAGTTCACCAGCCGGAAGAAATTCTGAATGCGATCGTGGAGGCGAGCCGATGCTGAACGTTATTGATGATACCGTCAATCCGGTCGAACCGTTTCTGCGCACCGATCGCATGCCGCACATCTGGTGCCCGGGATGCGGTATTGGGACGACTGTCAATTCGTTTGCGCGAGCGCTGATTGAGTCGAAGATCGACCTGCAATCACTGGCGCTGGTTTCCGGAATTGGCTGCACAGGACGCGTTGCCGGTTACGTGAAGCTTGATTCGTTCCATACTACGCATGGGCGGGCAATTCCGTTTGCAACTGGCCTGAAGCTGGCGAATCCTCGGCTGAACGTCGTGGTTTACTCGGGGGATGGAGATCTGTCGGCGATTGGCGGCAATCATTTGATTCATGCGGCGCGGCGGAACATCGATCTGAAGGTCATCTGCGTGAACAATCTTATTTATGCGATGACTGGCGGGCAGACCGCGCCGACGACGCCGGGGCACGCTACTACGTCCACGAATCCTTATGGGACGTTTGAGCCCGCGTTCAATTTGCCGCACCTGGTTGAGGCAGCCGGAGCTGTGTACGTTGCGCGGTGGACAACCTTCCATGTACGGCAACTGTCGCGGTCGATCAGCGAAGCGTTTCAGAAGAAAGGCTTCTCGTTCATCGAAGTGATCTCGCCGTGCCCGACGCTTTATCAGCGGCGTAACAAGATGGGCGACGGGTTGGACACGATGAAGTACTACAAAGAGAAGAGCAAGATTAAACACGGCGCACCCACGAGCGAAGTTGGGCTGACTCTGAACGGTGAGATCGCTGTTGGCAAGTTTGTGGACCGCGACCGGCCTGACTATCAGACTATGATGCGCGCACAGTATGTCGAGTCGCTGGGAGAACGATATATCGAAGTCACGGGCGAAGCCGTGCCGGAAATGGAGTGCGCATGCGAGTAACAGAAATTCGAATCGCGGGCTTCGGAGGCCAGGGAGTTATTCTCTCAGCGGTGGTGCTGGGAAAGGCGGCTTCGATCTACGAGAACGGCTTCGCGACTATGACACAGAACTTCGGCCCCGAGGCGCGCGGCGGAGCTTGTAGTGCGCAACTCGTGGTGTCGGACGCTCCGGTGCTGTATCCGTACGTAACGCGACCGGACATCATGGCGATCATGTCGCAGGAGGCGTACAACCGGTTTGCGCCGGAACTGAAGCCGGGAGGCCTGCTGATCATTGAGGAAGATCTGGTCCGCGTGTCGGATCTGAAAGGCGATCCGCGGATCTATGCAATTCCAGCGACGCGCTTCGCGGAAGAACTCGGGAAGCGCATGGTGCTGAATTCGGTGATGGTGGGGTTCTTCACGGCCGTGACGAAGCTTCTGAGCGCTGATGCGGTACGCAAGGCTGTTGCTGACTCGGTGCCTGCAGCCTTTCGCGAGTTGAACCTGAAGGCGTTCGACAAGGGCTATGAGTACGGATTGACTGCGCAAGTTGGAGCCCCTCCGGAGTTGGAGGAAGTGGGGTACGAGAAGGAGTAGCTACGGTGTCGGGGCAGAAGCTCCGGCAACCCAGTAGTAATCCAAGTCCTGCGGCGAGTAATGGCCAAGTGAGGTCACACGCCGTCCTTTCGTCCACTCTGTTACATTCGATTTCCACGACGGCTTGGCCACCAGCAAATGTTCAGATGGCGGGACGTTTCCGGACTCATATCTCGCGATGATCTGGTCGCGATAAAAAGCGAGTCCGAACTCTACTTCACGAGGAACTCCACAGACTGCTGTTGGAAGCTTATGAGTCTCTACGCTGGCGAGTTCATTTGCGAGTGGTCGTGTTGAACGCGTTTGATCGATGGACACCGCTCCGAGTTTGAGAACGGCAGCGACTGCCAGCACGACAGGAATGAGCGTGACGAAGCGTAGCATGCGCCATTGCATCCGGCCACTCAGGGTTACCACAATTCCGATAGCGATGATGAGAGCGATTCCGGTTGCGATCCATATTGGGCGACCGGATGGTAGGTGCTGCTCACTCGCGATGTAAGCAATCAAAATAGCCGGAACAACGGGAGCACAGGCTACAAGCGCGTGAAGTGATGTAATCCATTTCGCCAGCGCCGTCTGATGCTCAAGCTTCTCGCGCAGATAGTCCGCCAATAAGACTGTTCCGGCAGGCACTGCCGGAAGAATGTAGCCTGGCAGCTTTGACCGCGAAATAGAGAAGAACAAGAGCGGAACGATGAGCCAGCAGCCGAGGAAGACACGAAATCCAAGTTCGAGATCGCGTTGGGCCGCTCGTTCCGCCCACCACACACGGATTGAGTGAATCAAAGCTGCAATTATGAAGATGATCCATGGGACGAGTGCGAGGAACAGGACCGGAATGTAGTACCAGAAAGGCTCGGGGTGATGATAGAGGTTTGTAGAAAAGCGCGCGAGATTGTGTTTGAGGATGAACTCACGGAAGAATTGCGGATTCCGCAATTGCACTGCGATGTACCAGGGAAGCAACACGGCGAGGAAGAGCAGGATTCCCGCCGGCCATGCAGTTCTTGCAATCAATCTGGCATCTCGCACGGCAATCGCGTACAAGATGATTACGATCGCAGCCAGAGCAGGCGCGACCGGACCCTTGGCCAGCATCCCTAACGCCATGCACACGTAGAAGACCGCGAGATAGATCCGCTTATCACCCTCGCGCCAGGCCCACCATGCGAGCATTCCGATCGCGAAGGCGGACGTCAGGGGCATATCCACGGAGGCGGCGCGGGCGTATCCGATGATTCCCGCACATGAGGCGGTTATGAGTGCCGCATCAACTTCCACGGTGGGGCGAAATTTACGAAAGAATAAATAGATCGCGACGACAAGCAATGTCGCGTCGAGGGCGGATGGAATGCGTGCGGCTGCATCACTCACACCGAATATGCCGTACGCAATCATCGCCTGCCAGTAGTAGAGGGGCGGCTTTTCTAACCATGCATGTCCGCCGAGGGTTGGAGTGATCCAATCGCGACGATCGAGCATTTCACGGGCAACCTGTGCATAGCGCGGTTCGTCGGCGCCGATCAGGCCGAATTGAGCTATGCCATAGAAGAAGAGGAAAGTGCAGAATCCGGCAAGGAGGAGGATGTCGGTGCGCGTGCGGTTGGTCATGAGAATTGTTGAATTTTGATTGTTGATTGTTGAATTAAAACCTTCCACTCTGCCGAATTCGGTTTTATTCAACAATCATGAATTCAACAATCAACAATTTACTTCATTGTACGGAAGGTCCACGGCCGATCTGGAGGATTACGGCGCGAACGGCTTCAGCGAGCGGGCCGTCGAGGGAGCATCCGCTGGCGCACTCGTGGCCTCCGCCACCGAAGGTCTCGGCGACATGAGCCACATCGAGTTTGCCTTTGCTGCGCAGGCTGACTCTATAGCGGCCATCAGGCAACTCTCGGAAGAATGCTGCCACTTCGACTCCTCCGATGGAGAGAACGTAGTTCACCAATCCTTCGCAGTCTTCTTCAAGGGCATTGCAGCGCTCCATCTGTTTACGCGTGACCCAGAAATAGCCAACGTGGCCTTCCACGTGAAGATTGCGTAACGCTTCTCCCAGGAGACGAATTTTGGCGAGAGAGTGCGCGAAGTAAATTCCACGAGCACAGTGAGCGGGATCTGCCCCCGCAAGGACTAGTTCGCGAGCGAGGGCAAAGGTGTTCTCATTCGTTCCCTGAAACATGAACGATCCCGTGTCGGTCATTAAAGCTGTATAGAGACATGTGGCGATTTCGGGCGAGAACTTAACATCAGCTTCGCGCGCCAGGCGGAAGACCATTTCGGCGGTCGCTACGGCATGGGGATCGATCCAGTTCACGTGGGCGAAGGGACGTCCGCTGACATGGTGGTCGATGCTGATGAGGAATCGATTTTCGAGGCCTTCAAGTCGCGTGCGATGGATGCTGTCGCATTCGAGAATGATGGCGGCTTCGTAGTCGCCTGCCACTCGACTGGACTGAACCACTTGATCGGCAAATGGAAGGGACTTGTAGATGCGCGGTACGCCGTCATGCAGAACTACATCAGCCTGCTTCCCCATCTGGCGCAGAACCTGACAGCAGGCGAGGGCCGAACCGACCGCGTCGCCGTCGGGACGAGCGTGGGACGTCAGCACGAAACGCTCGCGCTGTCCGATCTGCCGGAGGACGTCCTCAAGCATACAGTCAGGCCCTCTCCTCGCGAGATTCTTTGCGACTTTTGCTGCGCTTCTTTGCGCGCTCTAACAATTGTTCGACCCGAGCTTTATCTTGCTCGGCGCGGTCAAGACGGAAATACAATTCCGGGGCTCGGCGTATACGCAATCGCTCCACCAGTTCGTGCCGGATATAATCCTTCGCCGCTTCGAGTCCATCGAGACTTCTATCGGCCTCGGTATCATCCCCTTCAACGTTGACCCATACTTCTGCCGACTTTCCATCGTCCGCCACGTGAACCGCGGTCACGCTAACCAGGCCAATTCGGGGATCGGCCAGTTCGCCTTCCACCAGGGTTTCAATCTCCTCGCGCAGGGCCTCGCCCACTCGTCCGCGATGATGCTTCAACCCACGCTTCTCCAAGACTCCACCTCAGGTAAAACGGTTGAGAATATCAGAAAATTGGATGCGCGTGTTGCCCGGCGGTCTGCCAGTACCAGCGGTTATTGTCCTCCGATTCCGGCTAACGGCGGTAAGTACGGAGGTAACAATATGTTAAGAGATGTGATGCGGAAGGCCTCAGTGATCAGATTGCGCTAGAAATACTCCAGGAACGAATCGGCGATCTGAGCGCCGTTATTGTTGGCGATCCGGGTCACTGCATCCTCCACGTTCTTCATGAGGCCGTCGAGGTAATCGCGAGAATGCGAGATGCTCACGACACCGAGGGTGGCGCGATTCCACAGCTCCGCGCCGTCGAGTTCAGCAACGGATACGTTGAAGCTGTTGCGCAGATGATCTTTCAGGCTGCGAACGACCTGGCGCCGGTCTTTAATGGATTGAGCCGCTTCGATATGGAGTTCGAGGGTGAGGAAAGCAATGGGCATAAAGTGATCAGTGGTCAGTAGTCAGTGGCTATATCAAGAACATCAGACAACTAGCCACTGATTACTGACCACTGGTCTTAGGCAATTACTTCGGCTGCGACGCGCGTGGTGGTGAAAGCCTCAATCACGTCGTGGGCCTTGATGTCGCCGTAATTTGCGATCGAAATGCCACACTCCATGCCGTTAGTGACTTCCTTGGCGTCGTCTTTGAAGCGGCGGAGCGAGCCGATCTTGCCCTTGAAGACGACGACGTTGTCGCGCAGCAAACGGACTTCGGCATCGCGCTTGATCAAGCCATCGACCACGCGGCAACCGGCGACGGTTCCGACCTTCGGGATGCGGAAGGTTTCGAGAACCTCGGCGCGTCCTTGGTAGGTTTCCTTGATCGTCGGTTCGAGCAGGCCGCTCATAGCGCGCTTGATCTCGTCCTGCAGTTCATAAATGATCGAATGCAGGCGGATGTCGACTTCTTCCTGCTCAGCGAGTTCCTGCGCCTTGCGTTCCGGACGCACGTTGAAGCCGATGATAATGGCGTTGGAAGCGGAGGCAAGAAGGACGTCGGTCTCGGTGATGGCACCGACGCCTGAGCGCAACAGCTTCAGACGAACCTTGTCGTTGGAGAGCTTCGAAAGCAAATCGCTGAGGACTTCCACGGAGCCCTGAACGTCACCTTTCAGAATGATGTTCAGTTCCTTGGTGCCAGCGGTCTTGATCTGCTCTGCCAAGCCTTCCAGCGAGACGCGCGAACTCTTAGCCAATGCGGCTTCGCGAGCTTTCTGCTCGCGATATTCGGAGATGCCGCGAGCTTTATCGCGATCGGCGACCACGACGAACTGGTCACCAGCTTGCGGCAGGCCTTCGAGGCCTAGAATTTCGACTGGCGTTGAAGGTGGAGCGGATTCGAGCGCGGCGCCACGATCATCGAACATCGCGCGAACCTTGCCGAACACGTTGCCTACGACGAAGTTGTCGCTAGCGTTGAGCGTGCCGTTCTGAACGAGCACCGTTGCCACAGGTCCACGGCCGCGATCGAGTTTGGCTTCGAGCACCACACCTGTAGCCGCACGTTCTGGAGTGGCTTTCAACTCCGCCAGGTCGGCAACCAGGCAAATCATTTCCATCAAGAGATTGAGATTTGTCTTCTTCTTGGCCGAGACATCGACGAAGACGGTTTTGCCACCCCAATCTTCGGGGACGAGTCCACGATCAGCCAACTGCTTCTTGACTCGATCGGGCAAGGCTTCGGGCTTATCGATCTTGTTCACGGCGACAATGATCGGAACTTCCGCGGCATGCGCGTGATCAATGGCTTCGAGAGTCTGCGGCATAACGCCATCGTCAGCAGCTACCACGAGTACAACGATGTCGGTTGCTTTCGCGCCACGCGAACGCATACGGGTAAACGCTTCGTGACCAGGCGTATCGAGGAAAACGATTTCGCGTCCGAAGGCGGGCGATTCAGGATCGCTGATTCGCACTTTGTAGGCGCCAATGTGCTGAGTAATTCCTCCGGCTTCGCCTTCGGCGACGTTGCTGAGCCTGATGGAATCGAGCAACGTCGTTTTACCGTGATCGACGTGGCCCATGATGGTAACTACCGGGGGCCGGGGAACGGCTTCGGTAGCTGATTCCTCCCCACCGGCAGCAGCTGCATCAATGTCTTTTGCGGCCTGCTCTTCGAACGTGATTACGTTCGTATCCGCTCCAAAAAAGCGGGCCATTTCGCTGGCCAGTTCGGCATCGAGGGTCTGATTGATAGTTGCGAATACACCGCGAGCCAGAAGGCGCGAGATGAGGTCCTTCGCGCGGATATCGAGCTTCTCGGCGAGGTCCTTCACACTGATGCCTTCGGTGATCGTGATATTGCGAGTAATCGGCATTGGCTCGTTCGACACCACCATGCGTGGTGGAGGAACGTAGCCCTTCATTGGGCCTTCTTTTACACCGCGTGGAACGTAGCGCTGTCCTGGACGACGCGCAGGCGCTCCAGGACGACTGCCGGGACGAACGGGTCCTGGCGGCGGTAGTCCTGGGCCTACACCGATCGGGCGCGGTCCTGATGGCGCAGAACGCGTGGGATGCATTGGGCGTCGCTCTCCCGGCCGCAACGGGGGACGGGGCGCGCCTGCCCCAGGAGCTCCCTGGGGACGAGGACGCTGAAAAATAGGCTGCCCGGGTACGGGACGACCGGGCGCTGGACGCACGGAGCCTGGAGCACCGGCCTGAGCGGTCGGTACTGGAGCGGCGGGGCGCGGCGGCGGTGCTTTGTAGACCGGACGTGGTCCAGTCTGCGGAACGATCATACGAGGTGCCGGCGTCGTGGGCGCTGTCGGCGGCGTGGGGCGCGACGCGATCGGCTGAGCCGCTGGTGCGGATGGTGCAGCCGAAGCGGCAGGTGCTGGTGCCGCCGGCGCAGTGTGGGGAACGGGCGGAGCAGCAGGCGCGGGCGGAGTCACTACCGGACGCGGGGGCGGCGCAACAGTTGCGGCAGGCGCAACTGGAGCAGGTGTCGGCGCGACCGCGGGCTTTTCGACAACCGGTACCACCGGACGCGCAGCTGGCGCGGGTGTGACTGGCGACGCTACAGGTGCTGGCGGTGCAGGAGGCGCTGGCGGAGCCGCAGGTTTCGCGGCTGGCGGCGCAATTGTCGGCCTTGGAGCGACGGGCGGGGCGGCCGGTTTCGGCGGAGGCGCTACTGCAGCTTCCTTCTTCTGCGTAATCGCGCGCAGCACATCGCCCGGACGGGAGATGTGCGACAAATCGATCTTAGTCTTGATTTCTTCTTCGCCGCGAAGAGGGCGCGCTGAGCGCGCGGACGACGTCTGCGCTTCGGACGAGCCGCGGATATGGACCCGTACTTTTTCTGCCTCGTGCTCTTCCAACGAGCTGGAATGGGTCTTCTTCTCCGTCACCCCGACGAGCGGTAGCGCATCGAGAATGGCTTTGCTTTTGACTTCCAGCTCCCTGGCGAGATCGTTGATTCGAACCTTGCTCATCCGGCCTTTCTGTTTCCCCGCGTTGTGCTAGGTCTTCATTGCAACCTCACGGAGTCAGCTTCTTGGAGTCGCACACAATCGGAATGTGTTGCGCGTTCCATAACTATTCAGTTGGTTCATGAGCGGAGTCTTGAGACTTCTGCTCACCATCTTCCGAAACGGATTCCGATTCCGCTCCCGCTTCGGGTGCTGCTTCCTCAGTGATTTCGCTCGAAGCCTCGGCTTCAGATTCCGCGGCAGCATCTTGCGGAATGGCTTCACCCTCGGCCCCTTCGGCAGGGACCGCGCCTTCCAGGCTGGCGAAATAATTGTTCACCGCGAGGCTGATTTTTTCCACCGTTTTAGGCCCGATGCCTTCAATGGCCTCGAGTTCTTCCGGGGTCATATCGGCAAGGGCCTCAACCGTCGTTACACCGGCGGCAGTCAACTTCTCGAGGACGCCCTCACCCAAGCCAGGCACGTTCTCGAGAGGAGTCGTGGCCTGCGGGGCCATGGCAGCCATCTGCTGCTCGACTTCCTGACGCTTCTCTTCCTCGCTCTTGATGTCGATCTTCCAGCCGAGGAGCTTGGCAGCCAGACGGACGTTTTGACCCTTCTTGCCGATAGCGAGCGAAAGCTGGCTGTCATCGACGACAACTTCGAGATGCTTCTCGGAGCTGTCGACTACGGTGACACGGCTCACCTTCGCGGGCTGCAAAGCTTTCTCAGCGAATGTAACCGCGTCTTCGTGGAACTCGATGATGTCGATCTTTTCTCCCCGTAATTCGCGGATGATCGACTGCACGCGCATTCCCTTCATGCCGACACAGGCGCCGACGGCGTCAACGTCTTTGTCCTTGGACATGACGGCGATCTTGGTGCGCTCGCCCGCTTCGCGCGCGATGGCGCGGATTACGACCGTACCGTCATAGATTTCGGGAACTTCGGTCTGGAACAGATGCTGAACCAGTTCCGGCGCAGCGCGGGAAACGACTACACCCGGGCCTTTGGACGCGCGCTCGACGCGTGCAATCACAACCCGAACGCGCTCGCCGACGGCAAAGGACTCGAGACGCGACTGTTCCTTGCGCGGCATGCGAGCTTCCGCTTTGCCGATGTCAAAAATCACGTCTGGACCTTCGACGCGCTTGACGGTGGCATTGACGATTTCGCCCACGCGACCGATGTATTCGTTGTAGACGGTATCGCGCTCGGCCTCCCGCACCTTCTGAAAGATCACCTGCTTCGCGAGCTGCGCGGCGATGCGGCCCAAGATTCCATCAATCGGCTTGGGAGTCAGCAACTCACTGCCGATTTCCAGGCTGGGATCAACACGTTGGGCGTCTTCCAGCGTGATCTGCAGGTTCGGATCTTCGACCTGCTCGGGAGTCTCCACAACCGTCTTGACCGCATAGGCGCTGATCTTGCCGGTGTCCTTGTCTAGCCGGGCGCGGAAATTCTCCTGTGATTTGTAGTGCTTGCGGGTGGCCATGACGATGGCATCTTCCACCGCGCTAACTACAATCTGCGGATCGATTCCTTTTTCCCGGCTTACGCCTTCGATAATGTTGTAGAGCTCGCTAGCCATAAAAATCAGTTCTCAGTTGCCGGTGGTCAGTGGTCAGAAAATCTGATGCGAGAACAACAGACTTGCTGACCACTAATCACTGGGTACTGACCACTCAAAACTCTGGAACCAAATTTGCCTTTTCCACATTGGCAAATTCGATTTCCACTTTCTTGCCTGCCGCGTCGCCCATTTTCTTGCGCGACTTGTGACTCGCTACGCTTAAATCCAGCGTCATGCGGCCGTCCTGAAAACTTTCCAGGCGGCCTTCGAAATGGCGGTTGTTGTCTACCGGCTGCCTCGTCACTAACTTGACGCGGCTGCCCGTGAAGCGCGTGAAATCTGCGGGCTTCACGAGCTTTCGATCCAGCCCTGGTGATGAAACTTCCAGGGTGTACGATCCCGGCATTGCATCTTCTACATCGAGGATCGTGCCAAACTCGCGGCTGAAGTTCGCACAGTCTTCGTGCGTAACTCCGGCCATCGGATCGCTGCCTGCGGCGGGCCGATCCAAAAACACGCGCAGCATGCGAGCCTTGCCTCCGCCCAGGAACTCGACGTCGAGGACTTCGAGTCCGCTGGAGGCGGCGACCCGGTCCGCAATCAACCGCACACGATCGACGTCAAGCGCCATGAATCCAATAACTTACTGGCGGATGGCTGCAACACCGACGGGGCCTACCAACTAAAAAGTGGGCTTGCGCCCACTGGTGTGCTTCGCCAAGTGCCGGTACACAGCAGTTCTCAATTGCTTAATATACGCTGGTTTGGGGGGAAAAGACAAACGGACGAGAGGATACCTATTTACAGTGAAAAAAGGCCGCAGACAAGCCTTTTCGGGGCTGATCTGCGGCGCGGGATGGGCGTTCGCCATAAACGAGCTTACTTGGTGGCCACCAGTGACGGCTGAGTTGTCCCCAGTTTCGCTTTCACCTTGGTGAGGCTTGCCTGAGTTTCACGCAGTTGAGACGTCAATTTCGTGATCGCAGTTTGCTGTGCACGCACCTGCTCCCGTTGCTTCCGAATCTGTTGCTGTTGTTCTTTAATCGCATTCAGCATCGCCCAGATGATTGGGTCGTTATTCACGAGGAGATAGCCTTTGCTGTTTTCGCTGACGGCTTCCGGTATGACCTTCTGAATTTCCTGGGCCACGAGTCCGACATGCTCCTCACGATCGTGGATGTCCATTCCGTTCTTGTCCTTGTAGCGGTAGCGGACTGGATTGATGCGAAGAACCTGGTTCAGGCCGGACGTGTAGCTACCCTTGAGGTCCTTTAGTCTGCGATCAGAAAAAGTTCCCCAGGAGCCTCCGCCAGTTTTGTCGGCGCTGCCGTTCACGGAGAGCGTGTTGTCAGGAGCGGCTGTGCCGATGCCTACGCGTCCACTTTCTTTAACGACGAAACGGCCATTCACGATACCGGGAGCGTCGATGCCGAAATCGCCCCAGCCACCAAAGGAAACGGCGAAGGCACCCGTGCCTGACTTCGACGGACCTTCAACGCGAAAACTGGTTGTGCTTGCGCCACCGGATGGACTTCCGAGGTGAAGCTTGGCCTTCGGCGCTGTGATACCGATACCGACATTCGTATCGGCGCTCGATGAATTCACATTGGCGATGCTGCCCAACACCATGGAATTGCTCGCTGTGACGTCCGCAAACGCCCCGATCGCGGTAGCGTTACTAAGATTCGTGAGAGTATCTGTCCCCGCCAGATAGCCAAGCGCGGAATTGTTGCTACCAGTAGTGTTGTAGTCGAGCGCCAACAGGCCGACAGCCGTGTTTTGGACTCCGGTGGTGTTGAATTGCAAAGCGTAGTTGCCAAGCGCTGAATTGAGACCCCCCGTATTGCGCAGAAGAGCATTAAGTCCCACTGCTACGTTCTCCATCCCAGTAGAGTTGGCATCGAGACTATTCTGCCCAACTGCAGTATTGTTCTCGCCGGTCGTATTGGCTTCCAGTGCCAGGTAACCCAACGCGGTATTGCCGCCGCCGATTGTATTTCTCATTAGGGCACCCGAACCACTGGCCGTGTTTGCCGTGCCACTGGTGTTCGTCTGAAGGGCTTGGTAACCGGTGCCGACGTTGTATGTGCCAGTGGTACTGGTGTTACCCGCGAGGCCGAAGAACGAATTGGTGCTGGCCATTCCGACTGTGTAAGCAAATAGGCTTCCCCCAATCTCATAGCCGGAGGCCGAGTTCACGAACGCACTAGAACTGAGGTTCCCGCGCACGTTGGCAGTACCATTGACGTCGAGCGTCGCAACTGGAGCGGTCGTGTTGATGCCGATGCTGGAACCGGACTGCGCGACCACAGAGTTCTCGATGTCGCGTGAGGTGCTGAATAGAGGCAGCGTGTTCACTGTACCCCCTAACGTGGTGACATTCACGGGGATAGCGGGAGGCGGTGGTGTGTTTCGGGAAACCACGTTGCTGACTCTGTTTTTCAACGCCGTTCCCTGAATAATTTCTTGGCCTTTTAGAACAAACGCTGAAGCCGGCAGTCCGCCGATGGTCTCTGCGTCCGCGGCTTTCAACGCATAGGGGACACTGACCAACAGGACGCGCGATTGTTCAGTTTGCCCCTCGGGCTGCACTCCGAGCCAGCGGGCTTCCCCTGATGCGAACAACTCCTTCGGCAACCCGGCCGGGAATGTTGTGCCCAGTTGAACGGTGTAACGACCAGCGGCGTCAAGGGAAACACTCTGGGTTTCCATCCACAGTGGGGCGCCACCTTGCTCATCTTTGTAGAGAGCGAAGGTCATGCCTATCATGCGGCTGCGTGGCGCCTGAACAGTTCCGCTGAACTTCACCACTGTCGGGACGGTCGGCACCGTTTGTGCGAGTGCGAAGTAAGAAGTGAGAAGAGTGAGGGTGGCGGCGAGGCGCAGGGCCCAAGATCCAATCTTCGTCATAGGATGTCTCCTTCTGCCCCGGTCCAGTTGCGTTGCAAGCGGTCGATCGAATGCCCCAAAAAAGAAATCTCATCAGCGCAACTCGAATTGCGGAATGCGCTCTTAGCGTCTGCCTGGAAGGGCCACTATCCTTAAAGGCGCAGAATCGAGGAAATTCGGCTCACCTCGAAATCGATTGAGCATCTTTTCTTTCCTGGCACGGCCATTTGCCTGATCCCTAACTGCTCTCTACAATGGTGAATTACCCACAGCGCTGGGAAATCCGAGACATTTATGATTCATTTTCCTGTTCCTGAGGCCCTTACTTTTGACGACGTTCTTCTGCTTCCCGCCCGTTCTGACGTAGTTCCAGCGAATGCCAGCACGCAAACGCAGTTGACGCGGGATATTAGCGTGAATATTCCGATCGTGAGCGCCGCAATGGACACAGTCACCGAATCGCATATGGCGATCGCGCTGGCGCAGCAGGGCGGGCTTGGCATCATTCATCGGAATCTCACTATCGAGCAGCAGGCCAATGAAGTCGACAAGGTGAAGCGCTCGGAAAGCGGAATGATCGTTGATCCAGTCACCATGCATTCGACGGACAAGGTCAGCGATGCGCTTGAGGTCATGCGCAAATACAAGATTTCGGGCGTACCCATCACGGAGCACGGCAAACTGGTCGGCATTCTTACGAATCGGGATCTGCGCTTTGAGACTCGCTTCGATATTCCCATCGACAGCGTAATGACGAAGAAAAATCTGATTACGGTTCCGGTTGGAACTACGCTCGATGAGGCGGAAAAGATTCTTCATCAGCATCGGGTGGAAAAGCTGCTGGTAGTCGATGACAAGTACAACCTCAAGGGCTTGATCACGGTTAAGGACATCCAGAAAAAGCTGAAGTATCCCAATGCGGCCAAGGATTCGCACGGCCGCCTGCGGGTGGGGGCGGCGATTGGAGCCACTGGAGATTTCCTGGAGCGCGCGCAGGAGTTGGCCGAGGCCAAGGTCGATGTACTCGCGATCGATAGCGCTCATGGGCATTCGTCGAAAGTTCTGGAGGCCGTGAAGCTGGTGAAATCGAAGCTGCCTGAGGTTCAACTTCTGGCGGGCAATGTGGCGACATTCGATGGCGCGTGCGAGTTAGCGAGGGCGGGCGCGGACGGCATCAAGGTTGGGATCGGGCCGGGATCAATTTGCACGACGCGAGTCGTGACGGGGGCCGGTGTTCCGCAAATTACAGCGATCGCCGAGGCTTACCGCGCCACCAAGGATTCGGGCGTGCCGATCATCGCTGATGGCGGCATTAAGTATTCCGGAGACGTTACCAAGGCACTCGCGGCTGGAGCAAGCGCGGTGATGATCGGATCGCTCTTTGCTGGCACGGACGAGAGCCCCGGGGAAATGATCCTTTATCAAGGCCGGTCCTTCAAATCGTACCGCGGCATGGGCTCGTTGGGCGCGATGGCCCAAGGTTCGAGCGAACGCTATTTCCAAAGTACAGACGGTGATTCTTCCACTTCTTCGACCGACGGAGAGTCGAACCGGTTGGCGAAACTTGTGCCTGAGGGCATTGAAGGGCGCGTTCCTTATCGTGGCTCAGTCGCCATGATTATTTACCAGATGGTGGGCGGATTGAAGTCTGGGATGGGCTATTGCGGATGCTCGACCATTCCTGAACTCTTGCAGAAGACACGCTTCGTTCGCATCAGCGGCGCGGGTCTCCGCGAGAGCCATGTACATGACGTCATGATTACGCGAGAAGCACCGAATTATGCCATCGAATAGCGCCCGGGTCGTACGGTATTCCCGGGTCTCGCAAATGCAGCGAGACCCGGGGCACCCCACTTGCTTCATCCCTACTTGGTTCGTCCCCATTTGGTTCATCCCGATTTGGGACAGCCCATCTTTTCGAATCGCTTCCTGATTGACCCACGACCGACACCACGTTCTGAAGGCCTGGATCGCACTGATTCTGTGGCTCATCGTAATTGCGATCGAGTCGACAACTTATCTGTCATCGCAGAATACGAGCCGCTTCCTGTATCCGCTCCTGCACTTTATTTTCGGCATTGATTATGCGAGCTTTGAACCATATCACGCGTTCCTGCGAAAAACCGGACACGTTTTCGGCTATGGGTTGCTGAGCATACTGTTTTTCCGTGCATGGCGCGAAACTTTGCCTTCCACCAGCGGCGCACGATGGACCATTCGATGGGCGTCGATTGCAGCATTGGGAACGGCTATCGTCGCCAGCCTCGATGAGTGGCATCAAAGCTATCTGCCAACCCGCACTGGGACTTTGCACGATGTCATTCTGGACAGCTGCGCTGGGATCGCGGCCCAGCTCGCCCTATTCCTTTGGTTCCGTTGGATGTAGGACTCGGCTGACCTTAGACACCCACCTGCGCTGATTCCCGATCCCGAAATTTTGTGCTTGACCTTCACCCTTTCTAATGTTACATCTTGTAACGCTACAATGACTAACAAAAGGCAGCCACGTCTAAAGAACCTAGGAGAAGTCGAACAGAGCGTGATGGACTACATCTGGAGCCAGGGATCTTCGACGGCAGAGTCGTGCCGTGAGGCGCTAGCTTCGTCCCGGCCCATGAAGGATTCGACAATCCGTACCGTACTTCGAAGACTAGAAGAGAAGGGATACCTCACGCACGAGGTCGAAGGACGAACCTTTATCTACAAAGCCGCCGACAGACCCCAGAACGTAGCAGTGCGCGCGGTGAAGAACATCATCGATCGTTTCTGTGGAGGCTCGGCGGAAGAACTCGTGCTCGGCATGGTCGACAACGAAGTGCTGGACCACAAACAACTCGAAGACCTCGCGCGCAAGATTGCAAAACGCAGCATCACGGGGCCGGCCAGCTCTGCAAAGAAAGAGACGAAACTATGACTCAGTTTCTTGACCGCGCGTCCATGGTCCTCATCACTGAACTCGTTACGTCAGCAGCACGTTCCATTGTGCTTGCGGGGATCTCGGCTGCTGGCATCGCAGTCTTCCGCGTGAAGAATACTTCGCTTCGACTGTTGATCTGGGCTTCGGTTGTGTATGCAAGTCTCGCTCTGCCTATCCTGGGAGGTTTGATTCCGGCATGGCGGATTCCCGTCCCGGAATTTGCAATGCACCGAATTGCGGAAGCCAGAGTCGGCGGAAAGCGCAACCCGCTGCCTGTTGCACTTGATTCCAAGGTTGCGTCAAAGGCGAGTCGCAGCGAGGTGAATGCTTTCGGGCATGAAACGCGATTTCCCATACCTAGCCGATCAGCTGAGCGCCGCGCCAGTTTAGTCGATGACATAAGGACTTTGAATTGGAATTTGGTCGAAGCCGGTATTTATCTTGCGATCACATCGTCTTTTCTGTTGCGATTCCTGATGGGGGCTTTGCTGTCACGAAAGCTGGCTCGCAAAGCTCAAACTATTTGTGGCTCTTCGGGTTGGCAACACCGAGCAGCCATTCACTCGACTAGCGGGATTCGCATCGCAATGTCCCCCTGGATTTCTGTCCCAATCACCGTGGGTATATTTCGGCCATCGATTTTGCTGCCGACTAATTGGGAGACATGGGACGATGCGAAACTCCGCGCCGTGCTGGCGCATGAGCAATCGCACGTAACTCGGCGTGATCCACTAACACAATGCTTTTCGCTCCTATATCGCGCGTTTTTCTGGTTCAGCCCGCTGTCGTGGTGGATGCATCGGCATCTGGTCACACTGGCTGAGTTGGCCAGTGATGAAGCAGCATTGTCAGGAGGAGCGGACAAGAAACATTATGCCCGCACGTTGCTGGGCTTCTTTGAAGCCCTACAGAGCTCGCCCGGCAGAATCCGTTTGCAGGGCGTCTCCATGGCAAGGTCTGGACAAGCGGAACAAAGAGTGGAACGAATTCTTGAGTGGAAAGGAACAGTAGCCATGAAACTAAAGCGCTCATTTGCAGTGGCCATCGTCGTACTTGCGATCCCCGTGGTCGCTCTGGTCGCGGCCGTCCGGCCCGTTGGCCGTGTTTCAGCCCAGATAACCCCCGCGATGTATCAATCCGCTCCTCCAGCACCCGCGTTGGCTCCAGCTCGAGGCATCACCGGAGTCCCCCCGGTTGCGGCGATCGCTTCGTCCGGTCCGGTGACGGCGGTGGCACCGGTGCCGCCAACTCCTGCAGTAGCGGGTGTCCCAGCCGTTGCGCCGGTGGCTCCTGGGTTCTTCGGGCAGCACTACTCCACTGGAAACGGATCTTCTTACACTTACGGATTCGATGATGATGAACGATTCGTGATCACGTCGGGTAAGAGCGACTCGTACACGATGTCAGGCTCCACGCAGGATATCCGACACGTGGAGAAGCTGAAGAAAGAGATTCCCGGAGACTTTATCTGGTTCCAGAGGGACGAAGAGTCTTACATCATTCGCGATGAGGCCACGATCAAGCGTGCTCGCGAGCTTTTTGCGCCGCAAGAAGAGTTGGGGAAGCAGCAGGAAGAATTGGGCAAGCAACAAGAGGCGTTGGGCAAGCAGCAGGAAGAGCTCGCAAAGAAGATGGAGCAGGTTCGGATCGACGTGCCGGACGTGACTGCAGAGCTCGATCGCCTTAAAGCGAAGCTGCAGAAGTTAGGGCCCACGGCAACGATGGAACAGATCGGCGACTTGCAGTCAGAGATCGGTGAACTGCAAAGCAAGATCGGCGACCTCCAAGGGCATGCGGGTGAGGAACAGGGAAAGCTTGGAGAGCTGCAAGGAGAACTCGGGGAGAAGCAAGGGAAGTTGGGCGAACAGCAGGGTGCACTGGGAGAAAAGCAGGGCGAGCTCGCTGAAAAAGCTTCAAAGCAAATGAAAGCACTCCTCGACGAAGCCATCAAGAATGGAACGGCGAAACCGGAAAGAGATACGGTGAAAAGTTCCGGCAGCCTGTAGACGCAAAATGAAGAGAGGCGCCTTGCTCTGAAGACGCCTCTCTCGTCTCAATTCAAACGACTGCTTGTAGATCGACTCCTCCAAAAGATCAACTCTTTTCGGGCTGGCGGACTGGCGTCGCGGTCAGCAAAGTGGCGGCCGCAACGGCCAATGCTGCTGAAATATAGTACGGAATTCGTGCACCGAAGTGCTTCCAGAGTTCTCCAGTGATCAGGCTTGCCGCCAATGTGGCGATGCTGGTCGCGAAATAATAAACACCAAGAGCCCTTCCCCGACTCTCTTCAGAGACGGTATCGACTACCAGTGCTTTTAGAACGGGTTGGGTGAGAGCGTAGTACACGCCGTAGACGGCCATGGAAATCCAAATGGCCAGAACCGATGGCGCTACGCCAAACACAAAATACACGGCGGCAAATATCAGATAACCGAAGGCAGCCATCCAGCGGCGCGAGAAGTGGTCGCTGAGCCACCCGGCCGGCCAGGATCCGATCGTGTAGGTCACGTTGAAAACCAGACCGAGGAGAGGCGCGAGTTTCACACTAATGCCGATACTTTGTGCCCGCATCACCAGAAACATGTCACTGGAATTGCCAAGAGAAAACAGCATGACGGCGACGAGAACAAGATAGAAAGACGATGGGAGCTTCAGCGTTGATGCCCAAACACCAGTAGCGGGAGTTGGATTGCGTTGAGCGGGCTCTATTTTAAGGGAGTTTCGAATGCGTCCAGTTTCGCGAATTCCTAATATCGCGACCAGGACTGACAGAGCGCCGGGAAGTGCAGCGGCCCAAAACACGCTGCGAATCCCGAACCGGGCGAGCAACAGAATAGCGAGCAGTGGCCCGGCAATGGCGCCCGCTGAATCCATGGATTGAATCAATCCGTAGGCTGAGCCCAGACGATCCTTGCCGACTGACTCGGCCACCATGACATCGCGTGGAGCCCCGCGCACTCCCTTAGCCAGCCGATCTGCGAATCGTATGGGCAGAATTTGCCACCACGAGGTGACGATCGCCAGCAGCGGTTTGACGGCGTTGGCGACGACATATCCGCCGACGACCAACGGTTTGCGGCGAGTGATGTGATCGGTGAGATATCCAGAAAAGAGTTTCGCGAATGAAGCGACGCTTTCCGCGATACCTTCGATCAGACCTAACTGCGCGGGGCCGGCACCGAGGGACGTGAGAAATGCAGGCAGGACCCAATATGCCATTTCGCTGGCGGTGTCATTGAAGAAGGAGGTTAGTCCGAACGAATAGAGGTTGCGCGCAGGGGACAGCTGCGGCTGGGTAAACCGGTCGGGCATCCATCGGTTGTATCACGGAGCAGGTTGAGGATACGGATTCGGCAATCCTGAACAGAAGACTAACCTGCTAATCGAATGAACCCAATGAGCAGTGTTGCGAATCCCGCGACGGCAGAGATCCATACGAGATATGCGGGCCATGCTGCCCACCCATGCATCGATCGCCCTCGAAGATACACGCGTGGGATTACAACAATTCGGGCCCAAGTTGTAGAGCGAGGTATCTCAACCCCGCATCGCTCTAATCTCAGATATGTATGAAAGCAAACGACACCAGAAGCACCGATCAGTGAGAAACCGATCACAGCCCATGGATCGTGTCGAGCGAAGTCTAATTGTTGAAGTGAGACCCATAGGGGATTGGCTAACGACCAACGACCGTGTTTAATACATCGCGTCGTACTTGGTTACAACCCAGTCGGCTGGTCTGTGCTCGAGTGTCAACGTAAAAAGACTTTGATCGATGCCGGCTTGGGTTGGGCCAGCGTTGCTCGGGCGCTGTCCGCGATAGTGAAGAACTACGAGCGGCGGGGCGTCTTCCCAATCCACCAGCTCCCAGGAGAGCAGCGGATGCTCCGCTTCCGATTTGCAGATGTAGCGAGCGTATTTCTTGTGATAGTCGTGCTCCCATTTTGCGAGGAGATCGTCGCAGTGGCCGTCGCGCAGCTCACGCAGGAATTTGTTCGCAGCTTTTTCGGTGGAACGGTCGCGCAGCGGATTCATCTTGATGCTGATGGGAAGTCCGGTTAACGAGTCTTTCTGTTCGGACCGCGCTAGCACTGGGCCCTGGTTGCTGAGCCACCACAAATATCCGACGAAACCGAAGACCATTAAGGCTCCGGCGCCGACGGCAATGCCGATCTGGGCTTTTGTGAAGGCCATGTAAGAGAGTGTAGGAAGACGGTGGGTGGAGCAGCAAGATTACCAGCGTGAGACGCGGATGGACATGTACGAGTGCGGCACAGTCTCACCTATTTGCTAGTGAGATAAGCCCAACTTGCAATTGCTATATTTTGCGGCCTATTGAAATCCCTCTACGAGGTACAGATCTGACAGAAGCCGGCGGTATCCATAGACGTAGGACTTGCCGTCCGGTGTGGGAAGGACGGGACCGACGAATTCGACGCCGGCCGGGTCAGGCGGCATCAACTGCTTCCATAAGGCGCGGTTGCCGCTGGAAAGATCGACGCGGTATACCTTCGCCGGGAGATCGCCGCCGCGATACACGTAGAGGGAATGCCCGTCTGTACTCCATCCGACCGGAACTTCTCCGGGCTCCATTCCTTTGATCGGGCGGGGATCTCCCGAAGGAATTGGGAAGAGATATCCCTTGTCATCCGGTCCGACTGCGGCCACGGTACTGCCATCAGGCGACAGGGCGAACGAAAGGCCGTTCGTGCCCTCGGGAGTCACGGGCGCGATTTTATCCGCGTCGATATCTTGTGTGTACAGTCTCAGACCGTGATCGGCTTCTGTTCCAGCCAAAAGAATCCGCTTCCCGTCGGGGAACCATGTGGCTGTGCTGTGAACAATGTTGTGCCCCTGAAGCTGGCGGGGTTCGCCCGCGCCGGTGGGAAGCAGAAACAGGTCAGTTTGTTTGTCTCCCCGACATGCCAAGGCCCACTTACCATCGGGTGATAACGCGAGCGACTGGCCGTCGCCCAAACGCACGGCGGGGGAGCCATCCGTCTTCCGCACGTAAACGGCGTAGCTTGGACCGCCGGCTTCACCTTCCTCCCGGAATAAGAGCTTCTGCCCGTCTGCAGAAAGTGTGACGGGATAGGACCAATCGAGCCACGTGAAGTCGTGTTCCGCAGGATCGTCGCCCCGATGGACGATAAGACCCCGTCGCCAGCTATCGCGAGCCAGCAGAACTCGTCCATCTGGCATAACGTCTTGCAGCGTGAGGTCGGCGGGAACACGGGCGACCAAGCGCTCTTTGCCATCGAGTGTCACAGCGAACACAGAACGGTCAATACCAACCAATGTCGCGGTCACCCAGACTTCGTCGCCCTTGGGCGACCACGCGAGGCCGACGGCTCCGCCTCCATAACTTTGGCTGATGGACTTCTTTTTGCCGGTCATATCGACAACGGCAACCCCACCGATCGAGTCGCCAGGAATCGGATGATCGATGAACGCGATCGTGTCGCCCTTGCGCGAAACTCGCGGATGACTGATCCAGCCCCCGGTTTCGTACAATACCTTCCCTATGGGATATTCCAGCCGATTGCGCCCGTTAACGTCGCGCACGATGGCGAACTGGGCTCCATCTGGAGACCACTCTGCCCATTGAATGTTCTCGAGGATCTCGCGCGGCGCGCCTCCACCAAGTGGCATTCGCGCCAGCGTACCCATGTGAACCTGCGACTTCGATTGCTGGCTGCGCAACAGCACGGCCATTTCTCCGGCATTGGAGATACCCAGGATCTCGGCCCCAGGCACGCCAACAGCGCGGGATTCCGGAGTGCCAAATCGAGTACTGAAAATTTCGACGGGCCCGCCTTCCCAAGCTGCGCTGTAAATCACGGTCTGGCCATCAGGTGCGAATCGCGCCATGCGGATCGTTCCCCGCCGGTAGGTCAGCAGGTGATACGCCGCGGACGAAGTCGGCCCGTTATGCCGAAGCAGCAAAAAACCGATCGTCACTAGGGCGCAAAACAGCGCAGCCCCCAAAACGGTCTCAACAACGTGGGAGCGCGCCTGGGGTGTAACTTTGACTGCGGCAGACGAGCCTCTCGCAGCCGTTGATCCTGAAGATGCAGCGACTGCTGCCGGGCCGCTCGCCTCTGTAGGCATTGCCGAAGATGAGATCCGGGCAGAGTCCCGCTCTCGCTTGATGCGCTTCAAATCAGCCCGGACTTCTGCGGCACTTTGGTAGCGCAGTTCAGGATCCTTATCGAGCAACTTCAGGGTGATTCGCTCGATTTCCGGGGGCAGGTCGGGATTCAAACGGATTGGTGGAGTCGGTGCACGATTGAGAATCGCCTCCGTAATTACGCCCGGCGTTTCACCACGAAATGGCAACGAGGCCGTGGCCATTTCATAGAGCACAACACCGAACGAGAACAAATCGGTGCGGCCGTCGAGTTCCTTGCCACGAACCTGCTCCGGCGACATATACGCAACGGTGCCGAGAGCAGTTCCGGGGCTGGTTAGATTCAGGGACGCTGCATCGGCCAAGGTCTGAGAGTCTCCGCTGATGGAATGATTCGAAGAGGCGATCTTAGCCAACCCAAAGTCGAGAATCTTGGCATGCCCGCGCTTGGAGACGAAAATATTGGCTGGTTTGATATCGCGATGAACAATGCCCTTAACGTGAGCGGCATCCATAGCGTCGGCGACTTCGATCCCGATGTTCAACAGCGCTTCTAGATCCATCGGACGAACTCCGATGAGGTGCTTTAGCGTCGCGCCCTCGAGGTACTCCATTGCAATGAAGGAGCGCGCCTCATGCTTGCCGATCTCGTAGATTGTGCAGATATTCGGGTGATTCAGGGCCGATGCAGCACGCGCCTCGCGCCGGAACCGCTCCAGAGCAGCTTCATCGTCCGCCACTTCGTCGGGAAGGAACTTCAGAGCGACAAAGCGGCCAAGCTCGGTATCCTCGGCCTTGAAGACCACTCCCATGCCACCGCCTCCGAGCTTTTCCAGGATTCGGTAGTGAGAGATTGTTTGGCCGAGCATGCGCCGCGAATCTTACGTGGATGGCTGAAACAAGTCAACGCAGACAGACAAACTGTGGAGTGAAGAAATATAAAAGGCACGGCCGAAGCCGTGCCTGACAAATCGTGGTGAGCAATTACTACTCTTTCTTGTCGCCGCCTTCGGCCGGTTCGGCGGCTGCACTCTCGGCTTGAGCCTGTGCTTCGGCCTCTTCCATCGCCTTCTTGGTTTCGGCGGCCTTCTTGGCGCGAGCTTCGGCGCGCTTTTCTCTCTTCTCGTCCAGGATTTTCTCGCTGCCGAGGAGTTCCAGAAATGCCTTGTCCGCGCCATCGCCCTTATTCCACATGGTGCGAATGATGCGTGTGTATCCACCATTGCGGTCGCCGAAGCGAGGTCCGACGGTGTCGAACAGCTTCACGACGGCTTCATCGGTCATCAAGTAGGAAGCCGCTTGCCGGCGGGCCGAGAGATCACCACGCTTGCCGAGCGTGATCATTTTTTCGACCAACGGGCGGGCTGCTTTCGCTTTGGGAACGGTGGTTTCGACACGCTCTTCCACGATCACCGAGGTGACCAGATTGCGCAGCAGCGAGCGCCGGTGCGCAGTATTTCGTCCGAGTTTGTATCCTGAAACTTTGTGACGCATTGGAACCTCAGTGGTCAGTGGCCAGTGGTCAGTGGCCAGTATTCAAGCTTGATGCTAAGTCAGCGGCTAGTGGGTTTGAGTATTTCTGACCACTGACCACTAGCCACTGACCACGATTCTTTACAGCTGGTCGTCCGGTCCGTAGGCGGATGCGGGCAACGGTACGTTTGAAGTCGGTCCAGGTACGGCATTGCCGTGCTCGTCGATCTTCATTCCGAGACTCAGTCCCATCGAAGAGAGAATCTCTTTGATCTCGTTCAGCGACTTGCGGCCGAAATTCTTCGTCTTCAGCATTTCGGCTTCGGTCTTCTGCACGAGTTCACCGATTGTCTGGATGTTCGCATTCTTCAGGCAGTTGTAGCTGCGGACTGAAAGCTCGAGTTCCTCGACGGATCGATTCAGATTCTCGTTGTGAATCTCGGGCTTGCGGTCATCGGACGTCGACGTGCCGGTTTCGATCTCTTCCTCGAAGTTGATGAAGATGTTCATGTGGTCCTTCAGCAGCTTCGCCGCCAGACCGATTGAATCGGCCGGCGTGATGGAGCCGTTGGTCCAGACTTCGAGAGTGAGTTTGTCATAGTCGGTGATCTGTCCCAGACGGGCAGCTTCGACGGTGTAGTTGCACTTGCGAACGGGCGAGTGAACGGAGTCGATCGGAATGAATCCGATGCCGAGATCCTCGTCGAAGTTTTTGTCGGCGGAGACGTATCCCCGGCCACGCTTCAGCCGCATTTCCATGTCGAGCTTGCCGCCTTCGCTGACGGTCGCGATGTAGACGTCTTTGTCGAGAACTTCCACGTCGCCATCGGCCTCGATCATGCCGCTGGTGACGACTCCGGGCTGATCCGCACGCAGGTAGATCGCTTTCGGCGCATCACCCGCAAGCTTGAACGGAATCTGCTTCAGGTTGAGGATGATATCGGTCGCGTCCTCGACCACGCCAGGGATTGACTGGAACTCATGCAGGACGCCTTCCATCTTCACCGCGGTGACGGCCGCGCCTTCAATCGAGCTCAGAAGCACGCGACGCAAGGCGTTACCTACGGTCGTGCCGAATCCGCGTTCGAACGGCTGCGCCCAGAAGATGCCGTACTTGTCAGTGAGGGTGGAGGTGTCAACTGCGAGACGTTTCGGTTTTTGAAAACCTTTCCAAAGCATTTGTTTCTCCTTCGGCCGTGTGGCTCAATCCTGACTCGCTGAGTGGTCCAACTCAGGTCGACATCAGGAAAGGCTGATTTGGCTCGAAAAAATGGACCTTTCGTAGAGACGTAACTTGTTACGTCTCTCTTACCACAAAGACTGACTCTTTCAGCTTCGCTGCCCTCGCCAACTTTCGTGGCGCTGCCGGCAGATACGTTGCAAGCAACGTCTCTACTTACTATACAGTTCCACGATCAGCTGCTCGTTCACCGGCAGCTGGATATCTTCGCGCTTGGGCAAGTTCAGGATCCGCGCTTTGTAATTGTCGCGATCGACTTCCAGCCAGCTTGGTAGCGTCCCGTGGCTGGAGAATTCCTTCGCCAGTTCGAGCACTGCCAGCTTTTTGCTGTTCTCGCGAATCGAAATCTCCTCACCGGCGCTGACTTCGTACGAGGGAATGTTCACCTTGCGGTTGTCGACCGCGACGTGGCCGTGGCGCACCAGCTGCCGCGCCTGGCGCCGCGACTGCGCGAAGCCGAGACGAAAGACCACGTTGTCGAGACGGCGCTCGAGTTGTTGCAGCAACTTCTCGCCGGTTACGCCCTTGGAGCGCGCCGCCTTCTCAAAGTAGTTGCGGAACTGGCCTTCCTGGGTGAAGTAGATCCGCTTCGCCTTCTGCTTTTCACGGAGCTGCAGACCGTAGCCGACGATCTTGGCTTTGCGGTCTTTGCCATGTTGTCCGGGAGCGAAGTTGCGCTTCTCGATGGGACACTTATCGCTGAAGCACTTTGCGCCTTTGAGGAACAGCTTCATGCCCTCGCGGCGGCATAAACGACACACTGCATCTGTATAACGTGCCATGTTTCTCCTTCAATAACCGGTTTACGGGACTGGCTTCCCTTCTTCCCGGTTGTAATTTCTGTAGAGACGTAACTTGTTACGTCTCTTCTCGCCACGAAAATCACGTTTCGACTTCATCGCTTCGCCGACAGTCGTGGCGCTGTCGGCAGAGACGTTGTAAGCAGCGTCTCTACACTCTGCGTCTTTTCGGCGGACGGCAGCCGTTGTGCGGAATCGGGGTGACGTCGCGGATCGAACGAACCTCAATTCCGGCGGCAGCTAACGCACGTACAGCCGATTCGCGGCCTGAGCCGGGTCCACTGACGCGGACGTCGACGCTGCGAACGCCATGATCGCGAGCCATGTTGGCGGCGTTCGAGGCGGCCTGCTGCGCGGCAAAGGGCGTGCCCTTACGTGATCCGCGGAAGCCGAGCGATCCGGAACTCTTCCACGACAGAACGTTGCCGTTCATGTCGGAAATGGTCACGATCGTGTTGTTGAAGGACGCCTGGATGTACGCCAGACCGTGCGGCACATGCTTGCGTTCCTTTTTCTTGAACGTCTTCTTCTTGCCTTTTTTCTCCGGCGCGGCTCCAGTGCCGCCCGCTGCTGCTGGTTTAGCCATATAAGCTGCTAGCTCCTAGCTACCAGCTTCTAGCTAAGCGCTAGAAGCCAGAAGCTGTCTTTATGTCTTTGCCGTTGATTTCTTCTTCTGCGCGACGGTTCCCTTGCGCGGACCTTTGCGCGTACGAGCGTTCGTATGGGTTCGCTGTCCGCGGACTGGGAGGTTACGGCGGTGACGGAATCCGCGATAGGAGCCGATTTCGATGAGCCGCTTGATGTTCATCGAAATTTCCTTGCGCAGATCGCCTTCGACCAAGCCTTCCGCCTCAATGACCGTACGAATGTGGTTGACCTCTTCTTCGCTGAGATCTTGAACCTTCTTCATCGGGTCGACCTTCGCTTCGTCGAGAATACGCGCAGCTCTCGGATGCCCGATCCCGTAGATGTAGGTCAGCGCGATGTTGATATGTTTCTGGCGGGGAAGATCCACGCCTGCAATACGTGCCATGTTTCCTAAGCCTCCACAGCTTACCGGCCTTTTCGGCTACTAGCTTCTAGCTGTCTAGCTTCTAGCAAATCTGATTTTCCTAGAAGCTAGGAGCTAGTCGCTAGAAGCTTTTACCCTTGACGCTGTTTATGTTTCGAGTTCACGCAGATCACGCGCACCACGCCTTTGCGGTGGATGATCTTGCACTTGTCGCAAATCTTTTTTACTGATGCCCGTACCTTCATAAGAAACCCAGCCCTCAGCCGTCAGCAATCAGCCGTCATAAAATCTTTCGGCCGAGACGTTATTTATATCGATACACAATTCTTCCGCGATTCAGGTCGTACGGCGAAAGCTCAACCGCGACCTTGTCACCCGGCAGAATGCGGATGAAATTCTTACGCATTTTTCCGGAGACGTGCGCCAGTACCTGATGCTTGTTCTCCAGTTCGACCCGGAACATCGCATTGGGCAGTGGCTCCAAAACGACTGCCATTACTTCAATCGCGTCTTCTTTGCTCATTAGCTCCTAGCTTCTAGCTTCTAGCTTCTAGCAAATCGCCCAACCCGACTAGCTAGAGGCTAGGGGCTAGAAGCTTCCCTACTGCGTTAAAATCACCGGCCCGTCTTTGGTGACTGCTACGCAGTGCTCAAAATGGGCGCTGAAACTCCCGTCCGCGGTGACTGCCGTCCACTTATCGCCGAGTACTCGAGTTTCTGGTTTGCCGTAATTCACCATCGGCTCGATGGCAATAACCATTCCTTCGCGTAACCGGGCACCGTGACCACGATTGCCGAAATTCGGGACCTGGGGCTCTTCGTGCAACCGGGTTCCGATACCGTGCCCCACAAACTCGCGCACAACGCTGAATCCCGCGGCTTCAACGTGCTCCTGAACAGCCGCACCGACGTCGCCGATCGAATTGCCGATGCGCGCCTGTTCGATGCCTCGATACAGAGATGCTTCGGTGACTTCCAGCAGCTTCTGCAACTCGGGTTTCAATCCATCGCCCACCGGGACGGTAATGGCCGCGTCGCCGTAATATCCGTCGAGCACCACGCCGCAATCGATCGAAACAATGTCTCCAGCTTTCAGCACGCGCTTTTCTGAAGGTATGCCGTGCACGATCTCTTCATTCACCGACGTACACAGAACACAGGGATAGTCGTAGTATCCCTTGAAAGCCGGCTTGGCCCCGAGTTCCCTGATCTTCTTCTCGGCGGCGTGTTCAAGATCCATCGTCGTGATGCCGGTCTTCACCAACGCCCTCACGTGGTCGAGCACCTGGCGAACGATGTGGCCGCTGTGCCGCATCTTTTCGATCTCACTTGCCGACTTGCAAACTATCGCCATGATTCCGTTCTCACGCGTGATGATCTTCGAGAATCCGGAAGATCTGGGCCGTCACTTCGTCCATAGGCTGATCGCCGTCAACAGTGATCAACCTACCGGTACGCTGGTAATAATCTGCTACCGGACGCGTCTGCTCCTGAAATGCCGTAAGTCGTGGCTGAATCACTTCCAACCGGTCGTCGTTGCGGGCTTCCAGCTTGGTCGCGTGGGGCTCGTCGCACAACTCATCCACACGGGGCCGCTGCAGGTGGACGTTATAGATCCGTCCACAGGTGGGACAAGAACGTCGTCCAGTGATCCGGAGCAGTAATTGATTATAGTCGACGGCGAGACGGATCACAATTGGCCATGCCCGCGTCGGACGCGAATTGTCAAAGAGCTCATGCTCGAGCAATGCATCGAGCCACCCGGCTTGGGCTGCAGTCCGGGGAAAGCCATCTAAAATGTAGCCGCGCTGGCAGTCCGGCTGCACCAGCCGCTCCCGGACCATGTTGCAGACAAGGTCATCCGAAACAAGTTGTCCGCGTGCCATGACAGCTTTGGCTGCCATTCCCAGCTCGGTGCCGCGGACCACGTTCTCCCGCAGCAGATCTCCCGTGGAAACCTGGGGAATTCCGTATTGCTCCATGATCCGCTTGGACTGAGTGCCTTTTCCGGCACCCGGTGGCCCAAGCAGCACCACGGGACCCACTGCACACGAGGATTCCTGCGCCATCGGCTGTCCCGACCTCACTAACCCCGGCGCTCGTCGTGGACCACCGAGGTGCAGTAACCCCAGAACTCTTGAAAACGCCCGCAGCAAACTACCAGCGGCGCCCCCGGATACGTCCGCTCTTTGGCGTAAACCCGTCATAGTGCCGCATGATCAACTGCGCCTCGATCTGCGTCACAGTATCCATGGCCACGCCCACCACAATGAGCAGAGACGTTCCGCCGAAATAGAAGGTTACTCCTAAGCCGTTCGTCACAAAATTTGGCAAGTTCTCGAAGAATCGCCCAATCGGACCCCATAGATGGTTGAGGTGAATGCCGGTGATCATCCATTCCGGAATGAACGAAATGATAATCAGATAGAGCGCACCAACCAGGGTGATACGGGTCAATACTTCATTGATGAAATCAGCTGTGCGGCGACCGGGGCGGATACCAGGAATAAATCCGCCGTACTTGCGCATGTTGTCGGCGACTTCGCTCGGATTGAACACGATCGAAACATAGAAATACGCGAAGAAGATGATGCCGACCGCATACAGCAATGCGTAGAGAGGTTCGCCCCAGCGAATCGCATCGAATAGCGGCCCGAAGTAGCGGTTATTGCGCAGCCCGTAGCCGACCGTTTGCGGTAGCGTCAGGATTGAGGATGCAAAAATCACGGGCATCACGCCGCCGGCATTCACACGCAGAGGAAGATGCGTCGACTGCCCACCCATCACCCTGCGTCCGACCACGCGCTTGGCATATTGCACCGGAATACGCCTTTCGCTTCGCTCCACATAAACGATAAAGGCGACCACGGCCACCATGAAAACGAGGAGGCCGATCAAAATTACCGGGGTCAATGGACCGAGCGAACCGTTCTTGAATTTATCAATCAGTTCGACGACGCCGCGCGGCAAGCCAACGACAATGCCGGCGAAGATCAGCAGCGACATCCCGTTGCCAACGCCGCGTTCAGTGATCTGTTCGCCGAGCCACATGATGAACGCACTGCCGGTAGTAAGCGTCAGCATGGTCATGAGGCGGAAACCCCATCCGGGGCTGAGCGCGAAACCGCCCTTTTCCAAACCGATAGCAATTCCGAATGACTGAACGGAACTCAGAATGACAGTGATATAGCGCGTCCACTGGGTGATTTTTTTGCGCCCGAGTTCGCCTTCCTTCTGCAGTTTGGCCAGCGGTTCATAAACCACCGTCAGCAACTGCAAAATGATCGACGCCGTGATGTACGGCATGATTCCGAGGGCAAAAATCGTCATGCGGCGGAGCTGGCCGCCGGAGAACAGGTCGACGAATCCGAGCAGCGAGCCGCCCGTCGCGCCCTGGGTGAAATACGCCTCGAGTTTCGCCGTATCGATACCGGGCGTTGGAAGGTGTCCGCCGAGCCGATAGACGAACAGCAGCCCCAACGTAAACAAGATTCGCTTACGCAGATCCGGAATCCGAAAGATGTTCGCCAGCTTATCCAGCATTACTGCAAGACCTCGACCTTGCCGCCCGCCTTGGTAATCTTCTCTTGTGCCGACTTTGAGAACTTGTGCGCGCTCACCGTCAACGCGACTTTCAGTTCTCCGTCACCCAGAATTTTTACCGGGTGCTTTGTCTTGACCACTCCAGCCTTCCGCAAAACATCGGGATTGATGGTGGTTTCGCCCAATTCCGCCAAACGCTCGAGGCTGACGATCGCATATTCCTTGCGAAAGATATTGGTGAAGCCGCGCTTCGGCATACGGCGGTGCAGCGGCATCTGGCCGCCTTCAAATCCGCGGATCATGCGCGAACCGCTGCGGGAACGCTGCCCTTTGTGGCCGCGAGTGGACGTCTTGCCCATCCCGGAGCCCATGCCGCGCCCGACGCGTTTGCGCTTCTCGGTCGCCTTCTTTGGTCGGTGAATATTCGATAAATTCATATTTCAGCTCTCAGCCCTCGGCCTTCAGCTTTCAGCCACATACGTTTACTAACGGCTGATAGTTGAAAGCTGATAACTATTCCACTACTTCGATCAGGTGGGGCACTTTCGCCACCATGCCGCGAACAGCTGCCGTGTTCGGGCGCTCGATGACCTGATTCAAACGTGTAAATCCCAGGCCTTTGATTACCAGCTTCTGTTTTTCGGGGGCACAAATCGCGGATCTCACCCACTTTAGCTGGATCTTTCCGCTGCCCGCACTCGATTTCTTCGCCGTCATTTCTGAACCTCAGTGGCCAGTGGTCAGTGGCCAGATAATCTTGATTTGCTGTTGGCCACTAGTCACTGACCACTGGCCACTTGCCTTTAAAGCTCTTCCGCAACTTTGCCGCGCAGATTCGCAACGCTCTCTCTATTCTTCAGCTGCTTCAACGCGTCGAAAGTCGCCTTGATCACGTTGTGCGGGTTTGTGGTTCCGATAGACTTGGTCAGAACGTTCTGAACGCCAGCCGAAGTCATCACCGCGCGGACAGCTCCCCCGGCAATCACGCCAGTACCTTCAGGAGCCGGCTTCAGCAAAACCTTGCCAGAGCCGTAGCGTCCGAGGACGAGGTGCGCAATGCTGGTCTGCGTCAGATTGACCTTAATCAGGTTTTTCTTTGCGGACTCAATTCCCTTGCGGATGGCTTGCGGCACTTCTTTCGCTTTGCCAGATCCGTAGCCGACCACGGCTGCGGACGGATCGCCGACGACAACTAGCGCGGCGAACGATAGATTTTTTCCGCCCTTGACCACCTTGGTCACGCGGTTGATAGCGACCACTTGATCCTTCAGCTGGTACGCTCCTGCATCGAGTTTCTTCGTCACTGTTGGCATTCGTAAACCTGGCTTCTAGCTTCTAGCTCCTAGCTTCCAGCTGACCCTATTGGGCTAGTAGCTAGAAGCTAGTAGCTAGAAGCTTCTTTTTAGAACTTCAATCCTGCTTCGCGGGCGGCGTCGGCCAGAGCCTTTACGCGCCCGTGGTAAATGTATCCGCCACGGTCGAACACAACCTTGGTCACGCCCTTCGCCTTTGCACGTTCGGCGATGGTTTTGCCGACTGCTTTCGCGGATGCCACGTTACCGCCAGTACGCCGCTCTTCCTTCTTCCCTTCCGCGGTGCTAGCGGAGACTAGCGTCTGGCCGTTCAGGTCATCGATCACCTGCACGTAAATGTGATTTAGCGAGCGATACACATTCAGGCGAGGACGCTCAGCGGTTCCCTGCAATTTCTTGCGGATGCGATCGTGACTAAATCCGCGCTTCTTGTTCTTCGATATCTTCGTAAGCATGTCTTCTGTTCCTTCTCGATTACGCCGCGAGATCTACGCTTTGCTCAGGATGACGCCAGCGGGCTCCCGCTTCGCTCACGCCCGCTAAGCGGCGTCACTTCGCTCCCGTCTTTCCAACCTTCTTCTTCAGGCGCTCACCAACGTAGCGTACGCCCTTGTTCTTGTAAGGGTCCGGAGGACGCAATGCTCGCATTTCAGCAGCAACCTGGCCGACTTTCTGACGGTCGATACCGGTCAGCGTGACTCGTGTCTGCTTCGGGTCAACTGCCGCATCCACGCCGGTCGGCAACGGGTATTCGATGGGGTGCGAGAACCCCAGGTTAAATACGACCAAGGCCTTGCCCTTCATCTCTGCGCGGTAACCGATGCCGACAATTTCCAGTTCGCGCGTCCAGCCCTTGGTCACGCCCTCAACGGCGTTGTTCACCAAGGCGCGTGCCAGACCGTGTACGGCAGACTGGGAATCGTTCTCTCGAATCGCCAACAGATGTCCGTCCTTCTGTTCGACTTTGATTCCCGTCGGCAGCGGAGTGTCGACTCTGCCCTTCGGTCCTTGCACCAGGACCGTGTTTCCTTCGACTTTGATCGTGACTCCCTTGGGGATCGCGATCGGCTTTTTTCCAATTCGTGACATAAGAGCTTCTAGCTTCCAGCTCCTAGCATTTAGCTAGGTCGCTTTGGTTTTCAGTTCGGCTTGCGCTGAATCTGTTTCAAGCTGAATTCAAACTACCTATCTCGCCACTCTTAGCTAGTAGCTAGAAGCTAGTAGCTAGAAGCTGCGGTTAATAAATCTCGCACAGCAACTCGCCGCCTACGCCTTCCTTACGCGCCTGGCGGCCGGTCATCACGCCCCGGGGTGTGGTGAGAATGTTGATTCCCATCCCGCCGAGCACGCGAGGAATCTCGCTGCGCCGTACGTAGACACGGCATCCCGGTCGAGAGACACGCTCGGCCTTCGAAATGGCAGCCTCGTTATTAGCGCCATACTTCAAGTAAACCCGGATAACCTTGTGGCCCTCTTCCTCAGTCGGCTTGTAGTTGGAGATGTAGCCCTCCTCTTTCAGGATGCGCGCGATCTCCAACTTCAACCGCGAAGCCGGGATATCCACCTTCTGGTGGCGGGCCTGGAGTGCATTGCGCACTCTCGTCAACATGTCTGCGACCGGATCGGTCAACCTCATCGTCTGCTTCTCCTTGAGCCACCCGTTCGCTCCGCGTTCAGCGGAGAACCTGCAGCGGCTGTTACATCAGTCATTGGTCGTTGGTCCTTGGTCGTTCGCAATCCGCTCACGACCGACGGGGCGCGGCCGACGACGCATTACCACGAAGACTTCGAAACGCCTGGAATCTCTCCGCGCAGGGCTAACTGCCGGAAGCACAAGCGGCAAATACCGAACTTCCGCAGAAACGCCCGCGGACGTCCGCACAGTTTGCAGCGGTTGTGCTTGCGCGTGGAAAACTTGGGCTTTCTTGCGTCCTTAACTCGTTTTGCTGTAGTTGCCAAACTCTCACTCCTGTCGTAGAGACATTGTTTGCAACGTCTCTTTTCACCACATGCGGGCTATCCGCCGCCAGCAGAGACGTAGCAAGCTACGTCTCTACGAAAAACTACGCCCGGAACGGCATTCCCATGTGCTTCAGCAATGACCGCGCTTGATTGTCGTTCTGCGCAGTTGTCACGATCGTGACGTTCATGCCTTTCAACTTATCGACCTTCGCGTAATCGATCTCGGGGAAGATCAGCTGATCGTGCAGGCCAAGTGTGTAATTCCCTCGTCCGTCAAAGGACTTCGTCGAAACGCCGCGGAAGTCACGGACACGCGGGAGGACAATGTTCACCAATCGATCGAAAAATTCGTACATTCGATCGCCGCGCAGCGTGACCATTGCGCCAATCGACTGTCCCTGGCGAACTTTGAATGCGGCGATCGATTTCTTCGCGCGAGTCACCACCGGCTTCTGCCCCGTAATCTGACCGAGTTCATTAACGGCAGGATCGAGCACCTTCGCGTTCTGCGTCGCTTCGCCAACACCCATGTTGACCACGATCTTGTGCAACCGCGGAACCGCCATCGGATTCTTCAGCTCGAGTTCTTTCAAGAGAACAGGTGCCACTTCTTTCTCGAACTTTGACCGCAACCGCGGGCGCTCTTTCGCGCTATGCCGCGCCTGCTCCGGAGCTTTCGACTCCTGCTGCGCTGCTTCTTTCTGTCCTTTTTTATCCTTAGCCATATCTCTTCAACTTCCTCTCACGGTTTCGGAGTGGTTACCGGTTCGTGAGGTTCTCAATTTGCCGATCTCTGATCAGCCGAAAACGCTATTTGTCGAGCGTGGTGTCACACTTTTTACAGACGCGGACTTTTCGGTCGCCACGAACTTCGTGTCCGATTCGAACCGGCCCACAGGTCGGGCAAACCAGTTGCACATTCGAAATCGCAATCCGGCTTTCCTGCTCGGCAATGCCGCCCTTGATGTTCCTCTGCGGATTCGGGCGCACGTGTTTCTTCACCATCATGACGTGCTCAACGAGAAGCTTCGCGTCATTTGGAAACACGCGCAGTACGCGCCCTTCCTTGCCTTTATCGCGCCCGGTGATCACCTTCACGGTATCGTTCCGCCGGATATCTACTCTCTTATGTTCTGTACTAGCTATTCTCATGTCTCAATCTCTTCTAGAAATCCTGTTTTCTTCGCTCCGCACTAGATGACTTCCGGGGCGAGCGACACAATTTTCAAGAACTTCTTTTCCCGAAGCTCGCGAGCAACCGGACCAAATACGCGGGTACCCACTGGTTCCCCGGCTTCATTGATCAGCACAGCCGCATTCTGATCGAAACGAATGTAAGTTCCGTCCCGGCGTCTGTGTTCCTTTCGGGTCCGAACGATCACGGCCTTGACAACCTTACCCTTTTGCACTTGTCCTTCGGGAGCCGATTCCTTAACCGCCGCAGTGATCACATCACCCAGACCGGCGTTCAACCCGGTCGATCCGCCAAGCGGCAGAATCATCTGCAGCTTGCGCGCGCCGGAATTATCGGCGACCTCCAGCATGGATCTCATCATCACGGCCATGGCGTATTCTCCCTTGTTCCTCTTGCGGACTAGCTGGCGACTTCGGTTGGCGCTTCTGGCAGCAGCGCGGCTTTGCGCACGATATCTTTCAGCTTCCAGCGCTTCAATTTCGACAGCGGACGCGTCTCTTCGATCCGCACCAGATCGCCGACGTGCGCCTGGTTCGACTCGTCGTGTGCATAAAACTTCTTATTCCGCGCGATGACGCGACCGTAGAACGGATGCGCCTTCTTCCGCGTTACCTGCACAACGATCGTCTTGTGCATCTTGTTCGAGACAACTTCGCCCACTACTTCCTTGCGGCGACCCTGCGCCTTCTGCGTCGTTTCCGACATTATTTCTTCTCCGTTGCGGCCGAGCGCTTGCGCTCACCGAGGATGGTCTTGACGCGCGCGATATCCTTGCGCAGTCCGCGAATCTTTTTCAGGCTCTCGGTCTGCCCCATGTTCAGCTGAAACTTCAGCTTGAAAAGCTGGTCGGCGAGATCTTTTTCCTGATGATTCAGTTCAACGTCAGTTAAGTTTCGAATTTTGTCGACCTTCATAAATTAGCTCTCAGCTTTCAGCTGTCAGCTCTCTGTTCTTTTCCCGTCGCTTTTGCTGATAGCTGACGGCTGAAAGCTGATTGCTGTTTTTAGTGCGCTCCCTCGCGCTTCACCAGTTGCGTCCGCAACGACAGCTTGTGCGACGCCAGTCGCATCGCTTCACTTGCGTCCTGATGGGTTACGCCTTCCATTTCAAACAGGATCTTTCCCGGCTTCACGACCGCGACCCAGTGATCCGGCGCACCCTTGCCCTTACCCATACGGGTTTCAGCGGGCTTCTTTGTGACCGGCTTGTCGGGGAACACGCGAATCCATATCTTTCCGCCACGCTTCACAAAGCGGGTCATGGCGACGCGGCTGGCTTCTATCTGGCGGTCGGTGACCCATCCAGGCTCGAGGACCTTGAGTCCGTAATCGCCGAATGACAGCGTCGATCCGCGCCACGCCTTGCCGGTCATTCGGCCGCGTTGCTGTTTCCGATACTTCACTTTCTTTGGCATCAACATAACGAATTTTCCTGTAGAGACTTTGCTGGCAACGTCTCGTTGCTTACCACATGCTCGCCTGGCGCTGTCAGCAGGAGACGTAGCAAGCTACGTCTCTACGAAAACCTAGAATCCGCCTGCGGCAACTTGCTGGCCTTCGCGCTTCTTCTGCTGCAGGATCTCGCCCTTGTATACCCAGCACTTCACGCCGATCACGCCGTAAGTGGTGCGCGCTTCGCTGAAACCAAAATCGATGTCGGCGCGCAGCGTGTGCAGCGGCAGACGCCCTTGCAGATACCATTCGGAACGCGCAATCTCGTTTCCATTGAGGCGTCCGCTGACACGCACCTTGATTCCCTTACACCCGAAGCGCAGCGCCGAATCAACCGCCTTGCGCATTGCCCGGCGGAAGCCGACACGTTTTTCCAGTTGCAGCGCGATCGACTCAGATACGAGTTGAGCATCCAGCTCAGGCTTATGCACTTCCTGGATGTCAACGAAGATATCCTTGCCACCAGTGCGCTTCTGCAACTCGCCTTTGAGCTTGTCGATTTCCGCGCCCTTGCGACCGATGATGATTCCAGGCCGCGCCGTCTTGATGATGATGCGCAGCTTGTTACCCGGACGCTCAATCTCAATCGCACTGACGCCAGCCGACTTGAGCTTGTCTTTCAGCTCATTCTTCAGTTTCACGTCCTCGTGCAACTGCTTGTCGTAATCCCGCTCCGCAAACCAGCGCGACTTCCACGGCTTCGTGAATCCAAGCCGGAAACCATACGGATGGACTTTTTGTCCCATTGCTTCTCCTAATCCCAATCCTCAACCAAACTGCTCAAACTTTATTTCGCAGCTGCCTTCTTTTTTTTGCTGGCCTTCACAGCCGGTGCTCTGCGCCGCGCTTTCGCTGGAACAGGAGCAGCTGCCTTTTCCTCACCAACGACCGTCGCGACCGACTCGCCATTCTTGCCACGCTCGGCAAGCACAAGTTCGATGTGCGAGATGCGCCTCTGATAGCGGTACGCGCGCCCCTGCGGTGCCGGACGAATCCGCTTCATACGTGGACCATCGTTGGCAATTGCGCGCTTCACGTACAGATTGTCAATCTCGACGTCCAGGCCCTTCTCCGTCGTGAGAAAGTTCGCATTGTCGAGCGCCGACTGCAGGAGCTTACCCACATGCTCAGCCACACGCTTCTTGGTAAACATCAGCGTGTTGCGGGCGTCCTCTACACGGCGGCCTTTGATCAGATCGAGCACCAGCCGCGCCTTTTGGGGCGACACTCTCAAGAATTTCTTTTCTGCTCTAAATTCCATAGTCTTTTCTCAACTACGCCTTCGGTGCCGGTGCTGCCGGAGCCGCACCTGCCGCCGGAGCCGGAGCTCCCGGTCCGCCTGGGATACCGGCTGGTTTCGCCGCGACTTCGGTTGCCGCCTTCATCGAGTGTCCTTTGAAGGTACGAGTGAAACTGAACTCGCCCAGCTTGTGTCCCACCATGTTCTCAGTCACGTACACCGGGATGAATTTCTTCCCGTTATGCACCGCGATCGTGTGACCCACCATTTCAGGCAACACGGTGGAACGCCGCGACCATGTGCGCAGCACTTTCTTTTCGTTGCGCGAATTCATTTGCTCGACCCGCGTCTGCAGATAAGCATCAACGAATGCGCCCTTCTTTGTTGAACGCGCCATAGAAAATCAGCCTCTAGCTATTAGCTTCTAGCTCTTAGCAAAAATCAAAATCTTGTCATTCCGAGCGAAGTCGAGGAATCTCTACCTCGCACGTACTCTTACTTGCCGCGGCGGCTCACGATGAACTTATCGGTCCGCTTGTTGTTCCGCGTCTTGTAACCACGCGTTGGCTGGCCCCACGGGGTCACCGGGTGCCGCCCGCCTGAAGTCTTTCCTTCACCACCACCATGTGGATGGTCGACCGGGTTCATCGAGACGCCGCGATTGTGTGGACGCTTGCCCAGCCACCGCGACCTTCCGGCCTTGCCGATCGTCACGTTCTCGTGATCGATATTGCCGACCTGCCCGATGGTCGCCATGCAGTCCTGCGAAACTTTGCGGGTCTCACCGGAGGGCAACTTCACTAGCGCGTAGTCTGCTTCCTTGGCGACCAACTGCGCTGACCCGCCCGCCGAACGCACCATCTGCGCGCCCTTCCCAGGCTTCAATTCCAAATTGTGAATCACGGTACCTGGCGGGATATTGCGCAGCGGCAGTGCGTTGCCTACTAGGATGTCGGCATCGGGGCCGCTCACGACTTTCTGACCGACCTTCAAACCTTCCGGCTGCAGGATGTAGCGCTTCTCGCCGTCGGCGTAAGCCAGCAGCGCAATGCGCGAAGAGCGGTTGGGATCGTACTCGATCGTCTGCACAGTCGCTGCAATCCCAGTCTTATCGCGCTTGAAGTCGATAATGCGCAGCTTTCGCTTGTGGCCACCACCGATGAAGCGCATGGTGATGTCGCCGGAATTGCGGCGTCCACCTGTACGCTGCTTGGGCTCCACCAGCGGCTTATGCGGATTCTTCGTCGTGATGTCGTCGTTGACGATCGTCGTGCGATACCGCAGCGTTTGCGTCGTCGGTCTGTATGTTTTGATCGGCATAAAAGCTCTTCTCGTAGAGACGCTGCTTGCAACGTCTCCTCTTACCACCAGCAGCCCTGCTTGCGTCTGTGAAAACGTAGCAAGCTACGTCTCTGCAACTTCTTCTTATAAGTTCTGCGCGTACTCCGGCATTTTCTCGCCACTGCGCAGGCGCACGTACGCCTTCTTCCAATCCGGACGATAACCGGCAAATTTTCCGCGCCGACGTTCTTTCCCCGGGTAGGTGGCCGTGCGCACGGAATGCACTTTCACCTTGAAAATCGTCTGCACCGCCTCCTTGATTTCCGTTTTGGTCGCCTTAGGAGCCACTTGAAACACCAGAGTGTTCTGGTTTTCCTTGATGGCGAGACCTTTTTCGGTAATCACCGGACGGCGAATGATCTGGTATGCGCTCTTCATTACGCCACCTCCGCCGCTTTGTCAGTGCGCGCCCTGCGACGACGCTCTTTCACGGGCTTCTTCGCGGCTTCGTCTTCGCCGCTGCCCGACTTACGCTGCTTTTTCGAAATCGAGTTCTGCAGCGAGAGCTGCAGTTTCTCAATCGCCGGATGGGAGAAAATCACGCGGTCGTGACGCAGCAAGTGATACGGATGTACCTCGTTACCACGTACTAGTTCGAGCCCATCGATATTGCGAGCACTCAACTCCAGATTGCGGTTGTCATGCTTGGGCGCTTCGACCACCAGCACCGTCTTGTCGACTTTCAAAGCATCCAGAGCCTTTTGGAATTCCTTGGTCTTGGGTTCCTTCACATCGAAGGCATTGACGACGATCAATTTGCCGTCAGCAAACTTTGCAGCCAGTGCCGACCGCAAAGCCCCCAGCAGTTTCTTGCGCGGGAACGTGTAGTCGTAGCTGCGCGGTACGGGACCGTGAACCGTCGCACCGTGACGCCACAGTGGCGACCGGATCGAACCGATACGCGCCCGGCCGGTGCCCTTCTGCTTCCAGAGCTTCTTGCCGGAGCCCGACACTTCCCAACGCGCTTTCGTCTTGTGCGTTCCGGCGCGCTGGCTGGCGCGGTAGTGCTTCACCGCCTCCCAAAGCAAGTCTTCGTTAACCGCGCCGAAGATTTCATCAGCGAGATCGAATGTCCCTACCTTCTCGCCGCTCAAATTGTGAATATCAATCGTTGCCATTGTCTTTACTTTTCTGATCACTGGCCCCTGGCCACTGATCCCTGAATTACGCCTTCTTCGCCGCCCTCTTCGCCGCCTTCAACGGATCGACCGTAGCCGCACCTGCGAATCCACGACGCTCTCTCGGCGGCTTTTTCGCCTTGATGATTACGACGTATCCGCCCTGTGGACCCGGGACGCTGCCTTCGACCACAAGCAAGTTTTCGTCTTTGTCGACGCCCAGCACACGCAGGTTGCGCATGGTTACTTGCTGATTCCCCATGTGCCCCGACATGCGCATGCCCTTGAATACGCGCGACGGGAACGCCGAAGATCCGATCGAACCGGTGATCTGGAACATTGAACCGTGCGACTTAGGACCACCGCCGAAGTGATGCCGCTTCACGACTCCCTGGAAGCCTTTGCCCTTGCTGACTCCCACGATGTCGACGAACTTTTCGCCATCGAAAATCTCGACCAGCACGCGATCTCCGACCTTGACCGCGCCATTTCCGTCTGCAGAATCTGCTCCATCGACTTCGAGCGGAACCTCACGCAGAAACTTCACCGGAGGAAGATTGTTCTTCGCGAGATGTCCGCGCTCAGGCTTCGAAAGACGCGACTCCTTTACAAACTCAACGAGTCCAATCTGAGCTGACGCGTATCCGTCCTTCACAGCGGTTTTATGCTGTGTTACCACGCAGGGACCAGCCTGCAGAACTGTGACCGGGCGAACGTCGCCCTTCGAGTCAAACAGTTGCGTCATCCCGACTTTCTTGCCTAAGATTCCTGCTACCTTCGTTGCCATTTCCTTATCTCCGTCCAGCGTGGCTCAGTGGCTATTGGCTGGAAGCTTCTTGCTCGTAGCCCGAGGCTCGAAGCTATTTATGTTCCTTGCCGAACGCCTTAATCTCGACGTCCACACCGGCCGGCAGATCCAGCTTCATCAGCGCATCTACCGTCTGCTGCGTCGGCTCGAGAATATCGAGCAAGCGCTTGTGGGTGCGGATCTCAAACTGCTCCCGCGACTTCTTGTCCACGTGCGGCGAACGCAGCACGCAGTATTTGTTCTTCATCGTGGGCAGCGGAATCGGTCCCGCAATCTGCGCACCGGTGCGGCGCGCGGTTTCCACGATTTCCCCAGTCGACTGATCCAGAATGCGATAGTCGTAGGCTTTCAACCGAATCCGAATTCTCTCTTTTCCAATCACGTTTCTTTGTCCTGACCCCTCCCGGCATCTCCGGGAGGAAAGATCCTGCGGCAGGGTGCAAGCCGCGTTGTTATTCTTGTCATCCTGAGCGGCGCATTTTGCCGCGAAGGACCTGTGCACTTTCTGTCGTCCCTACGGGACTCGTTCTGTTTTGCTACCAACCCCACAGCTTGCGCCGTGGGCTGCACTCTTCCGCCCCTTCGGGGCTGCCATCTCGCCACTTGCCGCTTCGTTCTCATCGCTGCCGGTTTTGCTCGCAGCTCGCGACTCAGGACTCACGGCTACTACTGAATAATCTCGGCGATCGCGCCCGAGCCGACGGTGTGGCCGCCTTCGCGAATCGCGAAGCGCAAACCCTTCTCCATCGCCACCGGCGTGATCAGCTCGATCACCAATTCCACGTTGTCGCCCGGCATCACCATTTCCGTGCCCGCCGGCAACTCCGCTACGCCCGTCACGTCCGTCGTTCTCAAGTAGAACTGCGGACGGTATCCCTTGAAGAATGGCGTGTGACGCCCGCCCTCTTCCTTCGTCAGGATGTACACCGACGCCTTGAACTTCGTGTGCGGCGTGATCGATCCCGTCTTCGCCAGCACCATGCCGCGCTCGACGTCGTCCTTGCCAATACCGCGCAACAGCAACCCGGCGTTATCGCCCGCCATGCCTTCGTCCAGTTGCTTCTTGAACATTTCGACGCCCGTCACCACCGTCTTGCGCGTCTCGCGGAAGCCGACGATTTCCACTTCTTCGCCGACCTTGATCTTTCCGCGCTCGATTCGCCCCGTCACCACCGTGCCACGGCCCGAGATCGAGAAGATGTCTTCGATCGGCATCAGGAACGGCTTGTCGAGTTCACGCGCCGGCTGCGGTACGCTCTTGTCCACCGCCTCCATCAGCGCGTCGACCTGCTTCTCCCACTTCTCTTCACCGTTCAGGGCGCCCAGAGCCGACAAACGAATCACCGGCGCGTTGTCGCCCGGGAACCCGTAGCTCTTCAGCAGCTCGCGCACTTCCAGCTCCACCAGGTCGAGCAGTTCGGGATCGTCGACCGCATCGCACTTGTTCAGCGCAACCACGATGTACGGCACACCCACCTGGCGGGCGAGCAGCACGTGCTCACGCGTCTGCGGCATCGGACCGTCGGTCGCTGCGACCACCAGGATTGCGCCGTCCATCTGCGCCGCGCCCGTGATCATGTTCTTGATGTAGTCGGCGTGGCCCGGGCAGTCGACGTGCGCGTAGTGACGGTTGGCCGTCTCGTACTCGACGTGCGCCGTCGCGATGGTGATGCCGCGCGCCTTCTCTTCCGGAGCATTGTCGATCGAATCAAACGACCGGAACTTGATCGACGGATTGTGCTTCGACAGAACCTTCGTGATCGCCGCCGTCAACGTCGTCTTGCCGTGATCAATGTGCCCGATCGTCCCTACGTTGCAGTGCGGCTTTGTACGCTCAAATTTCTCTTTCGCCATAACTCAGCTCTCTGCTCCTAGCTCTTAGCTTAAAACCCTTACTTGGTTGTCCCTTGCACTTTCGCGATGATCTCCTCTGCTACCGAGCGGGGAGCTTCTTCATAGCGCGCGAAGTGCATCGAGTATTCCGCGCGGCCCTGCGTTGACGAACGCATATGCGTCGCGTATCCAAACATCTCCGCCAGAGGAACAATCGCCTTAATCACCTGCGATCCCGCGCGGTGCTCCATGCCTTCAATCCGGCCGCGCCGCGAACTCAGATCGCCCATGATCGTCCCCGCGTAATCTTCCGGTGTCACGACTTCGACCGCCATCACCGGCTCCAGCAGCACCGGAGAAGCCTTGCGTGCCGCCTCTTTGAACGCCATCGATCCGGCGATCTTGAACGCCATTTCGTTCGAGTCGACGTCGTGGTAGCTGCCGTCAAACAGCGTCGCCTTCACATCGACCATCGGGTATCCGGCCAGCACTCCACCTTCGAGCGCTTCCTGGATTCCCTGATCGATCGGCTTGATGAATTCCTTCGGTACCGAACCGCCCACAATCTCGTTGACGAATTCGTATCCAGTCCCCGGTGGTTGAGGATCGAGATAAATCTTCGCGTGGCCGTACTGGCCGCGGCCGCCCGTCTGGCGGATGTACTTGCCCTCGGCTTCGGCGTGCTTGCGGATGGTTTCGCGATACGCTACCTGCGGCTTGCCTACATTCGCCTCCACTTTGTACTCGCGCATCATGCGGTCGACGATGATTTCCAGGTGCAACTCGCCCATGCCGCTGATGATCGTCTGTCCGCTGTCGGGATCAGTGTGAACTTTGAACGTGGGATCTTCCTGGGCCAGGCGTCCAAGCGCCATCCCCATCTTTTCCTGGTCGGCCTTGGTCTTGGGCTCGACCGCAACCGAAATCACGGGAGCCGCGAATTCGATCGACTCTAGCGCGATGGGGTGGGCTTCATTGCAGATCGTGTCGCCGGTCGAAACGTTCTTCAATCCAACCGCCGCGCAAATGTCGCCCGCCAGAATTTCGTTGATTTCCTCGCGCTTGTTGGCATGCATCTTCAGCAAGCGCCCAATGCGCTCGTGCTTTCCCGTACGCACGTTCAGCACGGAATCGCCGGTCTTAAGTTGCCCGGAATATACGCGGATGAATGTCAACTGACCGACAAACGGGTCCGCCATGATCTTGAACGCCAGGGCCGCAAAAGGCTCCTTGTCGTCCGCCTTGCGCGCGATCGGCTGCCCATTGTTGGGATCGGTCCCGTGCGTTTCACCGACATCGATCGGAGAAGGAAGATAATCCACCACCGCATCCAACAGCGGCTGCACGCCCTTGTTCTTGAATGCCGTGCCCACAACCACCGGAAACACCTTCAATGCGATGGTTGACTTGCGCAGCGACGCCCGCAGTTCGTCCGCGGTAATCTCTTCGCCTTCAAGAAACTTGTGCAGAATCTCATCGTCGTTTTCGGCGATGGTCTCAACCAGTTGCGCATGGAAAGCTTCGGCTTTCTTTTTCAGCTCGGCGGGGATTTCTTCGGTGAGATATTCGGCCCCGATGGTGTCGTCCTTCCAGACGATCGACTTCATATTGATCAGATCGACTACGCCTTTGAACTTATCTTCCTGACCGATGGGAAATTGAATCGCGACGGGCTTGGCACTGAGGCGCTTGCGGATGGTATCGATGGCATGCTCGAAGTCAGCACCCATCTTGTCAATCTTATTGATGAAGCAAATTCGCGGCACGCCGTATTTATCGGCCTGGCGCCATACTTTTTCGGACTGCGGCTGCACACCGTGAACTGCGTCAAACACCGCAACTGCGCCATCCAGCACGCGCAGGGAGCGCTCCACCTCGGCGGTGAAATCCACGTGTCCGGGTGTATCGATGATGTTGATGCGGATGTCGCGCCAGGTGCAGGTGGTCGCCGCGGACGTAATCGTGATGCCGCGCTCCTGCTCCTGCTCCATCCAGTCCATGGTCGCAGTGCCTTCATGGACCTCTCCGATGCGGTGCGTCCTGCCCGTATAGAACAGGATGCGCTCGGTCGTAGTGGTCTTGCCGGCATCGATGTGCGCCATGATGCCGATGTTTCTGCAACGCTCTAATGGAACTGTTCTTGGCACGACTAACTCTTTCTGGGGGCTCCGCAAAAATCAGCTACTAGCTTCTGGCCTCTAGCTCCTAGCTAGAAGCTCCTTTACCACCTGTAGTGCGCGAACGCTTTGTTCGCTTCCGCCATGCGATGGACATCTTCTTTTTTCTTGATGGCGGCGCCGCGACTGTTGGCCGCGTCCAGCAACTCATTGCTTAACTTGTCGACCATTCCCTTTTCACCGCGCTCGCGGGCATAGCTAATAATCCAGCGGATTGCCAGCGACGTGCGGCGGTCGGCATTGACCTCGACAGGCACCTGATAGTTCGCACCACCGACGCGCCGGGTCTTCACTTCCAGCAGCGGCTTTGCATTCTCGACGGCCTTCTTGAACAACTTGATGGCCTCGTCTCCGCCTTTCGACTCCAACTTGGTCAGGGCCTCATAGAAGATGCCTTCGGCCGTCGACCGTTTCCCCTGCCACATCATCGAGTTAATGAACTTGGTTACCAGGTCCGAGCTGTACACTGCATCGGCCGGCACGGTCCGCTTTGCGATATGTCCTTTGCGAGGCATTCAGCTTTATCCCTTCTTCGGCCGCTTGGCTCCGTACTTCGAGCGTCCCTGCATGCGGTTCGCGACGCCAACGGCATCCAGCGTTCCGCGAATCACGTGATAACGCACGCCCGGCAGGTCCTTCACGCGGCCCCCGCGGATCAGCACAATCGAGTGCTCCTGCAGATTGTGCCCGACACCGGGAATGTAAGTGGTGACTTCAATGCCGTTCGTCAGCCGTACACGAGCGACCTTCCGCAACGCCGAGTTCGGCTTCTTCGGGGTCTGCGTGTACACGCGGGTACAAACACCGCGCTTTTGCGGGCATCCCTGCAGCGCAGGGCTGGCCGTCTTGTATCGGGGCCGCTTGCGGCCTTGAGCCACTAACTGATTAAAAGTAGGCACTCTTTGCCACTCCTTGGCCGCGCTCACACCGGCCTCAAATCCACAGTTTTGGAACGCGCATCCGTGGTCATGACCGGCCACAGCCAGCCATTACTTCTCATCGCTTATCGCGTGCTACTTCGCGCGCGCTGACGAGAGATTCTGGATTCCCTTTAAGACTTACGCCGCCGACGGTGGCGCCCGGCCAAACTCCGGGGGCACTCCGTTTCGTCAGCCTTGCCCTGCATATCCCTTCGCATAAGGGCGAAAGGCACCGCAGGTACGTTTCAGCGAGGAATGTTTCCGAACCCAAATCCGTCCGGAAACCGGTTTCTCTAAAGCTCGACCGCCACTTTTTTCACACACGCCCGCAAAAAAGTCGCGGCACACAACAGCCCTGGATGAACTCGCGGAACCAAACTACTATAGCAAGCGGGCTGAAACATCGTCAACTCGTCTTTATGCATCACACGGGAAGGGTCGGGACAAACGCAGGCCGCCGTGCACCTGCAGAGATCCTTCGCCGCAAAAACCGTGGCTTCAGGATTTCGGCAGGAGGCTCCCGCGCGCAAAGGACGCGCGCTAACGCCTCTTAAAGCACCTCAACTTGCCGATTCCGGCGACAGCCTCTACACTACAAGTTTTCCAAATCATTTATCGCGCCGGCATGAATTTGTGTCGAGATCAGGTCAGGCGCAGTGAGCACGAGAGCACAAAAGAGGAGTGCATGGGTAGGTTCCGTTCGCGCGGTGCGTGGCTTGCATTTGCCGTCTTTTCCCTGTTGAACTTAGCCGGATGCGGAAGCAGCAAACCCGGGCCTCCCTTATTTCCAGGGAAGATCAATCTCAACCCCGCGACCGCCACATCACTGACCCTCGGTGGGGTCTTGGGTTTCACCGCGTCAGCCCAGACTCCGACTGGAACCACTCTAAACGTTACGATTACCTACACGTCGAGTGACACTTCGATTTTGAACGTGTCGCCGAACGGAGTCGCCTGCGCGGGCCACTGGGATGGTGCTTTCACCACATGTACCCCCGGCGCGACGGGTCCGGCCTTTATCACGGCAAGTGCTCTGGGAGCGAGCAGCGTACCCACCTACGTTTTTGTCCACCCCCCGATCGACAACATTACGGTTACAGGAGTGGTACCAAACGGAGAACCGGTCCAGGAACCCTGCCTTTCGCAGAGCCAATCCATGACGGTAGAAGCGCACGCTTTCAGCCAGGGCAGCGACATTACAGCCTCGGTCGGTCCCTTCACATGGTCCGCAAACAACTCGACCGTAGTGAACCTCGTCCCTTTGCCGAACACGACTTTCATTCCGGGCACGAATGAGACCTTCAACTTCGCGACCAACCAAGCCACCGCAACAGCAGCCGTGCCTGGAATGACTTACATTTTCGCCACCGCGAGCGGCGTAAGCAGTAACTCCTTCCGCCAACCACAGATTACGAATTCCAGTGGTACAGTGGCGCCTCTGCTCGACTTTTTCTCGACCTGTCCCATCCAGAACATTGCTCTCGAACTCGGAGCTGCCGGTTCCACTCGAACAACTTTCGCGACCGCTAAGGGTACATCGGCTGGACAGACGGTAGTCGCCACCCTCATGGACATCATGGGCAACAGTTCCTTGCCTAATACGGACAACGCGATTGTCCTAAGCAAGATCCCTCTGACGTGGACCTCCTCACAGTCATCGGTTATAAGTACCGCCGCAAGTTGCACGCAGTCATGCGCCCTTTCACTTCCGTCACCGGGAACGGCAACCGTCACCGCATCGTGTTCGCCTCCAACGTGTAATGTCGGCTATCCAATGATTCCGAACTCCTTGTCCACTAAAGCCAAGGTCGACGCATGCACGGCCTTCTTCACCGCGTTGTATCCGCTGTTCTCCAATTGTCAGGAACTAATTCCCACTCCGGTCTACGCTTCGCCGGTGTTCAAATCACCAAATACGGAATACGCTCTCTCTCCGATCGCGGCGATCTCGGGCCTCGTAACCGGCGCGCCGACAGCCCCGGCTGTCCTGGCATCGAGTAACGGGTGCGCCAACGAACTTCCGTCCTCATGCTCGACCTCGGCATACTCCTTCTCCACCGCAAAGGCGTCAGTGGGAAACGAGAATCCCCTGCCAACACCGCCAAACTCATTTCTTTTCAGCCCTTCGGGCGACAAAGTATTCATGGGAAGCAATTTCGGCGCTGTGATTATCACCCCCGCCAGTTTCGGGACAACCAGTCCCCCTTACACGTCACTGGGAACGGTCACGGGAACAGCACTGGCGGTTTCGCCGAATGGAACAAATGCAATCATTTCGGATGTCCGGCATACGCCTAACCAAGTCTATGTGGTCAGTTCTTCAAATCCCGCAGCCACGACCGCACTAAACATCCCGCTGGCCAGCTTGGCATCCCTGTCTCCGGACGGATTGAAGGCTTACATCGTTGGGGGATCGGCCGGAAGTTCGATGTATATCTATTCCCCGGTGCAGGCGCTGCAAGGGCCGATCGCTCTTGCGGGTCCGGCCAAATCGCTTGGTTATTCGCCGAACGGAGCGTTCTTGTTCGTTGCGGCATCCGCCGGAGGTGGAACAGCGAATCTGACTGCTTACCCCAATTGCACGAATCCGGCCCTAGCCCCCATTCAGCCGGTAGCCAGCATTCCCTTGCCATCGGATCCGCTGTTTATGAAGGTTTTGCCGGCGTTGCACATCGATGGCAAGGATTCCTTCGGCAACGCTATTCCTGATGGAATTCACGTTCTTATCCTGGACTCCACTGGAGTGGACATCGTTACCTCTAACGTTACAACCCCGACTGCCGGAACTCTCTGCTCTCAAGGACTGCAGTTCATCAGTGGAGATCCTGTGCGGAGCGTACAGAGGATAGAGCTTGGTCAAGGCAACTTGCAGCCAGTGAATTTCTTTTATTCGACCGACGGCACGCAGCTCTATGTCGTTTCATCCAGTACTTCCAGCATTCTCGTGTACAGCTTCATCACCGGATCCGTTACCGGGGGTATTGAATTGCAGAACAATGCCACTCCTTTAACAGCGGACATTTCGAGTGACTCCGGGACGATCATCATTTCCGGTAGTGATGGCATGTTGCACGAGGTGAGTACGACGCTCGGCGGCAGCGACGCGATTCCATTGTCCTTTCCCAACATCCCAAATGCAGCCAATCCGTTCTGTTCTCTCACTCCCAGCGCGGGACCATGCGCACTCAACATGGCGATCGTAAAACCGTAAATTGAATCTGGGCGGCTCTGGGACCGGAGATGTCGCTGGATATAGCGTGAAAAACTGCGCTGCGGTGAGGAATGGAGGAGTGCTACTTGCTGCTGCTTTCCAGGTCTTTGCCAACGCTGTCTAACACGCCGTTGACGAAATGCACGGACTCCGGAGAGGAGAACTTGCGGGCAATCTCGAGGGCCTCATTGATGACAACGGCCCGCGGAGTATCCGGATAAGCGAGTAGTTCGGCTACTGCCGCCCGCAGCAGGTTTCGATCGACCGCTGCCATCCGCTCCATGCGCCAGTGCTCGGCATGCTTCTCGATCAGCAGATCGATTTCAGTCACGCGGTCTGTAGCGGTGCGAAACAGATCGTCGGCAAAGCCCCGAACTTCGTCGTTTGCCGATCCGTGCTCCGCCCAAAAAGTCTTTCGCACCTGATCGGCATTCTGCTTTCCCATGTCGGACTGGAAAAGCATCTGCAGAACGATCTCACGCGATTTGCGGCGGGTGCCCATGGAGGTAGAACTCAGTATCAGGTGCCAGTTTATCTGAAAGGAATCGAGGTCAGCGTATTTAACCTTGGTAATTTGAGTGAGGTAGCCATCGAAACTAGCATGGAAACGTGAAAATCCATACCGTGAAACGAGTGCTGCACATCGGGCTGGGAATTTTTGGAACCGGAATTCTTGCTCTTTTTGCAGCTGGGTTTTTCGGGGGCCGGTGGGGACCGTTCGGACCCAGCAGCATCTCGGGACTGGTCCTCTTCTTGGTTGCGGTGGCCTGCATTCCGGTAGGAACGGTTGTCTTGATCGTCGCCTTATTTACGCTTCTGTTCCAGAAACTTTGCTAAGCGCTTCATTCGACGTTTGCTCACGGCTTTGGATTCGGAGCCTACCGAAGCTCCACTCCTGACTCCACTCTTGTCCTTCCTGACGTTCGACGCCTGCCGCCCGACGCCTATAGTTAACGAAGCCATCTCTACCGCGGCCAGCGCCGCTTCGAAACCCTTGTTCCCCATCTTCAACCCGGCTCGATCGATGGCCTGCTCCAGAGTGTCGCAGGTGAGAACTCCAAATGCATGAGGGACGCCGGTTTCCTGCGCTGATTGTCCGATTCCACGGGTGACTTCATTTACGATTACGTCGTAGTGCGCGGTGTCCCCGCGCAGCAGGCACCCGATGCAGATGATGGCGTCGTACTTCCCAGACGACGCCAACGTCCGCGAGGCTGAAGGAATCTCAAAGGCACCGGGCACGCGGACGACAGCAATATCTTTCCTCGCACACCCGGTACGGAGCAACCCGTCACAAGCACTCAAGAGGAGCCGTTCGGTAATAAACGAGTTGAACCGTGAAACTACAATCGCAAACCGCTTCCCGGACGCGTCAAGCTTGCCCTCAATTACTGCAAGCGTCTGAGGCACCGACTCAATCTTCAGTTTGTTTTTCTCTGTGATCTCTGGGTCCTCTGTGGTGAATGGTTTGAATTCGTGACGATCTTTATAAATCCGCGGTAAGAACTCATTTACCCTTGAACTGCGCGTTTCGCTTCTCGAGGAACGCCCGCGTCCCCTCCGTCTTGTCCTCGGTCGAGCAGGAAACAGCAAACAAAACCGCCTCTAGATAGAGACCCTCGCTTAACGTCATCTCCATGCCTTTGTTCACCGCCTCCATCGCATACTGCACAGCCAAAGGAGCATTGGCGATGATCTTCGCAGCGATCGCCTCGGCTCGGGGAATCAATTCGGTGGGCGTCGTAACCTCATTCACCAAGCCGATGCGATGCGCTTCTTGTGCCGTAATCATCTCGCCGGCGAGTACCATCTGCATCGCGATCCCTTTACCCACAAGGCGCGGCAGGCGTTGAGTTCCACCATATCCGGGGATGATTCCGAGCTTCACTTCGGGCTGTCCCAGCTTTGCATTGTCGCTGGCGAGACGCATGGTGCAGGCCATCGCAATCTCGCAGCCGCCGCCGAGGGCGAATCCGTTGAGACAGGCAATGACTGGCTTTCCCAGGTTCTCGATCAAATTCAGTACGTTTTGCCCGCGATGCGTATATTCCTTGCCGGTGACGGCATCCTGCTTCGAGAGTTCGCCGATGTCCGCCCCGGCGATAAAGGCCTTCTCGCCTGACCCGGTAAAGATGACCACACGAATCGCGGAATCATTCTTAATGTCGTGAAACGCCGCCCGCAACTCCTCCATGGTGGCCATGTTCAGGGCATTCAAGACTTTCGGCCGGTTCACGGTAATGTATGCAATCGCGTTCTTCTTTTCGAGGATGATGTTTTCAAAGGTCATAAATTCCAATCTGCCACGGATTCACGCGGATCTAAACGGATCAGGAACCGCTTCTGCGTCTTCACTTCACAATTGACATTTTCCCGCCGACATCTAGGGTATTGAGCATTCGAATTATCCGTGTTCATCCGCGTTAATCCGCGGCAAAGAATTTAGAGTCTCTGCGCGCGAGGCTTCTCCGGGTCCGAGTAATCATAGAAGCCGCGGCCTGATTTCCGGCCGTACCATCCCGCCATCACGAGCCTCTTCAGCAGGGGAGGGGACGCGAAGCGACGCTCTTTAAATTCGTCGTACATCACATGCGTGATGTAGTACGTCGTGTCGAGACCGACGAAATCAAGTAGCGTAAACGGCCCCATAGGATAGCCGCAGCCCAGCTTCATCGCGTTATCGATATCCTCGATCGAGCCCACGCCCTCTTCGTACGCACGGATCGCATCCAGCAAATAGGGCACCAGCAGGCGGTTCACGATGAACCCAGTTTTGTCCGACGTCCGCACCGGGACCTTACCCAATTTTTTCCCGAATGCGTAGGCCGCCTCGTAGACATCGTCGGCGGTAGCAATCGTCCGGACCACTTCGACCAACTTCATCAACGGCACCGGGTTGAAAAAGTGCAGCCCGATGAAACGCTCGGGACGCTTCACGGCTGTCAGAAGCTCGGTCACGGAGATGGATGACGTGTTCGTTGCGAAGATCGCGTCTTTTTTCACAATGCCATCGATCGATGCGTACATTTTCTTTTTCTCTTCGACGTTTTCGATGATGGCTTCAATGATGATGTCGCAGTCGGCGAGATCGGACTTGTTGGTTGTCCCCTTAAGCCGCGCCCGACAGGCATTCTTCTGCTCGCCAGTGATGCCACCTTTCTCGACAGGCCGCTCGGCAAACTTCGCGAGGGACTTCTCGATCCCAGCAAATCCCTTGTCGAGGAATTTCTGCTCGACTTCCAGCACAGTGACATCGAAGCCAGCCATCGCCGAAACCTGGGCGATGCCCGAACCCATTAACCCACAGCCGAGAACTCCAACCTTCTTAATTTCCATAGGCTTCCTACCAGCTCAACTCCACCAGTGACACGCTCTCCCTCGGCATCGGGAAATCCAGTCGAACACTGCCGCCCTTACTCTCAACCCACCGCGGAGACTCCAGCAGCTGCAACTGTCCCGATGCCTTCAACGATTCATATTGCTGAGAGCTCGGCGACTGCGGAGAACCCATCTCCTTCCACACTGTATAGGAATTGCTGTGGTCCTGGTCAATTCCGTAGTGTGTCAGCAGAACCTTCTTTGAGCTCGCAGGCAGGCCTGCCACATTCAGTTGTACGGATGCTTCGGCCGCCTGGGCCTCATCATCTCGATAATTCCACAACAATACCGTGACCGTGTGGTCACTACGAACTGCAAGCCCATCGATGTTGGCTCTCGCCCGTATTCCGGTCGCGAGTATTTCATCAAGGCCGGTTGCAGCACTGCTCTTTACCTCGACCCGGTCACCCGACATAAAGCCCAACATGCGAAATAGATTGATAACCGGTTTATCGATTCCGCTCGTTGCCAGAGTTCTGTATCCCAGGAAGTAGGGCTGATCTTCAAACTCGAACGCCCAAGTCAGGATGCCGCTGAGGTTCGTTTTCGAGCGAGCATTCAGGTCCAGCATCTCGCGGATTGCGACTGCCGTATACGCCGGATACAGCGTGCCATTCCGATAGGCATTTTGCGGGTGATCCTTCGCGGAACATGCAGCACAGCCCTCGGGATCAGCCTCGGTCAGAATCACAGGCAAACGGGCGAATTGTGGAAATGAGGCAACGATCTTTAGACCCTCATCCACATCCCGGAGTTCGTGCGCCAATCCCATTTGCACATGGCCGTCCTTCAGTTCGGGTGCGCCCTTCGCATGAAAGCTGATGAAATCCAGTGGGACTCCGGTTTTTCCAGTAGCAAAGTTCGTTCCCGAAGCACAGTGCTGCAGAAACTGTTTTAGGAAGGAGGCTGCCTTGGGGGCACCAGGTCCGGTCGTCGCCGGCCCTCCTACCTTCGCTTCCGGCAGGGCATGCCGGACACCATCGACTGCGTAGTCGTAGAGCTTGTTGTACTCTTCAGGAGTTCCATGCCAGTACGGAATGTCGGGCTCATTCCAAACTTCCCAATTCCAGGACGCAACTTCACTCTTCCCGTAGCGCGCGATGCAATGGAGAGCCAATTGATAGATTAGTTCCCGCCACCTGCCGTAGTCCTTGGGTGGATAGGTCCATCCGGTAAAGAGTTCACCATTCGGAAAGCGATGCCGATATGGCGCGGGATGCGTCGAAAGCGCCTCAGGCATGAAACCAATTTCGACGAACGGAACTGCTCCCGAGTTGAGATAGGCGTCGATAATCTGATCGACAATTTTCCAGTCGTAAATCGGATTCCCGGCTGAATCTTCTGTATACGCGTTGGTCGATCCCCACTTCAGGGCGGGAATGCCATCCCCAGTTGTGAGGAGATTGTGCGTGCGAATTTGAACTCGGAAACGATTGCTGGCAGCAAGTTCCGCGATCAGTTCCTTTCCGTGCGGCGCGTAGGTGTAGTTGGGCTCGTCATAGCCGAAGTAGTTCCAAATGGGTGGCAGCGTGCCGAGACTCTGCTCTGCATTTACGTGAATCAGAATAGGAGATTGAGCGAAAGAAAGTTGCCCGCAGACAACAATCAGGAATGCGAGTGCGGCGACTCGAAACAAGGGTTGTTCACGCATATTCGTTGTTCGAGGGGTTGTAACTGATTTGTGTTGATCTGAGCAAGTCGTGACTACTAAGTCAGGTTCATGCTTTCCACGACTATCGCGATCCCCTGGCCACCGCCAATACAAGCTGTCGCCAATCCGTATTTCTTCTTTCGGCGATGCAACTCATAAAGCAATGTGATGACCAGTCGCGTTCCGGTAGCGCCCAGCGGATGCCCCAGTGCGATCGCTCCGCCGTTCACATTCACTTTTTCACGATCGAGACCTAGCTCTTTCTCGACCGCCAGATACTGCGCGGCAAAAGCCTCATTCACCTCAATCAGATCAATATAATCCAGCGACAATCCGGCCTTCTGCAGCGCAATTTTTGAGGCGGGAACCGGCCCGCGGCCCATGACCTTCGGGTCGACTCCGGCAATGCCCCAGCCGACGAGTCTTCCCAAAGGCTTCAGCCCGCGCTTGAGGGCGTTTTCGAGAGACATAATGACAACGGCCGCTCCTCCATCCACAATGCCGCTCGCATTCCCTGCCGTAACAGTCCCGTTCTTGCCGAATGCTGGTCGAAGCTTCGCCAGTCCCTCCATTGTGGTCTGCGGACGTCGGTGATCATCGTCGGTCAGCATCTCTCCCGTCGTCTCACCCTTATGATTCTTCAACGGCACGGGCACCAATTCTTCCTGGATACGGCCGCTCTTGTAAGCATCGTCGGCACACCTCTGAGAACGCAGTGCGAACTCATCCTGCATCTCGCGGGTGATCCCCTGCTGGGAGCCATACAATTCGGCGGTATTCGCCATGTAGGAGCCGCAATAGGAATCGAGCAGAGCTACCATCAAAGAGTCTTCGAGTTTCCCGCCCGGAGCCAGGGTGAAACCGTCGCGCCCGCGGATGACGAAGGGTGCCTGCGACATAGCCTCCATTCCGCCGGCGAGCACGACTTTCGCCTCGTCTGTTTGAATCATTTGGGCCGCGCTGACGATCGCCTGCATGCCAGATCCGCAAAGGCGATTGACTGTGAGTGCCGGAGTTTCAATCGGAATGCCAGCCCGCAGCCCGACGTGGCGAGCACCATAGAGCGCATCCCCGGACGTTTGCTGCGCGTTGCCGAACACGACGTGGTCGAACTCTTTCGGATCGATCCCCGCTCGATCAATTGCGCCTTTGCCGGCGATAGCGCCCAATTCTTGCGCCGTAAAATCCTTCAATTTGCCGCAATACCGGCCAAAGGGGGTACGCGCCCCGCTCACGATCGCTATGTCACCGGCTTTCAACATGATGGATAACTCGCTGAACCCCGACCGGACCCGGTCGAAATGATTTCGCCAAACTTGTCAGTTTAACAGTGGGAACGAGAATTCACTACTGAGGCGCGAAGACGTGGTGAAAAAAAGAGGATGGATTCCCGAATCGGACGCGTTCGAAAATACAGGATGCGAGAAGAGGCTTTTCTTACGCCACTGCCCCCGCTGCAAGAGCGGTAGGGCCTAACGCCACCACGTGTCCGAGCCCCTGGCCCATGGCTTGGGAAAGTGCGTGTTCTACGCGATTGATGACTTCTGTGACGACATCGACGGGATCAAACTCTGTACGAATCACGGCCTCGGCCAGACCCGCTGCGAAAAGAGCAGCCTGGCCCTGTGAGCCATCCTTAGTAGGCCAGCGGAGATCAGCGACGATCTTGCGCAGTTTCTCGATCGCCAGCATCGCTTCTTTTTCCGGTGTCTCGCCCAAAAGGATGGCAATCGTCGTTGTATCGTAGCGGAACGCCAGGTCATTGGAACGGATGTTGGCAGCGAACATCTGCCCGGCACGTTCCATGACAGATTGGACTTCCGTATCCCCATGTTCCTTGATCAAGGCGCCGCTTTTGCCAAACTGCATCAGAACTACAGAGAGCGGTGTGGAGTTTTGCACGGCGCGTTTGCTTTCTGCCATCAGCAAGTCGAGGTAGGAAGCACGCTTCAACAAGCCCGACTTTTCGTCGGTGACCGACAGATTCTTCACCAGCCGTCGCAACCCGGCATTGTTGAGCGCAATCACCATCTGTTCGGCTAGCGTTTTCAGCACGACCATGTCGGCCTGCTGCCACGTACGGGAGCGGCTGTGGATTATAACCAGAATTCCAGCTCGCTCTTCGCCATCCGTCAGAGGAATTGCCAGGATCGTCGCGGCTTTCAATTCGCCCAATGCGTTCTTCGCGCCTTGCAGCAGGCTCGACTTTGTGGGATCTTGAATCGGCAATGGGTCATGATTCTCAATTGCCGCATGCAGAGTCGTAAGTAGTTCCCCAATCGCCGTGGCGCTGGCTCGCTTCGTTCCCTCCGCACAGAACTCATCCATCGCGGTTGGAGGCATTCCTGCTTTACCCATCACTGCAATGCAACGTGTCGCTTCCCACTGAGCACCGATTTCTTTAACGGCGGTTCCCAGTACAGCGGGGGCCGTGCTCTGGTGATAGAGCTTGCGCGTAATCTCCGCCACACGGGTAAACGTCCGCACGTCGGCAGCCGGATCAGGTGAAGTTGGTGGTGGACTTCCTGCGGCAACTGGAGCAGGCGCAGCGGAGGCGGGTGCAGTGGGCGGCAAGGGTGCCGAACCTGCGTAACGAGGCGTAACCCCGGCGGACAAATAGAGTCTCTGGAGATCCTCGTTCCGTTCCTCTTCGCGGGGGAATAGTTCCTGAATGCGTTGCAGACGCTCCACCGCCTTGTTACGCATACCGTACTGCACCAGGATTTCTGCCTGCAGCATCAAGTCCTGCAGAGTCGACGCACCGAGCGTTCGCTCGTCCATATGCACCGGCTCTTCGGGAGCTTTCGCGGCCGAGCTGAAGCGAGAAGCGATCACCTTGTATCGCGCGTCGTCGACCTTGCCCTTAATCATGTCGAGCCGCTTCAAGTGCCCGGGCTCGTAGGGATCAACTTCCGCCGCGCGGTCCAGGCATTCGGCGGCCTTAGAGAACTCACCCGTACTGCAGTAAAGCTCGAAGAGCTTCAGCAATGTCGTGCAATAGTCACTTTCGCGGTTGGAGGAGTTGTAGAGTTCGCTCAGGAACTCGAGCATCTGGGATGACGGACGCCTTGATGAGCTGATGTCCTCCATAATGGCGGTAAACTGCCGTCGCTCACCCCGGCGCCGCTGGAACTGCTCCAACTTGCGCGAGAGTGTCACCGCTACATCGTCCTGCTCGCCGTCCAAGAAACTCCCAATGAGTCCGATGACTTGCTGAATACGGGCGGGATTCTGTTCAAATAAAGCCCAGACTAGCGGCTCTGCCTCGGCAAAGCGCCCGGCGGCCACGAGGGCATCACAATAAACTTCACGGAACTCGAGTGGTACCTGCCCAGCGTTCATCTGGGGTTCGAGAATGAAGATCGCCGCCCCGACTTGACCTTTGGCCAGCAAACTCTTCGCGTATGCCAGTCCGATGAAAAGGTCTGATGCGTCTTCCTGATAGGCCCGCTCGTACCACTGGGAAGCATCACCGCCTTCGGCAGCTGAGGCCAACGCGACGCGCTGAAATGCTGCCGCTGCCGCCTTTCGATTGCCTAGTTCCGATGCGAGTTCCGCTACACGGAGTAAGTTCGCCTGCGATGGCTCGATGGCGACGATGCGATCCAAGACTTCTGCCGCCTCTTGTTTCTTGCCGAGTTTGTTCAGATCGAGCAGCGCCGCTTCGTAAGTGCCCACGGCCAGCTTTTTGTTCGAGCCCTCAAGCAGCTGTCCAAAGCGGAATTTCTGTTGCCACGTCGGACTTCCATGACGAGCCAGCTTCTTGTAGGTTAAGCTCGCGCGAGTCGGGTCTGCGGCACCGACTTGTCGTTCAAAGAGTTCGCCCAGCAATCGCACAGCTTCGGCATTGCGGGAGAGCGAGAGGCACAGATCCGCCGTAAGTTGCCGAACAACATCATTCTCCGGATCGTCTCTTAGAACAAGCAGGTATTCTTCCAGGGCCTCAGCTGTCTTGCCTTTTTGCAGAAGTTTCTCCGCACGCTCGATGCGCTTGCCCAATTCGGCTCGATCCAGTCGTCTTGTGATCTCAGGCATGCGTAATCCGGGCGGAGTGACCCTGCTCCGATTCTAGGAGTGCCCCTAGCCCCCAGCAATGCGGTAACGGCAAGCCGCGATTACGAAGGTCACAGGCAAATTCTCTGCACAGGCCTAAAGTTCAAGCGCTGTTCTATCCAGGCTTGGGCCGGAAGGAGCGACTCTGTTATCGTGCCCAGTGCCTTCGGAGGTATATCTGGCCGATACTCAAGCAACACAGCTCCACGAAGAGGGGCTTCGTCATCAACTGTCTGCTGGACAAATGGCGATGGTTGCGGTCGGTGGATCGATCGGTACCGGACTCCTGCTCGGATCAGGCGCTGCAATGGAAATTGCCGGGCCGGCGGCAATTCTCAGTTTTGTGGCGGCCGCATTCATCAACTGGACGGTAGCGATGGCCTTAGGCGAGTTAGCCTGCGCCCATCCCGCTGCCGGATCTTTCGGTGTATACGGCGACCTCTATCTGAATTCCTTCGCAGGATTTATCGCGCGCGCGGGATATTGGGTCGGACTCGCCCTGGCGATAGGTACGGAGATGATCGCCGCCGCAACTTATATGGCGGTGTGGTTCCCAAGGGTGCCGGCTTACGTTTGGATTGTTGTGTTCGGAGCGGCGCTGCTGGCGATCAATCTGCGCAGCGTCGCCTCGTACGGGCGAGTCGAATTCTGGCTCTCAATGATCAAACTCGTCACGATTCTTGCTTTCATCGTGATTGGCGCTGCACTGCTTGCATCAGGGCACGCGGTACCGCAATACCACGCGCATGGCGGATTTTTCCCTACCGGATTCCTGACACCGGTCGTGGCGCTGACTTATGCCATCTACAGCTTTGGTGGCGTGGAAATGGTTGCAGTCACAACCGGGGAGTCCCGGTCTGCGAATGATATTCCTCGGGCCGTGTGGATAACTTTCTCTACGCTGACATTCGTCTACGTTGGTGCAATGGTCATCCTTCTTGGAGTCATGCCCTGGAACCATGCTGGGGTGACGGAAAGTCCGTTCGTAACCACGTTTCAAACTGTGAGAATTCCTTACGCATCAGCAGTCATGAATTTTGTGGTTCTCACAGCGGCGCTCTCTGGAGCGAACGCGACCCTTTACGTCGCTTCTCGAATGATCTTCTCGCTCGCCCGCACCGGATGGGCTCCCAGCAGCCTGGGACACCTCAATCATGAGGGTTCCCCACAGAACGCGGTTTTTCACTCTTCATTCGGACTCCTGTTTGCGCTTGCGGTCGTGCTGTTTGTACCCCAAAACGCGTTCCGTTACATGTTGGGGGCGGCTTTCACTGGAATGATCCTGTCTTGGATGGTGTCGCTGCTGGCTCATATCAATTTTCGGCGGCGACTCTCACCCTCACAGTTCGCTGCACTTCCACTTCGCTCGCCGCTTGGCATTTGGGGATCCGTGGTCGGATTGATCGCGGTAACGGTTGCCTTGGTGCAAACATGGTTCCACCCGAAGGTCAATCTGTGGAGCGGCCTTGCACTGATCGGTTTTCTGGCGCTGTCATACGGAGTGTTAAGAATGCGATTCTCCAGGGTCAACCACTGAGGCAGATTGCGGCGTCCTGAAGCAAGTCCAACCGTCCGTATTTCTAGCGCGCGCTGAAACTCCACAATTCCCAGCTCATCGGCGATTCAGTTCCTCGACGCACTGAGGACATTAGAAACTTCCAATTCGTAACGGCAACTTGTTTGCCCTTGAAGCGTCAAGCGCGACAGCAACGAGCGCGCGCGGCGATTCAGGGGAAGCAGGGAATGAAGCGAAGAACTCCGCATCTAATAGCATTGGTTCTGATTGCTCTTACGCTCTTGGTAACAGTTCCGGCCTTTTGCCAGCAGACGTCTGGTCGCGCACCGAGGGCCAACAGCGGCGCGGGTGCCGCCACACCTTCGGTAACTCCGGCATATGCGTGCACGCTGAAAAACGGACATCGGTGCCCAAACTGGCTCTACACGGTAATTGGGCCTTATCCACCGCGACAAGGCGAGGAAGCTCCGTCAATTTCCTACTGGATAAAGCGAGGCATACAAGCCGTTCGTTGCAAACCGCAGAGATGCGGGACGAAACACCCTTAATTCGTTTCCCCCGACTAGTTTCAACCGGACGAGGATCGAATTTCGGCGCTCTGATGCTAGGCAGCTAACTGCTTCAGAAGTTCTTTCCCCAGCTTCTGCACTTCGCCAAAAAGTTTCTGATATTCCACAAACAGCCGGTTCAGTTCCAACGCCTGATCTGTCGACGGATGTTTGCGCAGAATCATATCCCGCACATGCACTGGGTTTGGCAAAGTCGCATCTTCAGTCAGTTCTTCTAGCGCTGTATTTGGATCGTAGTGGTACATAGAAACCCCATTTTGTAATTGGGTAATTTTGTAATTGGGTAATTGAAAATCAATGCGTTCCAAGTTCTCAATGACCAAATTACCCGATTTCTAATTACAAATTCTCTACATCATCTCGGTTCCCCACAAATCATGCAGGTGCACAATGCCCTCTAGCTTTCCAGATGCATCGACGACCATCAATGACGTAATTTTCTTTTCTTCCATGATCGCAATCGCGGACGCTGCAAACTGATCGGCCGCAATCGTTTTCGGCCTACGGGCCATCGCCTCCTCCGCGGTCATATCCATGACATCCTTCCCGCGCTTCTCCAGCAAGCGACGCAAATCCCCGTCGCTGATAATCCCTACCAGTCGCTCGCCCTCAACCACGGCAGTCACGCCCAGCTTCTTTCGCGACATTTCATAAATGACATCCGGCATGCGCGTCGAAGTTGTCACACAAGGGAGCGCATCGCCGGTATGCATCAGCGACTCTACACGCGCCAGCCGTTTTCCCAGCTTTCCCCCAGGATGCAGATTTGCGAAATCTTCTTCCTTAAATCCACGGCGCTCGCTCAGAGTAACGGCCAATGCATCGCCCAATGCCAGCATCGTGGTAGTGGAGGCGGTCGGCGCCAGCCCCAATGCGCAAGCTTCCTGCGCCACGGAACAGTCCAAAGCCACATCGGCCGCAGCCGCTAAGGTAGAAATCCTCTCATTGTCATCCCGAGCGGAGATTCCTCGTCCGGTTTTGGACGAGGAATCGGAGTCGAGGGACCTTGTGTTCTCCGGTGACGAACAAATCTCATCTCCCGTCATCGTGATCAACGGCACTTGTAGCCGTTTGATCGTTGCCAGCAGCGCCAGGATCTCTTCTGTCTCGCCACTCGCCGAGAGTGCCAGCACCACATCGCCCCGCACCACCATTCCCAGATCGCCATGCAAGGCTTCCACCGGGTGCAGATAGAGCGCAGGAGTACCAGTCGAACTCAGGGTCGCGGCAATTTTCCGCGCGATGATCCCGCTCTTCCCCATGCCAGTGACGACCACTCGCCCAGCACAGCAAAAGAGAAGATCCACAGCCTTGTGAAATAGTGCCGCCATGGGCCCGGCAATCCGGTTCGCAAGTTCGACCAGCGCCGCCGCCTCGACCCGCACTACGTTCTCACCGATGTTCTTCAAAGGATTCCTCTGAGTCCCCCGTGGTGAAAGGTGTTGAAGATACCAGAGATATCCACGGAAAAAGGAATGGTAACAAATGCTCCGACTAGAACCTATGATGGTCTGACGAAAGTAGAGGCGCAGCGCCTCAAAGGAATTCTGCTGGAAGCTGTAAAGAACTCCAAAGCCAAAATCCCCACCTCTGGCAAAACTGGCCAGAAGTGGGGCACCCGGATGAAACCTCAGAAGTGATCCCCATCGACGCGTGGCGTTACTGTTGTCTTCTGCCCAAGTACCGCCAACCCTCGCGCCTGAATTAACCGATCCCACGGACCTGCCTGCCAGTTGTCACGCAGCTTATCAGGATGTCTCCACAATGGCGGTGTCAGCATCAAATTTCTTCCGGTTGCATGCACATACGGTTCGTACATGGAGCGCAGCTTGGCCAGTTTCGCTAGCCCGTATTCGTCGCTACGCAATTTCAATCCCGCAGCCGCCAGCGAGTTTCGCAGTGCCTCAAACTCGGTATCAGGCAACCTGTCGGGATATGAGGCGTCGTATCTCGCATTCACCACCTGGGCCAGATCCACCGCCGCATGCCGCGCCATAGCGAAAGTCAGTTTCGCTTGCCCTGGCTGGACACCTTCAATCCCCGTCAGGACTAGCGAGGAGACATCGAGCATTGTGGTAAGCGCCGCCAGCCACGACTGATTGCTGTGCTGCGAGCGGAAGAAGCTCAGCACGGGATAAGAAATATGCGCCTCGAGCAACTCGGCCGCCCAACGCTCCCAGTCGCGCAGCACTTCATCGAGCACCGACTGGCTTACACCCGGATCCTCGGTTCGGCCGGCCAACCGGACCAGCAGTTCTTCCGCCGTTGGAGGCGATCCTGCCCGCGCATCGAGCATCGAGATCTGAATCTCGCGGCGCGAGAACGAGGAGTACACCACCGGGATATATCCGATTACTACGCCGAGAAATGCAAATCCCATTCCGGCTTCGAACACTGAGAGGGCCCGTGCGGCCCTCGAGGTGGGCACAATGTCGCCATACCCAAGGGTGAAGAAGGTCTCGCCGCTGTGATAAAGGATTTTCCCAAATGTAAGGTTTTCGCCGCTGAGTTGCTCGTGTCCGCCAATTCCGTACTGAATCAGCCCAAATCCAAGAATCAATCCCGTCGCCCAGAATCCCAGCAACAGGATCAACGAAAACGGGCCGAAGTACCCCAGGAAATTCTGCTGCCGCGAAGCCGTCTTAATCCGGCGCGCGATGCCCCTCCACGGAATCCAGGTGCGCCGGTAAAAATAGGCCGTCAGCTTGAAATTGCGCAGCACCCGGCGCGGCAGGACTACAGTCTCAAACGCGTCCAGCAACACCACCCAAATGATGGCAATGCCAAACACCACGCCGACAATGTGGATGTGCGAAGTCATGGATGACGACAAACGATTGGCGATGTAGATGCGAGGGGAAGGGTAACAGATTCGAAAGGCCGGCTTCCGGCTTCCGTGCTTCCGGGCGTCTCTGCCCGGTCTTCGGGTTTTCTCTGTCGGGAAACGGTTCCTGGCGGGAGGGCGCTGGAACAAGGCGCCGATTTGGACGGTGTGCGGAAGCCGGAAGCCGAGAGCCGGAAGCCGGGTTTACTGCGGTTTCGGTTGCGGCTGCTGTTGCGCCGGCGGATTCCCCGTCGCTCCGGACGCAGGCTTTGTTGTGTCTGCTGGTTTCTTAGCGGCGGGCTTTTTCTTAGGCGCCGGCTTCTTCTCCGGCTGCGTGTCATCCACCACAATCTTCTTTGGAGGAGCGGCCTCAACCTGCGCCTGCAGCGATTTCAATTCCGTCCGCAGCCGGGTCAACTCGCCTTCCTTTGATGAGGCAAGGTTCTCAATTCGCTCCGCCAGTTGACGGCGCGTGCCTTCGAAGGCGCTTAGATCGTTCGAGAGCGACTGCATATCATCTTTCGATCCGTAGGCAGCCGCATCCTCGACCACGCCGACAAGAACGTCATACAGGGCATCAAGATTGCGATAGAGCTTAAACGAGGCCGGGACATCTTCCGGCGCGTTGCGCAATTGTGAAATGATCTCGGGCAGCGCTCCCTGCAGGTTCCGCTGGACCGAATCCACATTTCCCAGCGCCTGTTTCTTGTAGTTTCCGTCGGCTTTCCACTTCTCGATCCGCAATTTCCCCAGATCTGTTTGCGTGTTCTTCGACGTCGCCTCAATCTGCGACAGCAGACCATTCAACTGAGTGACGGATGCGTAAGAAACCGGCGTGCCTTGTCGTCCGGCACCGGAGGCGGGCACGGGAGGCGGCCCAGACTGCCCTACGGCTGCCGCGATAAATGTCAAAAACAAACCGGGAGAGAGCAGGAGATTGCGTTTCATTTGTGCGTGTCTGTACTCAAGCTGACCAGCATACTACAAGCAACTCAGTAGGCGGCATCAGGTAAACCCCGGAGAGCCGACTGTAAGGTGTGCTGGTTTTCTGACTTAGCCGTCGGAGGGCTTCGCATCTTCCCTGCCCACCCGTCAGGAAACTGGTTGTGTCTGCGCACGCATCCCACAAGATGCCGGGGTTGCAATTCAAGTCCGGCGGAGATAGTCGACGCCGGTACTTCGGCGGGCGATAATGAAAGCGATGCGTTTGATCTCAATCGTCATGGTTTCTCTCGCCGCCGCCGTATTGGCGATTGCAGGCCTCGCCCAAGACACGGCTCCGCACCGGCTCATTCTCAAGGATGGCTCGTATCAGCTGGTTACGAAATACGAGGTCAAAGGCGACCGTGTCCGCTACTACAGCACGGAACGCGAAGACTGGGAGGAACTGCCCAATTCGCTGGTGGATTGGCCGGCAACGGAGAAATACGAGAAGGACAAAGCCACGCCCTCGCCTGAAGCCTTACAACTCGACAAAGACATCGAGCGCGAAGAC
>Ga0207693_10000028_pt1 | contig 120041 bp, 121 predicted proteins | sample LARL81metaG_FD_184347 | JGI IMG/M metagenome (GOLD analysis project Ga0207693, IMG submission 184347) | Corn, switchgrass and miscanthus rhizosphere microbial communities from Kellogg Biological Station, Michigan, USA - LAR L8-1 metaG... | ecosystem: Host-associated > Plants > Roots >...
CGGGCCGCCGCTCCGGCAGCCCCTGCCTCGACTACTACATCAAGCGCTGCGGGGCGCCCTGCGTCGGCTACGTGTCGAGAGCGGACTACCGCGGCGCGATCGACGGCGTCGTCGACTTCCTCTCCGGCAGGTACCGCGCGATCGAGCGCGCGATCGAGGCGTCGATGAAGCAGGCCGCCGCCGAGCAGCGCTTCGAGGACGCCGCGCGCGAGCGCAACCGCCTGAAGGCGATCCGCTCGCTGCTCGAGCGCCAGCGCGTCGCCAACGAGGCGATCGGAACGCTCGACGCGGTCGCGATCGCCGTCGAGGGCACCGACGCCAACGCGCACGTCTTCCAGGTCCGCGACGGTGTGCTGTCCGACCGCCAGTCCTTCTACCTCGACAACCAGGCCGGCGACGAGCTGCCGGCCGTCGCCGAGGCGTTCCTGCTCCAGTACTACGGCTCCGCGATGACGATCCCCCCGCTGATCGTCGTGCAGCGAGAGGTCGGCGCCGCCGGGCTGGTCGCGCAGGCGCTCGCCCAGCGCCGCGGCGCCCCCGTCGAGCTGCGCGTGCCCGAGCGCGGCGACAAGCGGCGCGTCCTGGAGTTGGCGGAGCGCAACGCCAGGCTCGCGCTCGACCAGGAGAAGCTGCGCTCCGAGCACCGCCGCCAGCAGCGCGTCGAGGCGCTCGAGCGCCTCCAGGGCGAGCTCGGCCTCGACGCGCTCCCGCTGCGGATCGAGTGCTTCGACATCTCCAACCTCGGCGGCACCCACACGGTCGCCTCGATGGTCGTGTTCGAGGGCGGCGTGCCGAAGAAGGCCGACTACCGCCGCTTCACGCTGCGCGAGGGGACCGAGGGTGTGCCCGACGACTTCGCCTCGATGGAGGAGGTCCTCAGCCGGCGCCTCGCGCAGTTCGTGCGCCAGCACGACCGCTCGCCGCACGACGAGGACTACGACGCCAGCTTCGCCGCGCTGCCGAACGTCGTCGTGATCGACGGCGGAAAGGGGCAACTGCAAGCAGGGCTCAGGGCGCTGCAGGGCTTCCGCGAGCGCGGCGTCACCGTCGTCTCGCTCGCGAAGCGGATCGAGGAGCTGTTCGTCCCCGGGCGCGCGGCGCCCGTCGTGCTGCCGCACGACACGCCCGAGTTGCAGCTGCTGCAGCGCGTGCGCGACGAGGCGCACCGCTTCGCGATCGGCCACCACCGCATCCGCCGCGACCGCGCGATGACGACCTCGATCCTCGACCACCTGCCTGGCGTCGGGCCGGCGCGCAAGCGCGCGCTGCTCAAGCACTTCGGCTCGCCCGAGGCGTTCCTCGCCGCCAGCCGCGAACAGCTGGAGGCGGTGCCCGGCCTGCCCGGCAAGGTCGCGCGCGAGCTCTACGCGCAGCTCAACAAGACCGGGCATTGACGGCAGGTTCACACGCTCGTCCGCCGGGATCGTCACACTCCCTGCCATGAGCGTCTCCAGGCCGACGCGGCTCGGAGACCGTCTGCGCCGGGGATCGCGTCGGATCGAGCTCGCCAGGCCGCAGGCGGAGACCCGCAGCTCCGTGCTCAACGACCTCGTCGTGATCACCGGCTTCTCCGGTGCCGGGAAGTCGACGGCGATGGCCGCCTTCGAGGACGAGGGCTACTTCTGCGTCGACAACCTGCCGCCCGAGATGATCCGCTCGCTCGCCGAGCTGTTCATGCACGTCGGCTCGAAGGTCGAGCGCGCCGCGGTCGTCTCTGACGCGCGCGGCGGCAGCTACTTCGCCGGCCTCGTCGCGGTCCTCAACGAGCTCGCCGCGCAGGGCGTCAGCTACCGCGTGCTGTTCCTCGAGGCCGACGAGCAGACGCTGCTGACGCGCTACCAGGAGACGCGCCGGCGACACCCGCTGGCGCCCGCCGGCAGCGTCGTCGAAGGGATCGCGCGCGAGCGCGCCCTGCTCGCGCCGGTGCGCGAGCGCGCCGACGTCGTGATCGAGACGACCGGCCTGACGAGCGCGATGCTGCGTCGCAAGCTCGCCGACGCGATGCTGCCGACGCGCACGCCGGGCCGCCTCGCCGTCACGATCCAGAGCTTCGGCTTCAAGCATGGCCCGGCGCGCGACGCCGACCTGCTGTTCGACGTGCGCTTCCTGCCCAACCCGCACTACGAGCCGAGCCTGCGCCCGCTGACGGGGCACGACGAGGACGTCGCCGCCTTCATCGACCGCGACGGCGCGCTCGCGGCCTTCTACGAGCGCCTGATGCCGATGCTCGACTACCTGCTGCCCCAGTACGTCGCCGAGGGCAAGTCGCACCTCTCGATCGCGGTCGGCTGCACCGGCGGGCGCCACCGCTCGGTCGCCGTCGCCGAGCAGCTCGCCGCGCGCTACCGCGAGCACGGCGACTACCTCGTCGAGGTGACGCACCGCGACATCGAGCGCGACACGCGCGGCTGAGCCGCTTCGGTGGGCACCGGGCCGCGCGGCGGCGGATAAGGTCCGCCGCGATGCCGCACGAGCTGACCGAGGCCGATTTGCTCGACGACCCGCTCGCGCTGCTGCGCCGCTGGTACGCGGAGGCGCAGGCGGCCGGGCCGCGCGCCGACGCGATGACGCTCGCGACCGCCACGCCCGACGGGCGCCCCTCCGCCCGCATCGTGCTGCTGAAGGGGATCGAGGACGACGGCGTCGCCTTCTTCACCAACTACGAGAGCCGCAAGGGCCGCGAGCTTGCGGCGAACCCGCACGCCGCGCTCGTGCTGCTGTGGCCGGCGGTCGATCGCCAGGTGCGGCTCGCCGGCGCGGTTCAGCGGCTGAGCGCGCAGGCGTCGGACGCCTACTTCGCGACCCGCCCGCGCGGGAGCCAGCTCGGCGCCTGGGCGTCGCGCCAGAGCGAGCCGCTGCGCGACCGCGCGCAGCTCGACGAGCGCCTCGCGGAGGCCGAGGCCCGCTACGCCGGCGGACCGGTCCCGCGCCCGCCGCGCTGGGGCGGCCTGCGGCTGGTCCCGCGCGAGATCGAGTTCTGGCAGGGGCGTCCGGACCGCCTGCACGACCGCTTCGCGTACGTGCGCGCGGCCGACGGCGGCTGGACGCGCACGCGCCTCTCGCCGTAGCATCCGTACCCGCACACGCTAATTAAGTGTCTGCTAGCGTGATCCGGTGCGGATTGCGTCCGTGTACTGGCCGGAAATCCCGCCCGCTCACTACCGGGCGATCATGCCGATGGCGGCGCTTCAGCGGCGCGGCCACGACGTCTCGATGTTCCCGCAGCGCGAGGGCGAGGAGCTGTCGTTCGACGCGATCGCCCGCCACGACGTCGTCCACGTCCACCGGCTGCTCATCAACGAAGATGATGCGTGGGTGCAGCGCCTGCACGACGCCGGCGTGCCCGTCTGCTTCGACAACGACGACGACGTGATGGCGACGACGGGCGAGGAGTGGGAAGAGCTGCCCGACGTCACGCTGCGCAACGTCGCGCCCGCGATGATGGAGGGCGAGCGCGCGCAGGCGCTGCTGCCGCAGATGGACCTCGTCACCACCCCGAGCAGAGCGCTCGCAGAGCGCTTCCGCGAGCGCGGCGCGAAGGACGTGCGCGTGATCGAAAACTTCATCCCGCCCGAGTTCCTGCGGATCCGCGCGCAGGGCCGCCCCGGCTTCACGGTCGGCTGGCACGCGAGCAACGAGCACCACTGGGACCGCATGAAGCTCGGCGTCGAACGGATAGCCGAGCAGCTGCTCGAGGCCCATCCGCACGTGCACGTCGTCACGATCGGGGTCGACCTGGGGATCGACAGCAACCGCTACGAGTACATCGACGAAGTGCAGCTGCGCGAGCTGACCAACCACATCGCCGACTTCGACATCGGCATCGCGCCGCTCGCCGACACCGCCTTCAACCGGGCGCGCTCGGCGATCAAGGTGCGCGAGTACGCCGCCGCGGGCGTGCCGTGGCTCGCCTCCGCGCGCGGGCCGTATGCCGGATTCGGCAGGGAGCAGGGCGGCAGGCTCGTCGAGGACGGCGACTGGTTCGACGCGCTCGACGAGCTGATCCGCTCGCCGATGCAGCGCATGAGACTGCGCAGACGCGCGAAGAGCTGGACCAAGCGCGAACTGATCGACGAGCAGGTGGTGCAGTGGGAGGACGCGCTGATGGACGTCGTCGAAGACCACCGCTCCTCCGGCGCCGCCGCGTGATCGCGCGCTGATAGCCTTCGCCGCCCGCCGGGTCCCTCGTCCCCGGCCGGTCCTCGTCTTTCGTCACCTCGCCACCGGAAGGAACTCGCACGCATGCCGCTTCGGGTTGGGATCAACGGCTTCGGTCGCATCGGCCGGAACGTCTTCCGCGCCGCCCAGGAGCAGGGCGCCGAGATCGACTGGGTCGCCGTCAACGACCTGACCGACAACGCGACGCTCGCGCACCTGCTCAGGTACGACTCGATCCTCGGCCCGTACCCCGGCAGCGTGGAGATCGGCGACAGCGGGCTGCGCGTCGACGGCAAGGACCTGAAGGTCTTCGAGGCGCGCGATCCCGGCGCGCTGCCGTGGGGCGACCTCGGCGTCGACGTCGTGATCGAGTCGACCGGCCTGTTCACGAAGCGCGCGGACGCCGCCAAGCACCTCGCCGGCGGCGCCAAGAAGGTCATCATCTCCGCCCCGGCGACCGAGCCGGACGTGACCGTCGTGCTCGGCGTCAACTTCGACGAGGCCTACGACAAGGCGTCGCACGACGTGATCTCCAACGCCTCGTGCACGACGAACTGCCTCGCGCCGGTCGCGAAGGTGCTCAAGGACACGGTCGGCGTCAAGCACGGGCTGATGACGACGATCCACGCCTACACGGCCGACCAGCGGCTCCAGGACCTGCCGCACAAGGACCTGCGCCGCGCCCGCGCCGCCGCGATCAACCTGATCCCCGCCTCGACCGGAGCGGCGAAGGCGATCGGCCTGGTCGTGCCGGAGCTCAATGGCAAGCTGCACGGCTTCGCGGTGCGCGCGCCCGTGCCGACCGGCTCGGTCGTCGACCTCACGATCGAGGCCGAGCGCGCGACGAGCGTCGAGGAGGTCAACGGCGCGCTGAAGGCCGCGTCCGAGCACGGCCCGATGAAGGGCCTGCTCGCCTACACGGAGGACCCGATCGTCTCCAGCGACATCGTCAAGTCGCCGTACTCGTCGATCGTCGACTCCCAGCTGACGGCCGTGATGGACGGGACGATGGTGAAGGTCGTCGCCTGGTACGACAACGAGTGGGGCTACTCGAACCGCGTGGTCGACCTCGTCCAGCGGGTGCTGTGAGGACGCTGGACGCGCTCGACGTCGAGGGCAGGCGGGTCCTCGTCCGGGTCGACTTCAACGTTCCGCTGAGCGGCGGCGCGGTCGCCGACGACACGCGCATCCGCGCCGCGCTGCCGACGATCGAGGAGCTGCGCCGGCGCGGCGCCGCGCTGATCCTCGTCTCCCATCTGGGCCGCCCGAAGGACCGCGAGCCGGAGCTGTCGATGGCGCCGGTGGCGCGGCGCCTGGGCGAGCTGCTCGGCACCGAGGTGCAGCTGGCGCCCGGCGTCGTCGGCGACGAGGTGACGGCGGCGGCGCACGCGCTCGACCCGGGCGAGCTGCTGCTGCTGGAGAACGTGCGCTACGAGCCCGGCGAGACGAAGGACGACCCGACGCTGGCGGCCGGCCTCGCGGCGCTCGCCGAGCTCTACGTCGACGACGCGTTCGGCGCCGCGCACCGCGCGCACGCCTCGACGCATGGCGTCGCGCAGCGCCTCCCGCACGCCGCCGGCCGCCTGCTGGAGCGCGAGGTCACGGTTCTGAGCGCGATCTTGGAGGATCCGGCGCGGCCGCTCGTCGCGATTGTCGGCGGCGCGAAGGTGACCGACAAGATCGCCGTGATCGACCGCTTCCTGCAGGTCGCCGACGCGATCCTGATCGGCGGCGCGATGTGCTTCCCGTTCTTCCGCGCGCAGGGCCACGAGGTCGGCGACTCGCTGTGCGAGGCCGACGGCGTGGAGCCGGCGCGCCGGGCGCTGGCGGCGGCGGCCGGCGGCGGCTGCCGGCTGGAGCTGCCCGTCGACCTCGTGCTCGGCGAGCGCTTCGCCGCCGGCGCGCAGCGGCGCGAGCTCGACGGCGTCGACGTGCCGGCCGGCTGGATGGGACTCGACGTCGGCGCGCGCACCGCGCAGCGCTATGCGGACGAGATCGCCGGCGCCGGCACGGTCTTCTGGAACGGGCCGATGGGCGCGTTCGAGCTCAGATCCTTCGCGGCCGGCACGCGCGCGGTCGCCGAGGCGGTCGCGGACGCGCCGGGAACGACCGTCGTCGGCGGCGGCGACAGCGCCGCTGCGCTGCAGCAGTTCGGCCTCGCCGACCGCGTCACGCACCTGTCGACCGGCGGCGGCGCGTCGCTGGAGCTGCTGGAGGGCAGGACGCTGCCCGGAGTGGAGGTCCTGGCATGACCCGCATCCCGCTGATCGCCGGCAACTGGAAGATGCACAAGACGGTTGCCGAGGCGGAGGCGTTCATCGGCGCGCTGTTGCCGCGCATCTCAACGGCGGACGGCGTCGACGTCGCGGTCTGCCCGCCGTTCACCGCCCTGCAGGCGATGGTCGACTCGACGCGTGGCTCGCGCGTCGAGGTCTACGCGCAGACCATGCACCACGAGGACAGCGGCGCGTTCACCGGCGAGGTCGCGCCGGGGATGCTCTCAGAGCTCGACGTGCACGGCGCGATCCTCGGCCACTCCGAGCGGCGCGAGCTGTTCGGCGAGACGGACCGCGCGCTCGCGCTGAAGGTCCCGAAGGCGCTGGAGGCCGGGCTGCGGCCGTTGCTGTGCGTGGGCGAGACAGAGGAGGAGCGCGCGGCCGGCGACACCGAGCGTAAGCTGCGGGGGCAGATCTCGGAGGACCTCGCGCAGGTGCCCGACGAGCGGCTCGCCGACGTCGTGATCGCCTACGAGCCGATCTGGGCGATCGGGACCGGGCTCGTCGCGACGCCCGAGCAGGCGCAGGAGGCGATCGCGTTCGTGCGCGCCTTGGTGGGCGGGCGCTCGGCCGAGGCCGCCGCGCGCGTGCGGATCCTCTACGGCGGCTCGGTCAAGCCCGACAACGCGGCCGAGCTGCTCGCGCTGCCCGACGTCGACGGCGCGCTCGTCGGCGGCGCGTCGCTGGAGGCCGAGTCGTTCGCGGCGATCGTCGAGGCCGCGCGGCCGTGAGCGTCCCGTTCGCTCCCGCTCAGCCTTTGGCGCCGCTCGTGGCGCCTGTCGAGGCCGCCAGGCCGTGAGCCTTCCGCTCGGCCCAGCTCGGCTGCCGGCGCCACGCGTCGCGCTGATCGTGCTCGACGGCTGGGGGCTGGCGCCGGACGGGCCGGGCAACGCCGTCTCGCTCGCGCGCACGCCCGTCTTCGACGAGCTGTGGGCCGCATATCCGCACACGCAGCTGACCGCGTGCGGGCGCGCGGTCGGGTTGCCGGACGGCCAGATGGGCAACTCGGAGGTCGGCCACCTCAACCTCGGCGCCGGCTCGGTCGTGCGCCAGGACCTCACGCGCATCGACGACGCCGTCGCGGACGGGACGCTCGTCGAGAACGAGGTCCTGCGGGCGGCGTTCGGCGGCGCCGAGCGGGTGCACCTGATCGGGCTCGTGTCCGGCGGCGGGGTGCACTCCGGCTGGCGCCACCTCGAGGCGCTGATCGCGATGGCCGGCACGCTCGGCGTGCCGGACCTCGTGCTGCACGCGTTCACCGACGGGCGCGACACACTCCCGACGTCGGGCGCGGGCTTCCTGGAGACGGCCGAGGGGTGGCTGCGCAGCGCCGCGGCGGCCGGGGCGGGCCGTGCGCGGATCGGCTCCGTGATCGGCCGCTACTTCGCGATGGACCGCGACAGCCGCTGGGACCGGGTCGAGCAGGCGTATGACCTGCTCGTGCGCGGCCGCGGCGCGCACCGCGCCGACAGCGGCCCGGACGCCGCGCGCGCGGCCTACGAGCGCGACGAGACGGACGAGTTCATCGCCGCCACGACCGTAGGTGACGAGGCCTGCATCCGCCTCGGCGACAGCGTGATCGCGTTCAACTTCCGCCCCGACCGCATGCGCGAGATCACGCGCGCGCTGGCGGAGCCGGGCTTCTGCGAGGTCGACCGCGGCGGCACGCCGCTCGTCGAGCGCTACGCGACGATGACCGAGTACCACGAGGGCTGGTCGTACCCGATCGCGTTCCCGCCCGAGCGTCCGGCGGTGACGCTGTCGGGCGTGCTGGCTGCGCGCGGCGCGACCCAGCTGCACGTCGCCGAGACGGAGAAGTACCCGCACGTCACGTACTTCTTCAACGGCGGCGAGGAGACGCCCTACGCGGGCGAGCGGCGCGAGCTGGTCCCCTCGCCGCGCGACGTGCCGACCTACGACCGCAAGCCGCAGATGAGCGCGTGCGAGGCGGCGGCCGCGTTCGCCGGCGCCTGGCGCGAGGACCCGCCGCGCTTCGGGATCATCAACTTCGCCAACGCCGACATGGTCGGCCACACGGGCGTGATCCCGGCCGCCGTCGCCGCGATCGAGACGGTAGACGCATGCCTCGGGGAGGTCGTCGCGGCGGTGCACGAGAGCGGCGGCGCGTGCGTCATCACCGCCGACCACGGCAACGCCGACCACATGCTCGAGGACGACGGCAGTCCGAACACGGCACACTCGCTCAACCCGGTCCCGCTGATCGTGACCGTGCCGGGTCGCGCGCTGCGCGATGGCGGGATCCTCGCCGACGTCGCCCCGACCGTGCTGGCGCTGCTCGGCGAGGAACAGCCCGCCGGGATGACGGGCACGTCTCTGCTGGAAGCGTGACGGCGGCGACTCCGAGCGTGGGCCCGCGCCGGCGCGCGGGACGGGCACGCCGCGCGGTGCGCCTCAGGGCACCGCGGCGTGGGGAGCGCGCATGCCACGGCATGGGCGCCACCGCGACGCGGCGGCTGGCGCGGCGCCAGCCGAGGCGGAGCCGCCGCGCAACCGGGACGCGATGAGCGCGACGACCCGACGAGCGCTGCCGCCCTGGCCCGGAGGCCGTCCGCTGCGTGCGTGGCAGGAGACCGCGCTGGCGGCGCTGGCGGCTCACGACGGCGAGGCGTTCCTGGCGTCCGCGACGCCGGCCGCCGGCAAGACGACCTTCGGCCTGCGCGTCGCGTACGAGCTGCTCTCCGCCGGACGCGTCGCGCGCGTCGCGATCCTCGCGCCGACCGCGCACATCTGCCGCCAGTGGGCGGCCGACGCGGCCCGCTACGGGATCGACCTCGAGCCCAACCGGCCCAACGCGGAGGGCCCCGAGCCGCCCGACCGCCACGGCGTCGCCGTCACCTACCAGGCCGTCGCGGCCGGGCCCAAGCCGCACCGCAGCGCGTGCGCGCGGCGCCCGACGCTGCTGATCGCCGACGAGCCGCACCACATGGGCGAGGACGCCGCCTGGGGCACGACCGCGCAGGACGCATTCGCCCAGGCGCAGCTGCGGCTGCTGCTGTCCGGCACGCCGTTTCGCTCCGACAACACGCCGATCCCGTGGGTGCAGTACGACGCCGACGGCGTCTCCAGCGCCGACTACGCGTACACGTACACCGACGCGCTGCTCGACGGCGTCTGCCGCCCGATCACGTTCGTCCCCTACGACGGCGACATGGAGTGGATCGGCGACGGGCGCCGGCGCCGCGCCGACTTCTCCGTGGTGCTCCCGCGCGCCGAGGATGCGCGGCGGCTGCGGACCGCCCTGGACGCCGGCGGCGACTGGATGCGGCGCGTGCTGCGCGACGCCGACGCGCGCCTCGCGCAGGTGCGCGCCGGCGACCACCCCGACGCGGGCGGGCTCGTCGTCGCGATCGACAAGCAGCACGCGGTCGACGTCGCCGTGCAGCTGGAGGCGATCGCAGGCGAGCCGCCGCTGCTCGTCACCTCCGACGAGCCGGACGCCTCGCAGCGGATCGCGCGCTTCGCGGCCGGCACGCAGCGCTGGATCGTCTCGGTGCTGATGGTGTCCGAGGGCGTCGACATCCCGCGCCTGCGCGTCGGTGTCTACGCGACGACCGCGCGCACGGAGCTGTTCTTCCGCCAGGTCGTCGGGCGCTTCATCCGCCGCTCGCCGCTGCCGCGGCGGCAGATGAGCTGGCTATTCCTGCCCTCCGACCTGACGCTGAAGGTGCTCGCCGGGCGGATCGAGGACGAGCGCAACCACGCGATCGAGCTGCGGCCGGGCGTGGGGGAGGGGGAGCTGGACGAGCCGCCGCAGCGGCGCGAGAGCGAGCCGGGCGCCGGCTTCGAGGCACTCTCCTCCGACGCACGGCCCGACGAGGAGATCTCGCTGCGCACGCTGCCCGGCGAGAACCTGCAGCTGTTCGGGGATCCCGAGCCGGAGTCGGTTCGGTCGGCTGCGTATGTCGCGTTCACGGGCGGCGTGGCGCCCGATCCAGGGGCGGCGGCTGCGCCTCAGGCGCCGGGCGCCGCGTTCGAGAGCCGCGAGCGGCTGCGCGCGGAGCGCAGCCGGCTCGTCGCGCGGCGCGCCCGCGCCAGCGGCGAGTCGCACCGCGAGATCAACGCCCGCGTCAACCGCGCGACCGGCGTGCGAGCGGTCGGCGAGGCGACGCTCGAGCAACTCGCGCGCGCGAACGAGCTGCTGCGGCGGGAGCTCGAACGTGCGGGGTAGGAACTCTCCGGCGCTGCTATCGTCGCGTGTCGGAGGACCGTGAGAGAGGGTGACGTCCGTCGCCCCCGAGACGCAGGTGTCCACGATCGAACAGTCCGCTTCCGTTGGGGCGTCAGCCGCCTCCGACGACAACTGCGCCCTCTGCGACGCCGAGCTGTCCGCCTGGCGCGGCCTCCTGCGCGTCCACGCGTGCGTGCTCAAGCGGCTCGATGCCGCGTTGGAGGAGGCGCACGGGCTCCAGCTCACCTCCTATGAGGTGCTGACCCAGCTCGCCGAGGCGCCTCAGCAGCGAATGCGCATGTGCGACCTCGCGAAGTCGGTGATGCTGAGTCGCAGCGGCATGAGCCGTCTCGCCGACCGGCTCGAGCGCGAAGGGCTGCTCCGGCGCTGCGCCTGCACGGCCGACGCGCGCGGCCAGTACGCGTGCTTGACGCCCGAGGGCCGCGAGCTGCTCGAAGCCGCCAGGCCGACGCACCTCGCCGGCGTGCGCAGCGCGTTCCTCGCGCAGTTCGAGCAGGACGAGCTGCAGTTGCTCGGACAGTACTGGTCGCGTTTGCTGCCCGCCTGAAGCCCGCGCGTTTCCCCCTGTCAACCCCGCTCCGAGCGGGGTTTTTTCGTGCGTGCGGCGGCGCGGCTATACTTGACATGCGCTGACTTAGATTTCATACTCGTTCACACGAAACTTCTCTGCCTGGAGGTACAGCAATGGCACTCATCCGATGGGAGCCGGCTCGCGAGCTCGGCTCGATCCAGAACGAGGTCAACCGCCTCTTCAACACGTTCTTCGACGCGCCGGTGCAGGCGGGCGAGCGCCGGTGGGTCCCGGCGATGGACCTCGTCGAGGACGAGGGCCGCTACGTCCTGCGCGCCGACCTGCCGGGCCTGCGGCCCGAGGACGTCAAGCTCGAGGTCGAGGACGGCGTCCTCACCGTCTCCGGCGAGCGCAAGGCCGAGCACGCCGAGCGCAAGGAGGGCTATCGCCGCGTCGAGCGCGCGTACGGCTCGTTCTCGCGCACGCTCACGCTGCCCGACGGCGTCGACCCCGAGCAGGTCGAGGCGCGCTTCGAGCACGGCGTGCTGGAGGTCAGCATCCCGAAGCCGGTGCAAGCGAAGCCTCACCGCGTGTCGATCGCGGTCGGCGGTGGCCCGAAGACGATCGAGGGAGAGGCGAAGCAAGCTGCCTGAGGCGCGCTAGGGTCGGCCCCTGTGCCGCCGGCCCTCTTCGAGATCCATCACCGCGACCCCGGCTCGCAGGCGCGAGCCGGGGTCCTGCGTCTCGCGCACGGGGACGTGCGCACGCCGGCGTTCGTGCCCCTGGCGACGAAGGCGACCGTGAAGGGGCTGGAGCCGCACGAGGTCGCGGCGCTCGGCTACGAGATGGTGCTGGGCAACACCTTCCACCTGTTCCTCGCGCCCGGCCATGAGCTGATCGCGCAGCACGGAGGGCTGCACGACTTCATGCGCTGGAACGGGCCGATCGTCACCGACTCCGGCGGCTTCCAGGTCTTCTCGATGGGTCACGGGACGGTCGCCGACGAGGTCAAGGGCAGGGCGCCAAGCGGCACCGATCGCGAGGGGGCGATCCTCGCGATCGAGGAGGAGGGCGTGCGGTTCCGCTCCTACCTCGACGGCGGCGAGCGTTTCATGGGTCCGGAGACATCGATGGAGGTGCAGGCGGCGCTCGGGTCCGACATCGCGCTCGCGTTCGACGAGTGCACCCCGTTCCACGTCGACCGCGCGTACACGGAGGCCTCGACCGAGCGCACCCACCGCTGGCTGGAGCGCTGCCTGCGCTGGCACGCCGACCACGCGCCGGCCGGTCAGGTGCTCTACGCGATCGGGCAGGGCGGCGTGCACGAGGACCTGCGCCGCGGCTCGACGCGCGTCGTCGCCGGCAGCGCCGCGCCGGGCGTCGCGATCGGCGGCTCGCTCGGATCGCACAAGGAGCAGATGCACGAGGTCGTCGGCTGGGCGACCGCCGAGCTCGACGACGCCGTGCCGGCCAAGCCGCGCCACCTGCTCGGGATCGGCGAGGTCGACGACCTCGTGCGCGGTGTCGAGCTGGGGATCGACACGTTCGACTGCGCGATGCCGACGCGGCTCGGGCGCCACGGGATGGCGCTCGTGCCGGATCCGGGCGGCCGCTGGCGCGTCGACCTCACGAAGGGCCGCTGGCGGCAGTCCGGCGAGCCGATCATGGAAGGCTGCCCATGTCCCGCCTGCGCGCCCGGCTACACGCGGTCCTACCTGCACTACCTGCTGTCGGCGCGCGAGCTGACCGCGGTGCGTCTCCTGACGCTCCACAACCTCGCGTTCATTGCCCGCCTGATGGCCGATCTGCGCGCCGCGCTCGCCGCCGGCACGCTCGCCGAGGCCGCCGCCGCGGTGCGCGGCGGCGCGGCGCCGGGGACGCTGGCCGCCGGTCAGTAGTGATACGGCTCGCCCGCCAGGATCTTGTGCGCCCGGTAGACCTGCTCCAGCAGCACGACGCGCGCGAGCTGGTGCGGGAGCGTCATCGGGCCGAGCGACAGGCGGTGGTCGACCGCGTCGAGCTCGAGTCCGAACGGCCCGCCGACGACGAAGCACAGGTCCCGCCCGCTCTGGCGCCGTTCTTCGAGAAAGCGACTGAACGCGTCCGACGAGTACGCCGCCCCGTCCGCGTCGAGCAGCGACACGTAGGCCCGAGCGGGAACGCGCCGGGTGACCTGCTCGTCCTCGCGGACCTCGACCAGCTCGACGCGCGCGTGGCGCGACAGGAGCTTGACGTAGTGCTCGACGTCGTCGGCGAACGGGGCGCGCAGGCGGCCCACGGCGAGGACGACGATCCGCACGGCTGCGATACTAGCTCTCATATGGACGAAGACCGCGAGCGCCACATCAACATCCACTTCTCGCCGGAGATCATGGCCGGCGTGTACGCGAACTTCGCGAACGTGAGCCACTCCGAGTACGAGTTCACGATCACGTTCGCGCGCGTCGACCACGAGGTCGAGGACGACGAGATCCCCGGGGTCGTCGTCTCGCGCGTCAACCTCTCGCCCCGCTTCATGCGCGAGCTGATCGACGCGATGGAGGACAACTACTCCAAGTGGCAGACGAGCGAGGGGATCAAGAACCTCCCCGAGTTCGGCGGGCCCGAGGACCCGCGCGGCAGCTAGCCTGGCGGCCCGCCCCGACGCGATGCGCGTCGCGATCGTCGCCGACGTCCACGGCAACCGCCACGCGTTCGAGGCGGTGCTCGACGCGGTCGAGGCATCCGGCGCGGAGGAGCTGTGGTGCCTCGGCGACCTCGTCGGCTACGGCGCCGACCCGGACGCGTGCGTCGAGCTGGCGCGCCGCCACGCGGCGATCTGCCTCGCCGGCAACCACGACCTCGCGGTCAGCGGTGAGCTGGCGCCCGAGCAGTTCTCCCCCGGCGCGGCGATGTCGCTCCGCTGGACGCGCGAGGTGATCGACTCCGCGAGCGTCGCGTACCTCGCGGGGCTCGAGCCGCTCCGGCTCGACGAGCCGGTCGGCCTCTACCACGCCAGCCCGCGCGACCCGGTGTGGGAGTACGTGCTGTCGCCGCTGCAGGCGGAGCTGTGCCTCGACTACGCATCCCATCGCGTCGCGTGCATCGGGCACTCGCATGTCGCGTTGTCGTTCCACCGCCGCGAGGGCGAGTCGGCGACCGGCGAGACGCGCGCCGACCGCGAGGAGCTGGACCTGGCCGACGGCGAGTGGCTGCTGAACCCCGGCAGCGTCGGCCAGCCGCGCGACGGGGACCCGCGCGCGGCCTGGCTCCTGCTCGACACGCGCGCCTGGACCGCCAGCTACCGCCGCACCGACTACGACGCGGCCGGCGCGGCGGGCGCGATCCGCGCCGCGCGGCTGCCGGACTCGCTCGCCGAGCGGCTCCTGCACGGTCAGTAGCATCAAGTCCTTCATGCGCCTGGCGCTGAAGGCCATCCCCCTCGCGGCGCTCGGGACCGCCGCCGCCGTGCTCGTCTCCTGCGGGAACAGCAACGGGCTGCTGTCCGGCGGCGACGCGAGCAACCTGCAGAACGCGCTGTCGAGCGTGCAGTCGGCGTGCGCGGCCGGCCGGCCCGACGACGCTGCCCTGGCCGCGCAGAGCTTCTCCGATCGCGTCTCGGCGCTGTCGCCGGGGTCGGTCGACCGGCGGCTGATCGCGAACCTCCAGCAGGGCGCGGGCAGGCTGCAGCAGCTCGTCTCGCAGACGTGCACGCAGACGACGCAGACGGCCACGACGACGACCACTGGGACCGGGACCGGCACCTCGACGGCGACGACGCCCACGACGACGACCTCGACCGCGACGACGCCCACGACGCCCACCGTGCCGACCACCCCGACCGTGCCGGCGACCCCGGGGAACGGCAACGGGGGAGGGAACGGGAACGGCGGCGATCAGGGCAACGGCGGCGGCAACGGCAACGGCCAGGGCAACGGCGGCGCCGACAACGGCGGCGCGGGCGGCGTCGGCGACAGCGGCGGCGCCTCGCCGGGAGGCGGGCAGTGAGCGAGACCGTGATCGCCGGCCGCTACGAGCTCGGGCGCCGGCTCGGGATCGGCGGCATGTCGACCGTCCAGCTGGCGTTCGACCGCCGGCTCGAGCGCAACGTCGCGATCAAGCTGCTGGCCGAGCACCTCGCCGACGACCCCTCGTTCGTCTCGCGCTTCCGCCGCGAGGCGCTGGCGGCGGCGCGGCTCGTACACCCCAACGTTGTGCAGGTGTTCGACTTCGGCTTCGACGAGGCCGCCCACCAGCACTTCATCGTGATGGAGCACATCGACGGGCCCTCCTGCGCGGAGCTGCTGCGCGAGCGCGGCCACCTCGACGTCGACGAGGCGGTCGACATCATCGCCCAGGCATGCCGCGGGCTCGACTACGCGCACCGCAACGGCGTCGTGCACCGCGACGTGAAGCCCGGCAACCTGCTCGTCGCGCAGGACGCGACCGTGAAATTGGCCGACTTCGGGATCGCGAAGGCGACCGAGCAGTCCTCGATCACGCAGGTCGGCTCGGTGCTCGGCACGGCCGCGTACCTGGCGCCCGAGCAGGCGCGCGGCGAGGAGGCCGGCCCGCGCGCGGACCTCTACTCGCTCGGCGTCGTCGCCTACCAGCTGCTCTCCGGGCGGCTCCCATACGAGGCGACGTCGCTGTCGGAGCTGGCGTTGAAGCAGCAGCGCGAGCTGCCGGCGCCGCTGGACGACCTCAATCCGGCCGTGCCGCGCACGCTGGCGCAGGCGGTCGCGCTGGCGCTCGCGCTCGAACCGGAGGGCCGGACCCAGACCGCCGCGGTGCTCGAACAGGCGATCCGCGACGGCGCCGATGGCGTTGAGCCGGTCGGCGCGACCGACCCCACGATCCACCTGGCCGCCGGGATGGCGGCGACGCGCATGCTCGAGGCCGAGCCCGAGCCGACGGCCGCCACGCAGGCGCTCCCGCGCCGCCGCGCGCCCGAGGTCCCCGCCCGCCGGCCGGCGCCGGCCGCGCCCCGCAGCGCCGGCCCTCCGTCGACCCGCGCCGACGAGGACCGCCGCCGCGGCCTGCGCCGCCTCGCCGCCCTCGTGGCCGTCGTCGCGCTGCTCGGCGCCGGGATCGCGATCGCCGTCGCCGCGACGAGCGGCGGCGGCGGGGTCCAGACGCGCTCCGTTACCGCCCGCGACGCCCAGAGCGCCGTCCAACAGCTCCAGGACCTGGTCGACAACAACACGAAGTAGCCGCTCCGCCTCCGGATTGGCACAAACAGCGGCCCCGCTGCGAGCGCTGGCGTGCCAACGTTACGGCCATGCCCGACGAGCGACGAGCTTTGGTCGCTGAGCGACCCGAAGTCGTCGCGCATCCGGATCAGCGGCTCGCAGCGCTGGCGAATCGCCAGTACGGCGTGGTGGCGCGGCGGCAGCTGGCGGCGCTCGGCGTGACTGGGGCGATGGTCAAGTCGCGGCTGGCAAGCGGCCGCCTCGAGCGGGCGCTTGCCCGCACGGCAGGCCGCCACGGCCCGGGCCACCACGCCACGAGGGAGGCGCTCGCGGAGCTCGGGGCCATCGGCACGACCCTCACGCACTCCGAGCTCGAAGACCGCTTCCTCTCCCTCCTGGTCGCACACGACCTGCCGCGACCGCAGATGAACGCGACCATCGCCGGGATGCAGGTCGACGTCGTCTGGGACGCCCATCGCGTCGCGGTCGAGCTCGACGGCTACGCCTACCACCACACGCGGAAAGCGTTCCAGCAGGACCGCGACCGCGCCAACGACCTCACGCTCGCGGGCTACACGGCCCTGCGCTTCACGCACGCCGATGTCGTCCGCCCGCCGCATCGCGTCGCCGGCCGCCTGGCGCGACGGCTCCGCTAGCCTCCCGCGCCGTGACTCCGCTGCAAGACCTGCGGGCCGCTGTTGAGGACGCGGCCAACGCGCTGCGCGGCGCCGACGGCGCCGGCGCGGCGCCGACCGTCGAGCGGCCCAAGCGCGACGGGTTCGGGGACTACTCGACGAACGCGGCGATGCTGCTCGCGCCGAGCGTCGGCGCGCCGCCGCGCGAGATCGCCGAGCGGCTCGGGGCGCAGCTGGCCGAGCGCCTGGGTCCCGGGCTCGACCGCTACGAGGTCGCCGGGCCCGGCTTCCTCAACCTGTTCCTGGCCGACGCCTGGCACGTTCGCGCGCTCGCGCAGGTGCTCGACGCGGGCGATCGCTTCGGCGCCGGAGGCGCGGAGCAGCCCGAGAAGATCCTCGTCGAGTTCGTCTCCGCCAACCCGACCGGCCCGCTCGTCGCGGCCAGCGGCCGCCACGCGGCCTTCGGCGACGCGCTCGCGCGCATCCTCGAGCTGCACGGCCACGAGGTCGCACGCGAGTACTACTTCAACGACGCCGGCACGCAGATCCGCAAGCTCGGCGAGTCCGTGCAGGCGCGCGCGCGGGGGGAGGACGTACCCGAGGGCGGCTACGAGGGCGACTACGTGATCGAGCTGGCGAGCGAGATCCCCGGCGCCGCCGACCGCGACCCCGGCGAGCTGGCGCACGAGGCCGTCACGCGCATGTTCGATCGGATCAAGACGACGCTCGAGCGTTACGGCGTCCGCTACGACCGCTGGTTCAGCGAGCGGACCCTGCACGAGGGCGATCCGAGCGAGGTGCGCCAGTCGCAGCAGCGGCTGGAGGCCAACGGGCACCTGTACCGCTCCGAGGGAGCGCTGTGGCTGCGCACGACGACGTTCGGCGACGACAAGGACCGCGTGCTGCAGCGCTCGACGGGAGAGCCCACGTACTTCGCCGCCGACGTCGCCTACGTCCTCGACAAGCAATCGCGGGGATTCGACCGCCAGCTCGACGTCTTCGGCGCCGACCACCACGGCTACGTCGCGCGGCTGAAGGCGGCGATGGAGGCGCTCGGCGGCGATCCGGACACGCTCGAGGTTCTCATCATGCAGTTCGTGCACCTGATCGACCGCGGCGAGCGCGCGGCGATGTCCAAGCGCCGCGGCGTCTTCACGACGCTCGACGAGCTGATCGACGACATCGGCGTCGACGCGACGCGCTTCTTCATGTTGCAGCGCTCGCACGACACGACGGTCGACCTCGACCTCGACCTCGCGCGCGAGCAGTCGGCTGAGAACCCCGTCTACTACGTGCAGTACGCGCACGCGCGGATCGCCTCGATGCTCGTCAAGGCGGGCGAAGAGCGGGTCGAGGCTGCGCTCGCCGCGGCCGGCGAGCAGGGGGCCGGCGGCGCGCCGCTCGATCCCGCCGAGCGCACGCTCATCAAGAAGCTGCTCGCGTTCCCCGAGGAGGTCGCGGAGGCGGTCGAGCGGCGCGCCCCGCACCGGATCGCGGTCTACGCGCTGGAGCTGGCGCAGGACTTCACCGCCTTCTACCGCGACTGCCGCGTCGTGGGGGCCGAGCCGGAGAGCGTCGAATCGTTCCGGATCGCGCTGTCGGTCGCGGCGCAGCGGACGATCGCGCGCGCGCTCGGGCTGCTCGGCGTCGGCGCGCCGGACTCGATGTAGCCGGCGCTCAGGCGCTCGACCCGCTCAGCGCCGCCACATCGGCAGCCGGCGGTCGAGCCGCGCCGCCTCCAGCTCAGTCGCGTGCGGGACGACCCCGGCGCCCTCGGCGGCGCCGCGGCGCACGACGCCGTCGAGCGACACCGGCGCGAGCGCCGCCATCGCCTCGTCGGCCGCGGCAAGGGCGTCCCCCAGCGAGTAGCTCCCCAGCGCCGCGTCGGCGATCGCCTCGCACACCTCGGGGGCGCCCTCGCGGTAGGCGGCCGGCTGGGCCACGTACGGGGCGCCGTGGTAGAAGCGCTCGTAGTGCTCGTGGCGGCTGGCGAACTCCGAGCCGAGCGCGTCCCACGCCAGCTTGTAGAGCTTGATCCGCTGCTGCGCGTCGTGGCCGGGGGAGCGCACGTAGCGCTCCAGCAGCGGCCCCTCCTCGGGGTGGACGAGGTCCTTGTACGACGACGGCATCTGTATCAGCGAGCCGCCGCACAGCACCTTGATCTCGTCGAGCACCTCGACGTAGGCGCGCGGCGCCCAGGCGCGCTGGGCGAACGCGATCGCGCGGTTGGGCATCACGCTGCCGCCGCCGTCGGGGACGTGCTCCCAGTTGGCCTCCATCCCCATCACGGCCGCCTTCGCCATGTTGACGGACGTGAGGATCCGGCCGAGCTGCATCCGCACGAGCGGCACCTGCTCGACGTTGTTCGAGCGCGCGATCTTGATCGCGAGGCCGGCGAGGAACTCGAGCTTGGTCCAGAAGCGCGTCGCGCCCTGGTGGATCCAGTGCACGAACGACGGCGTGTCCCACCACTGCAGGTAGGCCAGCTCGACGTCGCGGTAGACGAACAACCGCTCCCATGGGACGAGCACGTCGTCGTAGATCATCAGCGCGTCGTTCTCGTCGAGGTGCGAGGAGAGCGGGTTGTCCCACGGGCTGCGCGCGCTCTGCTCGTAGGACGCGCGCGAGATCACCTTCACGCCCTTCGTGTTGAAGGGGATCGAGAACGTCAGCGCGTAGTCGGAGTCGTCGCGGCCGAGCGGTTCGATCGTGCCGACGAAGATCTCGTCGCCGAACAGCGCCGCGGTGCCGACCATCTTCGCGCCGCGCACGACGATCCCGTCGTCGCGCTCGTCTCTGACGCCGACATACAGCAGCGGCTCCTCCTGCCTGGAGGCGTCCCTGGAGCGGTCGACCTGCGGGTTGACGATCGTGTGCGACTGGTAGAGATCGTCGTCGCGCAGGTGGGCGTAGTAGGCCATCAGGTGCTCGGCGCGCTCCTGCCCGCCGCGCGCGAACACGCTCGGCACCGACGCGAAGCCCGCCCAGCCGGACGCCATGTAGTCCGGGCTGCGGCCCATGAAGCCGAACGTCGCCTCCGACCACGTCTTCATCGCCTTGCGGCGAGCGACGAGGTCCTCGTGGCTGTAGGGGATCTGGTAGCCGCGGCTGACCGGCTCGCCGGTCGCGGGGGACGGGTAGGTGAGCGTCTCGCGCCAGCGCTCGTCGTGCGTCATGTCGTAGAGGCCGGCGATCGAGCGCACGGTGTTGCGGAACGCCGGGTGCGTCGTGACGTCGGCGACGCGCTCGCCGTCGATCCACACCTCGCGCCCGTCGCGCAGGCTCTCGACGTACTCCGCTCCGGTCCGCGTCATCCCCGCTTCCCCCGGCGACGACCTTAGTCCGGTTCGTGGAGCGCCGTCAACTGCGCTCGTCGCGTGCCAGCTCCTCGTCGATCCGCCGCAGCTCGTCGGCGCTCGGGGCGCCGGCCGGCGGCGCGGAGCCGGACCAGGCGCCCGCCGCGGCGGGCGCCGGGGCGCGGCGGCGCCAACGCGGCAGCGCGATCGCGAGCGCCAGCAGCCCGAGCGCCACGACCGCGATCGGGATCGCGTAGACGGCGACGTTGAAGCCGCTCGCCTGCGGCAGCGCGAGCACGCGCTGGCCGTACTGGGCGACGAGCGCGTCCTTGATCTGGCGCTCGCTCAGGCCCCGCGCGATCAGCGCGCGGATCTGGTGGCGCTCGGCGTCCGCCTGCGGCCCGTTTGCGACGGCGAGCGGGGTCTTGCAGACGACGCACATGACCTGCTGCTCCATCTGCGGAAGCGTCGTGCGCGGCGTCGCCGCGGCGGCCGGGCCTGTCGCGGTCGCCGCCAGCGCCAGCGCGAGCAGGGCGATCGCGGCGGGGCGCCTCATTGCGCGTGAGCGGCCAGCAGCGGGTCGAGCGTCTGCGCGACCCAGCTGTGCGTCAGCTGCGCGCGGCGCAGCGCGACGATGCGTCCCTGCGGGTCGACGACGAACGTCTCCGGCATGCCGGTGATCCCGTACGCGCGGCCGAACGAGCCGTCGACGTCGCGCAGGACCGGGTAGGCGAGATGCGTCTGGCTGACGAAGCGGCGCGCGTCGGAGATCGTGTCGTCCCAGGCGACGCCGACGACCGTGCCGCCGCGGCGCGCGAGCGAGCGCTCGATCCCGTTCAGCAGCGGCGCCTCCTCGCGGCACGGATCGCACCAGGACGCGAAGAAGTTCACGACGACGTAGTGCCCGCGGTAGTCGGCGAGCGTCTTCGCGCCGGCGCCGTCGAGCTGCGGCAGCCGCGCGTCGTGCGCGACCGGGTGGCGGCCCTGCGCGACCGCCTGGTCGATCGACGTGTTGTCGGCCGTCTGCAGGACGCCGAAGACGAGCAGCGCGACGAGCGCGGCGGCGAGCAGGGCGACCAGGCCGGGGAGGGCGATGCGGCGCATCCACCGAAGCGTAGCCCCCGCGGGCCTTCCACCGCCCCGCCGAGCGGACTAGAATCCGCCTCCAGCGCGGACGTAGCTCAGTTGGTAGAGCGTCGGCTTCCCAAGCCGAAGGTCGCGGGTTCGAGACCCGTCGTCCGCTTGAGGGGAGCGCCTTCCGGGACGCGACCGCTGCTTCGATATGCTCGGCCGTCAGCCAGCCTGTCCGAAAAGGAGCTTCCCTTGCCTCTCGTCCCCATGGTCATCGAGCAAACCTCCCGAGGGGAGCGGTCGTTCGACATCTACTCCCGCTTGCTCAACGAGCGGATCGTGATCCTGGGCGATGCGGTCGACGACCAGATCGCGAATCTGATTGTCGCGCAGCTCATTCACCTTCAGTCGGAGGATCCGGACAAGGACATCAGCTTCTACATTAACTCGCCGGGCGGGTCCGTCTACGCCGGGCTGGCGATCTACGACACGATGCAGTACATCACGTGCGACGTGCAGACGATCTGCTACGGCATCGCAATGTCGATGGGGTCGCTGCTGCTGTCCGCGGGCGCCCCCGGGAAGCGGCTCGCGCTGCCGAACAGCCGGATCCTGATCCATCAGCCCTCGGGCGGCTTCCAGGGGCAGGCGGCCGACATCCAGATCCACGCTCAGGAGATCCTCGACCTCCACGGCCGCCTCAACCAGATCTACGCCAACCACACCGGGCAGGAGCTCGAGCGCATCCATCAGGACATGGACCGCGACCGCTTCTTCACGCCCGAGCAGGCCAAGGAGTACGGCCTGATCGACCACATCCTCGAGCGCGCCCCGCGCGGCACCGCCGGCACGCGCTGAGCGGGGCGCCTGCGCCCGCCCGCATCGCGCGGGCGGGCTCCGGTTGCTAGCCAAAACCCGGCCTGGTAGCTTACGGAAAGCCGGTGTCTTACTGGGGGCCCGGAACGGCTGTGCGTTCGAGTCACGCCAATGGTGACGCACGCCGTGTCGTGTCGTGCACCAGTACCTTAATGGGTAAAGGACCGGCCTTAAAAGCCGTTGTTGCGGGTTCGAGCCCCGCCTGGTGCATCCATGCTCAATTACGGACGGATGGGTTGATTAAGCGTGCGGTACGCGGGCTTCAGCGATCCGGCCACGAACCTGCTCGACGCTCTCGACGCCGTCCTGTCCGAGCACGACGCCGCCACGCGGACGGTCTCGCTCGTGCCGTTCGAGCCCGAACGCGCCGACGTCGTCGTCAAGGTCTGCGACCGGCGCTGGCGCGAGCGCCCGCACGGCCGCAGCGCGATCGAAGCGCTCGCCGGACTGTCGGACCCGGCCGCCTTCGCCCCCAGTGACGAGGAGCTGCTCGCGCAGCTGCACGACGAGCGCCTCGCGCAGCTCGGCGCGCGCCTGGAGGCCGGCGGGCCGGACCCGCTGCGCACGCGAACGGTTGCCACGAGCGCCCGCTGGACGGTGAACTTCGGCGATCCGAACACGACGAAGGCGCTGCACGTCGGCCACCTGCGCAACGTCGCGATCGGCCATGCGCTCGCGAGCGCCGCTGAAGCGCTCGGCACGCGCGTCGTGCGCCAGAGCCGCGTCGGCGACTTCGGGCGCAACATGGGGGAGGCGATGGCCGGCTGGCTGCGCTTCGGCGAGGGCCGGACGCCGCAGCAGGCCGGCGTCAAGGGCGACCAGCTGATCGGCGACTGCTACCTGCGCTACGTCCAGAGCCTCGGCGAGCAGGAGGCGGCGCTGCAGGCCGAAGACGCCCGCGCGCAGGACGGCGACGCGATGCTCTCCCGCGAGCGCGAGGTGCGCGAGGACGAGGCCGAGCGAGTGCTCGCCGCCTGGCGCGCTGGCGAGCCGGCGGCGGTCGCGCTGTTGAAGGACGTGCGCCGCTGGGTGACCGACGGCCACGACGAGACGTATGCGCGGCTCGGCGTCGAGGTCGACCGCACGCTGTTCGAGTCCGACTACCTGCCGCGCGCCGAGGCGCTCGTCGCCGACGCGCTGGCGCACGGCGTGATCGAGCGCGTCGCGAGCGGCGCGACGATGTACGAGACCGGGGAGCAGGCCTACCCGCGCATGCTCATCACGCGCCGTGACGGCTTCCCGACCCAGCACCTGCGCTACATCGCCACGTACGACGCGACCCGCGAGCTGCTCGACGGCACGCGCACGCTGGCCGTCTTCGGCAACGAGTGGCACGGCCTCGCGCGCTACGCCGAGGCGATCCTGCGCCGGCTGCACCCCGGCGCGGACATCCACCCGCACGTCAACGTCATGCACGGCATGGTCGTCGGCGACGCCGGCGTCGTGAAGTCGAGCAGGGGCGGCGCGCTGCTCGTCGACGAGCTGTTCGAGACGCTCGCGGGCTGCGACGCCGTCGCCGGACTGGAGCGCCGCCACGGCCGCTGGGACGCCGAGCGCCTGACGCGCGTCGTGCTGCTCGGCTTCTTCCTCGGCCGCCCGCTGAGACAGCGCGTGCAGATCGACATGGGCGAGCTGCTCAGCTCGCGGCGCAATGCCGGCTGGATGATGGCGCAGGCGATCGCGAGCGCATGGGATGCGCGCTACGACGGCGAGCCGGACCCGGATCCCGCCGACCCGGGCTACCGCTTCGTGCTCGTGCAGTCCCAGCGCCACCGGCGCCTGCTCGTCAAGTGCATGGAAGAGCTCGACCTGCTGGGGCTCGTGCGCTTCCACCACCACCTCAGCCGCTGGTACCTGGGCGCCGCGCCGAGCGCCCGCACGGCGCGCGCGATGCGTACCGTGCTCGGCGCCGGGCTCGACGCGCTCGGCCTCGCCCGCTGGGAGCCGCGATGCCCGTCGTGAGCGAGCTGGCGTGGGTCGACGGGGCGCTCGTCCCGCGCGAGCAGGGCGCGCCGTCGCTGGCGTCGAGCACGTTCCACATGGGCACGGGCGTGTTCGACGGCCTGATGGCCTACTGGAACGACGACCACTTCAACCTGCACCGCGTGCGCGAGCACCTGGAGCGCTTCCGCACCGGCGCGGCGCGCATGGACCTGCCGTTCGAGTGGACGGTCGAGCAGCTGGAGGAGGGGATCCGCGAGCTGCTGGCGAGCTGCCCGCCGGCGCGCAGCTACTACGTGCGCCCGATCGCCTTCCGCGGCGCGCCGGAGATCATGCTCGTCGCCAGCCGCGAGCTGGCGGTCAACGTCTGCGTCTTCGCGGTCGAGGTGCAGCGCGACGTGGCGGAGCCGATGGCGGGGACGATCGTGCCGGTCGAGCGCGTCTCGAGCCGCGCGATCCCGGTCGCCTGGAAGGTCTGCGGCACGTACGCGAACAGCTTCCTCGCGCAGCGGACGGCCTACGAGCGCGGCGCCGACGTCGGCGTGCTGCTCGACCGCGCCGGGCGCTTGGCCGAGGGCGCGACCTCGAACCTGTTCCTGATCCGCGACGGGACGCTCGTGACGCCGGCGCTCGACGCCGACGTGTTCCCCGGCATCACGCGCCGCATGGTGCTGGAGATCGCGCAGCGGGCGGGGATCGAGGCGGTCGAGCGGCCGGTCGCGCCGCAGGAGCTGGCGTCGTGCGACGGCGCGTTCCTGGCCTCGACGATGCTGGAGCTGCGGCCGCTGTCGCGCATCGACGAGGCGCGGTTCGCGTCCGCCGAGCACCCGCTGTTCCACCGCGTCCGCGCGGAGTTCGACGCGGTGACGCACGCATGAGCGCGCGCGGCCCGGCAGCTCGCCGCGCGTTCGCACCGGCCGGCGTCGCTGCGGGCGCGCCGGCGCGCGCGGGCGAGCTATCCAGACGGTCCTGCGGGCGAGGCCGGCCCTGCGGGCGCCGCGCGCGCGACGAGCGCCGCGGCAAGCTCGGCGAGCGGCTCGCGCTGCTCGCCGAGCATCGCTTCGACGCGCTCGAGCAGCGCGCCGAAGGCGGCGGGGTCGTGGGCGCGCGCGGCCGCGTCGAGCTCGGCGAGGCCGGTCGCGAGCGCGTCGCGCGCCTGCGCCGCGCGCGGGTTGGCGTCTTGGACGTCCCAGTACGTCTCGGGAGCGCCGGAGGCGATCCGGGCGAGCAGCGCGACGAGCGCGACGAACGGCGGCGGCGCGACCGGCAGCAGCGTCTCCAGCTCGACGCCGAGCCGCGCGAGCGCGCCGCCGAGCGCGAGCAGCGCGGCGTGCGGTGCGACCTGCAGCGCGGCGGCCAGCGCGTCGTGCTCGTCCGCGCCGACGGCGACGACGCGCGCGCCCCACGACTCGACCAGCGCGAGCAGCGCGTGCGAGCGCGGGCCGCCGGCCAGCTCGACGGCGAGCACCGGACGGCCGGCGAAGCCGAGCGCGGGCGCGAACATCGGGTTGAGCGAGAGCGCCTCGACCGAGGCGTCCGCCACGCGCACCGACACGGCCTGCGCGAACGGCCCCTTGACCGACAGCGTGTCGACGAGCAGCGCGCCCGGCTGCAGCGCGCCGAGCACGACCGGCAGCGCGCGCAGCGCGGCCGCCTCGGGCAGCGCGAGCACGACGGCGTCGGCGTCCGCGAGCAGCTCGCGCAGCCGGGTGGACGGCTGCGCGACGTCGAGTTGCACGTCGCCGGGCGAGCGGTCGATCGCGACGACCTCGCTGCCGGCATCCGCAAGCGCGCCGGCGAACAGCCGGCCGACCGCGCCGCGGCCGCCGAGGACCGCGACGCGCGCGAGCCGTGCGTCGTCTCCACCCACCACTTCATTGTCCATCGTCTGTCGAGGAGGGGAGCTCGAAGATGACTTCAAGCACGCAGGACGACGGGCTCGCGCCCTTCCGGGAGCGCATCGACGCGCTCGACGAGCGGCTGGTCGCGGCAATCGGCGAGCGGATCGCGATCTGCCGCGAGGTGGCCGAGCACAAGCGCGCGCACGGGATCCCGATGATGCAGCCCGGCCGCGTGAGTGCCGTCGAGCAGCGATGGGTCGAGCTGGGCGCACGGGCCGGGCTGAGCGAGGCATTCGCGCGCGCGCTGTGCCAGGCGATCGTCGGCGAGGGCTGCCGTGTCGAGGACGAGATCATCGCGCCCGCGAGCAACGGCGCCGGCGAGCCCGACGCTGCGCCCAGCCTGTTCGCCACGAGGGCAGTCGGGATCGACCACGTCGCGATCGCCGTGCGCGACCTCGACGCCGCGATCGGCCACTACCGCGACGTGCTCGGCATGGAGCTGCGCGAGCGGCGCCAGATCGCGGGCCGCGTCAGCGGGATGGACTCGGCCGTGATGGAGGCCGGCGGCGTCAAGTTCGTGCTCGTGCAGGGCGACTCGCCCGAGTCGAACGTCTCGCGCTACATCGAGGCGTACGGGCCGGGCGTGCAGCACGTCGCGATCGAGATCCCGGACGCGCAGGAGGCGATCGACGAGCTGCGCGCCCGCGGCGCGGACCTGCTCACCGGCGTCATCAACGGCCCCGGCCTCGACCAGATCTTCACAAAGCGCGAGCCGAACTCCGGCATGCAGCTGGAGATAATCGCGCGCGCCGAGAACGAGGGCTTCGACCCGAGAAACGTGCAGGAGCTGTTCGAGGCGATGGAGCGCGAGAACGTCTTCTAGACCGATGGCAGCGGGGGAGAGCGTCGGGATCTTCGGCGCGGCCGGCGCCGTCGGCTCGGCGGTGGCGTTCGCGCTCGCGCACAGCGGGGTCGCGGGGCGGCTCGTGCTCGCCGACGCGGCCGCGACGGCGCTTGCCCGGCAGCACATGGACCTCGAGGCGCTGACGCCCGCGCTGCCCGGCCTCGCCGTCGAGATCGGCGGCGTGGAGGCGCTCGCGAGCTGCCCGGTCGTCGTCGCGTGCGCGTCGGTCGCGCACCGCGACGGGGAGCCGCGGATGGCGTTCCTCGACGAGAACGCGCGGATCCTGTCGGAGCTGGCCGGTGGCCTCGCGGCGGCCGGCTGGCACGGCAGCGTCGTGCTCGTCTCCAACCCGGTCGACGTGCTCGCGACGCGCCTGCAGCACGCGCTCGGCGAGCAGCGCGCGTGCGTGATCGGCTGCTCACTGAACGACTCGCTGCGGCTGCGCGTCGCGATCGCGTGCTGCCTCGGCTGCGCGGCTGCCGACGTCGATGCGTGGAGCGTCGGCGAGCACGGCCCGCACGCGGTGCCGCTGCTGAGCCGCGTGCGTGTCGGCGGCGTGCGCGTCGCGCTGACGGCCGACCAGCGCGCCCGGGTCGAGGCCGACGTTCGCGGCTTCTATGACCGCTGGCAGGCGCTCGGGACCGGCCGCACCACCGTCTGGTCGACCGCGTGGGGGGTCGCGACGCTCGTGCGCGCGCTGCTGCGCGGCGACGCGCGGCCGTGGCCGGCCTCGGCGCTGCTGCACGGCGAGTACGGCGTCGAGGGGATCTGCCTGACCGCGCCGCTGCTGTTCCGCGGCGGGCGCGGCGCGCCGCGGGTGCTGGAGTGGCGCCTGGCGCAGCGCGAGGCCGACGCGGTCGCGGTCGCCGCCGAGGTCGTGCGCGCGGCCGCGCGGGCGACGACGGAGGAGGCGCGATGCGCGTCGTGCTGATCGACAACTACGACTCGTTCACGTTCAACCTCTTCCAGCTGCTCGCGCAGGAGTACGGCGAGCCGCCGCTCGTGCTGCGCAACGACGACCCCGTCTCGTGGCCGGCGCTGCGCGCGCAGGGCTATGGCGCGATCGTGATCTCGCCCGGGCCGGGACGCCCCGAACGCGAGCGCGACTTCGGCATCAGCGCCTCGGCGATCCGCGACAGCGGGATGGCGGTGCTCGGGATCTGCCTCGGCCACCAGGGGCTGTGCCACGTCCACGGCGCCGCGATCGTGCCGGCGCCGGAGCCGATGCACGGGCGCCTGAGCGCGGTCCACCACGCGCAGATCGACCTCTTCGAGGGGATCCCGTCGCCGTTCCAGGCGGTCCGCTACCACTCGCTGGCGGTCGAGCAGCTGCCGGCCGGGCTGCACGCGCTCGCGTGGTCCGACGACGGCGTGCTGATGGCCGCCCGCCAGGTCGACGCGCCGCTGTGGGGCGTCCAGTTCCACCCCGAGTCGATCTGCTCCGAGCACGGCGCGCGGCTCGTGCGCAACTTCCGCGACCTCGCGCTCGCCGCCTCGACGCGCCCGCGCGCGCGCCGCGGGCGCGAGGACGAGCAGCGGCTGGTGCGCCGCCAGCCGATCGTGCGCCACCGCCGGCTGAGACTCGCGCTCGACCCGGAGCTCGTCTTCGAAGCGCTCTACGCCGAGCGCGAGACGGCCTTCTGGCTCGACTCCAGCGCGGTCGTGCCGGGCGTCTCGCGCTTCTCGTTCATGGGCGACGACCGCGGCCCGCTCGCCGAGGTGCTGACCTACGACGTCGCGGCGCACCGCGCGACGATCCGCACCGCGATCGGCACCGAGCAGGCCGACGGGCCGCTGCTCAACTACCTCGACGACCAGCTGCACGCGCGCCGCGCGATCGCCCCCGAGCTGCCGTTCGCGTTCGACGGCGGCTACGTCGGCTACCTCGGCTACGAGTGCAAGGCCGAGTGCGGCGCCGAGCAGGCGCACGCGGCGGACGGACCGGACGCCGCGCTGCTGTTCGCCGACCGCTTCCTCGCGTTCGACCACGAGCGCGGGGAGATCTGGATCGTCGCGCTCGAGACGCACGACGCGCCCGCGGCGGCCTGGCTGGCCGAGACGGCACGGCGGCTGGAGGCCCTCGCCGCGCGCGACGGCAACCCGCCGCCGCCCGCGCCGCTGCCCGACGGCGGCCGCCGTCGCGTCGAGGTCGAAGACGCGTGGCCGCCCGGCGCCGTGCCCCGCCACGACGACGTCGCCTATCTCGAGCTCGTGCGCCGCTGCCAGGCGGCGATCGTCGCGGGGGAGACCTACGAGGTCTGCCTCACGAACGCGGTCGCGCTCGAGGCGCCGATCGAGCCGTGGAGCGCCTACCGCCAGCTGCGGCGCCTGAACCCGGCGCCCTACGCGGCCTTCCTGCGCTTCCCGGAGATCAGCGTGCTGTCGGCCTCGCCTGAGCGCTTCCTGCGCGTCGAGGAGGACGGGACGGTCGAGGCCAAGCCGATCAAGGGCACGGCGAGCCGCGGCGCGACGACCGACGAGGACGTCGCGATCCGCGAGCGGCTGCGCGCAAGCGTCAAGGACCGCGCCGAGAACCTGATGATCGTCGACCTGCTGCGCAACGACCTCGGCGCCGTCTGCCAGGTCGGCAGCGTGCACGTCCCGGTGCTGTTCGGCGTCGAGTCGTTCGCGACCGTCCACCAGCTCGTCTCGACCGTGCGCGGCCTGCTGGGTCCGGGGCGCTCCGCCTGCGACGTGGTGCGCGCGTCGTTCCCGGGCGGCTCGATGACGGGCGCGCCCAAGCGCCGCACGATGGAGATCGTCGACGAGCTGGAGGCCGGCCCGCGCGGCGTCTACTCCGGCGCGCTGGGCTGGTTCGCGCTCGGCGGCGCGGCCGACCTGTCGATCGTGATCCGCACGATCGTCGCGCTCGACGGCCGGGCGAGCTTCGGCTCGGGCGGCGCGATCGTCGCGCTGTCGGACCCGCAGGACGAGCTCGACGAGGTGCGCCTGAAGGCGCGGGCGCTCGTGGAGGCGGTTCAGGCGAGCCGGGAGCCGGCGGCGCTTGCGCCCCCGGCTCCCTCGCCCGATGCGTCCTAGCGAGGGCTCAGCTGCCCTCCTTCTCGACCTTCTTGCCGTTGGCGCCGAGCGCGTACCACTCGGCGCCGAACTTGTCCAGACCCTCGCCGTTCGCGTCGCCCGCCTTCGTGTCCTTGACGAAGTAGTAGAGCGGGTGGCCGGCGTAGGTGACCTGCATCGTGCCGTCGGCGCGCTTGATCGTGCCGAGCATGCTCATGCTCGCGCCGCTGGAGCCGGTCGGCGCACCAGTCGTCGTGACGGGCGGCCAGAAGCCGGCGCAGGCGCCCGAGCAGTTGCTGACGTCCTTCTTGTCCTTCTCGAACAGGTAGACCGTCTTGCCTGCGGCATCGACGAGGATCGTGCCGAACTCGGCCTTGGCGGTCTTGATCTGCATGGCCTGACCGGAGCCGCTCGCGGGGGTCGTGGCCGGCGTGCTCGTGGCGTTGCTGCTCCCGCCGTACGGGTTGGCGGACGTCGAGCCGGCGGCGTTGGCGTTGCTCGAGCCGCTCGACTTGCTGCTCGAGCCGCAGCCGGCGAGCAGCGCCAGCGCGGCGAGCGCAGCCAGCACGGGGATGAACCTTCTCATGCGTGTCTCCTCACAGGGGGATTTTCGGATCGGTGGGGTCGCCTCACGCACGAGGACGCCGCCTCACGCCGAACCTTCCCGCCGCGGGCGTGTTAGGGAAGTGTTGGGGCGCCTGACGTCTGGCGCCGTCAGACCGACGGCGCCGCGTCGCTCGCGGACGGGTGCGAGGCGTCGCGGAACTCCTCGAACTGGCCCGTCAGCACGAAGCCGAGCTGCTCGCCGATGTCGACCGCCTGGTCGCCGATGCGCTCGATCGCGCGCGCGGCAAGCACCATGTGCATCGCCCACTCGCGCGCGTCGGCGTCGTCGCCGCTCTCCCACGCGAACTGGAACACGCGGCGGTTGAGCTCGTTGACGTCGCGGTCCTTGTGGACGAGGTCGCGCGCGAGCACCATGTCGCGCGTCGCGTAGGCGCGCTTGGCCTGCTCGACCTCGTCGGCGACGAGCCGGCCCATCACGCCGAGCTCCTCGAGCAGCACCGGGTGGACCGGCGGCTCGTGGCCGTCGAGCGGGATCAGCTTGGCGATGTTCACGCACTGGTCGCCCATCCGCTCGATCAGGCGCGCGACCTGCAGCAGCGACGCGGCCAGCCGCAGGTCGCCGGCGACCGGCGCCTGCAGCGCGAGCAGCGACAGGATCCGTTCGTGCAGGTCTCTGTAGAGGCGGTCGAGCTCGTCGTCGCCGGCGATCACGTCGGTCGCGAGCTTGACGTCGCGGTGCTCGAGCGCCTCTATGACGCGCCGCAGCTGGGCGGTCGCGAGGTCGAGCCCGCCGAGCGCCATCTGCTCGATCTGCGCCAGCTCTTCCTGGAAGCGGACGCGCAGGTCACCGTCGCGAGCGGGCGGGCTCATGCCGGGAATGATGACGATCGGGCTGGCGGAAATCTCAAATGCTTCACGGCCTCTTAACAGGCGGGCCCGCCTCGCGCGCGATCCTCGCGCCATGGAGGTCGCTCCGCACGACGAGACGATCCGTGCCGGCGAGTTGGAGCTTCGCAGGTCCGACGGACTGGTGCTGGCGGGCGGGCGGGTCGTCCAGCTGTCGGTGCGCGAGCTGCGGCTGCTGACCGCGCTGATGGACCGCTGGGGCCGGATCGTCTCGCGCGAGGAGCTCTACCGGCTCGCGTGGGGCGGGACGCTGCGCCAGGGCGACCGCTCCGTCGACGTCTACGTCCACAAGCTGCGCACGAAGCTCGAGCGCGCGCTGCCCGACAGCGCCTTCATCCACACGCACCTCGGGTTCGGCTACCGCTTCGATCCCGTTTCACATCCTTTTAACGAGTCGGCCACAGCCGGATAACAGAATACGGGGTGTGCGGTGTGAGGGTGGCCGCGGTACATCGCACGGAGAAAGGATGCAGATGAGGTATTCCAAGCCCCTTGCTGCGGGTTGCGCCCTGGCGATCGCCCTCGGCGCCGCGGCATGCGGAAGCTCCAGCAGCTCCTCCAGCAGCTCGGGCGGCTCCTCTGGCGGGACGCTCAACGGCGCCGGCTCCACCTTCCAGGCTCCTCTGGTCGGCGAGTGGGCCAAGCGCTTCAAGGAATCCAACGGCGTGACGGTCAACTACGACCCGATCGGCTCCGGCGGCGGGATCGCGCAGTTCAGCGCCGGCACCGTCGACTTCGGCGGCACCGACGCGGCGATGAAGCCCGACGAGCTCGCCACCGCGCAGAAGAAGGGCGCGCCGCTGCACATCCCGATCGCGCTCGGCGCCGTGACCGTCTCCTACAACGTGTCGGGCGTCAAGACCGGCCTCAAGCTCGACGGGGCGACGATCGCGAACATCTTCCTCGGCAAGGTCACGAAGTGGAACGACCCGGCGATCGCTGGCCAGAACGCCGGCGTGACGCTGCCGGCGACGAGCATCACGGTCTGCCACCGCTCCGACGAGTCGGGCACGACGAAGAACTTCACCGCGTTCCTCGTCGACTACTCGAAGGCGTGGGCGAGCGGCCCCGGCTCGGACAAGAGCGTCCAGTGGCCGACCGGCACCGGCGCGAAGGGCAACGACGGCGTCGCCGGCTGCGTCAAGCAGACGCAGGGCGCGGTCGGCTACGTCGAGCAGGCGTTCGCGCTGCAGAACAACTTCACGACCGCGGACGTGAAGAACAAGGCCGGCAACTACGTCGCGCCGTCGCTGGCGGCGACCTCGGCCGCCGGCACCGGCGTCACCCCGCCGCCGGACCTGCGCTTCGCGACGATCAACGCCGACGGCGCGCAGACCTACCCGATCACGGCCGTCACGTTCGAGCTGACCTGGCAGGACCCGTGCAAGGCCGGGCTCTCCAAGACGGTCGCGGCGAACCTGAAGGGCTGGTTCGACTACGTGCTCGGGACCGGTCAGTCGATCGCGCCGCAGCTGCAGTACGCGGCGCTGCCGCCGGAGATCAAGACCAAGGCGCAGGCGAAGGTCGACAGCATGACCTGCAACGGCGCCGCGATCTCGGCGAGCAGCTGAGCTAGGACGGAGATGGAGGCCGGGACGATCACACCCGCCGGCGGGCGCAGCAGCGAGTCGCTGCAGCGCTCGCCGGCGGCCCGGCTGCCCGACCGGCTGCTGCGCTGGGGGCTGACGGCGCTGGCGGGCGGCGTGATCGCCCTGATCGGCTACTTCTTCGTCAAGCTGATCGTCGAGTCGGAGCCGATCTTCCAGAAGGTCGGCTTCCTCGACTTCCTGTTCACGAGCGACTGGGTCCCGTCGAAGGGGCTCTACGGCGCCGTGCCGCTGCTCGCCGGGACGCTCATCACGTCGGCGATCGCGCTCGTGCTCGGCGTGCCGGTCGCGGTTGCCGCTGCGCTCTACATCACCGAGCTGTGCCCGCGGCGGATCCGCTCGCCGCTGACGGTGCTCGTCGAGCTGCTGGCTGCCGTGCCCTCGGTTGTCTACGGGTTGTGGGGCTTCTTCTTCCTGATCCCCAAGCTGGGACCGGCCGAGCGCTGGTTCGCCGACACCTTCTCGTTCGTCCCCTTCGTTGGCGGCTCCGTGACCGGTCCCAACTACTTCGTCGCGGGCCTGATCCTCGCGATCATGATCCTGCCGATCACCTCCGCGATCTCGCGCGAGGTGATCGCGACCGTGCCGTCCGAGCACAAGGAGGCGGCGCTGGCGCTCGGCGCGACCCGCTGGGAGATGATCCGCATGGCGGTGATCCCCTACGCCCGCGGCGGGATCGCGGGCGGCGCGATGCTCGGCCTCGGCCGCGCGATCGGCGAGACGATCGCGGTCACGCTCGTGATCGGCAACGCGCCGACGGTCGGGCACTCGCTCTTCCAGCAGGGCTACACGCTCGCGGCGGTGATCGCGAACGAGTTCGGCGAGGCGGCGTCGGATCCGACGCACCGCGCCGCGCTGATCGCCGCCGGGCTCGTGCTGTTCGTGCTGACGCTCGTCGTCAACGCGATCGCGCGCGCGTTCGTGCTGCGCGCCGAGCGCGGCCAGCGCGCCGCGCGCACGCCGGCCGCGGGGATGGCCGCGTGAGCGCCCTCGCGCTGCCGCCGACCAGCGCCCGCCGGCGCCGCGCCGACCGCGTCGCGCGCGGCCTCGTCGCGCTGCTGACGCTCGTCGCGCTGGTCCCGCTCGTGCTGATCGTCTACTACCTGCTCAAGCAGGGGCTGAGCTCGATCGGTCTCGACTTCTGGACGACCGACCCGACCGGCTCGTTCCTCGGCTCGCCGGGCGGGATCAAGAGCGCGATCCTCGGGACGATCGTGATGGTCGGGCTGGCGACCGCGGTCGCGGTGCCGGTCGGCGTCGGCGTCGCGATCTGGCTCGTCGAGCTCGGGCGCGCGTCGCGCTTCGCGCACGCCGTGCGCTACTTCATCGACGTGATGACGGGCGTGCCGTCGATCGTCTTCGGCCTGTTCGTCTACATCACGCTCGTGCTGGCGGGTGTCGGCGGCAGCTCGTTCGCCGCCTGGAAGGGCTCGGTCGCGCTCGGGCTGCTGATGCTGCCGATCGTCACGCGCTCCGCGGAGGTGGTGCTGCTGCTGGTGCCCGACACCTTGCGCGAGGCGGCGTATGCGCTCGGCGCGCCGCGCTGGCGGGTGATCGCGCGCGTTGTGCTGCCGACCGCCCTGCCGGGGATCGTGACCGGCGTACTGCTGGCGATCGCGCGCGCGGCGGGGGAGACGGCGCCGCTGCTGTTCACCGCCGCCGTCGTCAACGACACGACCTTCAACGTCAACAACCGCATGAACTCGCTGCCGGCGCTGATCTTCCAGAACGTCGGCCAGGCGCAGGACCGTCTTGTGCAGATGGCATGGGGGGCTGCGCTGACCTTGGTCGCGATGGTCCTGGTGCTCACGCTGCTTGCCCGTATGATCCAGCGCAGGAGCCGCCTGTCGTGAGCGACCCAGCCCCCGACGCCATCCGCCGCGACGTCCCGCCCGCGCCGCCGGAGAGAACGCCCGTGTCCCCGCAACCCGTCGTGCCGAAGGCGAGCGAGCGCCCGAGCGCCGATCGCGCCGCCGCCGTCCAGGCGCCGGCCCGCGCGGTGCGGCTGGAGCGCCTCAACGCCTGGTACGGCGACCAGCACTCGGTCAAGGACCTGTCGCTGACGTTCGCGCCCAACCAGGCGACCGCGCTGATCGGCCCCTCGGGCTCCGGCAAGTCGACCGTCGTGCGCTGCATCAACCGCATGCACGAGGAGATCCCGGGCGCCCGTTCCGAAGGGCGCGTGCTGCTCGACGACCTCGACGTCTACGACCAGAAGATCGACGTCGTCGCCGTCCGCCGCGCGATCGGGATGGTGTTCCAGAAGCCCAACCCGTTCCCGACGATGTCGATCTACGGCAACGTCGCCGCCGGCCTGCGGCTGACCGCCCGCAAGGCCTCCCACGAGCAGGTCGAGGGGGCGCTGCGCGGCGCCGGGCTGTGGGACGAGGTCAAAGACCGCCTGCAGCGGCCCGGGATCGGGCTGTCGGGCGGCCAGCAGCAGCGCCTCTGCATCGCGCGCGCGCTCGCGGTCGACCCCGACGTGATCCTGATGGACGAGCCCGCCTCCGCGCTGGACCCGATATCGACGCTGAAGATCGAGGAGCTCGTCGAGGAGCTCAAGCGCCGCGTCACGATCGTGATCGTCACCCACAACATGCAGCAGGCTGCGCGCATCGCGGACGCGACGGCGTTCCTGCTCGACGGGGAGCTGGTCGAGTTCGGCGCGACCGAGAAGATCTTCACGAACCCCGACGACTCCCGCACCGAGGAGTACGTCACCGGCAAGTTCGGCTGAGCCGACCGGACGGTCGCCTGCACCCGGCGGGCGTACACTGCGGCGCGCGATGAGCGCTGCCGCCCCGCCGATCCTCTGGACGCCGAGCCCCGAGCGGATCGAGCGCGCGACGCTGACGCGCTACGAGGCCTGGTTGGAGCGCACGCGCGGGCTGTCGTTCGGCGACTACGACGCGCTGTGGCGCTGGTCGGTGGACGAGCTGGAGGACTTCTGGGCGTCGATCTGGGAGTACTTCGACGTGCAGGCATCAGGGCAGCACGAGCGCGTGCTCGGGCGCCGCGAGATGCCCGGCGCGCAGTGGTTCGAAGGCGCGCGCCTGAACTACGCGCAGCACATCTTCCGCGGGCGCGACGACGACGCGGTCGCGATCCGCCACGCGTCCGAGCAGCGCACGCCCGCGGCGATGACCTGGGGCGAGCTGCGGACGCTGACGGCGCGCATCGCGGGCGCGCTGCGGGCGCAGGGCGTCGGCGCCGGCGACCGCGTCGTCGCCTACCTCCCGAACGCGCCCGAGGCGGTGGCCGCCTTCCTGGCGTGCGCGTCGCTGGGGGCGACCTGGTCGAGCTGCTCGCCGGACTTCGGCGCGCGGGTCGTCGTCGACCGCTTCGCGCAGATCGAGCCGAAGGCGCTGATCGCCGTCGACGGCTACCGCTACAACGGCCGCGCGTTCGACCGCATGGACGTGCTCGCCGAGTTGCAGTCCCAGCTGCCGACGCTGCAGCGCACCGTGCTCGTGCCGTACCTCGACCCGGCGCCGGACCCGGCGCGGCTGCGCGACGCGGTGCTGCTGGAGGACTTCCTGGCCGCTGCCGGCGATGCTCCCGAGCTCACGTTCGAGCAGGTCCCGTTCGACCATCCGCTGTGGATCCTCTACAGCTCCGGCACGACCGGCCTGCCGAAGGCGATCGTGCAGGGCCACGGCGGGATCCTGCTCGAGCAGCTCAAGAAGCTGCACCTCCACCTCGACGCGCAGGCCGGCGACCGCGTCTTCTGGTTCACGACGACGGGCTGGATGATGTGGAACTTCCTCGTCGGCGTGCTGCTGACGCCCGCCTCGATCGTGCTGTTCGACGGCAGCCCGGGCCACCCGTCGCTCGACACGCTGTGGCAGCTGGCGGCCGACGCGGGCGTGACGATCTTCGGCACGAGCGCGAGCTACATCGCGTCGTGCATGAAGGACGGGATCCGGCCGCGCGAACGCCACGACCTCTCTGCCCTGCACAGCGTCGGCTCGACCGGCTCGCCGCTGTCGCCCGAGGGCTTCGAGTGGGTCTACGACCAGCTCGGCGCCGGCACCTGGCTGTTCTCGACCAGCGGCGGGACGGACGTCTGCACCGCGTTCGTCGGCGGCGTGCCGACGCTGCCTGTCTATCGCGGGGAGCTGCAGGCGCGCGCGCTCGGCTGCAAGGTCGAGGCGTTCGACCCCGAGGGGCGGTCGGTGGTCGGCGAGGTGGGGGAGCTGGTCGTGACCGAGCCGATGCCGTCGATGCCGCTCTACCTCTGGAACGACCCGGATGATGAGCGCTACCGCGAGTCCTACTTCGACATGTACCCGGGCGTCTGGCGTCACGGCGACTGGGTCGAGATCACCGAGCGCGGCACGGCGGTCATCTCCGGGCGCTCGGACTCGACGATCAACCGCGGCGGGATCCGCATGGGCACGAGCGAGCTCTACCGCGCCGTGCTGTCGCTCGACGAGGTGCTCGACGCGCTCGTCGTCGACCTGCCGAAGGCGGGCACCGACGGCTACATCGAGCTGTTCGTCGTGCTGCGCGAGGGCGCGCGGCTGGACGACGAGCTGGTCGGGCGGATCCGCCGCAAGCTGCGCGAGGACTGCTCGCCGCGGCACGTCCCGGACGCCGTCGAGCAGATCGCCGAGGTGCCGCGGACGCTGTCGGGCAAGGTGCTCGAGGTCCCGGTCAAGCGCATCCTGATGGGGGTCGCGCCGGAGCGCGCGGCCAGCCGCGACGCGCTGGCGAATCCCGCCGCGCTCGACTGGTTCGTCGCGCGCGCCGCGGGTGCTTGAGCCCCTTACTCGCCCTGGCTGAGCGTTAAAGCGCCAAATAGCGGGCGAACATCCCCGCAGGAGCGGGTCTACATGCTCCATTAAATGGTAAGAGTTGCGCGTGCCTCCGGGACCCGATCCGAGCGACGACGCGCCGCTGACCGCTGCCGCACGGCGACGGATGCCCGCCTCCGAGCGCCGCGCGACGATCCTCGAGGCTGCCCTGCAGACGTTCGCGCTGCGCGGTTACGATGGCGCGCCGATGGACGAGATCGCCGCCGCTGCGGGCGTCTCGAAGGCCGTCGTCTACGACCACGTCGCCTCCAAGCGCGAGCTGTACACGGAGCTTCTGCAGTCGATCCAGGCCGACCTCGAGACCGTCGTCGAGCGCGCGCTCGAGCCGCTCGGCTCCGGCGGCGCCGAGCGCGTCCATGCGGCGATCGCCGCCTTCTACGGCTACGTCGAGGAGCACCCGGCGGCCTCGCGGCTGCTGTTCCTCGAGCTGCAGAGCGCGGCCGTCTCGCCGTTCGGGCTCGAGCTCGAGCAGCGCGTCGTCGACGAGATCGCGGGCGCGCTCGGCGACCTGGGCGTCTTCGAGCGCCACCCCGACCGCGTCTGTCGGCTGCAGATGCTCGCGGAGCTGGTCCGGTCCGGAATCCAGGGGCTCGCGAGCTGGTGGTTCCGCCATCCCGAGGCGTCGCGCGAGCAGCTCGTCGAGTGCACCGTCGCGCTCGTGTGGCCCGCGATCGAGCGGGCACGGGCTGGCTGACGGCGCAGCGCGGCGCCGCGCAGGGGCGAGCCGGGCGGCCCTTCGGCCGCCGGTCGCGGAGCCGATCGGGTCGCTACCAGGCCTGGGCGCAGCCGCACTGCGGGCATCCGACCGAGGCCGAGACCTCGGCGCGGAACACGTAGCCGCAGCTGCACTCGTAGCGGGCGACGTCCTCGGGGCCTCCGGCGGCGCGCTCGCGCGCCTGCTGAACGGGCGCCTCGACGACGGCCCTCGCGGCCGTCGACGGCATCGGCGCCACCTTGCTCCGAGACGCCGGGCGCGACCCCCGGCGAAGGATCCTGCGGTGCTCTCTCGTTGGCACGGTCACTTGCATTAACGCCAAAACCCACACGAATGTTTCGCGGTGGGCGCCGGAGCTCCTCTCTCGGCGCGTCTGGGATAATGGCTGCCCGATGAATCCGTCCCGCAAGCGCCGGATCCGGCTGGTCGCCGCGCTCACGGCCGCGCTGCTCGCGGGCAGCGCCCTGATCTACACGAGCTTCTCCGCCGGCAGCGACGAGCGCACCGCCGGCCAGCTGCTCGACAGCGCCGTGCCGGGCCGCACGTACACGCTCGCCGGCACGGTCGCGCAGGGCTCGGTGCGGCGCGAGGGGACCGTCCTCTGGTTCGCCGTGCTCGACCCGCACCGCCGCCACGTCGAGGCGCGCGTGCGCTACACGGGGCTCGTGCCCGACCCGTTCCGCGAAGGGCGCGGCGTGATGGTGCAGGTGCGCCGCAGCGCCGGCGCCACGACGTTCGTCGGCGAGAAGGACTCGATGGTCACGAAGTGCCCGTCGAAGTTCCAGGTCGCTCCACCCGGTCCCGCCGGATCCTCCTCGGCCTGATGGCGCTCGTCGGACGCGCGCTGCTGATCCTCGGCCTCGCGGTCGCGCTGTACGGCATCGGCGCGTCGCTCTACGGCGCGCGCGGCGGCGGACCGGCGTGGGTCGACTCCGGCCGGCGCGCGGTCTACGCGCTCGCGGGCGTGCTGACGCTCGCGTTCGCGATCCTCGAGGCGGCCTTCCTGCGCTCGGACTTCTCCTACTCGATCGTCGCCTCGCACTCGTCCACGACGACGCCGGCCTTCTACAAGGCGACCGCCGCGTGGTCCTCGCAGGAGGGCTCGCTGCTGCTGTGGGTGTGGCTGCTGTCGGTCTGGTCGAGCCTCGTGCTGGCGCTGACCCGCCGGCGGCTGCGCGAGATCGCGCCGGTCGCGACCGCGGTGCTGCTCGGCTTCGGCTCGTTCTTCCTCGTGCTGACGATCTTCTTCGCGCAGCCGTTCGCGACGCTCGCGGCGCCGCCGCCGGAGGGCGCGGGCCTCAACCCGCTGCTGCGCCACACGAGCATGATGTTCCACCCCCCGATGCTCTACTCGGGCTACACGCTGTTCACGATCCCGTTCGCGTTCGCGATCGGGGCGCTGGTGACGCGACGGCTCGGGTCCGAGTGGATCGCCGGCACGCGCCGCTTCGCCCTGGCGGCCTGGCTGTGCCTCGGGGTCGGGATCGTGCTCGGGGCGCGCTGGTCCTACACCGAGCTGGGCTGGGGCGGCTACTGGGCCTGGGACCCGGTCGAGAACGCGTCGCTGATGCCGTGGCTGGCCGGCACCGCGTACATCCACTCGATCATGATCCAGGAGAAGCGCGGGATGCTGAAGGTGTGGAACGCCTCGCTCGTGCTCGGCACGGGGGTGCTGGCGATCCTCGGCACGTTCCTCGTGCGCTCCGGGATCCTCGACTCGATCCACGCGTTCGGCGCCAACTCGCTCGGCGTGCCGTTCCTGGCGCTGATCGCGACGATGGTGGCGGGCTCGGTCGCGCTCGTCGTCTCGCGCCGCGCGGCGCTGCGCTCCGAGCACCGGATCGACTCGATCTGGTCGCGCGAGGCCGCTTTCCTGCTGCAGAACGTGCTGCTCGTCGGGCTCGCGTTCGTGATCTTCTGGGGGACGTTCTTCCCGCTCATCTCCGAGGCGGTGACCGGCACGAAGACGTCCGTCGGGCCGCCGTGGTTCGACCGGTACACGGTGCCGCTGGCGTTGGCGGTCGTGGCGCTGTCAGGGCTGGGACCGCTGATCCCGTGGCGGCGCGTGACGATGGCGGGTCTGCGGCGCGAGCTGGTCTTCCCGCTGGGCGCGACGCTTGTCGCTTTGGTCGCTTTGGCGCTCGTGCATGGGGTGACCGCCGAGCCGAAGGCGCTGCTGCTGTTCTGCGCAGTCGCGTTCACGCTCGCGTGCGTCGGGCAGGAGTTCTGGCGCGGGATGCGCGCGCGGCAGGCGAGCGCGCGCGAGGCGCCGCCGGTCGCTTTGGTGGCGCTCGTACGGCGCAACCGCCGTCGCTACGGCGGCTATCTCGTGCACGTCGGCTTCGCGGTGCTGCTGCTCGGTGTGGCTGCCTCGTCGTCGTTCCAGCACGCGCAGGACGTGTCGCTGAAGCCCGGCCAGTCCGCGCGGGTCGACGGCTTCACGATCCGCTACGTGCGCGCGACGTCGGTGCCGTCGGCCGAGAAGATCTCGCTGGGTGCGGTGCTCGACGTATCGAAGGGCGGACGCCACGTCGCGACGCTGCGCACGTCACGCGGGTTCTATCCATCCCAGGACCCGAGTCAGGGGATCGTCGGGCGCTTCTTCGGCGGCGAGGCGGAGAGCCAGGTCGGGCTGCGGGCCGGGCTCGGGCGCGACATCTGGACCGTGATCGCCCCCGACCTGACGCCGCTGCAGGGGATCGTCAACGAGGGCAACCGCACGTTCGAACGCGCGATGGCGGGGCTGACGCGCGGCGGCAAGCCGCCCAACCAGGCCGCCGTCGATCAGCTGTTCGCGCTGCGCGACGCGGCCGTCGCGGCGGTCGCGCGTCGCTTCGTGACGCAGCCGTGGCCGGCCGACTTCCGCTTCATCGTCTCGCCGCTGGCGACGTGGATCTGGCTGGGCGCGATCGTCGTCGCGCTCGGCGGCCTGATCGCGCTGTGGCCGGCGCCGCTGGCGACGCGCCGGCGCGTCGGCGCCGCCTACGCGGCGCGCGTCGCGCGCGAGCTGGCGCGCTCGTAGGACGGCGGCCGCCGTGGAGTTCCTGATCGTGCTTGCGGTCGTCGTGGTCGTCGTCGTGCTCGTGAGCGCGCCGCTGCGGCGGGCGGCGCGCGACGGCGACGCGGCCGGCGGCGCCGAGACGGCGCGCGACGCGGCGGACGCGGCGCAGCGGCGCGAGCTGGAGGCCGCGAAGGAAGCCAAGTACCGCGAGATCCGCGACGCCGAGCTCGACCACCGCACCGGCAAGCTGTCCGAGCAGGACTGGCAGGCGCTCGACGGCGCGCTGCGCGCCGAGGCGGCGCAGCTGCTGCGCGCGCTCGACCGCGTCGGCGGCCCGCCGGACGGCGAGCCCGGTTAGAATGGGCGGGTCATGTACACGCTGCTCGGCGTCGTCCAGGTCGGCATCGCCGTCGTCCTGATCTTCCTGATCCTCATGCACTCGGGGCGCGACACCGGGTTGTCCGGCGCGTTCGGCGTCGGCAGCGGCGAAGGCCCGTTCGGCGGCGGCTCGCTCGTCGAGCGCAACCTCAACCGCTGGACGGTCTTCTTCGCGGTCGTGTTCGCCGTGAACACGATCGTGCTCTTGAAGATCTCCTGAGCGCGCTTGGCGGCGCCGGCATCCCGCGGGCACCGCGAGCGAAGCTCGTGGTCGGCGTCATCGCCGGCTCATGTGCGGAGCGCACTTCGCCGGCTGCTTCGTTGCCCGACGGGCGCCCGCGTTCGCCAGACGCGCTCAGGCGAGCGTCATGCGGATCTCGTCGAGCCGCTCGTCGGGCAGCTCGTCGAACGTGCGCGCGACGTCCGGGTCGAACTGGGTGCCGGCGCCGGCGCGGATCACCGTGCGCGCCTGCTCGAAGCTCGCGGCCGCGCGGTAGGGGCGGTCGCTCGTGAGGGCGTCGAACGCGTCCGCGACGGCGAACACGCGCGCGGCGAGCGGGATCCGCTTGCCGTGGAGGCCGTCCGGGTAGCCGCCGCCGTCCCAGCGCTCGTGGTGGGAGCGCACGACGCGGCGCGCGTCGCCGAGGAAGTCGATCCCGCGCACGATCTCCTCGCCGATCACGGGATGGCGGCGCATCTCGGCGCGCTCGCGCCACGTCAGGCTGCCCGGCTTGTGCAGGATCACGTCGGAGATCGCGACCTTGCCGACGTCGTGCAGCAGGAAGCCGAACTCGATCTCCGGGTCCGCGGCGCGCGGCATCCCGTGCGCGCGCGCCAGCTCGATCCCGTACGCGGCGACGCGCTCGGCGTGCTTGCCGGTGTACGCGTCGCGCGCCTCGACCGCGTCCGCGAGCGCGCGCACGGTCGCCTCGTAGGAGCGGCGCAGCGCACGCTCACGCTGCTCGGCCTCGCGTTCGCGCAGGGCGAGCTGTGCCTCGAGGCGCGTGAGCTCCTCCCGCAGGTGCTCAAGCTCGGTCACGGCCGTATCAGCCTACCCACCGACCGCGTTCGCTGATCGTCTTTCCGCCACGAACCGGTCTCTTCCACGCGCGTGGGCCGGCTCCTTTCGCCGTCGGCCCGTCGCGCGGCGGCTCGCGCATGGCGTCCTCCCGCCGGCTCCGGCCCGCTCTGCGTTCTGCCGTGCGGCGTATGATCGCCGCAGGATGACCGAGTTCCCGACCGTCCGGATCGCGGCGGTGCAGGCGACGCCCGTGATCCTCGACGCGCAGGCGAGCGTCGCGAAGGCGGTAGCGCTGACCGAGCGGGCGGCCGACGACGGGGCGCAGCTGGTCGTCCTGCCTGAGACGTTCGTGCCGCTCTACCAGTCCAACGCGTGGGCGCGGGCGGCGAGCGCGTTCGGCGGGATGGACGAGCTGTGGGAGCGGCTGTGGGCCAACTCGGTCGACGTGCCCGGGCCGCTCGTCGACGAGCTGGCCGCCGTCTGCGCGCGGCGCGGCGTGCACCTGGCGATCGGCGTCAACGAGCGCGAGGAGCGGCGGCCCGGATCGCTCTACAACACGCTGCTGCTGCTCGGGCCCGGCGGGCTGCTGCACCGCCACCGCAAGCTGATGCCGACGATGCAGGAGCGCTTGTTCCACGGCGTCGGCGCGGGCGACGACCTCGCGCCGGTCGACACGCCGCTGGGGCGGATCGGCGGGCTGATCTGCTGGGAGAACCGGATGCCCCTCGCGCGCTGGGCGGTCTACCGGGGTGGTCCGCAGATCTGGGTCGCGCCGACCGCCGACGACAGCGACGGCTGGCTGGCGAGCATGCGCCACATCGCGATCGAGTCGGGCGCGTTCGTCGTCTCGGCGCCGCAGTACATCCCGGCGAGCGCGTTCCCGGAGGATTTTCCTTTGCCGCTGCCCGCGGATCGCGACGTCTTCGGCCGCGGCGGCGCGGCGATCGTCGAGCCGACGTGGGGGGAGGTGATCGCGGGTCCGCTGTACGACGAGGAGGGGATCGCGATCGCCGACTGCGACCTGCGCGCCGGGTTGCACGCGAAGCGCTGGTTCGACGCGGTGGGGCACTACGCGCGGATGGACGTGCTGGCGCGGCAGGTGGGCGACCCCTCGGGGAGCGCTGGCGCGAACGGGGCAGGGGCCGGGGTCGCGCCGGCCGAGGAGGCGCGGCCGGAGGTGTGACCGGCCCGCTCCGGCGGGCAGACCCTTCGTGCACACCGTGAGCGGCTTGGACGACAGCGCGGAGGTGCCCGGCGCGAGCGCGCCGCGCTCGGCCGTGCGCTCGCTGGCCGGGCTCGCGCTGGCGCCGGCAGTGTGGGCGGGGCGGACGTGGTGGCGCGCGAGCGCGCCGGTGCTCGACGCGGCGGTGCTGGCGGTCGTCTCGGCGGTGCTCGACTCGCGCACCGCCGGCGAGGTGGTCGATCGCGTGACGGCGCGGGCGTTGCAGGGGCCGGAGCTGGAGCGAGTCGTCGAGGCGGCGCTGGCGAGCCCGGCGGTCGAACGGGCGCTGGCGCGCGTGATCGAGAGCGAGCTGGTCGACCGCGCCGTGACGGAGCTGCTGCAGAGCGAGCAGCTGTGGCGGCTCGTCGAGGAGATCGCCGGCAGCCCGGCGGTGACCGACGCGATCGCGCGCCAGAGCATGGGCTTCGCGGACCAGGTCGCGGGCGGCGTGCGGTCGCGCTCGCGCGAGGCGGACGCGTGGCTGGAACGGGTCGCGCGGCGGGTCGTGGGGCGTCGCGCACCGGGCGGCGAGGCCGGCGACGGCCTCGGCGCGGGCGGCGCGGCGTGACGGCGCAGCGCGAGCCCGCGCGCGCTGCCGACGAGCCGCTTGGCGCCGATGGCGCCGCTCCGGCCGGTCCCGCTCCTCCCCCCAGCCCCGCCCAGCGCGTCGCTGAGCGCATCCACGGCGCGCCGCCTCCGCCGCCGGCCCGCTTCGAAGGGCTCGTGACGCGCACGATCGCGTTCGCGCTCGACGCGGCGATCGTCAACGCGGTCGCGCTCGCGGTCGGGGCGGCGGTGGCGCTCGCGCTGTCGATCCTGCACCTGCCCGACTGGGTCCGCACGACCGCGATCGCGATCGGCGGCGCGGCGTTCGCGGTCTGGGTCGTCGGCTACTTCGTCACGTTCTGGGCGACGACCGGCCAGACGCCGGGGAACCGGGTCCTGCACATCCGCGTCCGGCGCGCCGCGGCGGCCGGCGAGCCCGGTTCGCTACGACCCTCCCGCGCGCTGCTGCGCTTCGCCGCGCTCGTGCTCGCCGCGATCCCCCTGTTCGCCGGCTTCCTGCCGATCCTGTTCGACGACCGCCGCCGCGGCCTGCACGACATGCTGGCGGGGACGGTGGTGGTGGGGGCGGAGTAGGGCGCCCGACGCGGCCCGCATCCGTTCACCTCCTCAGCGAGAGCCCGTGCGTTCTGCGGAGCGCCGTCGAGCTTCCTCGACGCCCGCTTGCCGGCCGGGGGACGGATCCACCGACATCGGGCAAGCCTATGAGCACAAGCTCTCGAAAGGAGCAATCGCATGGCTGAGGTGAACGCACCCGTCCTCGACACGCTCGTGCAGATGAACGAAGGCGTGCCGGAACGCTCCGGCCTGGACGCCGATACGTACATGCTCGTGCGGATCGCCGCCCTGGCCGCCGTCGACGCTCCCCCGGCGTCCTACCTCGTCAACCTCGGGGCCGCGTCGGAGCTCGGGCTGAGCCTCGAGCAGGTCCAGGGCGTCCTGATCGCGGTCGCTCCGGTCGTCGGCAGCGCCCGCGTGGTCAGCGCCGGCGGCTCGATCGCCCGGGCCCTCGGGTTCGCCACCGCGCTCGCCGACGAGTCGGAGCTGGATGCAGGCTGAGTCGCGGCCGAACGGGCCCGAGTAGGGTCCGTGCATGGACGGCCAGGCCGAACGGGCAGAGCGGTTCCGGGCGCTGCACGAGCGCGCGGGCCAGCCGCTGCTGATGCCGAACCCGTGGGACGTCGGCTCGGCGCGGCTGCTGGAGTCGCTCGGTTTCGAGGCGCTGGCGACGACGAGCAGCGGCTTCGCGGCGTCGCTGGGCCGGCTCGACGGCGGCGTGACGCGCGAGCAGGCGCTCGCGCACGGCGCGCAGCTCGCAGAGGCGGTCGGCGTGCCGGTGTCGGCGGACCTGGAGCACGGGTTCGCCCGCGAGCCCGGCGACGTCGCCGAGACGGTGCGGCTGGCGGGGGAGGCGGGACTCGCCGGCTGCTCGATCGAGGACTACAGCGGCGACCGCGACGACCCGATCTACCCGTTCGAGCTGGCGGTCGAGCGGATCGCAGCGGCCGTCGAGGCCGCGCACGCCGGCGGCCCGGCGCGGCTCGTGCTGACGGCGCGCGCCGAGAACCACGTCCGCGGCCGCCCCGACCTCGTCGACACGATCGCGCGCCTGCAGGCGTTCGAGCAGGCCGGCGCCGACGTGCTGTTCGCGCCGGGATTGAAGTCGCTCGACGAGATCCGGGAGGTGGTCGCGTCGGTGTCGCGGCCGGTCAACGTGCTCGTCCGCGGCGGCAGCCCGACCGTCGCCGAGCTGGCCGAGGCGGGCGTCCGCCGCATCTCGGTCGGCGGCGGCTTCGCGTTCGCGGCTTACGGCACGCTCGCCGACGCCGCGCGCGAGCTGCGCGAGCAGGGGACGACGAGCCGGTACTGGGAGCGCACCGCGGCCGGCGTCGAGGCCGTGCGGACGGCGTTCGGGCAGTCAGGCTGAGGGCGCGTCGGCGACGGCGACGACGCGCGCGCCGAGCGCCTCGTAGGTCGCGGCCGCGCGGGCGTCGCGCGTCGCCAGCGCGGCCCCGTGCTCGGCGGCCGCGAGGCCGACGAGCGCGTCGTAGACGGCACCGCCCGCGATCCCCAGCTCGCTGAGGATCTCCGGCAGACGCGCGGCGGTCCTCGCCTTGAGCAGGAGCGGCGGCGCGAACCGCGTGTGGTGGCGCAACGTGCGTGGCAGCCTGGTCCACGCGGCGCTTGCCGACGGACGCGTCCTCGTCGCTTGATGGCAAGTCAGCGCGACCTGGCCGACGAGCTGCTCGCCCTGGCTGGCGAGGACGCGGTGGCGGCGGAGGCGCTACTCGATGTCGATGTCGTGACGGACCGGATCGTTGGCTTCCACGCGCAGCAGGCGGTGGAGGCGCTGAAAGCGGTCCTCGCCGTACGCGGGTGTCGAGTTCCCGTTCACCCATAGCCTCCGCGCGCTCGCCGAGCTGTCGACGAGCGCGGGCGCTCCGTTGCCGCCGGAGCTGTCGGAGGTTCGATCGGCTCACGCCATTCGGCGTGGGTCTGCGGTACGGCGCCTTGGACGACCTGGTCCCGTCGCGCGGGCGACCGCGATCGCGTGGGCAGAGCAGACGATCGCCTGGGCTCGCACCATTCTCGACGCGGTCGAGCGACCGGCGTTCGCGGCGAAGGCACGCTGCGTCACAGCACGACTGGAGGACGCAGGACGGCTTGCACGACGTCCGTTGCCTGGGGAATGCGGCCGAGAGGACTCGAACCTCCACGGGGGAAACCCCCCACAAGGCCCTCAACCTTGCGCGTCTACCAATTCCGCCACGGCCGCGAGGGCCGGGAGAGTATAGGCGCCCGCCTGGGCGGGGGCGGCGCTGCTTCCGATCCGTCCGATGTGGCGCTATTCTGTCCGAACACATGTTCGTCTCGTCATCCCGCCCCTAGGAGCGCCCGCGACGATGGTCGACCTCACGAAGCGCCAGCAGGAGATCTTCGAGTTCATCAAGCGGTACTCGTCTCGCCACGGCTATCCGCCGACGGTGCGGGACATTGGCAAGGCGGTCGGGCTCGCCTCGTCCTCGACGGTGCATGCCCACCTCGCGAACCTCGAGAAGATCGGGCTGCTCAAGCGCGACCCGACGAAGCCGCGCGCGATCGAGCTGCTCGACCGCGCGGTCGGCAGCGTGCGCAACGCCGTGCGCCCGGCCGGGTTGCCGCTCGTCGGCCATGTCGCCGCCGGCCAGCCGATCCTCGCGGAGGAGAACGTCGAGGACTACGTGCAGACGCCGGCGGCCTGCGGCGGCGATGACGGCGAGTACCTGCTGCGCGTGCGCGGCGAGTCGATGAAGGACGTCGGGATCATGGAAGGCGACCTCGTCGTCGTCCGCCCGCAGGAGACGGCGCGCAACGGGGAGATCGTCGTCGCGCTGCTCGGCGAGGAGGCGACCGTCAAGACCTTCTTCCAGGAGCCCGATCACATACGCCTGCAACCCGAGAACACGTCGATGGAGCCGATCCGCACCAGGGAGGCGCGGATCCTCGGGAAGGTCGTCGGCTTGATGCGGAGCATGTGATTGCGTCGTCCGTGGCCGAGCGGAGCGATCCGCGTGCGCCGACGCTGTTCGGCGCCGGTGGCGTAGCCGCGCTCGGCCGCCGTGATCGCTGCGTGGCGCAGCTCGCCCTGACAGGCCGCTTGCGCACCTGGCGGTCGCGGCGCGCGCGAGCTACCCTGGGGGAGCAGGCCAAGCAGTCGCGGAGGTTGATCCCTTCGAGGAAGGTCCGGACATCACAGGGCAGGGTGGTCGGTAACGCCGACCCGGGGAAACCCGCGGGAAAGTGCCACAGAAATGACACCGCCCAAGCGCCCAGCGCCATGTGTGCTGGGGGCCGGCAAGGGTGAAATGGTGCGGTAAGAGCGCACCGGCGTCGCGGTGACGCGGCGGCCAGGCAAACCCCACCCGATGCAAGGCCAAGCCGGACCGTTCGCAGGTTGCCCGCCGAGGTCCAGGTCGGCCGCACAGATGGATGGCTGCTCACGACAGAATCCGGCCTATCGGCCTGCTAAGGGGAAGCCCCGCTTCGGCGGGGCTTCCCTATTGAGCCGCCTCGAGATACGCCCGCGACGCCCGCCGCGCGAGACCACCTCGTCCGTCTCCGCCAGCGCGAGCGCGATCCGGCGCACGTCATCCCAGCTCGCCATCACAGGTCCCAGCCGAAGTAGACCTCCACGCGGCAGATCCTGCCATCGCCGTCGAACGTCAGGATCTCCGTGTTGCGAAAGCGCGTGCCGTCCGTACGCTCCGCCTCGTACGTGACGAGCACCTCGCCGCCCTCGAGCTCGAGCAGCCGCTCCAACGCGTACGACCGGATCCGTCCCGCGTTCGGCCAGCAGCGCTCGAAGTACGCCGCGCGGTCGATCCCCGGATCGGGCGGGCTGGAGAAGACGAAGTCGCGCTCGCTCAGGAGCCGCTCGATCAGCGCGCGGTCGCCGGTCTCGTATGCGCGGTAGGCGTCGCGGGCGCGCGCGAGGCGATCGTGAGGAGGGACCATGCCCTCCTCATCCCCGCCGTCGCCGCACCCCAAGCGCCCCGGCCGCGCGGCCGGGGCGCCCGCCGCCCCTACGGCCAGGCCGTCGCCGCCGTGTATCTCGTCGTCCCGGCTCCGTCGCTGTCCCAGCCGGATCTCGTCCCGCCGTAGGAGGAGCCGAATTCGGTGCCGCTGATCGGGACCGGCACCGCGCCCGTGCCGCCGTTCGTCACCACGACCTCCGAGCCTTCTATGTATCCGGTGACACTGCTCCCGCCGGCGCTCGCCCACGTCGACTGGTCGGCCAGCAGCTCGCCGATCTGCGCGTGCGTGAACTGCTCGATCGGCGCCGTCGAGTTGAAGTATCTCTGGTACTCGGACAGCGTCGCTTCGACCACCGGGTACAGCACCCCGCCTTCTCTCGATCTCGACTCGGCGAGGTTCGTCTGGTGGAAGTAGTGCGGCCGCGGATCGTTGCCCATCATGTGGGTGAAGATCAGCTGCGATTCGAGCGACAGGAATTCTTCCCACGTCGCCACGGTCGTCCGGCACGTCGTCACTTCCGTTAGCACGCACACCCCGCCGTGTTCCGGCGTCAGGTACAGGTGGTTGTACTCGTCGAGCAGCTGTTCTCTGGTCGCGACGTTGTAGTAGACGTTCGTCGGGTAGCGCGGCACGGTGCGCGCCGGGCCGTCGACGAACGACGCGCCGGCCGCGTACGTCGGACCGCCCGCTTCGGTCGGCGTCTGCGGATACGGCTTCGACGCGTCGGTCGCGACGTCATCCACCCCGGAACCTCTCAGCGCTTCGGCGAAGTGCGGGTTCTGGCCGTAGGGCGCGAGCGCCGCGCCGTTCGTGCTCGGCGGCGAGGCCGCGGTGCCGGCACCGCCCGTGTCGGTGTAGCTCATCAGCGCGGGCCCTTCGTCGGTGAACGCCGGTTCTGGCTGCGATCTCGTTTCCAGACGCGCCCACGTGCCTTCCGGCGAGCTGCGGCGGTAGACCTTGTAGCTCGTCGTGTGGCAGCTCGCCTCCCAGGTGAGCGTCACCTGGCTCGTGCTGCCGCTCGTCGTCACCGTGGTGATCGTCGGGATCGTCTCGCCTCTTTCGTCCAGCGCGGTGATCGCGTATTCCCATCTGCCGGCCGCGAGCGAGCCGCCAGCGCCCGACTGTCTCACTTCCTCGAGCCACGGCGGGTCGATCGTGCCCGGGTTGCCCGGCACGAGGTTCGCGAGCCCGGAGTGCTCGCCCGTCACGAGCTCCGCCCCGTTCACGGTAAAGCCCGCTTCTCTGGCCCAGGTGACGTTTCTGTCGATCTCGCCTTCGATGAACGCCTGCGTCGAGCAGTCGAGGTTCGGGTGGTCGTAGGTGTGGTCGATCCAGCCGAACGTCGCGGCGTTTTCTCTCAACGACGTCAGGAGCGGGTCGCTGCCGGCGTGTTCTTCTCTGTATTCGACGCTGCCGCCGCCGTTGAAGACCATGTCGAGCCGCAAGCCGGTCGATCTCGACCACGACACCGCTCTCGTGACGTCTTCGGAATTCATCCGCACCGCGTCTTCGGGCAGGTAGTCGGTCGCGTGCGTCGTCGCGTTCCAGATGTCGTCGGGCAGGAACACGTCGTCGACCTGCAGCTCCAGGTAGTTGCGCTGGTCGCCGAAGTAGGTGCCGCGCGTGACCCACGCGAGCTCGCCGTGGCGCAACAGCTGCGTGTGCGTCTGGAACTGGTTGCCGTCGACCGTCTGCACGAGCTCCTCGCGTCCGTCGGCGTGTCTGTAGACCCCGACGAGCGATGCCCCGTTTTCGTCGGTCACGAGCGTCGTGAAATTGCCCGCTTCGAGCGGCGTCGACTCGTAGCCATACGTCCCTGCGCCGATCGTCACCGGGCCTTCGAGGTACGCGAACGCGGTTCTGCCGGCGGTCGCGAGGCTCGGTCTCAGCCCTTCCACGGAACCCGCGGTGCTCGGCCAGTTGAGGCCGAATTCCGGAGCCGGATAGATGTACGCGCTGATCTGGCGCACATGGAATCTCACCTCGAATCTTTCGAGCGCGGTCCACTCTTCGGCTTCGAGCGCGGAGAAGCAGCCTCTTTCTTCGCAGCGCACGAGGTTGCCGGTCGCGGCGATGACGGCCTGGTACTTCGCCTCTTCGCCGCTCGCCAGCGTTTCCGCTCTGATTCTCGCGTGTTCGGGCGTCGCGACGAGCTGGTCGTAGGGGACGCCCTCGCGTCTGAGCTGCGCCTGCCAGGCTAGGAACGAGGGTTCGGTCCCGTAGGCCGCCATCAGCAGCACGCGCATGTCGATTCTCTGGGCGGCCGCGGCCGGAGGGCTCGCGAGCGCGAGCAGCGCGCAGCACGCGCACAGGACCATGACAAACGGCTTCAGACGCATGCGGCGCTCCCCCAGGCTCGCGATGTCGGACGTCCTCGCCAGTGTCCCGACGCGCGCTGCGTCCACCAATAGGTCAGATGACCCTTTCTCGCGTTCAATCGCATGAACGCAGGTTCACCGACGCACTCGACGGGGGATGACCGTCTGTTAGCGTCACGCGCCGTGACGTCGAGGGCAGCGCCCGTGCTCGCCGTGCTGGTCGTGCTCGCCGCCTGCGGAGGCGTCGCGCCCGGGGCCCGGCTACCGTTGCGGCCGCCGCCCGCGCACGCGTCCTGGCAGTGGCAGCTCGACGGGCGCCTCGACGCCGCCGTCGCGGCGCGTGTCTACGACGTCGACGGCTTCGACACGCGCCGCGCCGCCGTCGCGCGCCTGCACCGCGCCGGGCGCTACGTCGTCTGCTATGTCGACGCCGGCACCTGGGAGGACTGGCGGCCCGACGCGCGCCGCTTCCCGCGCAGCCTGCTCGGCGCGGCCAACGGCTGGCCCGGCGAGCGCTGGCTCGACGTGCGGCGGATCGCCGCGCTCGCGCCGCTGCTGCGCGCGCGCTTCGCGACCTGCCGCGCGAAGGGCTTCGACGCGGTCGAGCCCGACAACGTCGACGGCTACGCGAACGCGACCGGCTTCCCGCTGCGCGCCGCCGACCAGCTGCGCTTCGACCGCTGGGTCGCCGGCGCGGTGCACGCGCAGGGCCTCGCGGTTGCGCTCAAGAACGACCTCGACCAGGCGCCCGAGCTCGCCCGCAGCTTCGACTTCGCCGTGCTCGAGCAGTGCTTCCAATACCGCGAATGCGCCAAGGCACGGCCGTTCCTGCGTGCCGGCAAGGGCGTCTACGACGCCGAGTACGCGCTGGCGCCGCGCGCCTTCTGCGCGCCGGCGCGGCGGCTGGGGATCAACGCGATCCGCAAGCGGCCGGGTCTCGGCGCCTGGCGCGCGTCCTGCTGAGCGTGGCGCCGGCGCCGCCGGCGCTCCCGCTCGGCGTCCCGCTCAAAGCGCGGCCCGGCCGCGTGTCGGCGTCGCATGGCGAGCGTGCGGACCCTCACTTGATCCACAGCGCCGTCGCGAGCATCCGCCCGGGCGACCGCAGCCGCCGCACGAGCGGCGCGAGCGCGAGCAGCGAGCCGGCCGCGGCGGCGGCGCACAGCGAGAGCCCCGTCACCGGCGCCGCGAGCCAGCGGTCGGCGGCGAGCTCGACCGCGAGGCTCGCGGCCGCGACCGTCACCGCCCAGCGCGGATGGCCGAGCGACTCGTGCAGCCCGATCAGCAGCGACAGCAGCGCGACGCAGCCGAAGGCGGCGAGCAGGCCCGGCTCGTCGGTCCCGCGCGTCCACGGCGCCGCCGCGACGACGAGCGCTGACAGCGCGAGCGTCGCCCCGGCCAGCCGTGCCAGCGCGCCGCCGAGAATCCGCATCGCCGGGCCGCCCCACGCCGGCGCGCTCGCCTGCGCGAGCGGGACGCCGCGCAGCCCGCGCGGGATCGCGGTGTGCAGCTGCCACAGGCGGTAGCCGCCCCACAGGCCGCCGATCACCGACGGCACGAGCGCGAGGCCGGGGAACGCGCCGTGCACGCCCCAGCCGAGGCTGCGGTCGCCGACGAGCAGGCCGCCCAGCAGCGCGCCGACGGCGCCCGCGGCGAGCGCCCGCGCCATCCGTCCCGGCGCCTCGGGAGCCGGTCCGCGCGCGAGCGCGACGGCGAGCGCGACGCCGGCCAGCACGAGCGCGGCGAGCGCCGCGAGCGCCCATCCGGCGGGCGCATGCGCGGCGAGCGCGACCGCCTCGCCGACGACGAGCATGGCGTACGCGAGCCCCCAGCCGCGCCGCGCGAGCAGCGTCCCGCCGACCCAGATCAGCGTCAGCACGCCCGCCAGCGGCCCGACGCGCGGCACGAGCCCGAGCGGCAGCCCGAGCGCGACCGCCGCGAGCAGGACCCGGACCGGCTCCTGCGCCAGGCAGCGCAGCCCGCCGGGCCGGCCGAGGTAGCGGCTGCGCACCGCCCACTGCAGCCCGACCGTGAGCGGCAGCGCGATCCGCAGCGCGTGCGCGAGCGCGACGACGCCGAGCTGGTGGCTCAGCGGCCCGGCCCAGGCGGCGACCGCGACGATCGCGACCAGCAGGCCGATCCCCTCGGCGACGATGCTCTCGCGTCCGTCGTCGTCCTCGGCGGCGGTCCAGCTCGCGGTCCTCGCCTGCGGCTCGGCGCGCGCCGGCAGCACGCCGGCGTCGAGCGCGAGCGCGGCGTCGCTCGGGACGCCGCCCCAGGCCTCGAGCACGACGGCGGCCTCGAGCAGGTCCTGCGCCGGGCGCCCGAGCTGAGCGCGCACGATCCGGCCGGCGCGCTCGCCGGTCAGCGGCGGCCGGCTCATGCGGCGAGCGCGGGCGCGCGGCCGGTCAGCTCGCCGAGCAGCTCGCGGTAGCCGGCGAGGCAGGCGGCCTGCGTGTAGCGCTCGTGGACGCGCGCGTGCGCGCGGCGCCCGAGCCGCTCCGCGAACTGCGGGTTGCGCAGCAGCGTCGCGACGCCGGTCGCCAGCCGCGCCACGTCGCCCGACGGCGCGACGATCCCGCAGCCGCGCAGCACCTCGGGCACGCCGCCGACGCCGGTGGCGACGACCGGGCGCGCCTGCGCCATCGCCTCCAGCACCGCCATCGGCAGGCCCTCGGAGATGCTCGTCATCAGCACCACGTCGGCGCCGCGCATCACCTCCAGCGGCTCGCTCGTCGTGCCCATGAAGCGAAACCGCTCGCCGAGCCCGAGGCGCCGGTGCAGCTCCTCACAGGCGCGGGCGTAGGCCTCCTGGCCCTTCGTCGGCGGGCCCCAGTACTCGAAGCGCGCATCGGGCAGCTGGCGCGTGACGCGGTCGGCGACGAGCAGCATCGTCTGCACGTCCTTGAGCGGGTCGATGCGCCCGACCGTCACGACCCGGCCTGCGCGCGGCGGCGGGCTGCACGCGTCCGGCGGGTCGATCCCGTTGTGGATCACGCGGATGCGCTCGGAGGGGACGCCGAAGCTGCGCTCCCAGCGCGCGTTCGCCGCGGTCACGGGCGAGATCACGTCGGCGCTCGCGTAGGCCGCAAGCGTCATCCCGCGCGCAAGCCGGCTGGAGAGGAAGCGCGCGGACGCGCCCGCGCGGCTGCGCGCGGCCGCGAGGTAGGCCTCGCGCACGTAGACGCCGTGCTCGGTCAGCAGCAGCGGCGTGCCGTGCAGGCGCCGGTGCACGAGCGCCGGGATCGCCGCCCAGCCGGCGGCGGTGACGTGCAGCAGGTCGGCCGGCGGGGTCGCGACGGCCGCCGTGCGCGCGACCCAGTAGAGCTGCTGGTAGAGCGAGGCAGCGTCGACCGCGTCGAGCTCGGGCAGCGGCCCGGCCTCCGGCGGGCTGTCGCCGAGCAGCTCGCGCAGCGCGGTCACGAACGGCTCCCACGCGTGGCGGGAGCGGAACGTCGCCCGCAGGTCGCCGGGGTGGCGCCGGCACCACGCCAGCGCGTCGAGCAGCGCCGCGTGGTCGGGGTCCCAGTCGAGCAGCGCGTAGGCGAGCTCGGCCGGCAGCGACGGGCGGCCTCCGTAGACGCGATCGCGCACGAAGCGCCGCCGCGGCAGCCGCTCGCCCCACACCTCGATCCGGCCGGCGAGCGCGGCGTGGGCGGGCAGCTCGAAGAGGGGCCGTGGCCGGCGACCCCCCGCGTGGATGGGAAGGATTTGCCACGCGAACTCGTGAAGGCCGCCGACCACGAGATGACACCAAGAGCTCACCCCTCCGACGGCGTAGGGGTAGGTGGCCTCGGTCGTCAGAAGGATCGTGGGGGAGCTCACGCGACGCCCTCGAGGTCGTCGCGCGCGAGCGCGGCGGGGTGGGGCCGCGGTTCGGGGGCGGGGGAGCCTTCGGCGTCGGGGACGATCGACTCCAGCCGCCGGCGCAGCTCGCGCGCGCCCTGCTCGAGCTCGCGGCAGGCCTCGAGCAGGCTGTCGCGCATCAGCATGCACTCGGTCAGCAGCGCCCACGGCTCGTCGCCGTCGTTGGCGGGGTCGCGATCGAGTGCGAGCAGCGCGCCGCGCACGCGCTCGTCGATCGGCCGCTCGCCGGCGCGCTCGCGCGCCACCTTCAGGCGCGCGTTCTCCTCGCGCAGCAGTGCGACCTCGCGCTCGAGCTCGTCGAGCAGCTGCGCCGGCGCGGTGCGGATCCCGCCGCCGCCTGCGACCCGCAGCCACTGGCGCAGCCGCGGCCCCGCGACGCGGTCCGTCCCTGGGCGCGGCGCGGACGCGGCCTGGGCCGCGTCGATCCTGCTGGTCCCCATCGCTCCCCCGAGCAATCGTCGTCGATGCCTGCGAGCAGTGTGGCGGCTTGCGACGCGGATCCCAATAGGTCAGCTTCCTCATCTGGGCGTTCAATTGATTGAACGATCCGGGGCCGCAGGCGATGGGCGCTCCGTGATGCAACTGATAGGGTTGCATTGAGGGCCATGACACGCCGAGGATTGGTGTGCGGGGCGGTCTCCGGTGTCAACGAAGACGAGGGGCCAGGGGAGGACGTTGACCGACTTGCGAGGCTCCGGGCGCGCCGGACGCGTGCCCGTGAGGGGGAACGACACGAGCAGCGACACCGGCACGGCCGGCGGGACGCTCGCGCCGAGCACGGCGCGGCCGACGGCCGTGATCGCCGAGGCGAACCCGCTCACGCGGCTCGCGATGCGCCACGCGCTCGAGCGCGTGCAGGTCGCGGTCGCCGGCGAGGCCGCCGACGTCCCGAGCGCGATCGGCGCCGTGCTCGTCCACCGGCCGGCGCTGTGCCTGCTGGCCGTCGACCTGCCGGGCGACACGATCGCGGCCGTCGACCGGATCGCGCTGTCGGCGCCGGCGACGCGCGTCGTGACGCTGTTCGAGCCGAGCACCGAGGAGCTGGCGATCGAGGCGCTGCACGCCGGCGCGAGCGGCTGCCTGCCCAGGCACATCGGGCCGGACGCGCTCGGGCGCGCCGTGTGCGCGACGCTCGACGGCGAGGTGCCGCTGCCGCGCGCCGCGATCGCGCGCGTGATCGAAGACCTGCGCGTGCGCGCCGGCGAGCGGCGCATGCGCACCGTCGCGGGGAGCTGGACGACGCTGTCCGAGCGCGAGTCGCAGGTGCTCGCGCTGCTGCGGCGCAAGCGCTCGACCGGCGAGATCGCCGAGCAGCTCGGGATCTCCGACGTGACCGTGCGCCGGCACGTCTCCACCACGATGAGACGGCTCGGCGTCCGCAGCCGCGACGACGCGCTGCGCCTCGCGGCGCCCTCGCAGGAGCGCCCGTAGCGTGCCCGGGACGGCGCTGCAGACCTGTCGCATCACCGTCGTCCTGATCGACTGCCATGTGCTGTTCCGCTCCGGGCTGCGCCGCCTGCTCGAGCACCACGGGATCGTCGTGGTCGGCGAGGCGCTGAGCGTCGAGGCGGGCCTGCGGCTCGTCGCGCGCCACGCGCCCGACGTCGTCGTCGTCGACCCAGGGATGCCGGAGCTGCGCGACCTCGCGGTGATCCAGACGATCCGCCGCATGAAGGCGAGCGCGCCGCGCACGCACGTCCTGGCGCTGTCGCGCACGACCGACGGCCACGACGTCGTCGACGTCGTGCGCGTGGGCGGCTCCTGCTACCTGCTCAAGGACGCGCCGGTCGAGACGATCCTCGCCGGCGTGCGCGCCGCGGCGGCGGGCGAGGCGCTCATAACGCCGAAGGTCGCGACCGCGCTCGTGCGCCGGCTGCGCGCCGGCGGCGGCGGCGAAGGGCCGCTCGCCAGCTCGCTGCTGTCCGAGCGCGAGCAGGAGGTGCTGCGGCTGCTGGCGGCCGGGCTGGACAACGACGGAATCGCGAACGAGCTGTTCATCAGCCGGCACACCGTCAAGAACCACATCTCCAGCATCCTCGACAAGCTCGACGTCACCAACCGCGTGCAGGCGGCGGTGCGGGCCGTGCGCGAGGCGCTCGTGTAGCGGCGCTACGCTCAGGGCTTCCCTCGATGCCCGAGCCCGAGACACGCTACGCCCGCGCGGGCGACGTCCACATCGCCTACCAGGTCGTCGGCGACGGGCCGGTCGACGTCGTCTACGTGCCGCCGATCCTGCAGCAGGTCGAGCACCTGTGGGCCGAGCCGCGCGTCGCGGCGTTCTTCGAGCGGCTCGCGCGCTTCTCGCGGCTGATCCTGTTCGACCGCCACGGCACCGGCCTGAGCGACCCGATCACGGGCACGACGACGCTCGAGGACCAGATGGAGGACCTCGGCGCGGTGATGGACGCCGCCGGCTCGCGCGAGGCGGCCCTGTTCGCGCAGGCCGAGGGCGCCGCGATGGCGATGCTGTACGCCGCCACCCACCCCGACCGCACGCGCGCGCTCGTGCTGTACGCCGGGATGGCGCGCGTCACCGCCGCGCCCGGCTACGAATGGCCCGGCTCGCAGGACGAACGCGCCGCGCGCATCGACGAGCAGCTCGCGCACTGGGGCGACGGCGCGCGCGCCGCGCAGCTCGCGCCCAGTCACGCCGGCGACGTCGCGCTGCAGCGCTGGCTCGGCAAGCTCGAGCGGCTGTCGGCGAGCCCGGGCGCGCTGCGCCCGCTGTTCGGCCTCGCGGCCGAGACCGACGTGCGCGACGTGCTGCCGTCGATCCGCGCGCCCACGCTGCTGCTGCACCGCCGCGACGACCGCATCATCGACGTGCGCCACTCGCGCTACCTCGCCAAGCACGTCCCCGGCGCGCGCTACGTCGAGCTGCCGGGCGAGGACAACCTGATCGTCGTCGGCGACACCGAGCGCGTGCTCGCCGAGGTCGAGCGGTTCCTGACCGGCACGCACACGCCTCCCGAGCCGGACACGGTGCTCGCGACCGTCCTGTTCACCGACATCGCCGGCTCGACCGAGGCGCTGGCGCGGCTCGGCGACCGCCGCTGGCGCGACCTGCTAACGCGCCACGACGAGCTGTCGCGCGCGCAGGTCGCGCGCTTCCGCGGGCGGCCGGTGAAGTCGCTCGGCGACGGCTGGCTGGCGACGTTCGACGGCCCCGCGCGCGCGATCCGCTGCGCGCTGGCGCTGCGCGAGGCGGTCGCGGAGCTGGGGATCGAGCTGCGCGCCGGCCTGCACACGGGCGAGTGCGAGGCGATCGGCGACGACCTCGGCGGCCTCGCGGTCCACATCGGCGCGCGCGTCGGCGCCCTGGCGGAGCCGCGGGAGGTGCTCGTCTCGGGCACCGTCAAGGACCTCGTCGTCGGGTCCGGGATCGACTTCGCCGACCGCGGCGAGCACGCCTTGAAGGGCGTGCCGGGGACGTGGCGGCTGTGGGCGGTCCAACCGGATTCTGGCTAGCCGGCCAACCGGCCGGTAGGATCGGCGCGTAGGGACGAATGGGGGTCGTCCCACGCCAATCAGGAGGGATGGGTCATGCAGGATCGTTTGCGCATGCGCGCGCGCCGGCGCGCGGCCGTGCTCGCGGTCGCGCTCGTCGCCGCGCTCTCGCCGCTTGCGCTCGGCGGCCTCGCGCGCGCCGACGGGCCGGGGGTCGGCACGCCGTCGGTCGCCTCGCTCGGCGACTCGTACATCTCGGGCGAGGCGGGCCGCTGGGCCGGCAACACGAACGAAGAAGAATGGCGGATCGACGCGCTCGGCGTGCACGCCTACCACGACAACGAATCGCACACCGCCGAAACGATCGCCGGCTGTCACCGCTCGCTAGCGGCCGAGGTCATCATCGGCGGCGGGATCAACAGCGCCAACCTCGCCTGCTCGGGCGCGAAGACCTCGACGTTCACGGGCGGCGAAGGTGAATTCAAGCCGGGGATCGACTTCTACAACTCCGGCGGCAACAAGGGCCAGGCGCTCATGCTGCAGGAATACGCGAGAACCCACAACGTCAAGCTCGTCGCGCTCTCGATCGGGGGCAACAACTTCAATTTCGCCTCGATCGTGCAGGACTGCCTGACGGACTGGCTCACCTCGCCGTCGTGGTGGAAGAACTACTGCCACGACGACTCGGAAGTGACGGCCAACTTCACGGCCGAAAACGTCGCCGCCCAGCGGGCCGCGATCAAGGGGGCGATCCTAAATATTCACACGGCGATGACGAACGCCGGCTACAGCGACGGGATGTACACGATCCTCGTGCAGGACTATGAGTCGCCGATCCCGAACGGGTCGGGCTTTCGCTATCCCGAGGAAGGCTTCAGCCGCCAGGAAGTCGGCGGCTGCGGGATCTGGAACGCCGACGCCAACTGGGCCAATGAATCGGCGCTGCCGACGATCGACAACGCGGTCCTCGGCGCGGCGTCGGACGCGAGACTGACGAACGTCAAGACGCTGCAGCTGTCGTCGGCGTTCAACAGCCGGCGGCTGTGCGAGAGCACGGTCGGCCTGCTCGAGGAGAGAGGGCTCGCGTCGTGGAGAAGCGCCGGCGCGGTCGACAAGACCGAGTGGATCAACCAGATACGCACGGTCACGACGCTGTTCGGCGAATACGAGCTGCAGGAAGACCTGCACCCCAACTACTGGGGCGAGCTCGCGCTGCGCAACTGCCTGCGCCAGGCGTACAACGCCGGGACGCCGAGAGGGGGGACCTGCACGCGCACCGGCACCGGCCTGACCGGCAACGGCGAGCCGGTGATGACGCTGTCGCCGTAGACGTAGACGTGCTCGCCTCGGCCTTGAGGTGGAGAGGATCTGCCTGAAGGCGGTGGCCGGCAGGACCATCGGGTGCGAACGTGTGTTCGTATCCGATGGTCCTCTGCGTCCTCATCCCGCGCTTCGAGCTGACGGTCGCCGCCGGCGACCGCGAGGAGCTGCTGCGCGCGCCCACGGCGCTCGCGCCGACTCGATCCCACCCACCCCGGGAGGCGCGGGTGGGGGAGGTCTCGCCGGCCGCGGAGGCGTACGGCGTGCGCGCCGGGACGCCGCTGGGCGAGGCGCTCGCGCGCTGTCCGGGGCTCGCGCTGATCCCGCCCGACCCGGCCGGCGTCGCCGAGCGCTGGGAGCGGCTGCTGGTGCGGCTGGAGTCGATCGGCGCGGCGGTCGAGTCCGAGCGGCCGGGGCTCGCGTGCTTCGAGGCGCGCGGGCTCGTGCGGCTGCACGGCGGGTCGTGCGAGCGCGTCGTCGAGGCCGCGCGCCGCGCGCTGCGCCAGCCGGCGCGCTTCGGCGGCGGCCCGTCGCGCTTCTGCGCGCTCGCGGCGGCGACGCGCGCGCGGCCGCGGCGGCCGGTGCTGGTGGGGGGCGGCGGCGTGGCGACCGCCGGGCACGGCGTCGCCCCGCCGGGCGCCGGGTGCGGGCGCGCCGCCGACGCGACCGTCGCTGCCGACGCCACCGTCGCCGACGCCACCGCCGCCGCCTTCCTCGCCCCGCTGCCCGTCGCGCTGCTGCGCGGCCGGCGCGAGACGGTGGCGCTGCCGGACGCGCTCGAGCGGCTCGGGATCGCGACGCTCGGCGAGCTGGCGGCGCTGCCGCGCGCGGCTGTCGCCGACCGCTTCGGCGCGGCCGGCCTGCTGGCGCACGAGCTGGCCCGCGGGGGCGACGCGAAGCTCGCGCCGCGCGAGCCGCCCGAGCGCGTGGCCGAGGAGCTGGAGCTGCCGGAGGCGCTGTCGGGCGTGCAGCTGCACCGCGCGCTCGGGCTGCTCGTGGACCGGCTGCTGGCGCGCAGAGAGCGTCGCGGGCGCTCGCTGCGCGCGGTCGTGCTGTCGGCGGCGCTCGTGGAGGGCGGGACGTGGCGCGAGCAGGTCCCGTTCCGCGAGGCGCTCGCCGACCCGGTGCGGATGCGGCTCGCGCTCGCGCCGCGGCTCGGGCTGCTGCCGGCGCCGGCCGAGCGGCTCGCGCTCGCGGTGGGGCGCTTCGGCCCGCCCGCGCGCGACCAGCGCTCGCTGCTCGACGCGGTCAAGGCGACGCGCGCCGCGCGCCTGCGCGAGGGCGTGCGCCAGGCGCGCGCGGCCGCCGGCCCGGACGCCGCGCTGCGCGTGCTCGAGGTCGATCCCGACTCGCGCGTGCCCGAGCGCCGCGCGCTGCTGACGCCGTTCGAGTGAGCGGAGAGCGCCGTTTCGCCGTGTCGGGCCGAGCCACGGCCGGGGCGCGCCGATGACCGCGCCGGAGGCCCGCCGCAGCAACCGCCTCGCGACTCCGCGCCGCATCCGCGTGCGCCCCGCGCCCGAAGACGGCCGCCCGCTCGTCGTCGACGGCCGCGCGGTCGACGCGATCCGCGAGTCCTGGCTCGTCGAGGACCGCTGGTGGAACGGCACCCCGATCCGCCGCCGCTACTGGGAGCTGATCACCGCCTGCGGCCGCGACGTCGTCGTCTTCCACGACCTGCGCAGCGGCGGCTGGTTCGCGCAGCGGTAGCCCGCCGCCGGGTGAATTCGGTCCCGACGCTCGCAAGGGAGGGGCACCCATCTATGCTCGGCGTGTCCGGAGGATCCCCACTCCAGCATTAGACTGGATATTAGTAAGAGGGGAAATTCCGCCTATCGGTGGTGGTCAAGCGGGGGTGCCGGATGCGAACATGCGTTCGGTGTCCTATGTGGAGCTTCACGCGCACTCGGCCTTCTCGTTCCTCGACGGGGCGTCGCTGCCGGACGAGCTGGTCACGGCGGCGGCCGAGCTGGGGCACGGCGCGCTCGCGCTGACCGACCACGACAACCTCTGCGGCGCGATGGAGCACGCGCAGGCAGCCAAGGCGCTCGGGCTGCGGGCGCTGCACGGCGCGGAGCTGACGCTCGACGACGGTCGCCACCTGACGCTGCTCGTCGAGGACGAGCGCGGCTGGCGCAACCTCTGCCGGCTCGTCACGCGCGCGCACGCGCACACGCGCGGCGACGAGCCCGACGATCCCACCCGCGCGGACGCAACCGCCGCGCACCCGCGCGCGATGGGGGCGCGCTCGAAGGGGGAGCCGGGGGCGGGCGGGGGGCCCGCCCCCGGCGCGCGCACGGGCCGCGACGCCGCGAGCGCGGCCGGATCGGCCGGCGCGACCCGGACGGCGGCCGCGCGCACGGGCCGCCTGCGCCAGGCGACCCAGCCGCACGTCGGCCTCGGCGCCGTCGCCGAGCACGCCGACGGCCTGATCTGCCTCAGCGGCTGCGCGCGCAACGGCGTCCACGACGCGCCCAGCCTCGCGACCCTGCGCGACGCGTTCGGCCGCGACCGCCTGCGCGTCGAGCTGCAGCGCCCCTACCTGCGCGACGACCGCGCGCGCAACCGCCGCCTCGCGCAGCTCGCGCGGCAGCTGGAGCTCAAGACCGTCGCGAGCGGCAACGTCCACGCGCACGCGCGCGCGCGAGCGCCGCTGCAGGACGCGCTCGTCGCCGTGCGCCTGCACACCACGCTCGACGCCTCCGAGCCCCGGCGCCGCGGCAACTTCAGCCACGTCCTCACCACCCCCCGGGCGATGGCGGCGCGCTTCGCGGCCGACCATCCCGAGGCGGTCGCCGAGACCGCCCGCATCGCCGAGCGCCTCCGCTTCGACCTCACCGAGAACCTCGGCTACCGCTACCCCGGGGAAGAGAACCCGCACGCCGACCGCCAGCTCGCGCAGGCCTGCCACGCCGCCTTCGAGTGCCGCTACGCGACCCGCGGCCCGGACAAGGTCACCAAAGCGCTGCGCGCCGAGGCCGAGCAGCGCCTTGACGAGGAGCTGCGGATCATCGCGAAGCTGCGCCTCGCCGGCTTCTTCCTGCTGCACCGCGACATCCTCGAGCTGGCGCGCGACATCGCGCTGGAGGTCCGCGGGCCGGACACCGCCCGCGCGCTGCTGCCGCCCGGGCGCGGGCGCGGCTCGTCGGTCTCCTCGATCGTCTGCTACCTCACCGGCCTCTCGCACGTCGATCCGGTCGCCAACGAGCTCTTTATCGGCCGCTTCCTCAACGACGAGCTGACCGCGCTGCCGGACATCGACCTCGACTTCCCGCGCGACGTGCGCGCCGAGCTGATCCCGCGCATCCACGAGCGCTACGGCAAGGACCGCTCCGCGCTCGTCGCCGCCTTCCCGACCTATCGCGCGCGCGGGGCGATCCGCGAGCTGGGCAAGGCGCTCGGGCTGCCGCCGGGCGAGATCGAGCGCGTCGCGCGCGGCTCGGAGGGCTGGTCGGCGCGCGACGTCGACCGCGACGTGGCGTCCGCGCTCGGCCCCGAGCGCCTCGCGCAAGGCGGCCGCTGGACCTGGCTCGCCCGCCTGGCGGTCGAGGCGCACGGCCTGCCGCGCCACCTCTCCCAGCACTCCGGCGGGATGATCGTCGCGACCCGCCCGCTGATCGACTGCTGCCCGATCGTCCCGGCCGCGATGGAGGGCCGCCAGATGGTCCAGTGGGACAAGGACTCGTGCGCCGACGCGGGCTTTCTGAAGATCGACCTGCTCGGGCTCGGGATGCTGAGCGCGGTCGAGCGCGCGGTCGAGGACATCGCGCGCCTGCGCGGCGAGCGGATCGACCTCTCGCGCATCCCCTATGACGACCCGCCGACCTACGCGGCGATCCAGCACGCCGAGACAACCGGCGTCTTCCAGATCGAGAGTCGCGCGCAGATGTCCTCGCTGCTGCGCACGCGGCCCGAGACGCTGCAGGACATCACGATCCAGGTCGCGATCGTGCGGCCTGGACCGATCCAGGGCGGGGCGGTGAACCCCTACATCGAACGGCGCCAGCGGCTGCGGGCGGACCTCTCGTACGAGGTCCCCTACGAGCACCCGTCGCTCGTCGAGCCGCTGCGCGAGACGCTCGGCACGATCATCTTCCAGGACCAGGTGATCGAGGTCGCGATGGCGTTCGCCGGCTTTTCCGCCGGCGAGGCGGAGGGCCTGCGGCGCGCGATGAGCCGCAAGCGCTCGCAGGCGGCGATCGAGGCTCATCACCGGGCGTTCGTGGCGGGCGCGATGGCCAAGCACGGCGTCGGCGAGGAGCTGGCCGAGCGGATCTTCGCGATGGTGCGCGGCTTCTCCGGCTTCGGCTTCCCGAAGGCGCACGGGGCGGCGTTCGGGCTGCTCGCCTACCAGTCGACCTGGCTGCGCGTCCACTACGCGCCGGAGCTGCTGTGCGCGCTGCTCAACGAGCAGCCGATGGGCTTCTACCCGCCCGACGCGCTGATCCACGACGCGCAGCGGCGCGGGATCGAGGTGCTCGCGCCGGACGTGAACGGCAGCGAGGTCGACTGCACGGTCGAGGCGGTGCCGGCGCGCGACCGGCCGGCGGACGGGGCCGGGGTGGCGAGTGGCGCCGCCGGCGAGCCGGGGGAGAGCGAGCGCAGCGCCGGGGTGGCAGGTGGCGCCGCCGGCGAGCCGGGCGCGAGCGAGCGCGGCGCCGTCGTGCGGGTCGGGCTCGGCTACGTGCGCGGCGTCCAGCGGGCCGACGCCGAGGCGCTCGCGGCGGCCCGCCGCGCGGGCGGGCCGTTCCGCGACCTCGCCGACCTCGCCGCGCGCGCCGGCGCGGGCCGTCCGGCGCTCGAGCTGCTCGCGTGGGCGGGCGCCTGCGACGCGCTCGCCGGCGGCGAGCGCCGCACGGCGCTGTGGCGGCTCGGGGTCGCCGGGGCGGGCGGGGCCGGGTATCGGCTGCCCGGCGCGCAGGGGACCCAGCTGGCGCTCGGGCTCGAGCTGCCGCCCGCGCCCGCGCTGCGCGCGCTCGACCCGTGGGAGGCGATGCTGGCCGACTACGACACGACGACCATCAGCGCCCGCACGCACCCGCTCGCGCTGCTGCGCGAGCGCCTGCCGCGGGATGCGGTCACCAGCGCCGATCTCCCGCGCATCCCGCACGGCGCGCAGGTGCGCCTCGGCGGGCTCGTCGTCGCGCGCCAGCGGCCCGGCACCGCGAGCGGCGTCGTCTTCATGCTGATCGAGGACGAGCACGGCACCGTCAACCTGATCGTCCCGCCGGCGCTCTACGAGCGCAGCCGCCTGACGATCCGCACCGAGCCGCTCGTGCTCGCCGCCGGCCGGCTCGAGCGCCATCCGGCCGCCGGCGGGGGGATCAACGTGCTCGTGCGGCGCATCGACGCGTTGCAGGCGCCCGACCGCCCGCTCGCGCCCGTGCACGAGCTCTCGCCGCTCGACGAGCGCGAGCTCGCGCGCGCCGCGGGCGAGCGCGCCGACTTCCGCGCCGTCGCGCCCGCCGTCATGAGCTTCGGCCGGGGGCGGCGCTGAGCCCCGGGGCGCGGCGTCGCAGGCGGCCCCGCGCCAGCAGCCCTTCCGCGGGCGCATCGAATATGGTCCCGTCCGCACATGCTCGCCGCCTTCGCGTTCCTGGCCTTCTGGATCTCCGTCGCGCTCGTGCTGTTCTTCGTCGCGCTGCGCGGCGGCCCGCGCGGCGCGCGCGCGACGCTGCAGTCGCAGAGCCGCGGCGGCCGGCGCGCGGCGGCGATCTTCTTCACCGTCTTCTACGTCGGCATCGGCGTCGCCGTGCCGACGTTGCTGATCGCCGGCAACCGCGACGCCAAGAGCGAGACGGTCGACGGCGCCAGCGTGCACCTCACCTCCCAGGAGCGCATGGGCCAGCAGATCTTCGGCGAGCGCTGCGGCAGCTGTCACACGCTCGCGGCCGCCGACGCGCAGGGCAAGGTCGGCCCGAACCTCGACCAGCTCAAGCCGCCCAAGGCGCTCGTGCTCGACGCGGTCAACAGCGGCCGCCAGCGCGGAAACGGCACGATGCCGGCGCAGATCGTCCAGGGCCAGGACGCCCAGGCGGTCGCCGCGTTCGTGGCGGCGGCCGCGGGCAAGTAGCGCGCGCGGCGAGACGATCCCGCTCGCTGCGCGGACTTTGCCGCCGCGCGCCTCCGATTCCGCCGCAACGCTCCATAAGATCGTGCGCGATGCAGGCGAATCACGGCACTTCGTTGATAGGATCGCCCCGTCAAACGACCGCTGAGTTCCCGTCCGTGGGCGGGAAGCGGGGAACCCAACCGGGCCGTCGCACGGCCCACGGGGCGAATCGTGCTCCTGCGCGTAGCGCCGCTCTTTCGGCGCGAGCCCGTCAGCTAACCCCGTAAGCCCGAGGAAGAGGATCGACGACGATGCCACCAGCAGAGGCCGGGTACCGGACCCGCCCGCCCCGCCCGCAAGCGCCGGCGGCCGCCCGCCGGACGGTCGTGATCCGCGGCCAGGTCGCGCCGCCGCCGCGCCCGTACCGGTCGACCGCGCAGCGCGGCTGCCGGCGCCGCCCGAGCGAGCGGATCGCCGGCACGCGTCCCGACCGCGCGGCGCTGTGGGCCGTAATGATGGGCGTGTTCCTGATCCTCGTCGCGATCCTGACCGCGCACGGCGCCTAAGCGCGCCCGGCTCGCAACGAGCCTGACCTGAGGCTCGGACCGGGATGCAGCGACGTCGCTGGGAAGGACGCAGGGAACGCGGCCTGCTTTTGCAGGCGAGTGACCGAGGACGCAGCCAGGGGCGCCGAGGCGCCCGGTCCGCCGCTGAGGCGGCGTTTAGGTGCATCCGTATAAGGAGAGCACCCCTCCGACACGGGCCGCGCCGACGCGGCGACGGCTTGTGCGGATTTTGCACAAGGTCCACGCTTACCATTTGTAAGTACCAGGCACGATCGGTGACGCCATGAAGACTCCGATGAGCAGGTTCCAGATCCACGACGACCTCACCGCCCCCGAGGGCTCGGCGCCCGTGCTCAAGAGCGCGATGAGCCGCGGCGGCCAGCTGCCGAACTTCCTCGGCGTGCTGGCCGGCTCGCCCGCCGCGCTGCGCGCCTACGCGCGCTTCCGCTCCGAGCTGCGCCACGGCCGCCTCGAGCTCGCGACGCTCGAGCGGATCGCGCTCGCGGTCGCCGAGCACCACCGCTCCGAGCCGGGCATCGTCATGCACTCGCGCACCGCGCGCGCCGCCGGCCTCGGGCTCGACGAAGTCGCGCTCGCGCGCGAGTTCGACTCCAGGGACTCGCGCGAGGCGGCGCTGCTGCGCTACCTGCGCCCGCTCGTCGAGGGCGGGCACGCGCCGGCGCACCTGCACGAGGAGGCGCGCGAGGCCGGTTGGGACGACGAGCAGCTGCTGGAGGCGATCGCCGCCGTCGCGCTCGAGTCCTTCACGGCGATGATCAACGTCGCCGGCGAAGTCCCGGTCGACGGCTCGACCGAGGCCTCCCGCACCCTGCAAGCGGCCTGATGGGCGCGCCCGGCACCGCGACGCCCGCGGCGCCGGGCTGCTGCCCGCGCTATCACGAGGCGATCGAGCTGATCGGCCGCCGCTGGACCGGCGCGATCGTGCGCGTGCTGATGCACCGCTCGCCGCTGCGCTTCTCCGAGGTCGCGGCGGCCGTGCCGCAGCTGTCGGACCGGCTGCTGTCGGAGCGCATGAAGGAGCTCGAAGCGCGCGGCATCGTCGTGCGCACCGAGCGCGCCGGCCCGCCCGCGCGCACGGTCGAGTACGCGCTCACGCCGATGGGCCGCGCGCTCGAGCCGGCGCTCGTCGAGCTGGAGAGCTGGGCGCAGACCTGGCTGGCTTGACGCGACCGCGCGGCAGGCGCAGGTAAGGTGCGGGGCCCGTCGCCACCTCGCACCTCAGGAGCCACCACCGATGGCTGACGCACCGCTCACCTCCGACGACGTCATCCGCCTCGCGCAGGAGCGCGACGTCCGCTTCATCCGCCTGTGGTTCACCGACATCCTCGGGCAGCTGAAGGCGTTCTCGATCAACTCCAGCGAGCTGGCGGACGCGTTCGAGGGCGGGATGGGCTTCGACGGCTCCTCGATCACCGGCTTCAACGCGATCGAGGAGTCGGACATGATCGCGATGCCGGACCCGAGCACGTTCGCGGTGCTGCCGTGGCGTCCCGGCGAGGCGGGCGTCGCGCGCATGCTCTGCGACATCGTCACGCCGGAGCGCACGCCGTACGAGGGCGATCCGCGCCACGTCCTGCGTCGCGCGCTGGAGCGCGCGACGGCGCTCGGCTTCGACGACTTCATGGTCGGTCCCGAGCTGGAGTACTTCTACTTCCGCGACTCCAAGTCGCCCGAGCCGCTCGACCAGGGCGGCTACTTCGACCTCACGACGCTCGACGCCGGCACCGACGTGCGGCGCGACACGGTGCTCGCGCTCGAGCAGCTCGGGATCCACGTCGAGTACACCCACCACGAGGTCGGCCCCTCCCAGCACGAGATCGACATGCGCTACGCGGGCGCGCTGAAGATGGCCGACGACTGCATGACCTACCGGATAACGGTCAAGGAGTACGCGCTCAAGCACGGGATGCACGCGACGTTCATGCCCAAGCCGCTGTTCGGCGAGAACGGCTCGGGCATGCACACGCACCAGTCGCTGTTCCGCGGCGGGCACAACGCGTTCTTCGACGCCGACGACGAGTACTTCCTGTCCGACGTCGGCAAAGCGTTCATCGCCGGCCAGCTGCGCCACGCGCGCGAGATCAGCTCGATCTTCGCCCAGTGGGTCAACTCCTACAAGCGGCTCGTGCCGGGCTACGAGGCGCCGGTGTATGTCGCGTGGTCGCGGCGCAACCGCAGCGCGCTCGTGCGCGTGCCGCTCTACCACCCCGGCAAGGAGCAGGCGACGCGGATGGAGCTGCGCTGCCCGGACCCGGCGTGCAACCCGTACCTGACGTTCGCGGCGCTGCTGCAGGCCGGCCTGGAGGGGATCGAGCACGGCTACGAGCTGCCCGAGCCGATGGAGAAGAACCTCTACCACCTCGCGCCCGACGAGCGCCGCCGGCTCGGGATCGAGCAGCTCCCGGCGACGCTCGGCGAGGCGATCGAGCTGACGGCCGAGTCCGAGCTGGTCCTGCGCACCCTCGGCGAGCACATGTTCAACCGCTTCGTCGAGATCAAGCGCCAGGAGTGGGAGGACTACCGCGTCCAGGTCACCCCCTGGGAGCTGGAGCGCTACCTGCCGGTGCTGTGACGGCGCCGGCGAGGGCGCGCAGGTGGTCGCGCAGGCCGATCCCGAAGGCGGTCGGATCCCCGGCGTAGTCGCGGATCAGCGACGGGCCGGCGCGGCAGGTCCAGCCGCCGTAGACGTCCCACGCCCAGCCGAGGTAGGAGACGCCGTGCCGGTCGGCCCAGCGCATGAAGTCGTCGATGTAGCCGTGGCGGCAGTCGTCCTCGCCCAGCTCGCTGGTCACGACCGGGTGGCGCTCGGCGATCCGTGCGAGGCCGGCGCGGCAGGCCGAGTAGCAGGACGCGAAGTTGTAGGTGTGGATCGAGGCGACCTCGGCGTCGAGGCGGTCGGGGGGCAGATGTGCAAGCCAGCCGCTGAGGTCACGCGCCCAGTCGAGGCCGCCGAGCAGCAGCGGCTGACGGGCGCCGGTCGAGCGCACGGCGGCGACGAGCTGGGCCATTCCCGCCGCCTGGTAGGCGCCGGCCTTCGCTTCGTGCAGCAGGCAGCCGTGCTCCCAGCAGCCCCAGCCGAGGTCGTGCGGCTCGTTGTAGAGCTCGAACAGGACCGAGCGGTCGTCGCGAAAGCTGCTCGCCACCCCGCGCCAGAAGTCGGGCGCATGATCCGCGTCGACCATCCGGATGATCCCGGTCGCCTGTTCGGCTCCGGGGGCGGCCCAATGGAGGTCCAGGACCACATAGAGGCCCGCCCGTTCCAGGCGGCCGACCCATCGCTTCATCGCCGAGCGGTAGGCGGGTCCGCTCAGGCGCCGCGAGACCCCGTTGATCCCCAGCCAGCAGGTCTCGTTCAGCGGCACGCGAACGGCGTTGATGCGCCAGCTGCGCATCGCGCGGATCGACGCCGCGTCCGAGGGGCCGTCGAAGAACCCGTAGCCCTGCTGGCAGTTGTACTCCGTCCCGGAGCGGCTGACCCCGAGCAGGCGAACGGCGCGCCCGGCCCGATCGACGAGGTGACGGCCGCGCACGCCGATCCACGGCTTTGCCGCGACAGGAGCCGGAAGGGCAGCGGCCGCGGCGAGCGCGACGCCCAGCACCGCCGTCAGCGCCAGCCGCTCGACCCGCATGTCAGTCGCGCGTGAGGGCGCTGCGCGCGGCGTCGAGCAGGTGCTCGTGGCGCGTGAGCTTGACGCGGGGGCGGCCGTGGGGCTCGCCGGCCGCCTGCTCGGCGGCGTCGATCGCCTGCCAGTGCTCGTAGCGGACGTGGTCGGGGGCGCGCTCGGCCAGCAGCGCCTCGATCGCGTCGGGGTCGTCGACCGCGGGTGACGGCAGCCGCCCGGCGGCGGCGTCCTCCAGCAGCGCGTCGACCGTCTCCTGGCTGTCGCGCTTGTTGGTGCCGATGATCCCGCTGGGGCCGCGCTTGATCCAGCCGGACACGTACTCGCCCGGTCGCTGCGCGCCGCCCGGCGCGTCGAGCACGCGGCCGCGCTCGTTGGGGATCGTGCTCGAGCGCTCGTCGAACGGGACGCCGTCGAGCGGCAGCCCGCGGTAGCCGACCGAGCGGAACACGAGCTGGGCGGGGATCGTCTCCTCGGCCTCGGTCACGACCGCGCGCAGCGAGCCTTCGTCGCCTTCGACCAGCTCGGTGCGGCCGATCCGCACGCCTTCGACCCGCTCGGATCCGATGATCTCCAGCGGCGAGCAGAAGAAGCGCAGCACGATCCGCCGCTCGTGGCCGTGCGGCTCGTTCGCCGCGTAGCCGGCCAGCACCTCGATCTTCTTCTTCGTCGCCGCGTCGGCCTCCTCGACCATCCGCGCGCTGGCGGGGTCCAGCTCGACCTCGCCGGGGTCGACGATCACGTCGGCGGCGGCCAGCTCCGACAGCTCGATCAGCTCCGGCGTCGTGAACGCCGCCTGCGCGGGGCCGCGGCGGCCGAGCACGACGACCTCCTCGATCGACGAGCCCGCCAGCGACTCCAGTGCGTGATCCGCGACGTCGGTTGTTGCGAGCGTGTCGCGTGGCAGCGCGAGCATCCGGGCAACATCGAGGGCGACGTTTCCGTTGCCGACGACGACGGCAGTCGTCGCCGTCAGGTCGAAGTCGTGGTCGCAGAACTCCGGGTGGCCGTTGTACCAGCCGACGAACTCGGTCGCCGAGTGGCTGCCGGCGAGGTCCTCGCCGGGGATCCCGAGGCGGCGGTCGCCGGCGGCGCCGAAGGCGTAGACGATGGCGTGGTAGTGCTCGCGCAACTCGTCGACCGACACGTCGCGTCCGACCTCGACGTTGCCGAAGAAGCGGAAGCCCTCCTTCGCGGCCGTCTTCTCGTAGCGGCGCGTGACGGCCTTGATCTTCGGGTGGTCGGGCGCGACGCCGGCCCGCACGAGCCCCCACGGCGTCGGCAGCTTCTCGAAGACGTCGACCGTCGCCTCGACGCCGTCGGCGGCCAGCAATTGCTCGGCGGCATACGCGCCGGCGGGGCCAGAGCCGACGATCGCGATGCGCAGGGGAGTGGGGGCGGACATCGGCGTGAAGGGTAGCCGCCACGATGCGCGGGGCGCGGCGCCGCGCCCTGGACACCCGTCTCCTCTGTCACTATAATTTAGTAATTCGGGTCGCCCGTTTCGGGCGGCCGAGGGGGAAGCACCTCATCAGAGGAGGTGAAGCCGTGCGCAAGCCGCACTGCTCGCTCTTGCTCGTGCTCAGCGGGCGGCCTGATCGCATGCAGGCGCCGATCTCCTGGACCGGCACGAGCTGCCCGACGGAAACAGCCGGCAATTGGACCGGCACGTTCGTGGTCACGAGCAACGGGGCGCCCGTGACGGTCGGGCCGTGAGCGACGCGCGCCTCGCGCCGGCTGGGGCCGGCGCGAGGCTCCGCTCACGCCAGCAGCGCGGCGAGCTGCGCCGGCTCCGTGACCGGCGCCTGGCACGCGAAGCGCTCGCAGACGTAGGCGGCGGTCGCGCCGTCGAGCGGGATGCGACCGGCGAGCAGGGGGACGGCGGCGGTTGGCTCGCCGCCGGCCGGCGCGGCCGTCGCGGAGCCGGGCGCGGCCGTCGCGGCTCCCGCCAGCACGACGTGCGGGCGCAGCGCGCCGCGCACGACGCGCACGAACGGCTCCGGCTCGGGCCCGACGATCGCGACCTCGCGCACGTCGTCCGCCAGCGCGAAGTCGATCGCGCGCAGCAGGTGCGCGAACGCGAGCGGGTGGCGGGCCGCGATCGGGTGCAGCAGCGCGATCACGCCGCGCGCCCGGTCCTCGTAGACGGCCTCGCCGGACAATCGCGCGAGCCGCAGCAGCGCGAGCGCCATCGCCGAGTTGCCCGACGGGATCGGCGCGTCCTCGAGGTCCTTGCGCCGCGCGAGCAGCTGCTCGTGGTCGTCGGCGGTCGAGAAGAAGCCGCCGCGCGCGGGATCGGCGAAGCGGGCGATCGTCGTGTCGGCCAGCGCGCGCGCGGCGGCGAACCAGCGCGCGTCGAACGTCGCCTCGTAGAGCGCCAGCAGCGCGTCGAGCAGGAAGGCGTGGTCCTCCAGGTAGGCGGCGAGGTGCGCGCGGCCGTCCTTCCAGGTGCGCAGCAGGCGGCCGTCGGCGTCGCGCAGCTCGCGCAGGACGAAGTCGGCGCAGGCCGCCGCGGTCTCGACGTAGTCCGGTCGCTCCAGCACCGCGCCGGCCTCCGCCAGCGCGGCGATCATCAGCGCGTTCCAGGCCGTCAGGCGCTTGTCGTCGAGCCCGGGCCGGACGCGCTGCGCGCGCGCGGCGAGCAGCCGGCGGCGGATCTCGGGCAGCTCGGGCGGCGGCCCGGACCCGGCGGCGGCGTCTGGCGCGCAGGCCGCGGCGGGAGCCTTGGCTGCGGGCGCGCCCAGGGTTTCCGGCGCGCCGGCCGCGGCGTCCGCTGGGCTCGCGCGTTCCAGGGGCGCGGCGTGCACGAGCACGTTCGCGCCGTCGAAGTTCCCCTCCTCGCTCGCGCCGTACCAGCGCAGCGCGACGCCGAGCAGCGCGTCGTCGGCCAGCGCCGAGCGCAGCTGATCCACCGTCCAGACGTAGTACCGCCCCTCGACGCCCTCCGAGTCCGCGTCCAGCGCCGACGCGAAACCGCCCTCCGGCCCGCGCAGCTCGCGCAGCGCCCAGTCGAGCGTCTCGCAGCACACCCGCCGCAGGCTCTCCTCACCGCTGACCTGCCAGCCGTGCAGGTACGCGCGCGCGAGCAGCGCGTTGTCGTAGAGCATCTTCTCGAAGTGGGGGACGACCCAGCCGGCGTCGACCGCGTAGCGCGCGAAGCCGCCGCCGAGCTGGTCGTAGATCCCGCCGCGCGCCATCGCCCGCAACGCCCGCAGCGCAATCGAGCGCGCCGCAGCGTCGCCCGCCGCCAGCAGCAGCTCGATCGCCGACGGCTGCGGGAACTTCGGCGCCGCGCCGAAGCCGCCGTGCGCGCGGTCCTCCAGCGCGCATACGGCCGCGACCGCGCTGCCGACCAGCCCCGGCTCCGGCGCGCCCGGCTCCGGCTCGATCCGCGCGCTCACGCTCAGGTGCGCCACGAGCCGCTCGCCCTGCGCGCCGATCTCGTCGCGCCGCTCGCGCCACGCCTCGCTCACCGCCTCCAGCACCTGGCGCCAGCTCGGCATCCCGCCCCGCGCCACCGGCGGGAAGTAGGTCCCCGCGTAGAAGGGGACCTGGTCGGGCCCCACGAACGCGTTCAGCGGCCAGCCGCCGTGGCCGGTCATCGCCTGCACCGCGTCCATGTAGATCGCGTCGACGTCCGGGCGCTCCTCGCGGTCGACCTTCACGCACACGAAGCGCTCGTTCATCAGCGCCGCCACGTCCGGGTCCTCGAACGACTCCCGCTCCATCACGTGGCACCAGTGGCAGGCCGAGTAGCCGATCGAGACGAGCAGCGGCACGTCGCGCTCACGCGCGGCTGCCAGCGCGTCGGGCCCCCACGGCCGCCAGTCGACCGGGTTGTCCTTGTGCTGGAGCAGATAGGGCGAGGTCTCCTGCGCGAGCAGATTGGCCATCCTGGAGCAGGCTACCCGCGCCCCGGGCACGCTAGCGTGCCCGCCACCGCCAGCACCCGACGAAAGCGAGCCCCGACGTGTCCATGCAGCGCGAAGCCGTGACCGCTCCCGGAGCGCCCGCCGCCGTCGGCCCCTACGTCCACGCGGTCCGCGCGGGCGGGCTGCTGTTCTGCTCGGGGCAGATCCCGCTGCACCCGGAGACCGGGGAGCTCGTCGGCGCGACCGCCGCCGAGCAGGCGGGCCGCTGCCTGGAGAACCTGCAGGCCGTCTGCGCGGCGGCGGGCGCGAGCCTCGCCGACGCGGTCAAGATCACCGTCTACCTGCGCGACATGGACGACTTCGCGGTCGTCAACGAGGTCTACGGCTCGTTCTTCGAGTCCGACCCGCCCGCCCGTGTGGCGCTCGCGGTCGCCGGTCTCCCGCGCGACGCGCAGGTCGAGATCGACGCGATCGTCGCGCTCGCGTCGTCGTAGGGGGCACCGCCGCGCTCAGGTGAGCGCGCCGGCCGCGCGGTGAACGCGCGCGGCCTCCACGAGCGCCCCGACGACGCGGCTGCGCTCGTCGGCCTCGGGATGCCACTGGACCCCGAGCACGAAGGCGCGGTCGGGCAGCTCGATCGCCTCCGGCAGGTCGTCCATCGCCGCGACGCCCGTCACGATGAGCCCGTCGCCGATGCGCCCGACGCCCTGGTGGTGGTGGGACTTCGTGCCGTGCAGCTCCTCCCCGGCGGCGCGCGCGGCGAGCGATCCGGGCGTGAGGCGCACGTCGTGGTCGGCGCCGTCGAACGTGCCCGGCGCTCTGCGGTGCTCGTGGTGGCCGTACTCCTCCGGGAGGTGCTGGCGCAGCGTCCCGCCGAGCGCGACGTTGAGCAGCTGCATGCCGCGGCAGATCCCCAGCAGCGGAATGCCGCGCTCGAGCGCGCGGCGCGTCAGCGCGATCTCGAACGCATCGCGCGCGGGCACGCTGCCGCGCGTCTCGGGATGGGGCTCGGCGCTGTAGCTGGCGGGGTCGATGTCGGCGCCGCCGGCGAGCATGAGGCCGTCGACCAGGTCGAGCGCCTGGTCCGGGTCGGTCGTCGTGACCGGGTCGGGCGCCAGCATCACCGCCATCGCGCCGGCGTCGCGCACGGCCGCCAGGTAGTTGGCCGGCAGCAGCGCGGCCTGCTGGTCCCACACGCTCCAGCGCGCCTGCTCGAGCGCGGTGCAGATGCCGATGACGGGACGGTGCTCCATTGGACCCCTTCAGTGAGCCTAACCGCTGGGCGCCCCGCCGAGAATCGTGACGCAGGCGTCATCTTCCTGATACGGTCACCGGAATGGAGGCGAACGACCGTCAGTTCGACTTCGACTGGCTCGTGATCGGGTCCGGCTTCGGCGGCAGCGTCTCGGCGCTGCGGCTGGCCGAGAAGGGCTACCGCGTCGGCGTGCTGGAGTGCGGCCGGCGCTTCTCCGACAAGGACTTCCCGCGCTCGACATGGGACGCGCGCCGCTACTTCTGGGCACCGCGGCTCGGGCTGCGCGGGATCTTCCGCCTCTCGACCTTCAAGGACATCGCGGTCGTCAGCGGCTGCGGCGTCGGCGGCGGGTCGCTCGGCTACGCGAACACGCTCTACGTGCCGCCGTCGCAGTTCTTCGCGGACCCGCAGTGGGCGGGGCTGGAGGACTGGGAGCGCGCGCTCGCGCCCCACTACGCCGAGGCGCAGCGGATGCTCGGCGTCGTCGTGCACGACCACGACGACCCGGCCGACCAGCTGCTGCGCGCATTCGGCGAGCACATCGGGGTGGGGGACACGTACCAGAAGACCCCGGTGGGGGTCTACTTCGGCGAGCCGGGCGTCACGGTCTCCGACCCCTTCTTCGGCGGCGAAGGCCCCGACCGCACCGGCTGCAACCTGTGCGGGCGCTGCATGGTCGGCTGCCCGCACGGCGCGAAGAACACGCTCGTCAAGAACTACCTGTGGCTCGCCGAGCGCCGTGGCGTGCAGGTGATGCCCGACCGCACCGTCGTCGACGTCCGGCCGCTGGGGGCCGCACAGGACGGCAGCGAAGGCTATGAGGTGCGCGACGAGCGCTCGGGCATGCGGCGCGGGCGCGACGCGCGGACGCTGACCGCGCGCGGCGTCGTCGTGGCGGCCGGCGCGCTGGGAACGAACAAGCTGCTGCAGCGCTGCCGGCTCGGCGGGTCGTTGCCGCGGGTCTCCTCGCGGCTCGGCGAGCTCGTGCGCACGAACAGCGAGGCGATCCTGGCGGTGACGGTCCCGGACGACTACCCGGAGGACCTGACCAAGCGCGTCGCGATCACCTCGTCGATCTACCCGGATCCGCACACGCACATCGAGACGGTCACCTACGGCCACGCCGGCGACTCGATGAGCGCGCTGTACACGCTGCTGGTCGGCGACGGGACGCGCGTGACGCGGCCGCTGAAGCTGCTCGCGACGTTGCTGCGCCACCCGGGGCGCGCGCTGAAGGTGCTGTGGCCGCGCGGCTGGTCGCGCCGCACGATCATCGTGCTCGTGATGCAGACGCTCGACAACGCGATCGCGCTGCGGCCCAAGCTGACGCGCTCGGGCGAGGTGCGGCTGCAGACCGAGCAGGACGCGGACAAGCCGAACCCGACGTTCATCCCGGTCGCGAACGAGGCGGCGGAGTGGCTCGCCGAGCGGACCGGCGGGATCGCGCAGTCGTCGCTGATGGAGGCGGTCTTCAACGTGCCCTCGACCGCGCACATCCTCGGCGGCGCGGTGATCGCGGCCGACCCGGAGCACGGCGTCGTCGATGCCCGCCAGCGCGTGTTCGGCTACGAGAACCTGCTCGTGTGCGACGGCTCCGCGGTGCCGGCGAACGTCGGCGTGAACCCAAGCCTCACGATCACCGCGCTCGCCGAGCACGCGATGAGCCACATCCCGCCGGCGGGCGGGGTCGCCGCGGCGCCGGAGCCGGCCGCCGCCGAGGCCGACGCGGCCTCCGCCTCCGCAGCCGCATAGCCGCGCCTGCGCAGAGATTCACCGTTCGGGGGCTGCGCCGCCGCAAGGCCGCGTCGTACGCTCGGCGCGCGCCATGCCCGACCCGCTCGCCCACGTCTACGACCTCGCCCTGCGCGCGCTCGCCGAGCAGGAGCGCCAGGTCACCGCGCTGCGCGGCCGGAGGCCTTCTACTCCCTTGTCATCGCGGCGCTTGATGAGCTTCGCGCGGAAAACGCGCGGGTGATCCGGTGGCTCGATGCCGGGTTCACAGTGATGCAGTGCGGAATGCTGGTCGAAGTGCGTGGACTCGCAACAGCCGTCGCCGTAGGCTGACGTCATGGGCCGTTCGAGACAGCGCGTTCGCTCACCACTGCGTGACATCCCGCCGTTCGACAAGGCGCCGGTGCTGCCGGACGACGCCTTCATCCCGTAGGAGTGGGGTTTCGGCGCTATAGCCGCCATCTGGCGCGACTGGCGCGACTGGCGCGAGCGGCGGCGCGCGCGGCTGCTCAAGCCGCGCTCGCCGGCGGCCGGGCGCTAACCGCGCTCGCGCAGCAGCGCGCGGCGGACCTTGCCGCTCGGCGTCTTCGGCAGCTCGGCGGCGAAGTCGATCCGGCGCGGGTACTTGTAGGGGGCGGTCGTCGCCTTGACGTGGTCCTGCAGCTCGCGCGCGAGCGCGTCGCCGGGCGCGTGGCCGTCGCGCAGCACGACGACGGCGCGCACGATCGCGCCGCGCTCGTCGTCGGGCGCGGCGACGACGGCGGCCTCCGCGACCGCCGGGTGGGCCACCAGAGCGGACTCGACCTCGAACGGGCCGATGCGGTAGCCGGCGCTGATGATCACGTCGTCGGTGCGGCCCTCGAAGTAGAGGAACCCGTCGTCGTCGGCGCGGACCCGGTCGCCGGTGCGCCACGGCTCGCCGGCGGCGCGCGCTGCGACAAGCGGGCCGCCCCGCGCAGCGGCGTGTCGGCGCGGCCCCGCTGCAGACGGGCCGACCGACGCCGTGGGCGCGCCCGCAGCGTCGGCGCAGGAGCCGAGGTAGCCGAGGAAGAACGTCGGGACGCTCGCCGGATCGGCGACCAGCTCGCCGTCGTCGACGCGCAGCGAGATCCCCGGCAGCGGGCGGCCCATCGAGCCCGGACGGATCGGCTCGTCCAGCGGCGCGCCGGTCAGCTGTCCGGTCTCCGTCTGGCCGTAGCCGTCGCGGATCTCCAGCCCCGTCGCTTCGCGGAACACGCGCAGGACCTCGGGGTTCAGCGCCTCGCCGGCGGCGACGAGGCCGCGCAGCGATGCGACCGGCCGCGGCTCGGCGCGCTTGGCGATCACGCGGTACTCGGTCGGCGCCATGCACAGCACGCTCACGCGCTCGCGCGCCAGCAGCTCGAGCCGCTCGTGCGGGTCGAAGCGCGCGTCGTGCAGCAGCGCCGCCGCCCCCCGGATCCACGGCGCGATGAAGACGTTGCGCGCCGACTTCGACCAGCCGGACGCCGCCGTGCACCACACGAGGTCGCCCGGCCGCGCGTCGAGCCAGTGCCGCGCCTGGACGTGCTGGCCAGCAAGGTAGCGCTGGCCGTGCAGCACGCCCTTCGGCTCGCCGGCCGTCCCGCTCGTGAACGTGATCAGGCAGGGATCCGTGTCTGCCAGCTCGACCGCCGGTGCCGGCTCGGCGGCGAACAGCGTCTCGTCGGGGATCGTGAGGACGAGCGGGTCGCTCTCGCGGTCGGCCGGCGCGCCGCCGCGGGCCGCGCCACCGCGGGCCGCGCCACCGCGGGCCGCGCCGCCGGCTGCCGTGTCGCCGGCTGCCGCGCCGCCGGCTCCCGTGTCGCCGGCCGCTGCCGTGTCGCCGGCCGGCCTTCTCGCCAGCGCCGCCGTCAGCTCGCCGAGATCGCGCTCGTCCGCCAGCACGACCCGCGGCTGCGCGGCCTCCAGCCGCAGCGCCAGGTCGCCGGCCCGCAGCTGCTCGGTGCACGGCAGCACGACCGCGCCCAGCCGGAAGCACGCGACCATCGCGAAGACCCACTCGGGCCGGTTGCCGATCAGCGTCATCACGACGTCGCCGCGTCCGACACCGCGCGCGGCCAAAGTCCCCGCCAGCCGCGCCGAGCGCTCCGCGACCTCGCCGAAGCGCCACGCGCGCCGCGCGCCGTCGCGCGCCAGCTCGACCAGCGCGAGCCGCTCGGGCTGCGCCGCATCCACCACGTCGCGCGCGAAGTTCACGGTCGCGAAGTCTCCCAGGCGGCCGCCGGGAGAGCCCGCCGCCGGCGCGACGGCACGTGCGCGCCGCCGGCGCCGCCGGCGACGCCCGCGGGCGAGCCGCGGAGGTATCCTGACCCGCGAGTCAACGCACAGACCTCGCGACCCCCGGAGCGCTGAACCCCATGGCCGTAGCGATCGAGAAGACCGACGAGCAGCAGGCGATCTGCGAGATGGTGCGCCAGTTCGCCGACGAGCAGATCCTCCCGAACGCCGAGCACTACGACCACGAGGACGCCTTCCCCCACCCGATCGTCGAGCAGATGAAGGAGCTCGGCCTGTTCGGCGTCACGATCCCCGAGGAGTACGGGGGGATGGGGCTCGACCTGACGACCTACGCGATGATCGTCGAGGAGCTGTCGCGCGGCTGGATCTCGATCTCGGGCGTCATCAACACGCACTTCATCGGCTCCTACCTGCTGATGAAGTTCGGCACCGAGGAGCAGAAGCAGCACTACCTCCCGCGGATGGCGACCGGCGAGATCCGCGCGGCCTTCTCGCTCAGCGAGCCCGAGCTGGGCTCCGACGTCGCCGCGATCAAGACGACCGCCCGCAAGCAGGACGACGGCGCCTGGGAGATCAACGGCCAGAAGATGTGGGTCACGAACGGCCTGCGCTCCGACCTCGTCTTCGTGCTCGTGCGGACCGACCCGAACGCCGACAAGCCACATCGGGGGATGACCTGCTTCATCGCCGAGAAGGAGGCGGGCGCGCACGAGAACACGGGCGAGTACAAGGGCCTCAACGTCCCGCCGCAGCTGAAGAAGATGGGCTACAAGGGGGTCGAGTCGACCGAGCTCGTGTTCGACGGCTACCGCTGCCCGCCCGAGCGGATCCTCGGCGGCGAGGACGCCGGCCTCAACAAGGGCTTCCCGCAGATGATGGACGCGCTCGAGGTCGGTCGCGTCAACGTCGCCGCGCGCGGCGTCGGAATCGCCCAGCGCGCGCTGGAGCTGGCGCTGCGCTACTCGCAGGAGCGCAAGACCTTCGGCAAGCCGATCGTCCAGCACCAGGCGATCCAGTTCAAGCTCGCCGACATGGCGACGCAGGTCGACGCGGCGCGGCTGCTGACGATCCGTGCGGCGCGCATGAAGGACGCCGGCGAGCGCTCCGACCTCGAGGCCGGGATGGCGAAGCTGTTCGCCTCCGAGGCCGGCCGCTTCTGCGTCGAGGAGTCGTTCCGCATCCACGGCGGCTACGGCTACTCGAAGGAGTACGAGATCGAGCGCCTCTACCGCGACGCGCCGCTGCTGCTGATCGGCGAGGGGACGTCGGAGATCCAGCGGATGGTGATCGGGCGCAAGCTGCTCGAGCGCCACAAGATCTAGACTCGTTCCCCTGAGCTCCCCCTCCGACACCAAGGCGCTGATCGAGCAGGCGGTCAACCGCTTCCTCGAGCAGGTGCCCGCGCTGCAGCCGCTCAAGCTCGTCGTCGGGCTCGAGCTGCGCGGGCGCGGCGACGTGCAGCTCTACCGCGTCGAGCTGCCGGGGCCGCAGGTCTCGAAGGACATCGCGGCCGACGCGAAGGTCCGCCTCGAGATCCCGCGCGCGCACTTCAACGAGCTGGCCGAGAACGGCCAGATCAAGCACTGGCGCGCCGCGTTCGAGCACGGCGACGCGAAGGCGACGGGCGTCGAGCAGATCCTCAGGCTGATCGCGAACGTGGTCGAGAAGCAGGAGGAGCGCTCGCGCACCCGCCGCGCGACGCGCCACTGACGGCCGGCGCCGGCGCCAGCGACATCGCCCAGCCGGCCGCGACGTGCTCCAGCGCCGCGGGCGGCGGATCGGTCAGCGGGATCGCCTCGCCGGCCGGCTCGAGCCGCGCGCGGCCTTCGATCAGCGCGTAGCAGGGCGTCGCGGCGAGGTCGATGCTCGACGGGTAGCGCACGAGGCCGACCCGCTCCTCGTCGTAGGCGTGGGTGACGATCGCGCGCGTCAGCGCGCGGCGGCGCGTCGTGATCTCATGCAGGTCGAGCCGGCCGAGCCCGTGCTCGGCGAGCAGCGCGGCGTGGCGCTCCTCGATCCGGCGGCAGACGTGGGCGTCGGTGAGGTCGAGCACGCACGCGCCCTCGGCCAGCACGACGCGCACCGGAACCAGCATGTTGCGCTCGCGCCACGCGCGCGTGACGGGCGCGCGCGGCAGCTCGGCGCTCGCCTGCGGGCCGTGGCGCGCGAGGAAGCGCGCGATCGCCGCGACGTTCGGGCGCAGGTCGGCGAGCACTTCGCGCAGCGCCGTCTCCGGCGTCCAGGCGCAGTAGAGCGTGCGCCAGCGGCGGTGCAGGTCGTCGAAGCGGTGCGACCACGCGCAGCGGTCGCGGGGCGGGAAGCCGAGCGGATCGCGGCGATGGCCGACCCGCCAGAGCGGCTGCTCCGCAAGGTCCAACCGGCTATCCCGCGCTGGCGAACTGGCGTGCGGCGCGGCGCACGTCGGCGAACTGCTGCGTCTCCGTCGCGGCGCCGATCAGGTCGATCGGCGCCTGGTCGTCGAGCCGCGCGTTCGTGCCGAACAGCCACGCCTTGGCTGTCTCGGCGTCGTAAGTCGTCTCGATCATCCGCACGATCTTGTAGCCCTCGCGCAGGCGCCGGGCGCGCATGTCGGAGACGTTGCCGCCGCCGGCGTACGCGCTGATCTGCCGCGCGTCGGCGGCGCCGACGAGGTGCGCCGCGACGCGCTGGCCGAGCGCGTCGCGCAGGTAGGCGGCAATCTCGTGGATGCTCGTGCGGCTGGTGGCGTCATCGATCTGCTCGACGACTGCCGATGTCAGGGGTGGCACCGTCGCGCTCCTTTGATCCTAGCTCATTCCCGTCGATATTCGCCAGCGAAATCCTACCTCCTTCGCCCACATATTCGTGTTATTTTCCAACCTATCGGTGTGGTTCTGCGAGCAGAGCGTGGCGAATCGCACCAGCCATGGTGGAAAACGAGCGTGTGGTGATGCGCGCGCCGAGCGGCCCGGAGGGCGGGCATCGAGGCCTCGCGCGCCACGCTTCGGCGGCGCGGCAAGCAGCGGCGGGGGAAGCGGCGCGGCGCCCGGCGGCGGGGCGACCCGCGCTCAGGAGCTGAGGACGGCGCCCTCGTCGTAGAGCTTCACGACGCGCACGGTCCCCTGGGGGGCGGCGTCGATGCACAGACGGCAGAGGACGCACTCGTCGAGGTTGTCCTGCACGATCTCGAGCGCGCCGCCGTCGCCGACGGCGAAGATGTCGACGGGGCAGACCTCCGTCAGCTTGGCCGCGAGCGCGGGATCGGAGGCGACCGGCGCGTCGACCTCGACGTCGATGAACGTGCCGGGCATCAGACGGGGCTCCTCTCGGTGATCTTGCTCTTGACGATGTCGGGGATCTGCGAGATCTCCTCGGCGACGACGATCCCCGCCTCGGCCAGGCGCGCGATCTTCTCGGCGGCCGTGTCGGCCTTGCCCTCGACGATCGTGCCGGCGTGGCCGAACGACATCCCCGGCATCTCGTCCATGAAGCGCCCGGCCATGAACGCGACGATCGGCAGCCTGGAGTCGTTCTCCCGCACCCACTCGGCCAGCTGGGCCTCCATCCGCCCGCCCGGCTCGGTGTAGATGACGATCGCCTGCGTCTGCTCGTCGGCCTCGAACAGCGGCATCAGCTCCGCATACGAGGACCCGATGATCGCGTCGCCGCCGATCGAGACCGCGGTCGACTGGCCGAGGCCGGCGGCCGTCAGCGTCGAGGACATCTCGGTCGTCATGCCGCCCGAGCGCGAGATCACGCCGACCGGGCCGGGCGTGTAGGCCTTCGCGGCGTCCTTCGCCGGGCCGCCGATCCCGCCCATCTTGATCACGTCCGGGACGATGATCCCGAGGCAGTTCGGGCCGATAATGCGCGCGTCGTGGAAGCGCGCGAACTCGACCATCTGCGCGACGTCGCGGCGCGGGATCCGCTCGGTGACGATCACGACCAGCTTGATCCCGTTCGCGATCGCCTCCAGCACCGCGTCCTTCGTGAACGCGGGCGGGACCGTCACGACCGAGCCGTCGATCGGGGCGCCGTGGTGCTCGACCGCCTGCTCGACCGTGTCGAACACCGGCACGCCGTGGACCTCGCGGCCCTTGCGCCCCGGCGTCACGCCGCCGACGACCTTCGCGCCGGCGCCGTAGTCGAGGCACTCGCGCGTCAGGTTGACGGCCTCGCGGCCGGTGATGCCCTGGACGATGAAGGTGGTGCTGTCGTCGATGAGGATTGACATCAGGCCGCGGCCCCCGTGGTCGTCGCTCCGCCGATCTTCTCGACGGCGCGGCGCGCCGCCTCGTGCATCGAGACGCTGCGGTGGCAGTACTCGACGCCGTACCGCTCCAGGATCTTGAAGCCCTCGTCCTCCCACGCGCCGGGGATGCGGAAGATCGCGATCTTCTCGGCGGGGTCGTAGCCCAGCTCCAGGCACGCCTTGACGACGCCGCGCGCGACGATGTCGACGCGCGTGTTGGAGACGATCGACATCATCACCGCGATCTTGTCGACGCCAGGCTTGCTCAGCACGAGCTTCGCCAGCCCGCACGCCTTGCGGACCGACGGGTTGCCGCCGATCTCGCAGTAGTTGGCCGGCTTGCCGCCGTGCGCGCGGACCGCGTCGAACAAGGTCAGCGAGCCGCCGCCGGCGCCGATCACGAGCCCGAGGTTGCCGTCGAACTCGGTCACGTTGCCGGCCACGCCGCGGTGGTCCTGCGCGTCGACCTCCTCGCCGGCCAGCTCGAACGGCGTCGCCTCGCGCGCCTGGCGCGTCTCCTCGTCGCCGACGCCCAGCTCCGTCAGAAGCGCCTTCTGGCGGGGGCGCGCCTCGTTCTCCATGTCCATGTGCGCGTCGACGGCGACGAAGCTGCCGTCCTCCAGCTCCGCAAGCGGGTTGATCTCGGCCAAGGTCATGTCGTATTCCGCGAACAGGCGAGCCAACCGAGCGAGAATGGGCGTCGCCCGATTCAAAGCGCTGCCCGTCACTCCGACCGACGCGATCACCTCCTTGGCCTTGAAGTCCGGCACGTCCATCAGGTTCGCGACGTGACGGCGGCCGACGTGGTCGGGGTGCGTCTCGGCGACCTCCTCGATGTCGATCCCGCCCATGTCGGAGAACAGCATCACCGGCTGCTTGCAGGTGCCGTCCCACACGACGCCCGCGTAGTACTCCTGCTTGACGGAGACGCGCGCGTCGACGAGCACGCCGCGCGGCATGTGCCCGTTGATCTGCAGCTGCAGGATCTCGGCCGCGTGGCGCTCGGCCTCCTCGGGCGTGTCGGCGAACTTGACGCCGCCGGCCTTCATGCGCCCGCCGGTCAGCACCTGGGACTTGACGACGACGGGCCCGCCGATCTCCTCGGCGATCAGACGCGCGGCCTCGGCCGTCTTGGCGAAGCCGTGGGGGGAGACGGGGATGCCCGCCTTCGCGACGATCTGTCGCGACTCGTACTCGAAGAAGCGCATGTTCAGCTCCCAGTCGTGGTCGGCACGGGCGCGAACCCGTACGCCTCGGCCAGCTCGGGGTCCTTGGCGGCGAGCAGCTCGGCGAGGCCGACCATCACCTTGCACTGCTTCCAGGTGGCGTCGTCCTGCATCTTGCCGTCGAGCATGTGCACGCCGCGCCCGTCCGGGATCGCCTCGATCACGCGCTTGGCGAACGCGACCTCGTCCGGATCGGGGGAGAAGACCCTCTTCGCGATCGCGATCTGGCGCGGGTGCAGCGACCACGCGCCGACGCAGCCCATCAGGAACGCCGCGCGGAACTGCGCCTCGCACCCGGCGTCGTCGGAGATGTCGCCGAACGGCCCGTAGAACGGCAGGATCCCGGTCGCCGTGCAGGCGTCGACCATGCGCCCGATCGAGTAGTGCCAGAGGTCCTGCTGGGCGCTCGCGCGCGGCGCTTCCGGGTTGTCGGGGTGCGGGTCCTCGATCACGCGGTAGCCGGGGTGCCCGCCGCCGACGCGCGTCGTCTTCATGCGCCGCGACGCGGCGAGGTCGGCCGGCCCGAAGCTCATCCCCTGCATGCGCGGCGAGGCGGCCGCGATCTCCTCCAGGTTCGCGACGCCGAGCGACGTCTCGAGGATCGCGTGCACCAGGATCGGCTTGTCGATCCCGTGCTTGGCCTCGAGCTGGGCGAGCAGGCGGTCGACGTAGTGGATGTCCCACGCGCCCTCGACCTTCGGGATCATCATCACGTCGAGCTTGTCGCCGATCTCGCCGACGAGCCGCACGATGTCGTCGAGCACCCACGGGCTGTCGAGGCTGTTGACGCGCGTCCACAGCTGCGTGTCGCCGAAGTCGACCTCCCGCCCGACGCGCACGAGCCCCTCGCGCGCGGCCTCCTTGCGATCGGCCGGGACGGCGTCCTCGAGGTTGCCGAGCAGGATGTCGGCCTGCTGGGCCATGTCCGGCACCTTCGCCGCCATCTTCTCGTTGCTCGCGTCGAAGAAGTGGATCATCCGGGAGGGCTTGAACGGGATGTCCCGGGGCGGCTCCGGGGCGCCCTGTGCGAGCGGCTTGAAGAAGTCTCGAGGGTTGCGCATGGCCTCGAATCGTATTGACTCGCGAGTCAACGCGACGCATCCGCGGCAGCGACACGGCACACTTCAGGGCGTTGCATTCGCGAAATCCCGACACCGCAGGATGGTCTGACAGCACATGAGCGACACGATCCGCTGCGCCGAGACCGACCAGGCCGCTCGTGAGGCCTCAGGCGCACACCCGTACGGCCGCTACCTCGAGGAGTTCGAGGTCGGCGCCGTCTACAAGCACTGGCCGGCGAAGACCGTGACCGAGGCCGACGACCACCTCTTCTGCCTCATCACGATGAACCACCACCCGCTGCACATCAACGACGTCTACGCGCGGGCGTCGCAGCAGGGGCGCAACGTCGTCGTCGGGCCGCTCGTCTACTCGCTCGCGCTCGGGATGTCGGTCTCCGACGTGTCCGGCAAGGCGATCGCGAACCTCGCCACCGAGGAGCTGTCCCATCCGAACCCGGTCTTCCACGGCGATACGCTGTTCTGCGAGACCGAGGTGCTGGACGTCAAGCCGTCGAGCTCGAAGCCCGACCGCGGCGTCGTGAAGGTCCATACGCGCGTCCTCAACCAGGACGGCGTGCTCGTGGCCGAGTTCAAGCGGCTCGTGCTCGTGCCGCGCAAGCACCCCGGCGCCCCGCTGAACGGGGGCGAATGACCGGCGACTGACCGGTTTCGGAAGCGCCGTTGCGAGATCGATGGAACAATCCCGCGGATGTCCCGCGACCGTCATGAGGGAGATCACGTGAGCATCACCGAGACCGACGCACCGACAGACCATGCGAAGCTGCGCGCCTGGGTCGACGAAGTCGCCGCCCTGACGCAGCCCGACGCGATCCACTGGTGCGACGGCTCGGCGCAGGAGTACGACGAGCTGTGCCAGACGCTCGTCGAGGCCGGCACGTTCGAGCGCCTGTCGGACGCCAAGCGCCCGAACTCCTACCTCGCGCTGTCGGACCCCGGCGACGTCGCGCGCGTCGAGGATCGCACGTTCATCTGCTCCGAGCGCGAGGACGACGCCGGCCCGACGAACAACTGGCGCGACCCGGGCGAGATGCGCGCGGCGCTGCGCGAGCTGTTCGACGGCTGCATGCGCGGGCGCACGATGTACGTCGTGCCGTTCTCGATGGGGCCGCTCGGCTCGCCGATCTCGCACATCGGCGTGCAGCTCACGGACTCGCCCTACGTCGCCGTCTCGATGCGGATCATGACCCGCATGGGGGCCGGCGCGCTCGACGTGCTCGGCTCCGACGGGCACTTCGTGCCGTGCCTGCACTCGGTCGGCGCGCCGCTGGAGCCCGGCGAGGACGACGTGCCGTGGCCGTGCGACGCGGACAACAAGTACATCGTCCACTTCCCCGAGACGCGCGAGATCTGGTCCTACGGCTCCGGCTACGGCGGCAACGCGCTGCTGGGCAAGAAGTGCTTCGCGCTGCGGATCGCCTCGGTGATGGCGCGCGACGAGGGCTGGATGGCCGAGCACATGCTGATCCTCAAGCTCACCAACCCATCGGGGGAGGTCAAGTACGTCGCCGGCGCGTTCCCGTCGGCGTGCGGCAAGACGAACCTCGCGATGCTGATCCCGACGCTGCCGGGCTGGAAGGTCGAGACGATCGGCGACGACATCGCGTGGATGAAGTTCGGCGCCGACGGGCGGCTCTACGCGGTCAACCCCGAGGCCGGCTTCTTCGGCGTCGCGCCGGGCACGAACGAGCAGACGAACCCCAACGCGATCGCGACCGCGCGCGCGAACGCGATCTTCACCAACTGCGCCAAGACCGACGACGGCGACGTCTGGTGGGAGGGGATGACCGACGACCCGCCCGCGCACCTGATCGACTGGCACGGCCACGACTGGACGTCCGCGACGGCCGAGAAGCCCGCCGCGCACCCGAACGCGCGCTTCACCGTGCCGGCGTCGCAGGACCCGGCGATCGCGCCCGAGTGGGAGGACCCGGCGGGCGTGCCGATCGACGCGATGCTGTTCGGCGGGCGGCGCTCGACGGTCGTGCCGCTGGTGCACGAGGCGTTCGACTGGCGCCACGGCGTCTTCCTCGGCTCGATCATGGCCTCGGAGACGACGGCCGCGGCGGCCGGCCAGGTCGGCAAGCTGCGGCGCGACCCGTTCGCGATGCTGCCGTTCTGCGGCTACCACATGGCCGACTACTTTGGCCACTGGCTGAAGATCGGCGAGCGCGCCGGCGCCAAGCTGCCGAAGGTCTTCTACGTCAACTGGTTCCGCAAGGACGCCGACGGACGCTGGCTGTGGCCGGGCTTCGGCGAGAACTCGCGCGTGCTGGCGTGGGTCTTCGGCCGCTGCGCCGGGACCGCGGAGGCGCGCGAGACGCCGATCGGGCTGCTGCCCGCCGAAGGCGCGCTCGACCTCGACGGGCTCGACGTCCCGCCGCAGGACCTCGCCGAGCTGCTGCGCGTCGACGAGGCCGAGTGGCGCGCCGAGCTGCCGTCGATCCACGAGCATTTCGGCAAGTTCGGCGACAAGCTGCCCGACGAGCTGCGCGCGCAGCTGGCGGCGCTCGAGCAGCGGCTCGGGGTCTCGTAGCGGCTCGTGCCGGCCGCGGGGGCGGCGGCTCCGCTACGCCTCGCGGCCGTACTTCGCGAACAGCTCCTCGGGCGTGATCCCGAGCGCCTCGATCAGGCGCATGAGCGTCGTCGCGCGGAAGTCCTTCTGCCCGCGCTCGATCGCGCTGATGTGGTTGGCGTGGGTGCCGGCGCGGTTGGCGAGCGCCTCCTGCGAGAGATCCTTCGCGCGGCGCGCGCGCCGCAGCGTGCCGGCGAGGTAGGAGAGCCTGGGATCCGGTTCGGAGGCGGCCACTGCTCAAGCCACCCTGCCCAACCGATCGTCGCATGACCAGCCACGATTGTGGTGGAAAATCCCACCTATAGGTTTGTTTCGGGGTATCTTTTCCCCGCTCGGGCGTGGACGGTCATCCCCCTGGCCCCCCGCGCCCGGTCCCTCGTCACCCCCCAAGACGGCGAGGGAGGCTCCGAGCGCTCCGGTCCCTCCACGACCGGAGCGCTCGTATGTCAGGGGGCCTGTTCCGGCCGGCTCAGTGCACGTCGTCGGCGCTCGACGCGGGCGGGCGCGACTCCTCGGCGAGCGAGGTGATCGCGAGCGCGCCGCGGGCGGCCGACTCGAGCACGTCGGTCGCCTCCTCGCTCGAGCGCGCGTAGAGCTCGACGAGCAGGTGCACGACGATCTCGTCGTCGTCGTGCTTGTGGAAGCGGACGTGCGTGAAGAACTCGCGCGTGCCGTGGTCGCCGAAGGCCGCGTAGGAGAGCGCGTCGCCGGCCTCCGGGCCCGAGCACGTCTCGACGTCCTCGGCGTCGACCGTGACCGTGCAGGAGGCGACCCACGGCGTGCCCGCGACCATCCGCTCCCAGCGGTCCTCGATCGGCTCGACGCGGCCGTTGTGGAAGCCGAGATGCGGCTGGTCGTGCATGCAGTCAAGGCACTGCACGACCGCCTCCTGCAGCTCGTCGACGACCTCGGCGCGCTCGCCCGTCGCGGGATCGATCCGGTGGATCCCCTCGTAGTGGACCTGCACCTCGAGGTTCTGCGACCAGCAGCGGTAGCAGCGCAGCCAGCTGCGGACGGTCTCCTGCTCGGTGGAACCCTCCATCCCCGCTGATTCTATGCTCACGAGAAGGATGGGCGAGACGGACGTCCCGATCGGGGTCGTGCTCGCCGGCGGCGCCGGGCGGCGGATCGGCGGCGCGAAGGCGACCGTCGCGCTGCACGGCGCGCCGCTGCTGACGTATCCGGTCGCCGCGCTGCAGCAGGCGCTGGCGGAGGTCGTCGTCGTCGCCAAGCCCGACACCGAGCTGCCGCCGCTGCCGGGCGTCGCGATCTGGACCGAGCCGCCCGAGCCCCGCCACCCGCTGACAGGGATCGTGCACGCGCTCGCGTTCGCGGGCGAGCGTCCGGTGCTCGTGTCCGCGGGCGACCTGCCGTTCGCGAGCGTCGGCCTCGCACGCGAGCTGGCCGACGCTGACGCCGCCGGCACGCCGGCGGTCGTGCCGCGTGCGGGCGGGCGGCTGCAGCCGCTGTTCGCGCGCTACGAGCCGTCGGCGCTCGCGCCGCTGGCGGCCGCGCTGGCCGCTCCGGACGGGCTGGGCCGGCTGACGGAGATCGTCGCCGCGCTCGGTCCGCGCGTGGTCGAGCTGGCCGACGAGCGCGCCTTCTTCAACGTCAACGCGCCCGAGGACCTGCTGACCGCGGCGGGGATGATGGACGAGGGCTCGCGGGCGGACGGCGAGCGCTCATCGGGGGCATGAGCGCGGCGGTCGGCGCCGCGCGGGCCCGCGTGCGAGCGCGCGCCGGCCTGCGCCGGCGCGTAGCCTCCCCGGAAGGCGCCGCGCGCTGGCGGCGTCTGTGACTGCGATGGCACGTCTCCCGATCCGATCCCCGCTGCCCGCCGCCTGCGCGCTCGCGCTGCTCGCCGCGGTCGCCGCCGGCTGCGGCGGCTCGGGCTCCGGCGGCGCGAGCGCGAACGACCAGCCGGCGCCGCCGTCGCCGCAGGTCGCCGCCGCCGAGCACCCGCGCGCCGCGGGCTTCCCGGCGCCCCGCGGCCGCACGCTGCAGCAACTCGCGAACGCGTTCGCGTCCGGCCCGCAGGCCGCGCCCGCGACGAGCGTCTACACGCCGGGCGAGAACCGGCTCGCGTTCGGGCTGCTCGACACGCGCGGGCAGTTCCTGTACGCGCCGAGCGCCGTATACGTCGCGCGCGGCCCGAACGAGCCGGCGCGCGGCCCGTTCCTCGCGCCGGCCGACTCGCTGCAGGTGCGCCCGGCGTTCCGCAGCCAGACGAGCGCGAGCGACCCGGCCGACGTCAAGGCCGTCTACGCGGCGCAGGTGCCGCTGCCGCGCGCGGGGCGCTGGTACGTGCTCGTCGCCACGCGCGCCGCGGGCGGCGCCGGCGGCAAGCCGCTCGGCGCCAGCACGACGATCGACGTGGCGCGGTCGAGCCCGATCCCGGCCGTCGGGCAGGCGCCGCCGCGGATCGACACGCCGACGCTCGCGTCCGCCGGCGGGAACGTGAAGGCGATCGACACTCGCGTGCCGCCGGACGACATGCACAAGGCCTCGCTGCGCGACGTGCTCGGGCGCAAGCCGGTCGCGCTGCTGTTCGCGACGCCGGCGCTGTGCCAATCGCGCGTCTGCGGGCCGGTCGTCGACGTCGCCGCGCAGCTGGAGACCGTCTTCGGCTCGCGCGTCGCCTTCATCCACAACGAGGTCTACGTCGACAACGACGCGAGCAAGGGCCTGCGCCCGCAGCTGAAGGCCTTCCACCTGCAGACCGAGCCGTGGCTGTTCGCGATCGACCGCCGCGGGCGCATCGTTGCGCGGCTGGAGGGGGCGTTCGGGATCGCCGAGATGCGCGCGGCGATCGAGCGCGCTATCCGGGACTGAGTCACGGGCGCGTCGCGACAGCCAGCGTGGCGAGCGCGCCGGCGAGCAGGACGAACCCGCCGGCGCTCGCGAACCAGCTCCCCAGCAGCGCGGTGCCCAGCGCGGTCGCGCCGACCGCGAGCGCGATCCCGGCCGGCACGACCCAGGTCTCGCCGAGCACGAGCTTGCGCAGCGCCTGCAGCAGCCCGCTCACGGGCGCGTGCTCCCCGCGACCCGCTCGTGGCGGCGCGCGACGTCGGTCGCGAGCGCGAGCGTGCACGCCAGCACGCTCGCGGCGAGGTAGAGGATCGCGACGTCGCCGCCCGGCCAGGCGATCCCGAGCCCCTCGGCGCAGAAGAACGTCCCAAACGCGGTCAGCGCGGTGCCGACGCCGAGCTTGAGCTCCGTCTCGGGCACGGCGCGCAGCGGACGGTGCAGCGCGATCCCGATTCCGACGACGAGCACGCCCGCGGCGGCGGCGCCGACGAGCGTCGCGACGCGGCTGGAGCGATGGGACGCCAGCGCCGAGACGATCAGCACGATCTCGACGCCCTCCATCGCGACGCCCTTGAACGCGACGAAGCGCGCCGGCCAGTCGGGCGCGCCCGCGGGCGGGGGCGGCAGCTCGTCGAGCTCGGCGCGCGCCTCGAGGTACTCGCGCAGCGCCGAGGAGCGCGCCTTGCGCCCGGCGATCCGCAGGACCGCCTTGCGCAGCCACTCGACGCCGAGCAGCAGGAGCAGCACGCCGACGGCGACGCGCAGCGCGCCGAGCGGGAGCGAGGCGAGCAGCAGCGGCCCGAGCGCGATCCCCAGCACCCCGACGACGAGCACGGCGCCGGCCGCGCCCAGCGCCGCGTCGCGCCAGGTGCGGCTTGCGCCGACCGCGAGCACGATCGCGAGCGCCTCCAGCAGCTCGACGCCGACGGCGACGGCGGCGGCGAGCGCGGCAAGGGCGAAGGCCATGCGCGGACGCTAGCGCGCCGGCCGCGGCGGCAAGCCAGCCGCCGGCGGCGCAACCAGCTGCCCGCGGCGGATCGCGGTGCGCAGCGGCACCGCGGGGGTCCCGCGCGCAAGCCCCGCCCGCACGCGGCGCGGCGCCCCCGCTCAGGCGCCCGCGGCCGCTTCGAGCGTCGCCTCGAAGTCGGTGCGCGAGACCGGGCCGACGCATGGCGAGGTCGCGCCCGCGTCGCGGTAGCGGCCGATCCCGCCGCGCACGGCGCCCGCGTCGCCGACGGCCGCCAGCTCGGCCAGGAAGCGGTCGGAGATCGCGCCGCGCATGCCGTCGAGGTCGCCCGTGGGCGCGGCCGCGTCGAACGCGGCGAGCTCGTCGCCGTAGCCGGAGCGCTCCAGCATCGCGCGGTAAAAGGGCAGCCCGAAGTAGGGGATCAGCTCGCCGCGCAGCGTCGCGTGGGCGCCGGCGGCGTCGTCGACCAGGGCGCTCGGCACGGCCGGCACGACGTCGAAGCCGTCGAGCGGCTTGCCGGCGCGCTCGCGCCCGGCCGCGACGTTCGGCACGACGACGTCGCGGATGTAGGACGGCGTGCACAGCCACAGCAGCACGCCGTCGGCGATCTCGCCGGCGAGCCGCAGCATCGCGGGGGAGAGGGCGGCGACGTAGACCGGCAGCTGCGGCCGCGGGTCGAGCCCGGCGAGCCGGAAGCCGGTGCGCCACTTGCCGGCCGGGCCGTCGGCCGGCGGGTCCTCGCCGCGCAGGACCGCGCGCACGATCGCGACGTACTCGCGCATCTCCGCGACCGGCTTGTCGATCGTCTGCCCGTGCCAGCCCTCGACGACCGGCCGGTGCGAGACGCCGAGCCCGAGCGTGAAGCGCCCGCCGGAGAGGTCGTCGATCGTCGCGGCGGTCTGCGCCATCGTCGCCGGCGTGCGCGTGTAGATCGGCACGACGCCGGTCCCGAGCCGGATCCGGCTCGTGCGCATCGCATACGCGGTCAGCACCGTCAGCGACTCGCGCCCGGCGATGTGCGTCACGTAAACCGACTCGTACCCCAGCTCCTCCGCCCGCTGCACGCGCGCGACCGCCTGCTCGAACGAGCGGCCGGTGGAGACGAAGCAGCCGAGCGCCATCAGGCGAACAGCTCGCGCGCCCGTGCGACGACGACGTCCGGCCGCTCCTCGGGCAGGAAGTGGCCGGTGTCGGGGACCCGTTCGATCGTCATGCTCGGCGCGTAGACCTCGTGCTGGCCGGTCGTGTGCGCGCCCTTGACGATCACGTCGCGGTCGCCCCACAGCAGGCGCGTCGGGGTCGTGAGCGGGCGGCTGCGGAACGCCCCCGCGATCAGCGGCCGCAGCTCGTGCACCAGGAAGCTGCGGTAGTACTGCTGCGTCGCGTGCGCGCGCGCCGGCTCGCGCAGAACGTCGACGAACGCGCGCAGCTCGTCCTCGCTGTAGCGCCCGTGCGCGCGGGCCGCGAGCAGCACGCGCCGAGCGAAGTCGCCCTTGCGCATCAGCGCCGGGCCGAGCAGCGGGCTCGCGAGCGCGACCTGGTACCACAGCGTGAGCAGGCGCTTGAGGCTCGGGCGTTCGTCCGGGGGCCACAGGTGGGGGATCGAGCACGCGAGGTAGTGCCTGATCCGCTCCGGCGCGCGCAGGCACACGAGGAAGCCGGTGAACGCGCCCCAGTCGTGCCCGATCAGGTCGACCTGCTGCAGGCCGAGCGCGTCGAGCAGCGCAAGCACGTCGCCGGCCAGCTCCTCCTTGAGGTAGCCGCCGCGCGGCGCGTCGCTCCAGCCGAGCCCGCGCAGGTCGGGCGCGATCACGCGGTGGTCGGCCATCAGGCCCGGCAGCACGTCGCGCCACATGAACCAGTGCTGAGGCCAGCCGTGCAGCAGCACGATCGGCGGCGCGTCCGCCGCCCCGCCCTCGGCGACGTGGAAGCGCAGCCCGCGCACGTGCACGTCGCGGTGCGAGATCCCCTCGACCTGCGGCATCGCGACGGCCATGGCGAGGATCCTACTGGCCGTGCGGCCAGGCGGCGCAGGCGCGTCACCGGGACGCGCTGCGGCTGCTGCCCGAGTAGCCCGCGCCTCCTCAGCGCTCGCGCAGCAGCAGCAGCCCGACGAGCACGCCCGCGAAGGCGATCGTGCCGAACGTCAGCGCGGTGCCGAGGTTGGCGGCGCCGAGCAGTCCGGCGAGCGCGCTGACGAGCGCGAAGGTGGCGACGAGGATCAGCAGGTCGAGGCGCATGCGTGCGGGATTCTGACGCGCGCCGGGCGGATGCGCGGTGCGGGTGGCTCAGCGTGCGGCCGGCTCGCGCTCGCGCGCCGGCTCGCCGGCCGGCGGCGGCGCGGGCGGCGGGCCGCCGCCGCGGTCCAGGCGCGACGGCCACCAGGTCGCCGAGCCGATGTCGAACACGAGCGCCGGCACGAGGATCGAGCGCACGACGAACGTGTCGAGCAGCACGCCGAACGCGATTACGAAGCCGATCTCGGTGAGGCCGATCAGGGGCAGCACGGCGAGTGCGCTGAACGTGCCGGCGAGCACGATCCCCGCCGACGTGATGACGGTCCCCGTCACCGCCAGCCCGCGCAGCATCCCCTCGCGCGTGCCGAAGCGGTGCGTCTCCTCGCGCACGCGCGCCATCAGGAAGATGTTGTAGTCGATCCCCAGCGCGACGAGGAAGACGAACGTCAGCAGCGGCAGCGACGGGTCGATGCCGGGGTAGTGGAAGACGTGCTCGAAGATGAAGATCCCGAAGCCCAGCGCGGCGCCGAACGACAGGATCGTCGACAGCACGAGTAGCGCCGGGCCCAGCAGCGCGCGCAGCAGCAGCGACAGGATCAGCAGCACGACCGCCAGCGCGAGCGGGATCACGACGTGGTTGTCGCGCGTCGCGGACGCGTTGAGGTCCCGCGCGGCCGCCGTCTGGCCGCCGAGCAGCACGACGTCGGTCCCGCCGCCGGCCGCCGCGCGCACGATGCGCCGCAGCGCCGGGATGCCGCTCTCGGCCGCCTTCGAGTACGGGTCGGCGCGCAGGATCGCGTCGATCCGCGTCACGCCGCCGGCGCGCCGCACGGCCTGGATGCGCGCGACCAGCTCGGGGTGCGCGCGCAGCGCCGCCGCGACCGCGCCCACGCGGGCAGGCTTGAGCACGAGCACCTGCGCGGGCGCCGATGCGCCGGCCGGGAACGAGCGCTGCAGCAGCGCCTGGCCCTGCACCGCCTCGACCTTGCCGCGGAAGCCGTTGGCTTGCGTCAGGCCGGTGTTGACGTTGAGGATCCCCGCCGCGAGCACGATCAGCAGCAGCGCGCCCGCGAGCCACACCGGCCGCGGCCGGCGAGAAATCCGCTCGCCGATGCGCCGCCACGGGCCGTGCGTGACGTCGGTGCCGGCGTCGCCGAGGTGCGGCACGAACGGCCAGAACGCGCGCCGGCCGAAGACGACGAGCAGCGCCGGCAGCAGCGTCAGCATGAACAGCGCGGCCAGCGCGACGCCCATCGCGCCGATCGGCCCCAGGCCCGACGTCGCGTTGACCTCCGCGACGCTCAGCGTCAGCAGCGCGCACACGACCGTCAGCGCGCTCGCGAAGATCGCCGGGCCTGCCGTCGTCAGCGCGCGCCGCAGCGCCTCGTGCTTGTCGTCGACGTGACGCAGCTCCTCGCGGTAGCGCGAGACGAGCAGCAATGCGTAGTCGGTCCCCGCGCCGAACACGAGGACAGGCAGGATCCCGCCCGACTGGCCGTTGATCGTCACGCCGGCCTGCGCGAGCAGGTAGCCGAGCCCGCGCGAGCTGGCCTCCGCCATCAGGACGGTGAAGAACGGGATCGCCCAGAAGACCGGCGAGCGGTAGATGATGATCAGCAGCACGAGCACGAGCAGGCCCGTGGCGAGCAGCAGCGTGCCGTTGATGTTCCCGAAGACCTTGATCGCGTCGAGCGAGAAGCCGGCCGGGCCGGTCACCTTCACCTGCAGCCCGCCGAAATTCCCGTGCGTGCGGTCGCGCACCGCCTGGACCGCGTCCTTGAACTTCGTCGAGTTGCCCTGCTGGCCGTGGACGGTCGCGATCAGCAGCGCGGCGCGGCCGTCGCGCGAGAAGACCGGCGGGCCGGGGCGCGAGACGTAGCGCGGCGGGTGGGCGGTGAGCGAGGCGCGGTTGGCGGCGATGCGCGCGCGGTCGGCGGCGGTGAGGCCGCCGGGGCGGTAGTAGACGATCACCGCGTCGGCGACGTCGCCGTGGTCGAAGACGCGCTTGTTGAGCTCGAACGCCTTGACCGACTCGGCGCCGCCGGGCAGGAACGACTCGGTCTCGTTCTTCTGCGCCTGCTCGAACTTGCCCGACTGCGAGGCCAGGCCCATCGCGAGCAGGATCATGCCGACCAGCACGATCCACTTCGAGCGCCGTCCGGCGGTGACCGCGAGCAGGCGGGCGAGACGGCCGGGCGGCGGGGGCGGCGGTGTCGCGGGCGAGACGGCCACGAGCCGGGAGTATGCCCAGGCGCCGGACGACTGACGCCAGCACGTTCTGCGGGCGGGTCCTGTCGCCGGGGGAAGGGTCTCCGCCGGCTCCGTTGCATTCGCCGGCGGAGCCGCGGAGACCCTTCCCCCGCGCCACCCGCCCGATCGACGCCGCGGTCGCCGTCAGTCTTCTTCGCGCGCGTGCGCCTCGAGTGCCTGCTGCAGTGCCGGCACGTCGAGGCCGGGGTCCTGCTGCTCGAGCCAGCGCTCGGCGGCGCGGCGGCCGCCGAGCGCGCGCAGGCCGCGCGCGCCGTGCTCGGCGGTGAAGTCGGCGAGCGCGTGCAGGCGCCGCGCGCGCAGGCGGCGAGCAGGCACATCGGCGGCGGCTCGGTGCACCTCGATCGCGTCGAGCAGCTCGTCGATCCCGCGCGGCGGGACGGCCGAGCTGACCGCGACGACCGGCACGCCGCGCGCCCCGAGCGAGCGCAGCGCCGCGTGCAGGTCGCGCCGCGCCGAGACGGCGACCTGCCCGAGGTCCGCCTTCGTGACGACGAGCACGTCGGGGACCTCCATGATCCCCGACTTGAGGAACTGCAGCACGTCGCCCGAGCCCGGCTGCACGACGACCGCGACCGTGTCGGCGACCTCGGCGACCTCGGTCTCCGACTGGCCGACGCCGACCGTCTCGATCACGACGACGTCGAACGCGGCCGCGAGCGCGTGCGCGGCCGCGCGCGTCGCCGGCGCGAGCCCGCCGAGTCGGTCGCCGGCCGCCATCGAGCGGATGAAGACCTGCTGGTCGGCCGGGTCGTGCTCGATCCGCGCCCGGTCGCCCAGCAGCGCGCCGCCGCTTCGCTTCGACGACGGGTCGACGGCCAGCACCGCGACCGACCGCCCCCGCGCGCGCCACCCGGCCAGCAGCCGCGACAGCAGCGAGGACTTCCCGGCCCCCGGCGGCCCGGTCACGCCCACGACATGCCCCGGCGCCTCGCCACCGAGCGCCGCCGGCGCGACGGCCGCCAGCAGCGCCGCGGTCTGCGCCTGCGCCGCCGGCGCCCGGCTCTCGACCAGGTTCAAGACGGCTGGCGCTGCCGACAAGTCTCCGTCGCGCAAGCGCACGCCGAGTCCAGAGCCGCCGGTCATCGCAGAAACGCTAGCCGCGCAGGCGGTCGAGCGGCGGCTACGCCGGTCAAGCGAGCGACAGAACGCTGATCGGGCGGGTGGCGCGGGGGAAGGGTCCCCGCGGCTCCGCCGGCGCATGCAACGGAGCCGGCGGAGACGCTTCCCCCGGCGACAGGACCCGCCCGCCGCCAGCGCCGGACCCTAGGCCGCTGCGCCCACTCCGTTGCGCTCGGCGACCAAAGCGACGACGTCGCGCATGATGCGCGTGATGTCGAAGTCCTTCGGCGTGTAGACGGCCGCGACGCCCGCGTCGCGCAGCGGCGCCTCGTCGGCGACGGGGATGATCCCGCCGACGACGACCGGGACGTCGCCGATGCCCGCGTCGCGCAGGGCCGCGATCACGGACGGGATCAGCTCGCGGTGCGAGCCCGACAGGATCGACAGCCCGACGACGTGCACGCCCTCCTGCAGGGCGCTCGCCGCGATCTGCGACGGCGTCAGCCGGATCCCCTCGTAGACGACCTCCATGCCGGCGTCGCGCGCGGCGACGGCGATCTGCTCGGCGCCGTTGGAGTGGCCGTCGAGCCCCGGCTTGCCGACGAGGATCTTGATCCGCCGCCCCAGCGCCTCCGAAACGCGCTCGACCTCGTCGCGCAGCTCCTCCATCCCGTGCTCGGAGCCGGCGATCGGCGCGGCCGCCTCGCCGACCCCCGTCGGCGCGCGGTAGGAGCCGAACACCTCGCGCAGCGCGCCGGCCCACTCGCCCGTCGTGACGCCCGCGCGCGCGGCGGCGATCGTCGCCTCCATGATGTTCTCGTCCGACCGCGCGACCCGCTCCAGCTCGGCCAAGGCGGCGTCCACGGCGGCCTGGTCGCGCGCCGCTCGCCACGCGGCCAGCGCCTCCTTCGCCTGCTCCTCGACCGCCGGGTCGACGACGAGGATCCCGCCGTCGCCGTCGGCCGTCAGCGGCGACGGCTCGGTCTCGGCGTAGACGTTCTGGCCGACGACCTTCAGCTCGCCGGCCTCGATCCGCCGGATCCGCTCGCGGTGGGACTCGACCAGCGCGGCCTTCATGTACGGGACCGCCTCGACCGCGCCGCCGTGCTCGGCGACGATCGCCATCTCGGCGCGCGCGCCGTCCCGCAGCTCTGACACGAGGCCGTCCATCACGACCGAGCCCTCGAAGATGTCCGGGTACTCGAGCAGGTCGGTCTCGAACGCGAGCACCTGCTGCAGGCGCAGCGACCACTGCTGGTCCCAGGGGCGGGGGAGACCCAAAGCCTCGTTCCAGGCGGGGAGCTGGATCGCGCGGGCGCGCGCGTTGCGCCCGAGCGTCACCGCCAGCGCCTCGAGCACGATCCGCTGCACGTTGTTCTCCGGCTGGGCCTCCGTGAGCCCGAGCGAGTTGACCTGCACGCCGTAGCGGAAGCGGCGCTCCTTCGGGTCCTGCACGTCGTAGCGGGTGCGGCCCAGCTCGTCCCACAGGATCCCCATCGCGCGCAGCTTCGCGTGCTCCTCGACGAAGCGCACGCCGGCGTTGACGAAGAACGAGATGCGGCTGAAGACGCGACCCATGCGGTCGGCCGGCACGCGCTCGCGGACCGCGTCGAGCACCGCGATCGCCGTGGACATCGCGTAGGCGATCTCCTGCACGGGCGTCGCGCCGGCCTCCTGCAGGTGGTAGGAGCAGACGTTGATCGGGTTCCACTTCGGCACGCGCTCGACCGTGTAGGCGACCATGTCGGCGATCAACCGCATCGACGGGCCGGGCGGGAACGCGTACGTGCCGCGCGAGAGGTACTCCTTGATGATGTCGTTCTGGGTCGTGCCCTGCAGCTGCGCGGGTGCGACGCCCTGCTCCTCCGCCGTGACGACGTAGAGCGCGAGCAGCCAGGCCGCGGTCGCGTTGATCGTCATCGACGTGTTCATCTGGTCGAGCGGGATCCCGTCCAGCAGCGCGGCCATGTCGCCCTTGTGCGCGACCGGCACGCCGACCTTGCCGACCTCGCCGCGCGCCAGCTCGTGGTCGGCGTCGTAGCCGGTCTGGGTGGGGAGGTCGAACGCGATCGAGAGGCCCGTCTGGCCCTTGGCGAGGTTGCGGCGGTAGAGCTCGTTGGACTTCGCGGCGGTCGAATGACCGGCGTAGGTCCGCATCATCCACGGGCGGTCGGGCTCGGGCAGGCGGTGGGGCGGGCGCGCGTCGTCGCTCATCCGGTGAATTGTAGGGTTCGCCCCCGTGAGCGCCACCGATTCGACGCGGCCGATCGACGTCCGCCACCAAGGCTTGGAGCGCGTCATCTGCTGCTGGCAGGTCGGCGACGTGCTCGTCGACCCGGGGCCGGAGTCGGCGCTGTCGACGCTGCTGGACGCGCTCGGCGACTGGCGCCCGCGCGCGCTGCTGCTGACGCACATCCACCTCGACCACGCCGGCGCGAGCGGCGCGCTCGTGCGCCGCTGGCCGGACCTCGACGTCTACGTGCATGAGATCGGCGCGCCGCACCTGGTCGACCCGTCCAAGCTGCTCGCGAGCGCCGGCCGGCTCTACGGCGAGGAGCACATGAAGCCGCTGTGGGGCGAGGTCGTGCCGGTTCCGGCCGAGCGCGTGCACGCGCTGTCGGGCGGCGAGGCGCTGCCGTTCGCGGGCGGGGTCCGCGTCGCCCACACGCCCGGCCACGCCTGGCACCACGTCGCCTACCTGCACGAGTCCAGCGGGCGCGCGTTCACCGGCGACGTCACGGGCGTGCGGATCCCGCCGTCGCACATCACGATCGCGCCGACGCCGCCGCCGGAGATCGACGTCGAGGCGTGGGACGCGTCGCTCGATCTGCTGGGCGAGTGGGCGCCGGCGAGCCTCGGGCTGACGCACTTCGGGCTCGTCGACGACGACGTGCCGGGCCAGCTGGAGGCCGTGCGCGCCTCGTTGCACCGCTTCGCCGAGCTGACGCGCCGCGGCGGGCCGGCGACGGCCGAGGCGGCCGTGCGCGACCTGGTTGCGCGCGCGGCCGACCGGACGGTCGCGGTCGCGTTCGAGGCGGCTGTGCCGGCGCATCATGTCCCGCTCGGTCTGGAGCGCTATTGGCGCAAACGAGCCGAACGCGCCGAGTCTTCGCCATCCGGCCAAGCCGGCGGCTCGTAGCTCCAACCGCGCGCTAACCTGCCCGCGCGATGCCGCAGACGATCGAGCGCGAGCGAGTCCATGGGCCGGGGTCCGGCCTCGGCGGTCACTGGCGCGTGATCGTCCGCAACGACGACCACAACACGTTCGACCACGTCGCCCACACGCTCGCGCGCTACATCCCCGGCGTGAGCGTCCCGCGCGGCTACGGCTACGCCGACCAGATCCACAACAGCGGCCAGGCGATCGTCTGGAGCGGCCAGCGCGAACCGGCCGAGCTGTACTGGGAGCAGCTCGCGGAGGCCGGGCTGACGATGGCTCCCCTCGAGCGCTGCTGACTAACCCCGCACTGTGAACGTCAGCAGGCGCTGCACCGCGCCGAGCGACGGTATCGCCGCGACGGTCACCGGCAGGCCGCTGGCGCGTTGGGCGAGGCGGCGGGAGCTCGTGAGCGGCAGCTTGAGCGTGATCGTGCGGCCGCGCACGATGTTGCGGATCCGCATCGTGCCGAGCTGCGCTCCCGCGCGCGAGAAGCGCACGCGACCGCTGCAGCCGGGGCCGTCGAGGTCGAGCAGGCCGATCGCCACGGGGCACTTGACGCGCACGACGAGCGCGCCGTGCTGCAGCGGCAGCAGCGGCGAGACGCTGATGCGCCCGCCGCCGCGCGAGGCGTGGCCGGTGAAGGGGAACACGAGCGTCGGGATCGCCATCCGTCCCTGCCCGGGCGCCGGCGCGACGCGCGTCGTCTCGCAGTCGATCGCCGGGTCGTCGAGCGGGTCGGCGACGACGAGATCGGGCCCGCCGTCGCACGCGACCGCGTCGGCCTGGCCGTCGCGCAGATCGAAGCGGTCGGCGTACGGGGTGCCCTCGAGCTGCTCGACGTCGCGCCCGATCGTGTCGCCCTCGACCGGTTCGCCGCTCGCGCCCGCGACGCCGACGACGACGTGCACGCCGACGCCGTCGTGGCGCGCGGCGATGCTGCCGTCGGACGCGATCCGGTCGGCGTAGGTGACGAGGTCGATCCCCGGCCCGCCGCGCAGCACGTCGGCGCCCGGCCCGCCGCCGATCACGTCCTGGCCGGCGCCGCCGTCGATCGTGTCGTCGGCCGGGCCGCCGATCAGCACGTCGTCGCCCGCGCCGCCCTGGATGCGGGCCGGCAGGTCGGCGCGCACGCGCACGTCGCTGCCGAGGTCGCTCGTGCGCACGTCGATGCGGTCGATCCCGGCGGCCGGGCACTCGACGCGGTAGCCGCCGAGGCTCGCGACGCACGGCGCCTGCACCGTCATCCTGCTGGCGATCTCGTCGAGGCGCAGGACGTCGCCGGCCTGCGAGATCGTGACGTTGTTCGGCTCGCTCTGATCGACCGTGCCGTCGAACGCGAGCGTGCCGTCCTGCTCGGAGACGAGTGCGCCCGCGAACGCGGGGCCGGCGCCGATCAGGACGGCGGCGAGCGCGAGCAGCAGGGCGAACGGAAGGCGCATGGGGAACGAGCGACGCGGCCGCCGGGGCGGCCGCGCGAGCCTCGTCATGGTAATCACGCGGGAAGCGGAGAGGTTGCGCCGCCGCGCGCTGGCGCAGCCGCGCTCACGCCGCCTGCGCGACTGCCTTGCCGGCCTGCTTCTCGGGGCTGATCCGCACGACGTTCCAGATCAGCCCGAGCTTTTCCATCGTCACGATCGCCAGCCCGGCCGGGTCGGCGAGCTTCTCCCACGGCCGCAGGCCGTGGAACGCGGACGTGGGGAAGGCGTGGTGGTTGTGGTGCCAGGCCTCGCCGAGCGACGGCAGCGCGAGCCAGAAGACGTTGCGCGACTCGTCGTCGGTGGCGAAGCGCCGGCGCCCGAAGAAGTGGCAGACGGAGTTGATCGACCACGTCACATGGTGCAGCAGGAAGATCCGCACCAGCCCGCCCCACAGCAGGCCCGTCAGCGCGCCTGCGAGCGTGAAGCCCGACAGCGCGAAGCCGGCCAGCGCCGGGAGCGCCAGCGTCAGCCCGACCCACATGAGGAACGTGCGGTTGACCCAGCGGATCGGACGGTCCTTGACGAGGTCGGGCGCGTAGCGGTGTGCGGACGCGCGCCCGTGCCCGTCGCCCGTCAGCATCCAGCCGAGGTGCGCGTGCCAGAGCCCGTGCAGCGCGCCCAGCACGCCCGGCTTGCGCCCGACGTGAGGGCTGTGCGGGTCGCCTTCCTGGTCGGGGTAGACGTGGTGCTTGCGGTGGTCGGCGACCCAGGTGATGACGCTGCCCTCGACGGCCATCGAGCCGAGGATCGCGAACGTGACGCGCATCGCGCGCGAGGTCTCGAACGCGCGGTGCGTGAAGAGGCGGTGGTAGCCGATCGTGATGCCGAAGCCGGTCGCGATGTAGAAGACGGTGAAGATGGCGAGGTCGGTCCAGCCGACCGCGCGGTGCCACAGCAGCACGATCGCGGCCACGAAGGCGGCGAACGGCAGCAGCACGGCGCCGAGGTTTGTGAGGCGATGAGCACGGGACATGGGTTTGAAGCTTACGGCGCAAACGGTTATGTGTCCTCGTCTGCGCTCAACGATCTGAGCGGCAGAAGTTGTAGCTTTAACACAAGAAATGGCCGCGACCGACGTCCTGCGACCCTGGCACCGGCTGCCCGCCGCGGCGGCCGCCGCGCTGCGTCCCGAGCTGCCGGACCTCGCACGCGAGATCATCGCCGCGATCCGCGTCGAGGTGCCGGCCTACGCGCGTCCGCTCGAGGGCCCGTTCGGGCGCGGGCTGACCGCGGGCGTGGAGGAGGCGCTGCGCCAGTTCCTCGACGGGATCGAGGCCGGCGGGCGGACGCCGCGCTCGCGCGTGTACGTCGACCTCGGGCGCGGCGAGGTGCGCTCCGGGCGCAGCCTCGAGGCGCTGCTGAGCGCGTACCGCGTCGGCGCGCGCGTCGCCTGGCGGCGCTTCTCGGCGGCGGGGGTGGCGGCCGGGCTGCCGCCCGCGACGCTCTACGAGCTGGCCGAGTCGATCTTCGCCTACATCGACGAGCTGTCGGCCAAGTCGGCCGAGGGCTACGCGCTCGAGCAGTCGGCGACGGCGGGCGAGCGCCGCGCGCAGCGCCAGCGGCTCGTGCGATTGCTCGTGCGCGACCCGCCGGCCGACCCGCACGACGTCGAGGAGGTCGCGCACGCGGCCGAATGGCGGCTGCCGGCGACGCTCGCCGCGCTCGCGCTGCCGCTCGACGAGAGCCCGCGCGTGCTGCCGCGCCTGCCGGCCGAGGCGATCGCCGAGACGATCGGCGACGTCGTCTGCGTGCTCGTGCCCGATCCGGAGCGCAGCGGGCGCCGCGCGCAGCTGGCCGAGGCGGTCGGCGCCCGCCACCACGCCGCGCTCGGCCCGCCGGTGCTGTGGGGCGAGGCGGCGCTGAGCCTCGCGCGCGCCCGCGCGGTGCTCGCGCTCGCGGCGGAGGGCACGATCCCCGCGCGCGGGGTGATCGACGCGCGCGACCACGCCGCCGCGCTGCTGCTGCGCGCCGACCGCCGGCTCGCGGCCGAGCTCGTGTGCGCGCGCCTCGCGCCGCTCGACGCGCTGCCGGCCGGCGCGCGCGCCCGCCTGACCGCGACGCTCGCCGCGTGGCTCGCCGCCCAGGGCCGCCCGCAGGCCGTCGCCGAGCAGCTCCACGTCCACCCGCAGACGGTCCGCTACCGCCTCGGGCGCCTGCGCGACCTGCTCGGCGACGCCCTCGACGACCCCCAGGCGCGCTTCGAGCTCGAGCTGGCGCTGCGCGCCTCCGCGGGCATCTGATTGCGCTTGCGCAAGCAAGTAGATCGTGCAATACTTGCTTACGTGCAAGCAACTCCAACTCCAACTCCAACTCCAACTCCAACTCCAACTCCGACCCTCGCCCCTCGCTCGCGCACGTCCGCCAGCCCGGCGGGCGCGGCGCAGGCGCTCTACGCCGTCAGCTTCACGCTGCACCAGCGCATCTGCCGCGACATCTACCAGCGGCTGCACGAGCTCGGACTCTCCGTCACGGAGGCCAAGATGCTCCACCTGCTCCAGCAGGAGCCCGACAACGAGCTGAGCGTCAAGGAGCTCGGCGAGCACTTCACGCTGTCGCTCGCCGCCGCCAGCCGCGCCGTCGAGTCGCTGCACCAGCACGGCTACGCCGAGCGCCGCGAGTGCCCGAGCGATCGCCGCATCAAGCGCGTGCGCATCACCGACGCCGGCCGCGCCGCGATCGCCGAGCTGCACGTCGCCAACATCGCCGCGCTGACGGAGTTCGCCACCACGTTGACCACCACCGAGCGGCGCGACCTCGTCGCCGCCCTGGCCCCGCTGCTGGAGCGCCTCGAGGTCCGTCCGACGCCGGAAGGACCCAGCGCATGACCGACCAGATCGCCGCCAGAGCCCGTTCCCTCGCGCTGACCGACGAGAACCGCCGCTGGTGGACGCTCGCCGCGATGTGCTTCGCGCTGTTCATGATCATGCTCGACAACACGGTCGTGAACGTCGCGCTGCCGTCGATCCAGCGCAGCCTGCACGCCAGCCTCGCCGCGCTCGAGTGGACGCTGAACGCCTACACGCTCACGCTCGCGGTGCTGCTCGTCGTCGGGGGGCGCCTCGGCGACCTCTTCGGGCGGCGGCTGACCTTCCTGATCGGCGTGACGGTCTTCGCGCTCTCCAGCGCGGCGATCGGCCTGGCGCCGAACGACACGGCGCTCGTCGCCGGGCGCGCGATCCAGGGGATCGGCGCGGCGCTGATGATGCCGGCGACGCTGTCGATCGTCTCCAACGCCTTCCCGCCGCACGAGCGCGGAAAGGCGCTCGGGACGTGGGCGGGCGTCTCGGCGCTCGCGCTCGCGATCGGGCCCGTGATCGGCGGCTTTTTGACCGAGAGCGTGAGCTGGCGCGCGATCTTCTTCCTCAACGTGCCGGTCGCGGTCGGCGCGGTCGTCGTGACGCTGTTCTCGACGCACGAGTCGCGCGACGAGACCGTCGGGCGCGAGATCGACTACGCCGGGATCGGAACCTTGACGCTCGGGCTGACCGCGCTCGTGCTCGCGCTGATCGAGGGCAACGCGTGGGGCTGGGACTCGGCCGCGATCCTCGCGCTGTTCGCGACGGCCGCGGTGGCGCTGCCGGCGTTCGTGGCGATCGAGCTGCGCGTGCGGGCGCCGATGGTCGACTTCGGCTTCTTCCGCTCGCGCTCGTTCCTCGGCGCCAACCTCGTCGCGTTCATCGTGACCTTCGCGATGTTCTCGATGTTCTTCTTCATCGCCCTCTACATGCAGAACATCCTCCACTACTCGCCGCTGCAGGCCGGGGTGCGCTTCCTGCCCTCGACGCTCGTGCTGATCGTGATGGGGCCGGTCGCCGGGCGCCTGGCCGACCGCGTCGGCCCGCGGCCGCTGCTCGTCGGCGGCCTGCTGCTGTGCGCGACGGCGCTCGGGTGGGAGTCGTTCATGACGTCGCACAGCGGCTACGGCTTCCTCGCGCCCGCGTTCGTGCTGATGGGACTCGGCATGGGGCTCGTGATGTCGCCGATGACGACCGCCGCGATGAACGCGGTCGACCGCACGAAGGCGGGCGTCGCGTCCGGCGTGCTGTCGATGTCGCGGATGGTCGGCGGGACGTTCGGGATCGCGATCCTCGGCGCGATCGTCGCCGGCGTCGGCAGCGCGAAGATCGACGCGCGCCTGCCGCAGCTGCCGGCCGGCGCGCGCCAGCGGCTGACCGACTCGCTCGGCGCCGGCGGCGTCGACGGCCGTGCGCCCGCGCGGGTCGTCGCGGCGACGCACGACGCGTTCATCGCCGCGCTCGGGACCGGCCTGAAGATCGGCTCCGGGGTCGCGGTCGTCGGCGCGCTCGTGGCGCTGGCGCTCGTCTCCAACCGCCGGCCGGCCGCGCCGGATCCGGTGGCAGTGCGCGAGCCCGAGCCGGAGCTCGTCCACGCGTAGCGACGGGCGGCGCGGCGGGAGCCATCCGCCGCGCCGCTTAGCGTGCAGTCGTGCGCGTCCTCGACACCATCGACGAGCGGGCGATGGACGAGCTGGTCGCGCGCGGCGAGTTCTTCTGGCTCGACGTCGTCGGCGCGGAGGATCCGGCGCTGAAGCGGCTCGGCGAGCGCTTCGGCTGGCACCCGCTCGCGCTCGAGGACACGCTGCACTTCGAGCAGCGGCCGAAGCTCGACCGCTACGGCGACCACACGCTGCTCGTCTTCTACGGGGCGCAGGAGTCCGACACGGCCACGCCGGACCTGCTCGAGGTTCACCTCGTCGTCAGCGGCGACTGGGTCGTCACCGTGCGGCGGGAGCGGTGCGGGGGGCTCGATGCGCTGCGCACGCGCCTCAGCGAGGAGGGCGGCCAGAACGAGCAGTTCGTCGTCTACCGCATTCTCGACGCGCTCACCGACACGTTCTTCCCGGTCCTCGCGGCGATCGACGACGCGATCGACGAGCTCGAGGACGCGATCGTGCTCAAGCCCGACGACGAGCAGCTCCAGCGTCTGTTCCACCTCAAGCGCGCGCTCGTGACGCTGCGGCGCATCGTCACGCCGCAGCGCGACCTCGCGGCGCGCACGATCGACGAGATCTCCGAGCTGCCCGGCCTGGAGCCGGGAACCCGCGACTACTTCCGCGACGTCTACGACCACCTGATCCGCGTCTCGGACATGGTCGACTCCTACCGCGACCTGCTCACGAGCGCGATGGACGTCTACCTCTCGACCGTCTCCAACCGCCTCAACGTCGTGATGAAGCAGCTGACCGTCGTGGCGACGATCTTCCTGCCGATCACCGCGCTGACGGGCTTCTTCGGCCAGAACTTCGGCTGGCTCGTGCTCCACATCCGCGGCCAGACGTCGTTCTTCCTCTACGGCGTCGGCGGGATCGTGCTGTCGTTCGTGGCGCTGATGATCTGGTTCAAGCGCAACGACTTCATCTGAGGCCGCGCGGCCCGGCGCGCAGCTACGATTCGCCCCCTCGTGACGTCGAACTGCGAAGAGGTGCCGAGTGGCTGTTGACGTGAGCCAGGTCGCGACCGTGGCGACCGAGCCGGGCGAGCTGCCCAAGACGATGACCGCCTGGGTGATCCGCGAGGAGCGCCAGGGCGAGCCGCTCGACGCCTTCCAGCTCGAGGAGATCGAGGTCCCCGAGCCCGGCGCGTTCGAGGTGATCGTGCGCGTGATGGCCGCCGGCGTGAACTTCAACAACGTGTGGGCGGCGCTCGGCGAGCCGGTCTCGGTCATGCGCTACGGCGACCACCCGCAGTACGGGCACCACATCGGCGGCTCCGACGCGTCCGGGATCGTCTGGAAGGTCGGCGACGGCGTCACGCGCTGGAAGCCCGGCGACGAGGTCGTGATCCACTGCAACCAGGCCTCCTACGAGGACCCGGAGGTCCACGGCCTCGACCCGCTCGCCGCCCCCTCGCAGATGATCTGGGGCTACGAGACGACGTGGGGCTCGTTCGCGCAGTTCACGAAGGTCCAGGCCCAGCAGCTGCTGCCCAAGCCGCAGGCGCTCGCGTGGGAGGAGGCCGCCTCCTACGGCCTCACCTACTTCACCGCCTACCGCATGCTGATCGACCAGGTCAAGCTGCAGCCCGGCCACCGCGTGCTGATCTGGGGCGCGGCCGGCGGCCTCGGCGTGTTCGCGACGCAGCTGTGCAAGATCGCGGGCGCGCGATCGGTCGGCGTCGTCTCCTCGGCCGAGAAGGGCGAGCTGGTCAAGCAGCTCGGCGCGGTCGACTTCATCGACCGTAACGAGTTCGCGGGCATGATGCGCCGCGGCGGCGAGACGCCCGACGAGGAGAAGGCGCGCTTCAAGGAGTCGCGGCGCTTCTGCAAAGCGGTCGAGGAGAAGCTCGGCGGCGCGCCCGACATTGTTTTCGAGCACGTCGGCAAGGCGACGTTCCCGACCTCGGTGCTGTGCGTCAAGCCGTTCGGCAAGGTCGTCATCTGCGGCGCGACGTCCGGCTTCCAGCTCGACTTCGACGTGCGCTACCTGTGGATGCGCCAGAAGCAGATCATCGGCTCGCACTTCGCCAACGCGTGGGAGGCGACGAAGGCCAACGAGCTGATCGACCAGTCGCTCGTGCGCCCCGTGCTGTGGCAGACGATGGGGTTCGAGAAGGTCGCCGAGGCCCACCAGCTGCTGCGCGACAACAAGCACCTCGGCAAGATCGCGATCCTCGTCGGCGCGACCGAGGAGGGGCAGGGCAAGACCGCCGACGGCCCCGGCGCGATCCGGGCGGAGGTCGGGGCGTAGGCGCTTCCCGCGTCCCGCTCGCTAGGATCCAGCGCCCATGGCCGGCGTCGTCCACATCCCCTGGTACGCGAGCGTGTTCCGCGGCGACAAGCTCGCCGCGGCGATCGCCGAGGTCTCGGCGTTCGCGCCGCGCTACGGGGCGACGCAGTACCGCGTCCACCGCTCGCGCGACGACGCGTACAAGTTCGTGCAGATGGTCTGGTTCGACTCCAAGCTCGACTGGGAGCGCTACTGGGAGGGCCCGGAGATGACCGCGATGCGCGCGCGCTGCTCGGGCTGGTACCAGGTCCCGGTGCTGTACGTCTGGCACGAGGAGATCGCGGTCGACGTGATCGAGAGCGCGCAAGCGGGGCCGGCGCCGGCCCAAGCGCCCTCGGCTTTCTAGCGTTACGCATCCAGGCGGATGCATCGGCGTGCCTGGCAAGGACGCAGGGAACGTGGCCTGCGCGCGCAGGCGAGTGACCGAGACGCCGCCAGGCGCGCCGATGCGCCGCCTAGGGCTGCAGCAAGTCCGCTTGCGCGCTGGTCCGCTGCGCGCCGACCGTGAGGCGTGCGGGGGCGGGGCCGCCGTTGCGCACGCCGACGACGCAGGCGCCGCGCACAATCCCGATCGACACGCGGGCGGTGCCCTGCGGGTTGATCGGGCCGGTCGAGGCGGGCGCGCTGACGCACGACGAGCCGCCGGCGAGACCGTCGACGACGACGTCGCGCGAGCGGCTGCTCTCGTTGGCGACGAGCAGCACGACGGGGCCGGCGCCGATGCGGTCCGGCGAGATCTGGACGCGCGAGTTCGTGACGGCGATCGCGAGGTTGGCGGGGGCGGGCGGGCGCGGCGTGTTCGCGTAGCCGCGGCTCGAGCCGCAGCCGGCCAGCCCCGGCAGGGCAAGGCACAGCAGCGCTACGAGCATCGGCACCCGGCTCCCCGTCACGCGCGCACCTTAGCCGACCGGCCAGTCAACGGGAAGGCCGCCGGCCGACGATCCCAGCGATCCGATGCTTTTCGGCCTATGCCGACGGCGACGCCGTCGCCGCGACGCGCTCGCGCTCGTCGGCCAGCTCGTGCAGCGCCTGCTGAAGGCGCTCCCACGAGATCAGCTCGGCGGCCTCGTACTCGGGCCCGGAAAGCTCGGTGAGGCTGCTGCGGTAGTCCTTCCACGCGGCGGACGTGCGCTCGTCCAACTCGCGCAGGCGCTGCCCGGTCTCCTGGTCGGCGGTTGAAGCGGTCATCGCGGCGCCTCCTTCCTCGTCGGGTCTCCCCGTGCTGGTCCCATGGTACCCGTGCTGTCAGTCGCAACACGCCGCAGGCGGCGAGGTTGCTCAGAACGGCAGCTCGACGATCTCGGCTTCGGCCCTGCCGGCCATCGCGCTCGTGCCCGGTGCTGCCTCGCGGCGCATGAGCGCGAGCCCGATCGGGCCGTGCACGGGGGAGACCGTGACGCTCGACAGCGTCCCGACCGCGCGCTCGCCCTGCACGAGCGCGGTGCCGGCCGGCACCGGCTCGCTCAGCCGCAGGCCGCGCAGGTGGCGGTTGGGCTTGCCCTTGTAGTGGAGGCGGGCGACGGTCTCCTGGCCGGTGTAGCAGCCCTTCGTGAACGAGACGGCGCGCTCGTTGAGGCCCGCCTCCTGCGGGATCGTCGTCTCGTCCAGCTCGGCGCCGTAGCGCGGGCGCCCGCGCTCGATCCGCAGGCAGTCGGCCGCCGCCTCCGACACCGGCTCGGCGCCGCGCGCGCGCAGCGCGGCGATCAGCGCCTGCGTCCGGTCCGCGTCGCACAGCAGGTCGACGCCGTTGTCGTCGGTCGCGATCAGCCGCACCGGCACGCCGTCGACCTCGGCGGCGGCGTGCGCGTGCTCGTCGGCGGCCAGGCCGGCGGCGTCGGCGCCGGCGACGGCGCGCGCCCGCGGCCCGATCAGCGACACGAGCCCGCGCTGGAGCGTGCGCTTGTGCAGCTCCACGTCGTAGCCGATCAGCGCGCGATGGACCACGTTGAAGACGCCCTGCAGCGCCGCGCGCTCGGTGTCGAGCAGCAGCTCGTCGCCGGCGTCGAGGATCCGCAGGTCGCCGAGCATCTTGCCCTTCGGCGTGAGCACCGCGGCGTAGCAGCCGGCGCCGGGCTCCAGCGCCTCGACGTCGTTCGTCACCTGGCCCTGCAGGAACGCCTTCGCGCCGCCGCCGGTGAGCGCGAGCTTGCCGCGCTCGGAGCGGTCGAGCAGCGCGCAGCCCTCGCGCAGGGCGCGCTGCTCGGCGGACAGCTGGCCGGTCGACGCCATGCGGTCGAGGATAGCGAGCGGCCCCGCGGCCGCGGGTCTGCCGAATCTGAGATTTAGGTGTGCCATAATATCGGTCGCATGCTCTCGGAAGCTGCTCACCGGCCGTCGCGCTCGTCAGCGATCGAGGACTACGCGAAGGCGATCTACGCGCTGCAGTCGCGCACCGGCACGGCCGTCTCGACGAACGCACTCGCCGAGCGGCTCGGCGTCACCGCCGGCTCGGCGTCGGGGATGGTGCGCAAGCTCGACGAGCTGGGCCTCGTCTCGCACGTCCCCTACAAGGGCGTCGAGCTGACCGAGCCGGGGCGCAAGCTCGCGCTCGAGGTGCTGCGCCACCACCGGCTGCTCGAGCTGTACCTGGCCGAGTCGCTCGGCCTGCCGTGGGACCGCGTCCACGCCGAGGCCGAGGTGCTCGAGCACCACATCTCCGAGGAGCTGGAGGAGCTGATCGCCGCCAAGCTCGGCAACCCGACGCACGACCCGCACGGCGACCCGATCCCGACGCGCGAGCTGGAGATCGAAGAGGGCGACAGCGAGAGCCTCGCCGGGCTCGCGCCCGGCGACCGCGGCCGCTTCGTGCGCATCTCCGACTCCGAGCCGGAGATGCTGCGCTACCTCGCCGAGCGCGGCATCCGCCCCGGCGACGCGTTCGAGGTGATCGACCGCCAGCCGTTCGGCGGCCCGCTGTTCGTGCGCTTCGCGGCGGCGCCCGGCGTGGCGCTCGGCGAGGGCGACCCCGTCCACGTGCTCGGCGGCGCGCTCGCCGCCGCGATGCGCGTCGAGGTGGGGGCGTGAACCCGCCACCCCCGCCGCCGCCCGCGGTCGACGCCTCGGGCGCCGTCGCGCTCCCGTCGCCCAGCGCGCTGCAGCAGATCCGCGCGCGGCGCGGCCTGCGCGGCGTGCTTCCGCTGCTCGGGCCGGCGTTCGTGGCCGCGATCGCGTACGTCGACCCGGGCAACTTCGCGACGAACGTCGCCGGCGGCGCCGGCTACGGCTACGTACTGCTGTGGGTCGTGCTGGCGGCGAACCTGATCGGGATGCTGATCCAGTCGCTGTCGGCGAAGCTCGGCGTCGCGAGCGGGCGCAACCTGCCCGAGCTGTGCCACGAGCGGCTGCCGCGGCCGGCGTCGCTGGGCCTGTGGGTGCAGGCCGAGCTGATCGCGATGGCGACCGACCTCGCCGAGCTCGTCGGCGCGGCGATCGCGCTCAACCTGCTGTTCGGCGTGCCGCTGTTCGCGGCCGGGCTGATGACCGGCGCGGTCGCGTTCGCGATCCTCGCGCTGCAGTCGCGCGGCTACCGCCACTTCGAGCTGGCGATCGGGGCGATGCTCGCGCTCGTCCTGCTCGGCTTCCTGTACGAGACGCTGAAGGTCGGCGCCGACGGGGGCGCGGTCGCGCGCGGGTTCGTGCCCGGCTTCGGCGGCGGCTCGGGAGCGGTGCTGCTCGCGTGCGGGATCCTCGGCGCGACCGTCATGCCGCACGTCATCTATCTGCACTCGGCGCTCACGCAGGAGCGGATCCCGGCGCGCGACGAGCGCGAGCGGCGGCGGCTGGCGCGCTTCCTGCGCCTCGACGTCGTCGTCGCGATGACGGTCGCGGGCGTCGTGAACATGCTGATGCTGATCGTCGCCGCGTCGCTGTTCCACGGCTCCGGGCTGACCGGCGTCGAGACGATCGAGGGCGCGCATGCCGGCTTCGAGCGGCTCGTCGGCGGCGGCGCGGCGCTCGCGTTCGCGGGCGCGCTGCTGGCGTCGGGCTTCGCCTCCTCGAGCGTCGGCACGTACGCCGGCCAGGTGATCATGCAGGGCTTCGTCGGGTTCACGATCCCGCTCGCGCTGCGGCGGCTCGTGACGATGCTGCCCGCGCTCGCGGTGCTCGCGGTCGGGCTGAACCCCACGCGCTCGCTCGTGATCAGCCAGGTCGTGCTGTCGTTCGGGATCCCGTTCGCGCTCGTGCCGCTGATCTGGCTCACGAGCCGCCGCGACGTGATGGGGCCGCTCGTCAACCGCCGCGCCACGGCGGTCGCCGCGTGGGCGATCGCCGTCGCGATCGTTGCGCTCAACGTCTTCCTGCTGGTGCAGACGTTCGCGGGGTAGGCTTCCCGGCGATGAGCCTCGCCGACGCCTTCCAGCAGATCGTCGACTCGCTGCCAGACGACTGGACCGACCTCGAGCTCGACCTGCGCATCTCCGACGAGTCGCGCTACGTCGAGGCGGCGGTGTCGCTCGTGACGTGCAACGCGCAGCCCTACTCGCGGGCCGAATGGCACTGGCGGCTGCTCGTCGCGCACCGCTTCGGCCACGCGGCCGCGGTGCCGGCCGTGCACAGCGCGCTGGCGCTGCTCGACGAGGCGGGGATCAGCGGCGAGCTGGTCGTGCGCGAGGTGCGCAGCGGACGCGTCGAGGTCACGCACGCGTGGGGGCGTCCGGAGTCGGCAATGCGCACGTTCCGCGCGCTGCGGGCGCAGTAGGTCGGCGGCGGTGGCGCGCGTCGCCGTCTACTCGCCGGACCTGATGTTCGGCTCGGCGATGCTCGAGCTGCTGAAGGAGGGCGGGCACGAGGGCGTGCTGTGCAAGGACGGCGAGACGCTCGCGCGCTGCCTGGGCGAGCACCCGGCGCGCCTGCTGATCGCCGACGCGACCGCCGACGCGCTCGCGCGGCTGGAGCTGGTTGGGCGCGCGCGGGCGGCCGGATCGCTCGACGGGATGGCGACCGTCGCGGTCTACTCGCACGTCGACGGCGACGCGCGCACGGTCGCCGAGGAGGCCGGCTTCGACCTCGTCGTCCCGCGCTCGCGGATGACGCGCGAGGGCGCGGAGCTGATCGGGCGGGTGCTCGGGTGAGGGCGCTCGACGCGCGCGCTGCCGGCGGAGGCGGAGGCGGCGCGATCGAGCGGGCGGCGGGCGCTCCGGATGCGCTCCGACGCGGTGTCGTCGCGCGAGCGGCGGGCTCGCGGGGTGCGCGGTGATCGCGCTCGTCACCGGCGCTTCCAGCGGCATCGGCGCGGCGACCGCGCGGCGGCTCGCGCGCGAGCCGGACGCCCACCTCGTGCTCGTCGCGCGCAGCGAGGACAAGCTGCTGGCGCTCGCGGACGAGCTCGGCGGCGCGACCGTGGTCGCCGTCGACCTGACCGACACCGACGCCCCGGCGCGCGTGCGCGCGGCGCTGGAGGCCGAGCACGGCGGCCGGCTCGACCTGCTCGTCAACAACGCGGGAGCGTCCTGGAACCTCGACTTCGCTGAGGGCGGCTTCGAGAACGTGCGGCGCACGATGGAGCTCAACTTCGACGCGCAGCTGCGCTTGACCGAGGCGCTGCTGCCGCTGCTGCGCGCCTCCGCGCCGTCGGCGATCGTCAACGTCGCGTCGACCGCGGGGCGCGTCGCGCGCGGCGGCGGCGGCGCCTACTCGGCCTCGAAGTTCGCGCTGATCGGCTGGAGCGACGCGCTCTACTACGAGGAGCGCCCGCACGGCGTCCATGTCGGGGTCGTGAATCCGGGCTTCATCGCGACCGAGGGCTTCCCGCAGCGGATGCTGGTCGACCGGCGCCTGACGCGCTGGGCCGTCGCTAAGCCCGCGACCGCCGCCGAGGCGATCGCCGACGCCGGCCTGCACCGCCGCGCGGAGCGCTACACGCCGCGTGCGTACTGGATCCCGGCGCTGCTGCGGATCGCGGCGCCGCGGCTCGTGCGCCGCGTGCTCTCGCGCTCCGGCGACCAGCTGATCGCGCGCCGCTGACTAGGCGGATGCATCGCCGTGCCTGGCAAGGACGCAGGGAGCGTGGGCTGCTCTGGCAGCCGAGCGACCGAGGACGCCGCCAGGCGCGGCGAGGCGCCGCCTAGCCAGGCACGAGCGTCGTGTCGAACGCCTTGCCGACGTCCGGCGGGCGCTTGACGATCCCGAAGCGGGCCTCCCACCTCGCCCATGCGCGCAGGGTGACCGGGTCGAGCGCGCCGATGCGGCCGCCTGGGCCCTGGAGGGCGGGGAGCAGCACGGTGAGCTGCTGCTGGAGCTGGGTGCGGTCGAGGCCGGGGACCGCGCGCCGGAGGTCGGCGACCGCCTGCCGCGGGTGCTCGACGGTCATGCTGTAGCCGCCCGCGAGCGCGCGCACGACCGCCTCGACGAGCGCGCGGTTGCGCGTGAGCGTCGCGCGCGTGACGACCAGCACGAGCTCCGGGTAATGGGGCGCGCCGTAGGCGTCGACGCGGAACTCGCGGATCCCCGGACGCTTGGCGCGCAGCGCGACGCCCTCGACGTTCCAGAACGCGGTCGCGCCCGCGACGCGTCCGCCGAGCAGCGCCGGGACTGCGTCGAAGCCGATCGTCACGCGGTGCACACGCGCGTAGTCGCCGCCGGCGCCGGTCACGATCGAGCGCAGCACGGCGTCGTCGCTCGGCAGCCCGCTGACCCCGACCTTGCGGCCGGCGAGCGCGCGCGGGCTCGCGACCGACGGCTGCGCGAGCACCGCCGCGAGCGGGCGCTGGACGATCGCCATGACGCCGACGAGGTCGCGGCCCCGCTCGCGCGCGAGCGCGAGGTCGTGGACGTCGAAGATCGCGAAGTCGGCGCGGCCGCTCAGCAGCAGCTTGACGCTGTCGGTCGACGCGCCCGGCACCTGGACGTGCAGGCGCACCCCTTCCTGGCGGTCGAGCCCGTGCGCGACCGCCGCGTAGATCCCGGCGTGCGCCGCGTTGGGCGTGAAGTCGAGCACGAGCGTCGCGTCGCGCGGGGTGCCCGCCGAGGTGCTCGCGTCGCCGCCGCTCCCGCAGCCGGGCAGGAGCGCCGCGAGCACGGCGAGCAGGGGCAGGGCGCGGCGCATCGGGAATCGGAGCATATGCGGCGCGCGGGATGGGCAGGGGTGCGCCTCTACACTCCGCGCGGGATGCGCCGCCGCGTCACGTTCAGCCGCAACCTCACGCTCTCGCTGTCGCGGACGTGCGTCTCGCACTGCAAGTACTGCGCGTTCGCGACGCACCTGCCGCACCTGCACGAGCCCGCGGAGGTCGAGCGGCTGATCGACGGCGCCGCGCGGCGCGGCGTCAAGGAGCTGCTGGTCCTCACCGGCGACGACCCCGGTCACCATCCCGGCGTGCGTGCGCGCCTCGCCGCGCTGGGCTTCGCAGACTTCGTCGCCTACGTCGCGTGGTGCTGCGAACGGGCGCTCGAGCGCGGGCTGCTGCCGCACACGAACCTCGGCGCGCTCTCGCGCGCGGATCTCGCACGCCTGCGCGAGGTGACCGCGTCGCAGGGGCTGATGCTGGAGTCCACGCGCCCGGATCTGATCGCGCATCAGGGCTCACCTACCAAGGACCCGGCGCTGCGGCTGGCGACGATCCGCGCGGCCGGCGAGCTGAAGATCCCCTTCACGAGCGGGATCCTCGTCGGGATCGGCGAGACCGCCGACGACCGGGTCGCCGCGCTCGAGGCGCTCGCCGCGGTCCACGCCGAGCACGGCCACCTGCAGGAGGTGATCCTGCAGAACTTCGTCCCGCACCGCCGCTACTACGGCGAGGAGCCGGCCGAGGTGGCGAGCGCGGCGGCCGAGGCGTACTGGCGTACTGGCCTCCACGACGGGCCCGACATGCCGGCGCCGTCGTGGTCCTCGCCGGTCTCGCTCGACGACATGAAGCGCCTGGTCGCGGCCGCGCGCGAGCTGCTGCCCGGCGTCGGGATCCAGCTCCCGCCCAACCTGGCCGACTGGTGGCCGGAGCTGGTGCAGGCCGGCGCGACCGACCTCGGCGGCCTGTCGGCCAACGGCGACCACATCAGCCCCGAGCACCCGTTCCCGAGCCCCCACCAAGTCCGCAAGCGCCTGCAACAGGACGGCGTCGCGCTGACCGAGCGCCTCTGCGTCTACCCGGTCTACATCGACGCCGACTGGCTCGCGCAGGGCGTGCTCGACACGATCAAGCGCAAGTACTGGAGCTTCATCCCGCGCCGCGGCTCCGGCCGCACCGAGCCGCCGTTCGCGATCCGCTCCGACCTCGTCGGCCCGGCGATCGAGCGCGCCCGCGAGGGCGCCCGGCTGTCGCCCGAGCAGCTGACCGCGCTGTTCGCCGAGACGCGCCCGGAGGCGATCGCCGAGCTGCGCGCCGCCGCCGACGCGCTGCGCGCCGAGCTGGCGGGGGAGACGGTCACGTTCGTCGTCAACCGCAACCTCAACCTCTCCAACGTCTGCGTCGTCGGCTGTGCGTTCTGCGGCTTCGGGCAGGGCAGGCGCTCGCCCGACGCCTACGAGCACACCGAGCAGGAGGTCGTGGAGCGGATCGAGGACGCCGTCGCGTACGGCGCGACCGAGCTGTGCATCCAGTCCGGCATCCACCCGGACTGGGGCCTGGACGACTACCTCGGCTGGCTGCGCTTGTGCAAGCGCACCGCCCCGCAGCTGCACCTCCACGCGTACAGCCCGATGGAGATCGCCCACATGCAGGACGTCAGCGGCCTCGCGCTGCCCGAGCTGTTCGCGCGCCTGCGCGACGCCGGCCTGGACTCGACCCCAGGCACCGCCGCCGAGGTCCTGCACGACGGCGTGCGCGAGCGCATCAGCCCCAACAAGCTGCCGGTCGCGCGCTGGGTCGAGATCGTCGAGGCGTCGCACGCCGCCGGGCTCAAGAGCACGAGCACCGTCATGTTCGGCCACGTCGAGGAGCCGTGGGAGCTGGCCGAGCACATGCGCGTGATCCGCGCGCTGGCCGAGCGCACCGGCGGGATCACCGAGTTCGTGCCGCTGTCGTTCATCCCGTTCCACACGCTGCTCGGCCGCACGCACGGCGTGCAGGAGATCTCGCGCGAGGAGAATCTCAAGCACACGGCCGTGTTCCGGCTCGCGCTCGGCCGCTCGATCCGCAACGTGCAGGCCAGCTGGGTGAAGATGGGGCTCGACGCCGCGACCGAGGCGCTGTCCTGGGGCGTCAACGACCTCGGCGGGACGCTGATGGAGGAGTCGATCAGCCGCCTCGCGGGCTCCTACCACGGCACGCGCCTGGACCCGCCGCAGCTGATCGCCGCCGCGCACGCGGCCGGGCGACCGGCGGCCGAGCGCACGACGCTCTACGCCCTGCGCGCGCGGCATCCGCTGGGCGCCGCCGCGGCCGCCGCACCCGCGATCGCGGGAGGCTGAACCCCCCGATCAGGGGGACCATCGGGCTCGCGGTCCACGCTCGTTTTCAACCGAGGCGTACGATCGTCAGCCGTGAGTACCGCGAGTCCGTCGTCTCCGGCACGGGAGACGAGCCTGTTCGCGGGGGTCGAGCCGCTCGAGGTCTTCGTCGACCTCCTGTCGGAGATCGAGAGCGACACGACCTCGAGCGAGTTCTACCACCGCATCTGTGAGGCGATCTGCCGCCTCACGACGATGCGCCGCGCCGCGATCTTCCTCTACGACATCGGGCGCCAGCGAGTGCGCGCGGTCGGCTCGCACGGGATCTCCTTCACGCGCCTGGCGCAGCTGCGCCCGACGCTGGAGGAGGCGCCGATCGCCCAGCGCGCGCTCGCCGAGGACCGCGTGATCGTCGTGCACCCCGACGAGATCGACGACGAGGTCCCGCGCGACTACGCCTCGCTGCTGGGGATCACGACGCTCGTCTGCACGCCGCTGGCGGCCGCCGGGCACCTCTACGGCGTGATCGTCGCCGACCGCGGCGGCGGCGACTTCGAGCTGTCCGACGGCGAGCGCCATCTGATGTGGACGCTCGGCAAGACCGCGGCGCTGGCCGCCACCGCGCGGCGCGCGACGAGCCAGCAGGAGCGCACGCGGCGCCTCGGCGAGCGGATCGACCTCGCGCGCGAGATCCACGAGCGGGTGATGCAGCGCCTGTTCGGCGTCTCGCTCGTGCTGAGCGCCGAGCAGCCGCTGTCCGGCGAGCAGCGCGCGCGCTGCCGCGCCGAGATGGCCGAGGCGCTCGCCGACCTGCGCACCGCGCTCGAGCGCCCGCTGGCCGCGCTCGGCATGCGGACCCGCACGACGCTGCGCGCTGAGATCGCGCGCCTGACGCAGGAGAGCGGGCTGCCGGTGGCGCTGACGTGGGAGCGCGGGGTGGAGGTCCCGCGCAAGCTCGAGGGGCTCGCGCAGTCGGTGCTCGGCGAGGCGCTGCGCAACGTCGGCAAGCACGCGCAGCCGACGCGCGTCGACGTCGTCGTCGAGCGCGACGAGGACACGTTCTCGCTGGCGATCCGCAACGACGGCGTGCAGCGGCCGCGCTCCGGCGCCGGGATGGGACTGCGGATCGCCGCCTTCGAGGCGCTGCAGCACAACGGCTTCGTCGAGTTCGGCGCCGACAAGACGGTCGCGCCGCCGGGCTGGCGGGTGCGGCTGGTCGTGCCGGTGGACGAGGCGACGGGATGAGCGGGCTGGACGACCGTCGCCTACGCGTGCTCGTGGTCGACGACCACGACGTCGTGCACTGGGGCTTTCGCCAGCTGCTCGGCGAGCAGCCA